>Ga0210059_1001846_pt1 | contig 32436 bp, 24 predicted proteins | sample Ectturendosymbi2_FD_188042 | JGI IMG/M metagenome (GOLD analysis project Ga0210059, IMG submission 188042) | Ecteinascidia turbinata endosymbiont from Florida, USA - Sample 2 (SPAdes) (version 2) | ecosystem: Host-associated > Tunicates > Ascidians > Unclassified | place: Key West, Florida... | reverse complement strand
GTTTAATATATAGAAAGGTTAACTATTTCCCTATGACAATCTGGAAAGAGAAAAATGAATAAGGTCATCGATAAAGGTTTTAGAAGCTGCCGCTTTGTTTCAACAATTGTGAAACACCCTGTAGTTTTAGGGTCATTTTGCCCGCACCCTCAGGCAAAATTTTTTTTCTCGAGTGCAATCTACTAGACTGGCCGATCCGTTTGAGCTATTGAACAGCTCTGTAGCACAATCGGCAGAGGAGCTAGGGCGTTGGTAAGGCAACCGAAAATTGCTGTTTTTTAGGCCGAAATCGAAGTACGAATATACTGTAGACCGGCTCTCAACGTGTTAACCATGGAGCATGCGTCGGCCGTCACAACTGAAACAAAAGCATCATCGGGAAGTTTTGCAATGCTTGAAGCCACCACGTGCAGGTGTTGTGTACGAATATAAACTCCCGTTACACTTCCGGAAGTTTTCGCAGCACGAATAGTTTGACTGGTACTTAAGGTGCAGAAGTCAAATTGATGCCTTTCTTTTTTAAGGACATGCAGTTATTTAATGTTACATTACATCAAAATTCTCATTTTGGTTCTTTACGATTTGGATTGACTTTTCAAATTGCAAACCCACTGAGTTGCAGAAGAGTCTGAAAGGTTGATTTGTGAAATGTACACAAAAAACAAAATTTTACAAGATTTATGTAGTACAGTAACTGTTAACAAACATACTATCAAAGACCAAAAAAGTTACTGCTGTTTTGGAAATATTTTCATTTTTAGCAATGGTTGATTGATTACAGTGTTGTACTAATTTTAACCTCCTTAACTTGATGCTCCATTTTGTACTTCCTTTTCATTGTTCAGCATCTTTCAACTTTCAAGCACTGTTTTTGCTTCTTCGGGTTTAACCCTTTAAGTAACGCGAAAACCACGTTTCATGCAGAGTTTGCAATTCTGTAACTCGCCAGGCGATTGAGCTAGAGAGCTGTTCAAACCTTCTACGGATTCAGCAAGCCTTGTAGTCGAAATCGAAAATAAAAATTTTTTGTTTTCGGTGGGGGGTTTTCAGGGGGGAGCGCCACAAGTGGGAGTGTTTTTGGCTACCTTTACCTGGCCCTGGGCCCCAACCTATTGGGCCATTATTATGGCTCAAGATTTTTCAGAAATTAGGTCAAAATCCACGTCTTTACAGCCCTTGAATGACTTTCTAGCATATCTGTAGCCGAAATTATGGACAAAGCACCAAAAGTTCGTGAAAATTTCAGCACCCCCAAACCCCAGTCTGGGCTTGAAAACATCCCTTTTTTAAATGGCCGTCACTCGCCAGCGGATCAAGCTAGAGAGCTGTTCAAATCCGGTCTGAATGGGGACAGACTTTTTAGTTTAAGCTGAAGAAAAAACTTTTCGCCGTTCGATTTCGGCCTTTTTGGCTATGTTTACAAAACCACAGGTTGTTTTGACATGTCTTGACAGGTTGCTCTAAACAATCTGTGACGTCAACGGACTGTGGGAGTGCGTGAATCGAGCAGAATCAACGGCATGACACTGCGCGAGATTTAAATGCATTCTAGGCTATAATACGAGGTTTTAGAGGGTTTGATGGACTTTTTAGCATTTCTGGTTGATGAGTTATGGAAAGAATGGTAGAATATTAACATGGGAAATCCCCTGAACGTCCTTGGGAATTTCTGACATATTTGGAATATTTTTGGCATAACTTTTGAACCAGAAACGCTAGAAACTTGATCAAGGGCTCTAAAAATGCGTATTTTAGCCTAGAATCCAAAAATACTGCGAGCCACAATATTCGCGCGTGGGATCGGATGATGACGTCATATAATTAATCAAAAAACAGACCCCCATCATGAGCCCATTGACCCAAAACCCCCCATCCAAATTAAAAAAATGTTTTTTTTTATTCTAAACTACACGAAGCCACTAGTCATTACAGGGTTTGAACAGCTCTCTAGCTCTATCTGCTGCCGAGTCACGGCGGCCAAAGTTCGACCTGAAAGGGCAAATTATGGTGTTTCTGAAAAATTAGGAATTAGGCCCAAAACTGGGTTTTTGGCCCATAATTTTGGCCACAGATGTGCTAGCAAGTCAATCAAGGGCTTTGTAGATGCGGATTGTCATCTAGTTTTCAACAAAACTTTGAGCCAAAAGAATGGGTCAATGGGTTAGGGCCCATGGCCGGCCAAAGATGGCCTACTTTTCCAAAACATGTCCTCTTTGTGATGTCTCCTCCAGAAAACCCCCAACTGAAACAGAAAATTGTTTTGTTTCGATTTTGACTACAAGACTTGCTGAATCCGTAGAGGGTTTGAACAGCTCTCTAGCTCAATCGCCTGGTGAGTTATAGGATTGCAAAGTTCTACAACAAAAGTGGCGCTTGCGGGACTGAAAGGTTTAAACACCATAGGCAGTTCTCTTACATTCAGTGTTCTGTTCTTATTGCTTTGTTATTTTAACATTCATTTATCATTCATGGCACTGTGTTTATTCATTGTAAACAGTGTATGCTATGCTAACAAGTTGGGCTAATCAAGTATTGAAATTCCTGCAATTTCAAAAATTCTAGCTTATAAATCCTGATTTTAAGGTTTTGAAAAATGGTAAGGCATAAAATACATCACATTTTTGATAATGAAGCAGAAAACAAGATTTAAAAATTTGGAAATATTGGTATCGGCCTAAAAAAAGCCATATCGGTCGATCTCTACTCACAACTGTGTCGTTGGTGTTTATCAGTTGTCTTGTTGATGTTTAACGCAGGGCTGTCACCTGGGAAAAAGCGATTGGATTATAAAATTTGACATTTTTGTTCTATTTTTCATAACAAATTTCCTAATTTTTTGCTAAACAATGAGTACTGAAAATACTCCAACAGCACATTTTATTGAGTGTTGCATGTTGTAGGATAAAAACTTAAAATATCAACAACCTTTGGTCTGTGTTAAGTGATACAGTATATGTTGTGATCATCTGAATGAATGTTCATTTTTATAAGTGATTTTCACACATTTTGTGTTTTATTGCTGTAGACCGTGAGCTGTTGAATAATTATCAGAACTTTGCTTTATAAAAGATAACAGTAGTTTAATGTATGAAGATTTTTGAAAGAACTGTTGACCTCTGGTGGAGACAAACTGTGGTCAGCCTTGTTAAAATTTTTTGCTGTCTGTATTTTTACTTCTAGTACATGACTTAAGTAGTTGACACATCCTCTTTAAAATCTATGGGTTTAGCCAGGTCATTGCCATTTACAAGAAAATTTGAATTCCAAGTATAAATTGCTTCATGTATATTTTGCATTTTTTTATTATGTGCACTTGTATATCAACAGGAGAAGAATGGCTTCATGTCTCAGGTTTTTGCTCTGTGTGTAAAGAGGTGCTCGCTATAATTTAATTAGCTGTTGTGGTTGCTTGTTACATTCTGGTGTGTGAGTTTCTGGGAAAGCATGCAATTTGTGTTGGGTGGAGTGTTTTGTTGCTTAGCCTGAAGTACACCACTTCCTGATTTGCCACAGCAGCATTGTTAGGTTCAGGTTGATACTGATTTACATTTGATTGCATGTTATACCCTTGTTTCCTATTCAAGTATGTACTTTCCACGATGGGTGTAAGCAAGGAATCGATCAGCAAATTTTTAATAGGAAATCGATTTCATGTAAAATTATGCATCCTCAGTCCTGAAAATTGCAAGCAAAGCTTATGGGTGAAAAGTTGAAAGGCTGAAGTAACAGCAGAGAAAAAACAAAAATAACACTACAGTCAAAATTTCGTAACACAAACTCATAAATCATAACATCTTAACAAACTGACTGACGTCAAGAATACTAGTGGCGACAAAAAAAACTGTGACTCATGAAATAAGTGTTTACTCAAAAATTAAAAAGATGTTTACTCAAATAAATAAATGACCAAAACATCTAACTAATGGCTGAAAAAATTTGTCCAACTAAAAACTAACTCTTGGTGAAATGACTAACAACGGTAGAGAAAAATAGTAAGCCATGTGCGGGCAGTAAGTCTCTGGAGTACGCATTTAAACCTGCCACGAGTTGCAATTTTCAGGACTGAGGATGCGTAAATTTACGCGAAATCATTTTCCTATTAAAAATTTGCTGATTGATTCCTTGCTTGCATCCATCGTGGAAAGTACGTACTTGAATAGAGATATGTGCAAGTTTGAATCATCGCAAAAAGACGAAAGCAGATGGCAGCCGACTGATTCCTTGAAAGCATACAGAAACACTAGTGCTTTTAAGTGTCGCCTTGTTTCCTAATGTGCTCCTACTATCAAGATGAAATCTCTTGGTCCTGCAGCTTTAACCATGCTTTTACAATTAGAAGAAACTCTTTGATTTGTCTTGTAGATTCACCATTTGCATTAATATGTTCCAGAATTTTAGTTAGAGAAAGAAGTGAGTTTGGTTATATATTTGGAATAATGTAAAAATTCCCAATCACACTTTGTTATTGTAATGTTTTCAATAGTTGGTTTAGAGTACGTTTCTCAAAAATTTATAAAAATATATCATGTCACGATCAGAAAATTTGTATATATAACTGCCATTCTCAAACAAGTCACCCAACTGCAAAAGTACAGCACATATTGAGTAGTGGTGACTATGTCCAGTTGTGAAATTAAGTCTTTTTCAAGTTTGTCTGAACTAGCACATATGCGAACAGTGTTTGAGACATTTGGTTATGCATCCATAATGCTGTGCATGCAAGGAACTACAAACTGAATTATGCAAGGAGATGGTGGTTTGTGTGACTTAAAAAAGTAATGTGTTTCACATTAAGCGGCCATTTGTCAAGGTTAACATGCATAAGGTCTTTTTCCATCAAATTTGTATACCTCAAGCAGGAAATAAAGCAAGAAGTTATGCATGCAGCCAAGATTATAACAAACTGCACTTTAATGGTTTGTTAGTTCAGGTTATGCTTAATGCCCCACACATTTTGTTTGCAACATAATTTAAACAAAACATAAGTTGGTGAGGAGCCCATTACTTGTGTACTGTCAGTAGACAACCACTATTTTGATCAAAATCACATCTAGTGTATCTTTATATCTGTGCATAACCAATGCTCTTAGTGAAAGTTGTGTCAAAAACAGCTCATCCTGCATCAATTTTAAATTGCATTTTCTACTGTGTTGTGTTCGATATCCTTTGCTGGTTTTATGTGATGAACTGGCTATGTTTGAAATAGATGCAAAATGCATATGAAAACCTAGTTGAGAATTCTATCCCCATTCTGATCCAAACAAGATTTATCATGTGGAATAAAAACACCATCTCAGAACCTTACAATTGTTGCAATTTTACATTTATGAATTAGCCTTTTCATACATTCAGCATTACATGACTTGCTAAAGTCATCAAAATGATGTTGAAGTGAAAAGGAACACATTTTTGCAGTACATGGCAGTTTTCATAATGAGGCGGATGTTTTCATTAGATCAAGGGTGCAAAATGGTTTGCTATACAGCATTCATATGCATGAAGTACAAAATGTAAAAGAAAAGTTTGCACACTCCAAGGTTTTGGTCATGGAAATGACTGCGCGACCGCATTTTTGCACCCATGTATTGGATCATATGTGAAGTCAAGCTTTTTTTGCATGAAGACTCAGGCAAGGTTAAACTTTTGACAAGTTGATCTGTGCAATGTGAATAAAAGCCTTCAAAGGTTATGGTATCATGCAGTCTTGCTGTGCACAAGGAGTCACGCAAGGTTGTATTCTGCAAACAGTTGGCAGGATGAAAAAGAGTTGTGCTCACAGGAAGTGTAAAAGCATGTCTGAAGGCTGTTTCTCACTGCAATTGTGTTTGCATACTTTTGTACACTTTGTAAGCTTTGTCATTTTTGTTGGAAGCATGTTGTGTGTCATCCCCAGCTCTGTAACTACTGTGACTGTCATTCACAAGGTGCTGTTTCACTACTCAACACTTAGTTTTTGTAGTACAGTAAGTGGTGGTTGGGTGGTAATGACTCGTTCATTTTCATGTCCTGGGTCTTTATGATAGGATACGGTTGGCTGCTTGAAACAGAAGATGATGATGGGGAAGAAGAGAAACCACTTCTTGATGAACTTGATATCGACTTAAAAGATATCTACTACAAGATCAGGTGTGAATTGACAAAAGTTTTCTGGAAGTCATCAAGTTATGCATTGTTTGAACAAAAGCTTCAGGTAGTTTCAAAACAATCAAATGGATGTTTTTTACTGAAACTCGTTGAGCAGCAATTTAAGGTTTTCTAAGTCTGCTTTTTCTACCTACAGTAAGCGTATTGAAACATTTGTTGCCCTGAACACTTTCGGCATGTGGTTTTCAATGGATTTTTTGTGATTACCAGGGCAAACTTGTGATAAGTTAAGTCTGTGTGTAAGTATGGGAACATGAATTGAACCAATATTTTTAAGACCAGTTTTTTTAGCTCAAGCAGTAACTTTATCTAAGTTTCTTGCGATATCCCCACCTTTGGACTGTACGAAGTTGGCAATTAAGACAAAGTTTTGTTAGGGGAGACAACTTCATTTACTCTGGATTATACACACTCGCGGTAAAAAACGCAAAATGAGACGGGTGGCTGTCACAAGATTTTACTCAGCAAAAAAACGATACAAATCACTACGAACTTTTTCATGTTGGTGTTCATTCCACAAAGTGAGCCATGCTATGCTTTGTGCGATCATCATTTTGTTCAACAGTTGCTTGTTGCAGGTGCGTGCTTTTGCCAATTCCTTCGTTCGGACTGAACCGCGAAACAGTGAGAGACAACCCGGATTTCTGGGGACCCCTGGCTGTGGTTCTTCTGTTTTCTGCCGTCTCTCTGTACGGACAATTTCGGGTGAGCGTTACTCGCCCCTGCTTGCCAGCTGTATTCAATTGATTCCCATAATTTAACTCTCTTCATCAAATAGTATGAACAATGTTTTTTTTTCCTTTTTCCAGGTTGTGTCTTGGATTCTCACGATGTGGGTTTTTGGATCCCTATTGATTTTCCTTCTGGCGCGTGTCCTTGGTGGAGAGGTGGGATACTCGCAGTGCCTCGGCGTAATTGGCTACTCCCTCCTGCCTCTTATCATCACAGCGGGCGTTCTCCTGCTTGTCAGAAGTATGGAGCTCATCGCTTTTCCTGTCCGGGTGAGAAGTTAGATTTTGACTTTCTTGGTCGTTCTGCTCGGCGCCTGTAACGAACTTGTCATTGCTTTCTTGTCCTACGTATTTAAAATTAGCGACATGTCGGAACGGGATCGATTTGCAAGCCTGAGGGTGACGATCTTTCTTGATGCAATGTCTATTCTCTCATTTTGAAAAACATGATACGAGGTTAATGAACAATTATTGTTCAGACAAATCTTTTCATGAGACCCCTCCGCCCGCCTTGCTATCTCCCTTTAGAGACCTATATTGGCCATGGGTCCGCAGTAAGGGCGTTTTGTGAACAGCAATACGGGCCGAAATAAAACTAATTGTATTTCAATGCGACTTTTTAGCAATCTGTTGAATACAATGCATGGCGTCGCAAAATGTAAAGAACCTCGAAAAATGGGTTGTTGCGCCCGTATCCAGATATGTTGTTGCGGCGATAAATCATTCGTTACCACGCTCTCCCCACCTAATCGTAAAGAGACAGATAGGCGTCGGAAGGGGAGCGGGGGGGGCAACGTCCCCCCTGGAATTGTTAAATTTCACCAAAAAAAGATTTATTTCTTAGTTTCGAGAGGGAAAAACTGAATTTAACCACTTTTGGCCCCTCTCTAGAAAAATTTTGGAAAAATCCCCTGGAAAAATTATTCCGACGCCCACGAAGAGACAGTGATGAAAAATATTTTGTTTTTTTGTCAGTTCACACTCTGTTTCTTTGTTTTTCAGACTCTGGGCATATTCTGGGCGTCGTACAGCGCCGCGTCACTGCTGGTCAGCGATTCGTACAAAGAGAAGAAGCCGCTTTTGATCTATCCGATCTTTTTGCTTTATATATACTTTTTTTCACTCTATTCAGGCGTTTGACTCAGTCGCGTTCTCCTTTCAAGTTCGATTTTACTATATTTTATTAGCGATCACTCACCGCGCTCGTTGTACAACGCACGCTGTATATCGTTTGCGTGACCAGCTCATGCAAAGATATTGAAGAGCCTTACATCTTGTTTGTCTCACAGGAAAGGAACTTACGTCACTGGACAAATTACGTCGCTGTATTCCAATATGAGTTGCTGTAATGCAGGGGTTCCCAACCCATCTCTGACCATGTACCCCTTCAGCATTTCGACAGATGAGCATGTACCCCTAAACTTTCTTACGACAAAAATGCTGAGTGAAATAACAAACATCCACTGAATTTTTATCAGAACTTTTATATTTGTAGAACTATAAAGGTAGACTCCGTTTTTATTGTCGTGAAGTTAATATATTTAACAATAAGCATATAATGATTTTGAAAAATAATGTTCGTTGATATATGTATAAATATTTAGAAGTAAATTACAGTAGAACTTGTCTGATTCGTCGTCGTTTCATTCGTCAATTCGCTTAATTCGTCACTTTCTCGTCGGTCCCGGCAGAATCCCTATCTTTTGTGTACATTTCTGTTCGTCTAATTCGCCATCGTCTAATTTGTCAATTTGCTCAATTCGTCAACTCTTCCTGTCCCTGAGAAGCGTTTTGTTCGGCTAATCCGTCATTTGCAGTTTCGGTTTTGATATTCAAGCAGTTAACACGTGTGGGAATTCAAACAAATTTAGGATCTTTATATGAGAATTGTTGCACCTCGCAATTTGTTTGTCGAATTTATACACGAGGTGCAAAGCGTGACCCGACTCCCTATTGAGAGATCTCAGAAAGTCTTTAAAGTTTATTAAAGATTTCAAACGTGCTAGATTAAATGCAGGAGTCTAGATGGAGTAGAGCAATTAAAGAGTATAATTTAGTACACAGTCATAACCTAAACAACCATAACGGCATAAAGTTGTATATTACTGCCAATAAGAGCACTATGTATACGAGTTACTATGATAAAATATACGAGCTGCTATGATAGAGTTTTCACCTGTTTGCATAATTCGTCATTTTTTTCTAATCCCCTTGAGGTGACGAATTAGGCAAATTCTACTGTATGTATAAATATAGTTTCTCCCTTCTATTGCTAACCGCTAATATACCTCTTTAGATAAGCAAATGGACCCCTAGGGGTACGTACACCCCAGGTTGGGAACCCCTGCTGTAACGTATGAGTCTTTTTAACAACAGTAGGCTGCAGACAGGACACAAAGACAGGCATTGGTTAAAGCTGCTCTTATTGGACTTGCGTTTGGAATCGATCTCGTTACATTTTGGCTGACAGGTCACGCATCACCTGCTGTAGCCACCTTCACCCATGCCCCCAGGCACGGGGGACAGGGCTCCCCAATATTTGTGTTTTACCATATTTTGTTGAGCCCAGAAAAAGTTATAAAAACAAAAATCTTTTCCCTCCCTCCAAATGTATTGCGACCACCAAACCTTAAAACGTGGCTACAGACCAAGTTTCACCGAATATTATTCCAACAACTGAAAAGCGCTTGTTAGTGATCGCAAGGTGGCGCGCCTCGTTCGACGTGCCGGAGCTGTTCATTTCTGTGCAAATAGTAGAATTTTCACTGCATGTGTCTGGGTGTGCTTTTCGGAAATGTCGCGTTATTGGGACATGAGCGTGATGGTACTGGGCACGCACACACGCGGGGACATACTGATCTGTTGAATACCGTGAATACTGAAAAATATGTGCGTTTTGCGGTTTCTCGGTGGTCCACTTTAACCGTCTCGTCTTCTGCTTTCTTCCCATTGAACTTGCAGTTCACTCGTCATGTCCTTACTTCTTCTCTGGGGACGTTGCTCCCGTGGTGCGAACAGCCGATGAGCCATTCATTTGCTTTGATGGAAACGGACAATACAGACATAGACCGACGTAATGCCGCACTGTTGCTAGTCTGCATCAAAGTCAAGATCAGGTGAAGCTGCTGGCGCGGCGATCACTTAGAAATGAATGCCTTGGCACAAATACTGAAGCAAAGCTGGCCCTGGACGCATTAGGGCCCCCATCTCTGGCCCCACTCTGTTGCGCACTTTCGAGTGGGACAACACGAAACGCTCGTATGTAAAGGATCAAGTGTCCGCTACCAACTTCAGTATAGTCGACTTTGTGGATAGGAAGGGACTGCTCGAAAACCTTGCATTGGGTTACATGCGGGCAGGGGCGTAACGAGTGGGCGAGGGAGGCAAAATGCTTCGCATGCTGGAGAGTCCCAACATTGTCGCTCCGGCTCCGAAAAAAATGCAAAATCCTGCTGGAGTCGACTCCATATCCGTGGCCACCTTTTGAAGCAAAGGTGTGCGGATGTATCAGTGCACACCCAGGCTTGCTAGTCACATCAAAAAACGAAACGGGAGACTAGTGACGATCCTTACAAAAGTCAGCTAATATCCGGCTCTGAAAATCAGTGAGTTATTTATCTTTCGAACCTTTTTATTATTTTCCCTTGATCACACGATCTGGAAAAAGTCACATCATGACAAGTTGATTGTGTGTGCGTCGCACACGCAATGCGTCCAACACATTGTACCAGGGGGGTCAAAAGTTTTCCAGCGGGCCTCACCTCCAGCCGGGAGGTAAGGGTCGCAATTGCCCGGGGGTAGAATTACTATGGAGGTGCCGAATGACTGCGGGGCATCGAAAAGTCCCAACAATCTCGCATGTGCTTTATGCAATACAGTAGTACATTTGCTTCCGAAAGACCTGAGGTTCGAACATGAGGACGCCAAAATTGCTTCTTGCCCCGGGCGCCATCTAACCTTGTTACGCCCCTACTCGTCCCCTTTGTTGCCGGCCTGGTTTAGTTGCAAATTGTGGCAATTAACCGGACTGCCACACCAGCAGCTCATTGCATGGTTAATGTTATAATTAACAGGAGCAGCCTGCTGGTAAACTTCCACGTGGCGCCAGATCTTGTTCTATTGATTGATTTGTTTCAGTTGATAAACAACTTCTTGTCATTTTTTCAAAATATCCACTTTCCGCGTCTGCGGGGCGCTTTTGCCGACCTTTTGACACTCCACGTGACGTACACTGCTACCGCCTTATGAGCATGATTCGCAACTGGACGTTATTTTCACTGGACAGACATGATCGAAATAGCTGAGCTATGGAGATATAAGGGTTTTTTTGTCAAACACGCGCAAGGTTGAATAAAATAATGTATTCGATAATTTTGGCTATACTGTTTACAGTAAGAATCTTCAGCAACTCCGTGCATTGCTTACCAAACGCGCAAGGTTGCGTTCACAATGAAAACTAAAACACGTCGAAGTGCAAAAAGCAACGTAACACTCTTCGAAGCAAAGCCCTCTGGTACTGGCGAAACTGGCAGCAAGGTGATTGTTGCCACCACTACATGTAAGCCCAACTAAGTTCAGCATGTTTTCGTGGGCTCGGTTTACGGAACCGGAGAGCTTCCTACAGACTTTGCTGGCACTGTGAGTTTTATCATTGATGGTCATCTATCCGGTCGAACAACTCTGGTCCTTTTGGCTACCGTAAACATCTTTTCAAACTCGTACTGAAGATTCAGTTGCACCACTTAGTGTCACTGCATTCGTTGCACCAGTGTTTGTCGTCGACGACTCGCTTTCCAACTCTCCTTCGAACATTCTTTGCAGAAGAACTTCGATGTTTTTGTGGCCTGCATCCACAGAGAATAAATCCTGAGTGATGCTCATAAAAATGTGTTGGTTCGATTGTCCACATTTACGTTATGAGCTATAAGCTTATACAAGTTGTAATTTAGGCGTTTGAGACGGGGGTCTGGAGGGTAGTTGGCCATATGTACTGTAGAACTGGTCAAAACCAATCAGGGCAAAATTTGTCACAATTCGACTAATTGGGAAAGCGTTTGTGAATCTCAGGTTAAAAGAATTTTCTTAGTGTTTAAACCAAATTTTTGCGAAAAACTGTGGTATTTGAAATCAGGGCGGTAACCAAATTTCCAGGGAAAACGAGTCTAACCCTCGTGAAAGAACCCTTCCCCTGAGCCTATGTGTATATTGTGTTACTTTCTTTATGTTGAAAAAAAAAGGTAAATTGCCATTTGAAATTTTTTCACAGATCCCAATAGCGCCACTGGGACCTCTTTATGATGTCACACCGCCACGCAAAATTTCAAGTGCAAAGGTACTTGTTTTTTATTGCATCAGAAAGTGTACGAACTGCTGCCATCTTATGATGTCTTCATTGACTCTCTAGCGCGATTGGTCGGCGAGTTATGATTTAAATTGCCTCGAGTCACCACAGTGGCTTTGTTTAAAAATATTTTCCTGAAAGGGTTTGCTCCTCTTCTTTTGAAACAAACATTTGTTTTTACTTTATGAAAATCAGGCGGAAAACCTGTTGTGACACAACGTACATGCTTAGGCATTTGTGATTACGTTTTCTTTCTGTGAGCGCTTGCAACTTGCAGTTTAAATGAGAATGGCTTGTACCAGGAAATTTCATGGCCTTAAATCAAAGCAAAACCAAAAAGGAACCACAAGTTCCAATGACGGTTCTAAGGGGGTGCCTGGGTGGATTGACTGGCCCTCTGCTTGGTCCTCAAGTTTTTTGCTTAATTTCACGTCTAAGTTTGTTTGATTGACATATACAGCAGATAACTTTCAGACAGAAAAATTTTAAACGATTTGAAGACTTTCTGGCGGCGGTTCTGACGATATTCACAAGCTTATGTTGGGTTTGATAGGGTTAATTAGCAAATCAATCTTCATTACAACGGAAAATCACCATGCAGAAGAGACATTTCTTTTGGCTCCCCTACTTTTTTCCTTGGCCGCGCAGTGGACCCCAGTTTTTTCATTCTAGAATCGCCACCGACCCAGTTTCTTTCCAAGAAATCATATTCCATATCTTTAAAACTCGATATGTTGCGCTGTTTACCACCACACCTTCGTTGATTCGGAACTGAATGGTCGGTCGTTTGTCATTTGTTGCAGTCCTTTTTCCGACATACTCCACACCGTCCTCTGCTTCCTCTGCGCCGTCGTAGATGCGTGTCTTGTCATGCGTCACTCCCGAGATATTTCTGAGGGTTACAATGAAGATCAAGCACACAGGACACACGTAATTTTTTTACTGTTTTCATGAAAGTTTAAAGATGAAATATTACCGCTGACATATCTTTTTCAAACACTAGCCCTCATGTTGGTTCACGAGAGATTTGTGATGTACAAGTCTTAGTTACTTTAATTGAAAGATGTGAAAATCGTTGTCATGGGATAAAGACATACTTTAGGGGATGGATTCTTCTCTCTTCTAACTCTTAGACGAATTTTGGGGAGGATCATCTCATTCTTTTGGCAGTGGGAAATGCTTCGGCCATTTTTGCATTCATAATACTTTGGTAGTTTCAAGATAAAGTCCACGAGTTCAGCAAAAAACAACTTGTCGAGATGTAAATGTCAGAGTTGCAAACAGCCTTGGTGTATTTCACTTTGCATAACTTCTGTCAGTTATCAGCAGATTGCTTTTATTAAAGAAAAACCGAACAAAGCGAAAGATGAGTTGCACACGGAAGGTGCTTGATTCAGATGCTTAAATTTCACTTTGACAGCAACTCACACGTTAGCGCTGAATCCTAATTCCGCTATGATTTTCTCCACTTGGCTTTCTATATTCGTCTTTGATAAACTGTACTCCAGAATGAACGCTTCCAGAACGAAAGCCACTATAATGCTGCGGGAAAAACAAAACTTTCTGAATAAGGTTTCATGAATTCGGTAGTGTCCTTTCTTCGCCAAAGCGTACACACACTCGTAAAACACCGTGTTCCACTGGGAGAATATTAGCAACAAAAATAACATGCAGCTGAATCATAACCGACTCCTGCGGTGTTTCACATTAACTGGTAATTTTTTGGCCAACTTGACCATCCAGCGCACAGCCAAACTCGTCCACTTACTTCATAATCAGGATGACCACGATGAGGTGGAATAAGATGAAGTACACCCTGGCGCCTTTGTTGGTCACACTGACGAAACCTGACGTTAACAGTGTGTCGAGCTAAGGAAGGTGAAGGTCCGTTTTATGAAAGCGCTGACTTTTGAATTATCATTTCCAACTTAATTTCAAATACTTCTAAATGAGTCGGTCACTATCTTGACTCAACCCCACGTGTTTTGTTGATTTGCATATTGCGTTGGTGAGATCAGCTCAATAGAGGGTACATTTATGTCCCAGTCACCCTCTTTCTGTGAAGCAACGACGTTTGCTGCTTTGAACATACAAATCATTATATGAGACGTAGGTTTCTAGACCAGGGTCAAACGGCCTAAATATGCCCGTCCTGAAAACTTGTATGATATTCTTACGTGGCAAACAGTTATTTGCCACTTTCTTTAGGTGTATGTCATGTTGCCGCTTTCTCCACAAGCTGTTGTTCACATATTTTTTCTTGTCAAATGTGGATTGCTCGTAAGCTTTAAATTTTGCGAAATTCGTGCAGTTGGACAACACAGGTACGTACGTTTGACAACAGAAAGTGTCAGTAACAAAGCCCGAGAACTCTGTAGGAATGTTGTTGCACGTAAGCTTCCGCGGTTAAAAGCACCCGGCCCTTATAACCCTAGATCGCTGACGATGAGTTTGAGCTACAACGTTTAAAGATATCATATTGGCAAAGTGAAATAGTTTACATGGGGTTGTTTTACGTGCAAATAGAAATAGGTTATAATTGGTCGCATTGTAAGAGTTTTATACATGTTTTTCTTGAGGTGTTTTAGAGTATTCACGGAAGATTGGCCAGCATGACTTGAATTGATTCCTTGGAGCTTTCTGATAAAATTGGTATGAAAATAATAATAAAACTTTTCAAGTTTATAGTTTTAACAAAAGTTTGTCATTTTTCATGGTTGAAGAACGAAGGAATATCCATCCCAAAGCTTTGCGATTGGCCATCGCCCTCTATACTATCTCTTATTATTTGTCCTAGCCAGTGGGGTCTAGCTATGCTTTCCACTGAGTGAGTTTCATCAGATTAACTTCAAATTTTGCTTGCCTCATAAGAGCTGGTCTGTTTTACCGTAAGTGAAATAGTGGAGCAAAACTCATTTTCGTGACTCGCATGAGATTGTGCAAAAATACCAATTGGCAGTTGTCAAAACAAAGTAAAGGATATCATGCCATTGATTGACAACAGTTAGTTCCACCAGAATGACCAAGGATCGCAAAATGTCGTTGAAGTTATTCTTGCAGTAGTTCATCCGAGCGAACTCGGACTGCGCGAGAGCCGGATTTCCGCACGTATTCAATTCCGGATCGGTGCCGTTGACGTACTTTATCTTTCCACCGAAGCTTTCCATTCCGATAATAGCGAAGGAGTAATAGAGCATCTGCAAAATGTTCGTCGTTGAAACGCTGTCAAGTTTGGTTCACGACCATTTCAATACTTCAATCTCAGAGAATGTGTTCCGTTTTCAAAGAGTAATGAAAAAATTTGCACCCATGGAAAAGCGGCCCAAAGGTCGTCCAAGGACTAGGTGGCGTGATGACATCTCCTACTTTGCTTGGCCCCGTCTTGATGTGGAGCCAGGAGAACTATCTAAGATTGCTGTTGACCGTGAGGTATTTCGAGTCCTCCTTAGGCTGGTGCCACCGCGTGTCTCCACAGAGGAAAAACGGGCATGAAAATGAATTGAAAAATATTGAAGTAAATTGCCTGGCTTTGGAATATTTCGCTCCATTTACAGAGTCCTGTGTTTTTTTGCGGCGCATGAAAATGTGGGTGACGAACATCGCATGTTCTCAGCCAGGAAATGTGTCATATAGGCTTCTGCGAAGGGTGTAATGAGTCCTGCGAAGAGATAACTACTGAGGGTGTTGACTTGTTTAACTATTTCAGCGGCGTAGCGAAAACGAATGTTCTGTTTTTGGCTTGCGACATGAACCCTCTCCTGTTTATAGATAATTAATAAGTCACTTGAACTGAAACATATTGTAGTTATTCGTACAGTAGTTGTCTCGCGCCTGTGCTTTCCAAGCGTTTATCGACTGAAAAAAAACTTGTTGAAACGCTTCATGACCCCAGAAACGTACTTTTATTTGTAATTCTGCAAAAAAAACGATACGTTTCCTCAACCTTCACCTGCGTTCGTCGTTATTTTTTTTTTCCGTTATACTTTTCCCAAGCAACATGGCGGCCACTAAAATGACATCAGCTTTTATCGACTGCTACAGTTTTGCAAAGATGGCGTACAAACTCGTAAACGACGTGTCCTCATTAGACGAATAAAACAACGTGGGTGTTTCTAATTCGAGACATGACTTTGCGGATGATTTGCTGGAAATTCATCAGCTTCCTGAAAACCGAGTATGGATAAGCCTGGCGAGATTTTCGCAAACCTTCACCAAGAGCACAAACATTCGGCGGTGGGAATGGGTTGTGCTGGATCCGTATGCGTCGGCGTCGAAATGATTTTTTCTAGGGGGGGGGGTAATTGCGTTTATTTGGAGATGGTGACCTGAGGCGTTTTCCAAGGGGCCAGCAGTTGTGAAATTTCTTTTTACCAATTTCAAAATAAGAAAAAAGCATTTTTATATAAAAACGTTAATAGGAAAATATCAAAATTCAAAATCTGGGGGGCCAAGACCCCCCCAGAACCCCCCCCTTTGACGCCCATGCCTATAGGGTACGTGAAGGCGTTTTTCAGAAGATGAGCGTAATCCGATTTCCTTGAAAGCGTTTTGTCACTGCTCCGATTTCTGACCCAGATGACGCTGTTTTCCTGAACAAAGTGTATTTGCATCTCGTAAAATTTGACAATGAATCCGTAAAGTTTTTCTGAAAAAGAAGCGAAGAGCAAGAAGAAAAGAGGTCATCTGTTTGTTCTGGACCGGAATCTTGATTAAAACGCGCTTCATTATTCTGAAAATTTGAAAACACTGCCCTGATCCTTGTTATGGCCACTTCTAGCCATAACATGAATGAGCTAGAAGACGTGTCAGTTGATGATTTGGGTTCCCAGAAAATAGGATGTAGCAGCGCGGTGGCTGCCACATGCGACGCGCTAAGCATAATATCCCTAGTAGCACGAAAGCTACCGGGAGCTTCCTTTAGCCTAGTGCGGAAGGGCGCAGGCAAGCCGCTTCTTCATTAATTTTTTAATGATGTTTTATAATTAATTTGACATATACATATGTCCTAATTGATTCCTACTATGAGGTGTCACGATCTGTACATAATAATAATACAGCACAAAATATGTTTAGTAATGAATAAAATTTTAAAATAATTTTTAAAATATGAGTCAATAGTAATAAGTCGTATGTATAATTTATCATATAATATCATAGTATTATATTTTATATCTTTTCATAAAACACATATGATGTTTCACAGTAATTATTGATTAAGTGATTAGCATAGCTATCACTTTCACTTGGAGGGAGTGATTTTTCAAAAGTGTTTTTCAAGATTATCAAAATAAGGACAGTTTGTCAGCATGCAGGATAGTTTTACCACAGCGAAAACCTAAACTGGGCCACACAAAGCCCTCGACTGGGCCGCGGGTTGGACATAGCTGGTTTACACCCTGCGTTGATGTTAACACGGTCAAAAGCAAAAACACATTCAGCCACCCACGCCTTCAAGCAGTAATGGATTTCACTCGACGAATCACTCTTTCGCTACTTCGTTACCATACTGTTGTATAAGAGGGTCTTGAATGTGCTTCCTGTTTGTGGCGCCCGTTAACGGAACACCATGCTTCAAGTGACGGTCAGTTGTGACCGTCACAATGCCCTGTGTAATGGGTTTTTAGGGGCACCATTTTGAAATCATTATTAGCGCTTCAGTAAGTTGTCACACGTCGTGAAGATTTTAACCAGCTGCTTGGTTTTATATAAACACAAATTGCTTGCTTAACATTTATATCATGGAAGTTTGCCGCAGCGAAGACAAATTCTGGCAAACACAGCTACGACTTACCAAAAGCACAATGCCGTAGGTGAACAGTGATGGGCCGATGTTGACGATGGTCATCAACACCACTTTAAACCGTTCTATGTTTCCCGCGATCCTGACAAGGCGCAGACATCGAAGTACAAGAATGAAGTCGAGCGCTTCTCGAGGAAAGGCGTTCACTTGAAAACAATGAAGACGAACATTCAGTTTTCCAAAAACATTGATAACCGCAGCCACCGCAAAAGCGCCCAGTACAAAGTGAAACAGGAAGTAAAACGCAACATACGTAGCTGATTGCAAAAACATGCGAATGTTTAGGTTCCATGAACGTATTGTGGTTTCGTGTCCAGTTGCTAAAAGCGCTTTTAATTACTGGTTCTTGGGTAAACCCTGATCATGCTGGTGATTTTTAATCTCTTTGCCGTAGCCGCCACCAACTACCAACTCATACAAAAGCGATGTCGGAGCGAATAATAATAACTGTTTCAGGTCTGCACAAATTGTCAAAATTGTCATTCGTATAGAGAACGAATTCGTGCACCAACACTACATTCACTTTAAATTTTAGTTTGTTTTACCAGCACTCACATTCATTCAAGCTGGCTTCGATAATTGTGGCGATGAAAGCGGCCATGATGATCAAGAAATCAAACCTGAGACGTAATAGTGGTAGTTACGCTCAAACGCAAAATTAACTATCCCGTGGAGGCTTATTTTTGAAATAACTTTGAGGCTGCGTTTTGATCTTAGATGCATTGGCGTTTAGCCTCTGCAGCTCTGAACGTTTCATTTCAAAAGTACTTAGCTTCAAATTGTGAACACGCTTTTTTTCTCGCAGTGTTAATTTTTTCACAAACTGTTAGCCTCTGCTTCAGTCATTAGACGTACAGGTGCACAGGTTATTCGTAATACTGCTGTGAAATGCAGCTTGTGTTGCGATGGAAAGCGGAACGTTTAGATGCAGTTTTCAAAATTTGAGTATACCACTGTTGAGCCGCTTTTCTTGTAATTTTTGCTAATTATGTAATCGACACTTTGACTTTGACTACTTGCAAAAACTGTTGAGAGTGTTTTTTATCGCACACACTTCAATAACAATAGACAAACATAGGACAAAGGCGGTTAGCCAATATTTTAGTTACTCTATGGGTAAACTGTTGTTTTTAGTAGCTAAAAACTGTATCACTCCAGAAATTGAGAAATTGACGTCAACTGCAGAAAAATGTCAGCAGCAGCTACAATGTATCAAATGCCTGCGATGTTAAAAAAGCAAATGTTTTGTATTTTGACCCTCTATGATTTTACATGTTATTTGAACACAAGGACTGATTTCCCTCAAAATGTATCTTGCATTAAGAAAAATGTCTTTCTTTATTCGTACGAGAGAGAAAATGATGTGTGCAGCTTTGAAGTTTTGTTCAATTATGAATCCAACAAAATAATCTTTACCAATTCCACAACCGTTGAAGGCTGAAATACTCGACTGGTCCGAGCAGGTACATCTTCAATAGAATTTCCAAAATGAAAACAGTTAAAAAAAACCATTCGGCTTCTTCCACGTTCAGACCAATGCAGATCGCATTAGCAATAATCAGAATGTCAAATGTGTAAACAAAACCCCTGAAAATCAAAGGTCGTCTTATTAATCAACAACAAAACCTGAAGAAATCGGGCCTGCAGGAGATTTTTTCGTTTATTTTTTGCATTCGCTTGAAGTAAAACAACCTAATATTTTTGGAAAGCAAGTAGTTGGTTTAAAATATTTCTTGAAAAAAACGGCTAGCTTGCGCTACTGCGTGAGAAGACATAAGATTAACTGCTGATTCTTGTTGGTGGGTAAACAGGAAACTGTTATCTGTATTTTACCGAATCGCGATACCTTTATCACTGATCTTTTTATACACAGAGTCACCCAACATTCGTTTGCAAATTGTGCTTATCGTCTATTACGCTGATATTCTTGGATAAACATACCCGTGTATCTCATTGCCATAAAAATTTTGTTAAAATGTTTTAGTAACAGACGCATTGAAACTCGCACGATTTTCTCTGAAAACGCAAACGGTGGACACAGGGCGAACGTGTTGGGTCAGGGGTGGGTCCAGCCCGTAAGTTTAGGGGGGGGGAAGATTTCAGTAATATTTGGCTGAAAAGTCTCAGTTGGCAGTCAAGTCTCTTTCCGAATTGTAAAAAATCATGGTGAAAAAAGTTACTTTCGTAGGTTTTAGGGGGGGCGATCGCCTCAAATCGCGATCGCCCCAATCGCCCCCCCCTGGATCCGCTCCTGGTTGAAATGCTATGTTGTTTAGGCAGATCAAACTTCATTTGTGTTTTTCTTGTTTTTTTTGATAGAGGTTATGATATCGCCTGCAGCAAAAAGAGTAAATGGCTGTTGTTTCATGTGATGATTGTCAGTGGTTTCTTACTTTTGTTTTCAACGGAAATTTTGTTTTTGGCAAAAACACTCCTTGCAAATTCCTCAAATTTAAATTCTTCTCTATTTTCGCTTGATGGATAGTTACAATTCCGTTATTCCAAGTTTCACAAACAACATTTGAGCAATTCGGTGAAGGGCGTACGGGTTTCACAGTGGCGTAAAACCTTATCCGACGACTCCTGCCAAACCTCTCTAAAAAATGTATAAATTAGTGAAAAATCAATGGTTCAACTCCACGCACAAACGTTTAAGTGATAGTAGTCCCGTTGAAGGCTGGAGAAGGTTTTGCTTTTTTGAATTTTTATGTGAATGAGATCTATTTTCAAAGAGCGATTAGCATGGAAACGAAAAGCGAGTCTCAGAAGTTTCAGTTTCAGTACCGTGTTTGTTCGAAGATTTTTTAAGCTCGCGTTTTACCAATATACTGGTGTTTGCGGTTGATGTGAGAACACATTATTGGTCACAACCTTTTCGGTCTTGTTCAGAGACACTGTCTCAGTTGTGCTCCGAAACAAATAACGCGTGAATCCCCACAACCAGAAGATTTAATTCAGCTTACTTGTGAGCGATGCACTTCCGCATAAAGCGGCTTGGGCGAGATTCATAAATTTCTGGTGCGCACTTTGTGAAGACGTTCGTTGACATTGGGCCTTCCACAACGTAAACGTTTAGCAGATTCGCCACTTGTAAGAACTGGCTCCTTATAATCCCACTTTTGGTAGAGTCGTTGATTTCCCTGTCTTTTTTCAGAACTTCCCAGTAAAGCTTGATCTGATGCAAATGCAAATCTTGGATTCTTTAGTGTTCTTGCTTGGTTTTAAGTTTCTAAGCTGCTGAACAGTCACCGAGAGCAAAGGGTACTGCTTATGTTATGTTATTAATTAAACAAGCGGTTCTTGATTCGTTTTACAGCTCGCACCTCCCTGCAGAGGTAAAATCGCACCGCTTGTACCAATTACCATACTTTTTGCATGATTGCTATTGTGAATACTTGAAAAAAATCCCAGAAACTTGCAAGCATCTCCAATTAGGAAACGCTGGGTTAAGACAATTAAGCTTAGGCAACTCCTTACTTTCATTAATCAAGTAGCTTTGGCTCGTTTTCAATTGACCTAGGTATAATTATCCACATTTCTGTATAAACAAGTGTTGTTTGAAATAGAAATTGACAAAAAAAACAGAAGCATTCAAAAACGAATGAATAAATAGAAAGTCTAAAAATTTCTTTTCTCCGTTGAAGTTTTTTTTATCAAGAATATGCAACAAAAACACATTGGAGAAGGACGTACTTGGTTAAATGTATCTTGAAAAGAAAACGCAGATTAATCAGAGAGAAACTTGGAGCAGATGTACTTTGTGTTGATGATATTGATGATTATTAGCTAAAGAAAGTGATTTATGTTCGTTCACAGCGGGTTTGGTTGTTAATTTTTGGATTGAAATATATGTGGCAATAGCTATCTCCTTTTATCTAGACAGTAAAATAAGCAGGTCATATAGCAGCGTAGTACGCGCACGCCTTGCAAACATGTCGGAATTTTCGGTTTACGTACGATTTTACTTTCGCGTTGTTGATGTACGAAATATATTTGCTTTGTGTTGCCGCGAAACATCCCACGTCATTGATTTTTTTGAAAAACGGCAAAAGAAGCAAACAAAAAAAATTCGATACTTCTTTGGAAAAAATCCACAGTTCAGATTCATTGCAAAACGTACTTGCCAAAGGAAACACCCAGCGCGTTTGTTTAATCGTTTATATAACATGAATTTCACGGATGCATTGCAAACTGGTGCCTCCTCCTATTCACTTTTAGTACCTTCTTAAAAGATGGCGGCGACGTTAAAGATTGCATTACATCGATCCAAGCCTGGTATGTGACAACCGGTTCGTTGTCCCCCTGCCTGACTTCGCGCAAAAGATCGAAAGCCGCGTTCAGCTTGTTTCGCTTCCACAGCACTGACGCTCTGATCTCCGTCTGTGAAAGAGAATAAAGCTTTTTTTGGCTAAAGTGTGCGCAAAACAAAGCTAAGTGCAAACGACAAACAAAGCTGTAGGTATAAAATGTGAAAACATTTTCTTTCAATGGCTTTCGTTGGCTACACCGCTATTGTTGAACCTACTGATGAAAACCCCCTTAGCAAGAGTAACTTAAGTTTAGAGCTGAACTTTTACTTGTCGGACGTGTTGATCAGTTCATGCGTTAAATTCAGTTTTAGGCTTAACCAGACAATCACCATGTGACTTTATCCCAAAAGAAACAAAACACAGCGTGTTCTCTAACGGTGAAATATTTTGTGATTTGAAGACCTGAAAGCAATTTGATCTGAGTTGGACAATCTCACATTTTTGCTCGCTAGAATTCACTACGCATTCTCAATTCTAGGAGGATTTGTTTGCTGTTGTTTCGCGTTTGCAAAGGTTGGCGGTTAGCGGTTATGTGCGTGGGTGTTGAATTGGGATACGGACGCCGGTTTCACCAAAGTACGCATTGTACGTGCTGATACAAGCCTATCACAATAGATCAAGCAACGCAAAACAAACAGATGACGCAACAGAATAAATAAACGAATGCTGGTCTGCTTTTGATGGCAAGAGCTAAAGGCGTGCTTTTCGTTTTTACACTGCTGTTTCAAACACTAAGTTGGAAGTCGATGCAGAACACATTTCCAGTTCGCAAACCACTTAAAATTATTGCACCATGCCATGATTTCTCTTTTCGCAGAACTGAATGACTCGTTCGGACCATTATAATTTAATGTGTAGCAGTTCAGTCATGCAACAGTACAATCCTCTTCTCCTGGCTCTCGCCAAAAATGTCTACGTCTTTAGCACAATTCTGTAATACAACACAATGACAGAAATTGATTGTTCGAGCAAAATTTTCAAGAGAAAAACAACCTCCGGCTTTGTTTCCCAAGGCAAAGCTGAAATAACAAGGGCTGCAATAAATCCGTAAAAATAAAAGCAAAAAAGGGTGAAAAAATGTGATGCGGTATTTCATCAAAGATAGATACAAAATCGAGTCAAGAAGCCAATATTTTGTTAACCATTAAAGTGCGGTTGATGAATACGACTGGCATCCACTGTTGTTTGAATCTTTCCAATTAGGTCAAATGTGATTTCTGTTTTCGTCATACTTGCATAATGCCCAAGACTGCGTGAATGAACGCCACGCGGATTCGTTTTATCTGTGACATTCAATTTGTTTCGGTTGTGAGGCTAAAAGCACACCACTTGTGGTTGAATAGACTGCTCTACCGCTTACCAATGCATACACCGCTATCTCCAATATTTCCCCAGCTAGTTCACTGGTGCTTTTCTAGTGCTTCGGAAGCGCTAGCAAAGTAGCATTTAACTAGCTGTGACGTTGCTGCTAAGTTCACTAGAACAACGTATTTCTTCTGCTGCTGCAAAACACGAATACCTGTCTATGCAAACCATGCCACTAACGAAACGTCAAACAAGCGTCATCGAGTTGCGTGACTTTGGAATTGTTAGCGGTTAGTTGATTATACAATGTTATAGAGCAGGAGTGGCCAACTTGTCTTCAACTGGGATCGACTAGAAAATTTCTTGCTAACTCGCGATTGACCGGTCGGTAATAAAGTCACAAGTAAAAATGCCGAAGTTGAGTATCGCACGTGCAAATACAGTGTACCATCGCCTTCGTAAGTGATACACAGCAGGCAAAGTGTCTGTTACGTCTAAATCATGACATTGCTATTGTTTCTTTTTGCGTTTGCGATGCTTAAAACCTATTTATGCATTGTGGCATTGTCTTTGTTTTAACAAATTTTTAGGGCGCTTCGACTAGATAACTTCAGGTTTTTTTCGGCGTCCTAGTTGCGAGTAAACGTTAGCAATGTTTTGCTTTCGCATTGCTATATTGTATCGTAACCAATAAACTTCGTAATTTTGAATAAATTTCTGCTCTTTTTTATTATATTTACCTAATCAGCTACAAACTGCGAGTCCCTAGGGCCAAGGCCGAGGGTATGCTGACCCTGATTCAGACTTATTAAAGCCTTTGGCTCCTACGTCACTGTGTAGTACGTAAAACACAGTATTGCACCATTTTCACAGCCTGCTCTTTGCTTGGTGTTATTTTATTATTTTTTCAAGCCACTTTGTCCACTGGAATATAAAGACTGGGAGAAGAGTCAACCGTTTCAATCCAGGAATTTTTCACGTTGTTGTTGAATATTTGCAGCACTTTAGGTAACCTAAGTAATCGCCTATATGTTAGGATCCAAAGTTGGGATTCAGCTATTTCGATGTTTCTCAGGCGTTAAAACATTTCCTCTCTAATTTCGAGCTTGGCGACATTGACACCAGTTTGTCATCCACCTGTTTTTTGTGTTGCTTTAATCAGTAAAAGCTTCAATAATACCTTGAGGTGTGTCCTGTAGCTGTTGTAGATGACGGCAAGGAACAGGTTCATGAAAATGTAAGTGTTGATGATGATGTAGACGATAAAGAATAAAGCAAACCATTCACTGTCATTGTAAGCTGGCATCCTGTAAATGAATGTATTTCGGTTTCCATAGGACAAAAAAAGGAACAGGCAGGTATTAGGCAGGTCTCTGATATATCTTTCTCATGTACGGCTGTAGAGGGGAAGTTTTGAAATGAGCAATATACTTTTCTTTAACATAACAACTACTTTTTGTTTTGAGACATCACAACCTGAAACAGCTTGCTTTGCCTACGCTGATTGTCAATTTGGTTGTCCAGTATAAAAAAGTACAGCAGGCTGTCGACCGTGCTATACTCGTAATTCTTGGTCCTATTGTGTTCAGAAATTCACGTTTGCGCAATGACGACGACCGAAACCAAAGTGTTCCCCAAACGCACTGGAAAAATGATTTCAATAAACCCTTCGTGCGCTTCTGTTGAGTTATCGAATAGTAACACAAAGCAACAGATTGTTCAGGTGTAATTGTCACAAAACATTGCAGCATACTCGCTTGTTTCTCAACTTAATCTTCCAAGTAAATACACGCAAGCCTACAGTTCAAACAAGCGTTTCGTCCACATTTGTTTTTTCGTATTTATGTATTTGGCTGTATCAATATCGACTGTGTTTGTTTTTGTTATAATCACATGCATCCTAAGTGCTGTTGCAAAATGGTTTCATCCAAATCTCATTTTGTGGTTAAACTGCTCCTTTGCATTACTCTTTGGCACTCTTTAAGTCAAACTGTTTAATTCGTTTCATGCTTTTACTGAGCACTGTCTTGAACGATATGATATGTAGGCTACATTGTTGCAGAAGAGGAAAAAGTTTTTGCTACTTTTAAATGCGAAGATAGAAGCTATATGAATCGGTGGTGTTACCCAATGGAATTAATTACAGTTGTTCCATCACACTAAAGTTATCCCTGCCTCTGCGAGCACACTACATGTAGTCCACATGATGAATGCGTTTTCATAACTTTTTGATCTGTTTATGCTAATGCTACGGCATGTCAAAATTGTTTCTTTGTGTAGGGCAACAAATGGAATTTCTACTCTGGTCATTCAATCCATTGCTTGAACTGATCTACTGTAAAAAATGCCTTTGGCCAACTAATATTTGCAACTTGCTGTAAGTGTTATTGTGCATTTGAGACTTACAGTCCTCTCCATCAACACATGCAGCGAATACTTGGAGCAGGCCCGTCTCCAGGGAGGTGCAACCAGGCAATTGCCCCCCAAAATTTTTAAAAACATGTTTCGTTGTTAGGCACAAGAAGTTACAATCATTTTGCCTCCACGAAACTAATACAAGAGCGAAATGCAATCATCTTGCACCCCGAGAATAGCAGCTGATTGCGTCCCTGGTTGTGAGTTTGTTTAGTTCCAAACGTTGCACAAAGACCGTTTTTTAACGTCACAAAAACCTTAGCGTCACTGAGAGAAACCTCACATCACGTCAGGGCTGTTGGCGGTCGTAACCAGCACGTATAGATCGAAGAACGAGTCCCAGTAATTGGTGAAGTAACTCGCTTCAGTTTCCATTCTGTTGTAGTAGGAAAGATCTCTGTTTTCGAACAGTTTGAATGCAAGCAACGTGAAAAGAGCAATGCTGAAGATGAAGAGGATCAAGACGTGGAGGATCTCTGGCACTGTGTTTCGGATATTACGAAACGCGCGCCGAACCTTCAAAACAGATCCGTTAACTGCTGCAAGCATATAATTAATCCATTTCCACAAACCTTTATAAAAATGTTCTTAGACAGCGTCGTTGCAGATAAGATTTTGAAACAGCTTTGCCTTAATCATGAAATCATACAGTATTTGGTTAATAGCAACATGACTAATTTTGTGGTACATTCTTCCATTAGTTTGATTCAGTGAGTTTTATAATGGGCCACATCACAAAAAACACTTAAAAAAGTTGATTTTTAGAAATATTTGACTGCTTTCAAAAGAAACGAATTTTTATAGCACAGACTTGGAAGACAAACAAGGAAAAGCAAAAAGCATTAGTAAAAAGGTAGTTGGTTATATTTAAGGATGTTTTACGACAGTAGAGAACCGTCGTATATTTCTGAAACAAATTTTCGCAAACAACGCGATGCACAAAAAGTACCCAGAAGACCTGAATCACCTGTCTGCTTTCATTCATGTTTATTATAAACAATGGTCGTAGACAGCGAGAGACTCGTATTGCTTGAGCCTGGGCTGGGCTGTTGGTCATGCCGATGTATACGAATATATCCACAATCGTTATCTGGAATAAAGACAACTTTGTTTGAATTCGACTCGCCAATGTACAAGGTTAAACCTTTACTTTACAGCATGGGTCTTAACCTGAGGTGCGTGAACCCCTAAGGCGTCCATGAATGTGATTTCAAGAGATAATAAGCTTTGCAGACATTTCGATTGCCACCGCAATGGTTATGACCTAATTTCGAATATCGAATGCAACGTTTCTTCTTGAGGGGCCCGTAACCTTTAGTAGGATGTATTAGGGGCCCGTGACCCACGAATGTTTGAGAAAAGCTGCGTTACAACCTGCTTGCTGTACCAGTTCGCAGTGCTGGAACTCGTACCCAGCGAAGCATCCAGACACGTTGACACTTGTACAAGAAAAGTTTGACTCTTGGTAAAAGTTTTCTAAGAAGCGTAGTAACCTTACAGTTGATGATATATCTAAAAGCAACACGTTTACAGTAACCTAACATAAAAAAACATATTCAGTCTAACGGTTGCTGTGAACACAGTGACTTGCGCTTTGGCACGAATCAATAATTTTAAATATATTCTTGTTCAGTGGCGTAGCCAGCCCAAAAATTTGGTAGGGGCCAAAAAATTTTGGGGGGCCAAAATGCTTGATTTTAGGCGAATAATACTATTTTGTTTGGAAAAACGCCTCTCAAAGCACAAAATAACTATATTTTCTGAAAATTTGGGGGGGGGGCATGACCCCTCTGCCCCCCCCCGTGGCTACGCCTATGTTCTTGTTATTATCTTGTTATGACGTATATCGTTAATCTCAATTTGATAAATATAAAAGACCGTCGCTATCCTTCGCTCTTCTTTGACAAGCAAACATGCTGTCGCACATTTGTGCCATGAAGCGAATTGAGAAGATGTTCAGGTCTTAATATCTAAGAGGCAGGAAACGCTTAACTTACCGCAATTGTTAAAATGACGACGATATTTTTAGGATCGGTGATTAACGTCCTCCTTGGAACAAAGCGAGATAATTGATAAAGGCGAAAAGAAATCTCTGCAAGGCATGCTATTTCCATAATCATGGTACCCTGTTAAACAGAATAAAATTTTTTATCAAGTTGGTTGAAAGCATGATCAATAATAAGTTTAAATGCATGAAAGTCTTGTAATTCATGTTTATAAATGTATTCCTTGCCATACTGTCAATCACGTGACTGCACAAAAACTTTATTAAAAAATGAACATAAGTGCCATTCTTTGAAAAACATTGTTTTTAAATTTGCTATTTTTCGCAAATGATCATTTTGACACTGCGAGCAATAAGTCACTTGGTGGTTGTCTGTTTACCTAAGCAGTGTATCCAGAAGAAGCAAAAGTTTTGACATTGATAAAGTATACAGCATAGTCGCACACAACATGAAGAAATGTGATGTACATTACCCAGTAGGGAATTTCTGCTCCTGGTATGGCTGGATCTTCAAATACTGCCAGGACAAGAAGAAACCACATCACGGAAACGGTAACAACTCTCAGCCAAAAACTACTATAAAATCTGTAGTGTCGCAGGGATTCCTCATCCGTGTTGTATTCTAAGGTTCGTCCAAGTATGGCATCTTCTATGCAATTTGCGGCAAGCAATAAATTCTGAAGAAAATGTAACATCACCGTATTTTTAAATCTACGCCTAGCCCACAATGACAATCAGACGAGAAAACTAGATTCCTTCTGTGGCGCTCATACCTTGGTATATACATTTTTTGGGTCCAAATCCACAGGTGTTTCAATTTAACTTCATCTTACTGTGTGTCTTGGTGCCAATTTTGGGAACACCATTTCCAAAATTTTTTTGATGCAGAATATTTGTAAGATTATTCGCCCTCTTATTTTTTGTCCTTGTGCTTAGCACGGAGTTGATAGGTGTTGCGTGGCTATAACACTAATCTTGCAAAATAACATTAAATTTAACTGAATCGTCCATATTTTGTCCTTGTTGTAGTGGGCTGTTACGTTCGAACATTTCAAATAAGCTTGGGAATCACAAACTTAACTTCTCTTAAAAAAATTGCAATTGCAATTTTCAGAGCAACTTACTGAAATTTTCGTTTTTCTTTAAATGTTGTTTGGTGATAGCAAATCTTTAAAATCACAGCATCCTTTTGTGTTTCTGTCTTGGCTGATTACAAATATCCAACCCTGTTTTGCTGATTACAAATATCAAACAAAGTTGGCTGCACCCTCACCAGTAAATCTGTGTCTCTGTACATTCTGCGATCGTTTGATTCATGAGGGAATCCTAGGATTGTACCAGTACAAGCTGATTATCATTTGTGGCCTCAAAAATTTTCAACTCGCTTGCTTGTTCTCTTATCGGCATTGATTTAAAGCACTCAAAATCTCTTCCGCAAAAATAACACAGTACAGTCTTTTCCTAGTTACTAAGGTTGAACAAGCCATATTGTATAAGAAAGCAAAATGTACCTTTTTTGTGTTATTCCCGGAAGGTGCGTTTGCGGAAGGCGTGCGTTCCTTTGGATTTTCTGTTTTTTTCGCGTCATTTTGTTCTGTTTCGGATGAATGCCAATCCTCTCTGGCGTGTCCTGTCGGTTGGACGTCAATCGTCACTTCCGTCTTTGTCGTCACATCCGGCAGAATACCTTCGCTTGCTTCGTGCAGTAATATATCCCCATTCGTACTGTGGTGGGGAGACTTTAAGTCAGTCAGCTCGCTTGCTACATGCGTGAAATTATCGTCAAAACCTAAGGGCAACTCGTGCTCTTTGGCAGTTGCCATACCTGTAGAGCTCGCACAGCTGTCGACCTCGATGCATCAACATCAAATCAAATTGCGAACTTGCAACGGAGATGTCGCCGTGGCACTGATTAAATATTTGTCTCGCGCTTTGCGTTAAATTATTGACTGTAGCAGAGGGCTCCGCTGGACCCTGCAGACAATCGTGCTTTAACAATACTTGCTCGGCCCTGGGCAACATACTGCTGGTCAGTGCATTGTTACAGTGTTTTATTGTTATTTTCATGACAATCAAAAGCTGAAACTCCTTGCAGTGGTACCGTCAGCAAGACCCTTTAATGTTTCCTGGTTTGCCTGTTTTTTCACCGATATCCAAAGAGGCATTCAGAGTTTTTGAGATGCAAGTTAATTTTGAAAGAGAGTTAAAATTTAATTGAGTAATTTTTAAAAAGGCAAACATTTTCATGTTTGATTATATCTCTGGTATTAGCTATATGTAAATCCAGCCCAAACATTCAAGACAAAAAATACATTAGAAGCTAATTCAAGTTAACTTATGCTCTACCTTTAGCTCACAACACCATAATAATTGACACTTCAAAGACTTCAAGGTAATCACTATTAGCAGCAATGCAATAAGAAGCTCAGCAATAGCGTGTAAGATATCAATCTTCTAGAAAGATTAACAGCTAGGCCTGTTTAGCACAAGCAATTCAATAGCACTAGGATACACATAAAACTCATGTTGAACTGTGCTAAATGTTACGAAGTTGTAGGTGTTACTGTACGTATAACAATCATGGGGGTCGGAAGGGGGGAAGGAGGGGCCTTGCACCCGTGGATTTTGACATTTCATATTTTCCTATTAACTTTTTAGCATAAAAGGTTGTTTTTGTAATTTCGAGAGGGTAAAATGAAATTTCACCACTGTTGGCCTCCTGGAAAGAAACCTTTCAGCCACTCCTGGAAAACCCACTATTGGCCCAACCCGGAAAAAAATTCAGACTCTTATGATAACAAATATGAGCCAAAAAAGGGACTAGATCAATAAAAGTCACACCAATTCCTTAACTTTAATGACACGATACATAAGAGAGCGGACTTGTACTGCATTACTGCTCATAGTCAAGGCTATAGATTTAAGTAAACACGATATAAAATCATGACGGATGTGAGAAACTCCACTGAACCAAACTCAACAGATTGAATGCAATAGACTGTAACCCCGAAACTGAACCGAAAATTGCAAAGAAGTACAAAACAAAGTTTTCCAATCCAAATCCGGTTAAGCCGAAATTATAAAATACTAATAGATCATAATACTAAAATGCGGCAGGATTTACAGTAAATCCAAGTCGATATTCACGTCTGGTAGAAAGGCTGACAAACGTTATTGCTTGATATGTCTTTTTTGACGCTGCTCATGCAACGACTGTGTGAACCAACTTAGCAAACAACTCAGTGCAACAGTTTCTCTATTCTTTTACCTTATTTTAAAAATTAAACTCAAAATGCCCGCAAATTCATAACCATAACCTTTGTCAGAAGCGCTGTGCTATAATCTCAAATAGTGACACTTTGATTGGACTTGGATCGAAGCGTCGCACAGGACTATGCCAGTTTGATTGTTACATCAAGAGTACGATACTGTGTTTTATACCCTTTGTTGCAAATCATGGAGTCGAAAGGGCATTAAATGACTTTGTTCCAAAGTAGCCAATATTCTTATTGTGAACAATATAGCCACAAATACCGAATACATTATTTTATTCAACATTTCAGCTCAGTCATAAGCCATCATCAGGAATATATATAAAACGCCCATTCTTCGATATTCATTTATACTCCTGATGATTGCTTATGACAGTGGTTCTTAACCTTTCTACGCACTCGTACTCCCTGAGCTTTCATAAAATTCTCTCGTACCCCTTGTCTGAAGGCAAGCAGTAACTGTTACCAACGTAGTTCACATGGTGTCACAAATTTTTCAGCAGCTGTATAAGGCTCTCTTCTTGCCACACAAGAACGTAACTTTGCAACATGCCAGCAATAATTGTTTTTCCATCCGTACGAATGCCTGCTTTAGTAAAGTTCCACCACTATCAAATCAAGCCCTTTTGATTTTCAAGGTACTGAAATCATTCCCCGACTGCACACTCCCGTGCCGATTATTGTAATGTTCATTAAGGTTTGAAGTGTTCAGGTTTGCGTTAGTAAATACTTTGTTGCATCATATGCACTGTGGTCTTTGTATTCGATCTTTTTCTGTCATGCAAGTGAAACCATATCTAGCATAGGCCTTATTTCACTTGATACATGCTTTTCTAGGACATGTTTCTTCAAAATCAAATGTACTGATATTGTTGCGGCCGGTGGCCCCACTATATGGACAAGTACGTACGGACTGGAACCAGTGCTTTGTAATAGACTGCTCTTTGAGCCATCCGGTTGGGCACAAACCGTTCACATGTTCACACAGCGTTTTACGTAACACGTGGCTCAATATTCACGCCGTTCGTTGAATGCGTTTTTCTTCTCGTCTTTCTGTGCATGTATTTACGATCTCGCAGAACCTTACTTGTTCTCTTTTCGTCAGTAGTGCTG
>Ga0210059_1001845_pt1 | contig 32443 bp, 24 predicted proteins | sample Ectturendosymbi2_FD_188042 | JGI IMG/M metagenome (GOLD analysis project Ga0210059, IMG submission 188042) | Ecteinascidia turbinata endosymbiont from Florida, USA - Sample 2 (SPAdes) (version 2) | ecosystem: Host-associated > Tunicates > Ascidians > Unclassified | place: Key West, Florida... | reverse complement strand
GGTAATGGTAATGGTTTATTGTTTCATATGACTCAGCCAACAAGCAGAAGCACCATAAAAGCCATCGCATGCAGTAAACCAACCATTAGCGAAAATTAGAGCAAATGAAAACACAATGGCATAATAGCTGATCGGTGTAAATAAAGACGGGTGCTGTGTCATACAGGATTGGCGAAAGACCGTGGCGGTCATCTGGTCAACCAACCCCGTTTATCACTTTTTGACAAGTGTTGAGAAACAACAGTTGGAGATCAAATAAGTGTTTGAATCCACATACTCTGAGAAGAGACGTAGAAAGTCCTAAATTACATAAATACTGATAAGATTCTTCCAGAGAACTTGGTTATAACTAATCGTATTAGTTTTAACGGCTGTATTTTTAATATTTTATAACAGGGGCGGTCAACTAGTCAGAGACCAAGATGAGCAAGAGCCACATTTCTTAATGTGTTACCGCAAAGAGCCACATCATACACGTGGACACAAATGAACATCATCCCATCTCTTCCTCACTCAGTCTCACACACCTTTGCTCAGCTAGGTTTATGACAATGACAGAACTTTACAAGACATTTATTGTTATGCATGCTAGGCTATTTAATGGGACTTCTGGTAATTACATAAAAGCCACGTGAAACCCGGTGTCAAGCGAAATTTCTGACTTCACACCATGTACGAATGCACAGAGTAATATTCTACATACCAATATACGCTGATAAAACTGATTATTAGGGTTTAGGAATTCGTGTCTAGTAAGTGTGTTGGGTTAAGTTTTGGGTTAGGGTGAGAAAAAGAAAAATAATTGAGGTCAACGACTAAGTCCGAAATTTTTAAATGGTTAAAATTTTTCCGGTGCTACAGCTTGTTGTGGGTACCTGACATCTAACCAAAATGTTTTAATTTAGACGACACATCAAAAAAGAAATTGCCAGATTTTGTTGCTTTATTCTGAGAAGCAAAATAACTGAAAAACAACAAGTCAGACATTTCGCTTGACCCTGGCAAAGAGCCGCATGCGGCGCGCAAGCCGCGGATTGGCAAACCCTGTTTCTTAAGAAGCTAAATGGAAGAATGAGACACTTGTGCCGAATTTCGGTTAGAAAAGCAAAACAAGGTTACTGTGGATTAATGAGTTGTAAACCACTGTTTATGTTTTGTGAAATGTTCAATTTCCGATAACGCTCTACAAGTTACTGAAATTGAGTCATCACCTTATTGATGTCATGGCTCCAGCTTAGTTTGTTCTGAGTTGCGGCTGGTGCTGATGTTATTATTGATAGATTGGCGTCAGGCTTCAAACAAGGTAAAAGGATGAACGGTCTTAAATCATGCATTCGAAAAGTACAAAGTAATGCTAAAATAGCCTTTTTCCTTTAATACAACACCAGCGTAATGCCGTTTCCCATTATACCATGCGACAGCGTGGTGACTTGTTAAACTTTGGTTTTCAAAACTAATTAGTTGTTTTGTTTTGCATTTGTAAATAGTTCTGGAGATGGCAGACGCTGTGGATACATGTTATAATCTTTACGTTAGGTACGACAATATGTACACCATCTACAGTCACTGACTTTACAAATTGACTTTGTAAAGATTGCATGGTTCTTAAAATGCTCCAGAGAGTAATTTTTTACAGTCCATGGAATTGACAAACTGAATTTTTTAGTGATATTTAATGTTTCTCCGTAGTATTCACACTTGGCTATTTTTGGCTACAAGTTTTTGCTAATTTTGGCTACTTTTGGCTAATATTTTTGGGAATTTCGGCTATAAAGTTTTATGAAATCTGGCAACACTGCCGATAACACAACCGCGCACTAGCTGGTATTCCACTGACTGTGTTAACGGGTTGGTCGCGTTAGTGGATTTAGTCACACTTTCATTCCAAAGGGTATACATATTATCATGATCATTTCCCTTTTGTTGGCCACGTAACAGAGGTTAGGATAAATATTTAAGACCCAATCCCTGTATCTAGGTATCTAAAAGACAAGCCCCAGCTAAGAAGATGACGAACTGAAAAGTTTCCAGTTTTCCAGCTTAAATGATACTGATAGATTATGTGCATTTGTTACGCAGAGTTCAGTCGGCAGTTTCGTAACAGCTGTACTCTGGTCACCAGTGTTCCCGCTAAGAAAATTCTGCACTGAGCAAATATTTGTTTTGTTGCGCACGAAGCACCTGCAACTGCGCAACCATGCAGACACGCAAACAGCGAAGCGTTCCTAACGTTAAAAGGGCTGTGCGATGTATATATACACCGTATTAAGTTTAGAATGTTGGAAGTGCTCGAGAATGAGATAGCACTGCGCAAAATGTCTGGTGGTACTGCGCATGCGCACTTGCGCACCATAGAGGGAACAATGCTGGTCACGGTCTGGATACCAGGTTGTTGGCTTTAGCAAAACAAATTCTTCTTCTTCTTTTGAGCCAGTTTCTTTTAACCACTGATTGGCCGCACTAGATCTTAAACAAATGTAAATCTAAAACAAAGGAAAAGCATCAACAAAGGAACGTGTTAGTGACCACGTTAAAGTGGTCGCAGTGGAATGATGGGTGCTTTATCGGGGTGGGGTGATTGTCGGGGTGGGGTGATTGTCAACAGTGTTTCCACTTCTGATATTTTAACATCTGATCTGATGTTTTGATAGAAATTTCTGATGTGTGATGTTTTGGCGAGAAATCTGATGTTGACTGAGCTATTATGGTAGTTTTATCCACATTTCTTCTCTTTTTTGGTTGAAAAGAAATTCTTTTCATAATTTTCTAAGTTTCTTTCGTCAATCCTTCATCCCAGTGTGTGTTTGGTTATTCTCAGCGTTGGGGTGAATATTTTACGCTACACATGACCAACTTCACCATTTCTCCATTTCGGAAAACTCCATTCCGGAGAACTCCATTTTGGAGAAGTCGGTCATGCATATGACACTTCGCTGTAAAGAGATTCATCGCGCTTTTTTAGGTATTGGTGAAAGAAGCATTTAGCTTATATGAAACTGCAATGTAAAACTCTGACGTTATCTTATAAGTTGAAGAAGGCAACAATCTGATGTTAACGCGACTGATCCCAGTGGCAACACTGATTGTGAAGTATGGCTCCACTGTAATTTCAGAAAACATGATATGTTGTTGAGATATCTCTCCTGGGAAACTGACACCGTTTTTATATGTTTGGATTAAGTATTTTCGTATTTTTAGAGGGCACAGTGAGCAAAGATATTTCCCGTTTCCAACACTACCATCACCGCAGACCCAATCGAATTCTCAAGAGACTCGGAACCAGATGATGGACCCCCTTTCAGTTGCTATGGAAATAGAAGTTGTCGTAATTGCTGGTAATATGTTAGTTATTCCGGTTTATTGTCTTTTTCTCCGTTTGATGAGCAGGAAGCAAAAGCTTAAGTTTAGCTTTTTATGTATTTCGATAGTTACTTGAAAGCTACCTAAGAAATTTATTTCCACATTGATTTTAAGCCAAAATTGAATTTTGGAATTTGTTGAGGCGAAAACCGCTCTGGCAAAGCCCTTTCAAGAAATCACACTGTTGGCGCCATATCAGCGGACATGACCCATGAACGTTGAAACGCATAGCCCACAGCTGAAAGTTGAAACGCATAGTCCCAATGAACTCAGCCAAGCGAGTGTGTTACCAAGGTATTCTAGAACTCCTGTTAAATAGGAGGCCTTTGTGTTACATGTTTCTGATTCCCCAGTGACAAACATTTCTGGGAGACCAGTCTTGTTTAACAACATAACAAATAGTCGTGATGCTCGTCCGGTGGTCATGTAAGAACAACATCATGAAACGTGCAAATACTTGCCTGTTCTGGATCACGGCTTGCCACCAACTTCCCAGTTCGTCCGTAACTTGCTCATAAAACACTTGTTTTGAAACAGTGAGAAGAAATTATGAATTTCTTAGAACGATACTTGTCACCAAGGTGTATAATAAACCCATGGGTAGGGTGTATCATAAACCTATGGGTATGTCAGAATATTTCAGGGGCGTATCACTGTGATAGGGTGTGCACGGGTGTATCAGGTGCTTGTCTTCAAAAACAGTTGCCACGTTTTACATATAATATTATTTGCTCTTGACTATTGTTCAGCAAAGAGTAATAAGCTACCTAAACTACCAAGTAGTTGACTGCTGGACTACGCTAGGATATAAATAATCCTTGAGGAATGTTATAGTTAGAACTTTTACGAATAACACAGATTTTTGGGCATCACTTTGTAGCACTTGCAATTACCGAAGCCTCAGTCAAAAAGCAATTTTTAATCTTGTTTGCATGTCTACATCATGCCTTTGTGAGAAAAGATTTTCTACTCTTGCTGAAAGTAAATCGAAAAAGAGAACCTCAAGCACGCTAACCTTCTCATTGAAGGTGCACTTGAAAGAAGGTTTAGACCTCGTTTATCACAAACGTCTGCTGAAATTCAGCATCGCATAAATGAAATACGTTTTTTGTGTTAATATCCATTGTGCGTTGCCAAAACGTTTTGCATTGTACATATCATATCGTTTACACAAACGCAAAGCATACATCGAAAAATATTGAAGGATGTTGATACGCTCAATGAATCTAATACACATCCGCGGTGTACAGACTTTCCGAAAATCAAAATAGGATGTATCAATGCAAAAAAAGGTTGTCAAGCACCGGTTTAGATCAGAATTTGTTTTCCAGCCAAAGATTCGTTACAACTTGTGCGATCTTTTTAATCAACGTTGCCACTGGGATCAGTCGCGTTAACATCAGATTGTTGCCTTCTTCAACTTATAAGATAACATCAGATTTTTTCATTGCAGTTTCATATAATCTAAATGCTTCTTTCGCCAATACCTAAAAAAGCGCGATGAACCTCTTTACAGCGAAGTGTCATACGCATGACAGACTTCTCCGAAATGGAGTTCTCCGAAGGCGAAATGGTGAAGTTGGTCATGCGTAACGAGAAATGTTCATCCCAGTGTTGCGAAAGGAATTTCTTCTGAGTTTAGAACGATAACCAAACATGTATGGATGAGAGATTGATAAAAAAAACTAAAAAAATTATTAATATAACTTCTTTTCAACCTAAAAAACGAATGAATGTGGAAAACGAGAATAAGCTATAGTATAATAGCCCGGTCAACACCAGATTTCTCCCCAAAGCATCACACATTAGAAAATTCTATCAAAACATCATATCTGATGTTGAAACATCAGAAGTGGCAACACTGAAACCGTTCCCCGAATCATTTGTGATTTTACAGTTTGTTCTTTCCCAACGTACACCACACAAACTCACTATTCAGTCACAACGTAACGGACTGTCCACAATTAAAATTGACGAGTAGATATTAGTTTAGTCAGTCAAATGCCGTTAAACCAATGCCACCGCTAGATGTTTCAAATATGATTTTTAATACTACTAACTCTTAAAGAAAACGAAAGTTTCATTAGAATCGCTCTGTACTCCTTTTCAAGTGTCACGAATGGCCTGCAGGTGCCATTGTCCCCTTTCTCTATTCCGTGGGTCACGCGGCGACTTTAGTAGTGAATGATGCCCTCGTTGCAAGACAATTACGCATAAAGCTTTCCCTTGCACCCATCCCTTAAACGCCGAGCAAGAGGCTGGACGGACCTAAGTGCTGTTTTTCAAGTTTTCGGTTTGACCCAACCGGGAATCGAATCCACAACCGACCAACTTAGCGTGCTCTCTATCGAGTTAAATGTTGAAAGAAATAGTTGTCTTATTTAATCCGACCAAGTCAGTGTTTCGTAAACATTTTGTGGGCAACGGGCCTCCGGTACATCCCGATAAATGTTATGGACCCTCAAGAGGAAACTTTGGAACAATTGTTCAAATTAGGTCTTAACCATCGTAGTAGTAATCGAAATGTCTGCAAAGCCTATTAACCCTCTCCAGACGTCAGAGCAAAGCCTATTAACCCTTTAAATCACATTCGCAGACCATTTAAATCGCAACACGGACCCCAGGTTAGGAACCACTGGACTAGTTGTTCACATTCCGTACAGCGCTTATTTGCTTTTGCATTGTTCAAGTATGGGTTTTGAAGAGTCCTTGGTACGTAAAATGCGGCAAAAAAGCATACAACAAAGCGGAATCATCACCAGAGTGCGGCTGGACTGCTGAATGTTGTGATGGACGTTCAATGGTTAGAGGCACTTTGTGCAGAAAGTCTGTTTTTGACTTCGCCTTTCTTTGAAAAGCTTTTTCTTTTTTAGTTTTTTTGCGGGCACAAAATGTTGGGTGTGTGTTTGCATGAAGTCAAATCTTTCACGTTTTGTGTATTGTTTAGTTACCAACAGATCAAAGCCTGAAAGGTTTTTCTTGTCAGGTTAGCCAAAATTAATTGCATGCTTGCCAAAAAACTCTCTGGGCCAATCATTCAGCAGTCGTGGATCAATTTACCAACTTTTAATTGAAAGTGGCTCCTTGTCCTAAATATTGAGCAACAGCTGTTTTTGACAATTATGAAATGAGTTATTGAAAACATTTTATCCTTAGGTAAACATCACACTATTTTTAAGGCAAACAACTTAAGTGTTTTTGATAGTCGGAGCTGCGGCGGATTGTGTGAAGGTTTGGATCTTTTTCGTGTATTTGTGAAACAACGGTTTAAAAACAAAATGCTGCCTGCATTTCTCCAAACCATAGAGTTTTGACACTAACATCGACATTTGTCAGTCTTATCAAAAACTTTTTAAGTGCATGATTGTTTGATACTATAGCGAGAGCGAGTGCGTTTAACGGCAAAACAAACGGTTCTTTGTTACGCAGAGGTATTTTCTGAACATAAACCATCGTCTTTCTCATTGGTGATCTTCTTACTTCTCGTTGAGAAAAGCAAATTTTTGTGGCTCAACTCGCGGTTATTACGGGCATATTTTAAATGCTTTGCGCTAAAGGTCAGACAAGCGTCATGGTTCAAGCACAAAATTCGCTAACAAATGCCGGTTTGATCAGCTCTACTTATTGCAGTACATTCTGTTATTTATTTTGTTGTTGATCCTGAACCGAAGTTGTCGACAATTGCTGTTGGAGAAGTGGCGTAGCCCGCTAGAAAGAATAATTTTCAGGAATGAAGTTTTTTGGACGCACGTCACAGCGTCCGTAAGTCAGTTTCTGGATGACCTGCTGATATTACAGGAAACTTGCACTTGATTTCATTCTAATTAATCGTTCGAGCAAAAAAAAATTCTCAAGATTCAACCGCAAACAAAAAATCCTGAAAAACAAACTGGATAAATATTTACAGTTTTACAAATCTTGAGGCTTCGCGAATTTTTTGCTAGCTTTTTATTTAATCGACCAAAATGTCATAGCTTTCCGACAGCAATGCAATGGGGGAGCGAAAAGGTTTGCTCTGCCGTTTAGATTCAGGTCAAAACAGGGTGTTTGTCATCTTTCCGTTTAAATGTTTGTGTATTGGGAAGCATTTTCCCTTTATCCGCAATCTAGCCCGTAACATCGCCCTTACCTGAGCTGAGACACAATGCATTTTTTCAAAAGTACCAGAGAAACAGAAGATCATGGTCTTGAAATGTCGATGGAAGTTTCTGTTATAGGTAATGACCGTCGATTTGATGATGAAGATCAAAGAGATTTTAACGTGAGCGGTCTAGAGCAGTGGTTTTCAACCTGGGGTCGCGACCACGTTGGGGTTGTTTGCCTTTTCTCTAGCGGTTGCGAGAACTTCTGATAAAAATATTCATAATTACTTTCTATATTTTATATTTCGTATATGGAACCTCTTTCTGTGGTAGCCAAATTAATAGAATCACCTGCATGCATGACGTATGCCTGGCTGGAAATTTTCGGAAGGGGGTGGTTAAGTTAAATTGGGTTGCAAAATGGGTCGCTGCATGAAAAAACTTGAAAACCACTGGTCTAGAGCTTGCAACGATTCAAATTTCGCCACCGTATCCTTGGCTGCGGCTTTTGTCAATAAACGAAACTCGCGAAAATCAATGAGTGCAGTAGGTCAGAAGACCTAACGTGGTTTTGGAGGCGTTTGCAACATTTCCCTATCAACCGGGGTGAATATAAACATGACCAGCCGCGATGTTTTGGCACTTTGGACTGCAAATCTCGCGTGCAAGGTGGTGATTGTTTGCTCAACCTTGAACAGAGCTTTTTAATGACAGTGAGGTAAACAATGCTAATCCGAAATTGGCTGAAAACCGTGCGTTGTTGCAGATTGTTTTTCACATAAAACGTCTCAAAAAATTTGTCATCTGAACGTTTTTGCTGTTCATTTTTGATGAACCAAGCTCTTCATTTTGAATAGGCAATATTGATGAACCAAGCTCTTCATTATGAATAGGCAATATCCTTTTCGTAAGTTTTGATTGATGTGCTTGATGTCAAACTCTGTCGTTATCAGTTGAAGCAGCTGACACGTTTGATGTAACATAGAAGTTTCTTTTTGTTTTTCAGCCTCTGATCAGAGAAGCAACGGCCAAGCACCCTCAGCTAACGACTGCCGGTCCGCCGGAAACGTTTGACTCTCTTGATTGTTCGCTCTCACCGGAGTCCCCTCATAGCGATGCCGAGAATGAAACCTCAGCACCTTTCTCGAAAGCTTTCAAGGAATCTTTCAATTGCTCGAAATCTTTCAAACCAATGAGTTATTGCCGTTTGCTACTATTCGAACAATTCCTCCACATTTTACAGTTTTTGCGCTTCGCCGCTTCATTGGATATGACGCGTCGTTATGGCGATAGGAATGTGCCGTAACGCCGTGTTGTACTCGTAAAAAAACAACAGGGACCGTATATTGCGTCACTTGAGGATGAAGATCGTATTATGCGGCATAAAATACCGTGTTTACAACCTCATGAAAGGATCCCTTTCAAGATTTTAGAAAGAAGCGTCCTACTATGTTTTTTAAGCTCTTATCTCTCAAAACCGTGATTGAGATGGTTTGAGATGATTACAGATGAGTGCGTCATCATGGATAAGGATTGTGTTTGAAATAAATCTGAAAACTCCTTTTTCCTTAACTTGCTTCTTGGCATCTAGTTGTGACAAGCGTACATGTGTGGCAGGTGCCTCATCATGCAGGCCATCCTGGCTTTAAATGTTTTGTTGCTGAAACGTCAGACAACCAAGAAGAACTCGCAGATGAATTAAAGAAGCATCAGCAATTAGGGGATGAGCGTTTGTGCAAGGTTTGTTTTTGTAAATCGTTTGAGGAACCCGCGGTTGGCAACATATTAATGGTAAAGAGTCTGATTTTCATCCAAACACCAGGTGATTTATCCAAAACCAACGAGTGAATGTCCGCCATGTGTATTGGACAAGAAAGATCACCTCAAGTTTTCAACAACTCAGGCTCCAGATTTTGCAGTTCGCTGTCATGCAAATAACGCAATTAAAAAGTAGAGAAAAACGAGTAAAACCCGTATGAAGAAAAAAGTTTTCGCATACCTAAAACATCAACTTTTGAGCTTCAGATTAAATCCTTGAAGCGGATGACTAATACAAATCCTGTAAAGTAGCGGAAAATACACCTATTACCGCGTTCATCGAGGTGTAACCCTACGCTCTATCGTTGCAACCAAGCATATATCAATCCAACAATGTTTCAACAGTGTAGGTCACGTCGAGGTCGCTTTTTCTTCGAAATAAAGGGGTCATGCTTAACCAACTGTATCAAAGCATTTGGTAAACAGTGAGTGGGAGTAATGCTAAAAATGTGGCGGAAAGCATTTTCACAAAAACACGTTTCTGGCCAGAGTCAAGATCACTGATCATATTTCTGTTACAAATTTCACAAGCAACACAAAAAAGCTGCAAAGCTTAGACCTCTCATCGGAAAGCAAGACATCGCCATCTCCTCCCACATATGAAAGGGAAACAGCATCACAGACTGTTTTTGCAGTTATTTCTCGGTCATAGACCGATATGTGTTTGAAATGACCGAAAAATTTTAATCAAATCGGTCGTAATGCCCAAAAAAGGTGGACTAGTGAATACTTTTATGGCAAGTTTCAATATTATTACGGGACAAATGATCGAAATGTGCCCGCGAGAAAAAAATCCAGATGACAGATATGATAAAACTTATTACGATATTTATCTAAAGTCCCGAATAGAAAGGTGTGATTTGCGCAGTTTAATACAGAAAGAAAAGTATGCTTCTATATTCACCAGTAGTTTTTCCATTTCCTCAAGCAATAGCCTCGGTGAAACAGCTCTCGTATTCCCAGGATGAGGGATGGTGGCAACCGTGTGTCTGCGCAAAAATGTGATCCCGCGTTATTCTCATTAATTTCAAGCAACTAATAAAAACCACAGCGGGAGAAATGTTTGTCAGAAACAAAACCGGACACATGACTTGCACTACGACGGATTTCTCACGATGGGATTATATAGAAACCACAAAACTGGCTTAAATGTGTTTATTTAAAGAAAACCCTTTACCATACCTTCAACTTTCTCTGTAGTTATAAAACGTGTTGTTTTAACACGTTGGACGTAAGCGTCGAAAACAAACATATAATATAAACACGTTCTACAGTAGTTATTTTGATTTTAACAATTTACTTCGTTGCACACCAGCCGCAGTAACAATATTTTTCCCCATGCCGTAGTTTTCGATTTGCTTACCCTGGAACACGCATTTGCGGGTTTGTCTAGAGTTGGACAGAGAAGCAGCCATCGTCTTCATACCATGCTGCCACATATACTGTTGTTTGAAATGTGCAAACGCTCTGAGGATGTGTCCGATTTGTAGGTGGAAGATCGAGAGAGCAGTGAGGAAGAGCACTTTTTGACCAAGGGCTGATCCAGCAAGTAAGGTTAGGTGTGGCGATTTCAGTAATATTTGGTAGTCAAGTCTCATAACGGCTTCGCTACTGCAAGGGTCTGCAAGTACTTTTTGACGTGACCCTAAAAATAGTTCTGAATTCTCGCCACCCAAACATTTCTTGAGCACATAATTTTTGGAAAATACTTTATGTTTGAAAGACTACTATTGACAACAGCAATTTTTTTGCACAAAATTGTATGAACCTTAGCACATAAAACCGTAAATAAATGTATTTAAGCAGATAAATTAGATCTTCTGGCGATTTTTATTATTAGCCGACGTTTCGCCCACCTAATGTATTTATTCTGCATAATAATAATGGCAGATTTAAAATGCAAATTTAAATTATTTCGCGACTCAGAGCGGAAGGTCTCGTGACCCACATTTGGGTTGCGACCCATTATTTGCGGACTACTGCGCTACTGTATGACAGATGAAATGTACTTCACAGCACTTGCTGTGACAAAACAGTAGACGGCAGATAGGCCTTATATTTCGAATGCTGTTTTCCGAATTGTAAAAAATCACAGCGATTAAAGTTACCTCCGAGGCTTTAGGGAGCGATCGCCCCTTGTTTCCGCCCCTGTTTGTGACTCAGAAGGCAAAACCTGACCCGCAGCACTGGAGTTTCGATAACGAGAAGGGGGTCTGGCGTGTTAGTTTTAAGCGAGAGTCTTGTAGACATTTTAGTTTGAGGAAAAAAAGTATAAATAAAAAACAAGCTGTCCGCGAATGATCTTAGGAATTCTTTCGTTGTGTTCTGAAAACTGTTGCGTGAGATGAGATGTAGACATGATCTTCAGACCAAGCTACCATAGATATAGCAGCGTTTTGGAATGTACACATGCTCGCAGGGTGTCTTCATATGGGTGTTCCATGCGGTGAAGAGGTGAAACGAAAAGGAAATCAGATTACAAAACTCAAGATTTAAACGGGAATTTTTATAACGGATACTAATCCGAGCATCTTACCAGATGGGAAAAATAAACAAAACCTGGACAATGATGAGAGAAGAAACTTAGGAAGTTAACGAAGCATTTCAAACAATTAAACAAGAAGAGTCCAAAATGAAACCAAAGGATTTATTATGCGTTTAGCGTTGTTATCTTAAACTGAACAAATATGTTGTTGGCTACCAAACGTTGACTAGTTCGATCTCCTTTCAGCCAAACACTTTGTTTTCTTTACGATCCGATTTGCGTTGTCGCTATATGTCCAACGTTTGTTCATAATCATGCTCACATGACGCCAGTTGTTTAACAAACCGTTCCAATGTTTATTTATGCATCTTTGTTCATCTAAACCACGCACTGCTCGCCGAATTCCTCTTCCTCACGCCCACGTTCTTGAAATTGTTTTCACATTTTCCTCCGCTTCAAGATTCCACCACGACGACATTGTTGGCTCAACGGGCAAGGGCGTGAGTTGTTGGTTTGATCCATTGCGCGGATGCGAGTAAACACCAAATCCACAAATATATGTTGAGGTTCGATGATCCATCTCTTTATTGGCGCACGCGACCTGTCAATCATTTTTTCTTGGGAATTTTGCCGAACTGTCCACCATTGTGTTGCGTGGATTGTTATTGCAGCGAAAGGCCAGTTGCAACCTATTTTCCCTTGTCTGCCTACAAAAAACTGCATACGGTAAACTTTATCCCGATTCTCCAGGCCATGCATTACTCACGATTACTTGATTAGCAGCAAAAAACAATCCGATAAAAAACTACCTTTACAATCATGTGCTGCGTTCGACAGGTCGGCAAAGTGCTTTGAATTTTTCAAACACATTTTTCTTCAACAACACAGCACCGTCAATCGTGCGGCATTGGCTCGGTGAAAACCGTTGCGGCCTCGTTTCCAATACGTTTATGTTGCTATGGAGCTGTTTTCAAGACACTTAAGACGGCTTCGCACAGAATACGGTTACGGCTTACGAAATGGCTAATGGCCAACGTCAGTCTTCCCACATGCAGCAAGAACACCATCACAGACAACCACGGCAAACCGGCTTAAGCCGGAAGCCGGTCGAAACCGAGAAAATTCACCCGGATACGGCCAACGGAGCCTGTGTGAAGACTGCCGTTGGCCATAAGCTGGATGGTAAGCCATAACCGGAATCTGTGTGAAGCCGCCGTAAATCTTATAAATTGTTTCATATGCGTCTTTATTAAGCGAAGTCCAGATTAGCCTATATTTAAATATATAAAATGTTTTGCTTGAAGCTTTGCCGCTTGTGTCTCATGTGTGTTTCATGATTTAATTAACAGTATAAGCATATGGTGTGGGCTTAACAACACCAGTTCGAATCTTATTCACTGCAATTTTATTTTTTCATCACTGTGGCAATCCTGTAAAATTTCTGCCACGATTGTTTAATATACTGATCACGTTTGTTGCGTTTAATCGGAAGACCTATTTCTTTACTACATTTCGGTTAATAATTGATTTGCTATTGAACGCTTTTGTACATGATCTTTTACATTTTGTTGCAAATCATTTTTTTCCGTGTCATCAAACATAGTCGGTTTTGCCATTGAAAAACAGCCGTTAAACGAATACTAACGTTGAGTCAAAGTCTGGCAAAAAGTGCGTTTTTCGATGTTGACCTTTTTTTTTGCTGTGTTTTTAAAAAAGCCAGGGTTCCTGTTTCATTGGAAGTTATTTATAGCACTGTTGCATTCTTTCGGCTTCTATGAGGTATTTCGTGCCTATTAGCTTCGTAAAGAAACAACAGTAAAATATTACTACAACTGTAAGTTCCAGCCTATGTTTGCCGCCTTGCTGTTTATACATCGCACAATAAAGAGATGCGAAACGTTTTTGCTATAACATTTTCTTTTACGAAATAATTTGCAAATACACAAGCTTCAGTTGCATTTGAAAACGATTTTATGAAAGTCTTCAGTTTGCGCAGAAAAGCAGGTGGCTTATTACCTACGACATTTCCTAGTTTCCCATCCAAACCATGCTTTGCGAAGCATATTATCCATGGAACCACAACAGCAGTTGTTTTCATAAAAGCATGGCCGTAGTCAGGGTCGAATTTTTACTGAGGCGAATATGTCAAACATACCCGGTTGGTATATTTTCAAATATAGCTTATGCAAACCTTACGTTCTAGGCGTCTTCTTCTTCTTACGAGCAGTTCTTTCAAACCACGGCTAGCTCTTTCAATCCACTTCTTCTTCATCTTATGAGCAGTTTCTTTCAATCCACTTCTTTCTTTCTTTCAATCCACTTCTTCTTCTTTCAATCCACTTCTTCTTCATCTTATGAGCAGATTCTTTCAATCCACTTCTTTCTTTCTTTCAATCCACTTCTTCTTCTTTCAATCCACTTCTTCTTCATCTTATGAGCAGTTTCTTTCAATCCACTTCTTTCTTTCTTTCAATCCACTTCTTCTTCATCTTATGAGCAGTTTCTTTCCACCCACGGCTAGGCTGCACGAGATCTCGGGGCATAGATTGAGAAGTCATTTGCTTGTCTCGTCAGCCCATCCACTCCAATGATGAGGTCGATGGAATGGACATTGGATGACAACACGATCAACGGTTTGTTCTTCTGCGCCACACTCACAGGCCGCAGAAAGGGCCACGCCCCATTTGTACAAGCAGGAGCGGAAACGTCCGACGCTGGTTCGGAGGCGGAGCCGGACCCATGCTGTCCTTGTTGGGGCCATTCCGGGAGAGTGGGTGCCGATGTCGGGTATGAAAGTACGGAGTCTCGCAATCTAGGCGGATCAAATTTAAATACAAAGCAAAACTATGTCGTGCTTGCAATTTCCAATTGCAAAAATGTATAAAATACAGCACATAACAGTGAAAAACATGCCCAGCACAAAAGGATTACAACACAATTATCCTGTGCCCGGATGCATCCAACCGACTGATATTGTCTCTGTTCACATAAAGACCTGGGTATATATGTACTGTAGTAATCCAGGGCCCTTGAGTTGGTTTTGCAAGGTTGTGTTGCTAAGTCTTGAGGCGTGAAACGCCAAGTCCTGAGGCGTTTCAACCCAACCCCGAGAAGGAGCGTTATAACACCAGCAAGAGAGGATTGATATGGTTATATGAGGGTTTTCAAAATGTAGTATAAGTTTGGAAAGAATTCTCAGTCTGCTGCTGCCAGCGTCTACGTCAACGTGTTAAAAGTCATCTCATGATCTTCAATCTTCTGCTTCAGTCTTTCAATTTATTGCATCAGGAAGCCCTTTTATGAAAGATCAAAGTATTCTTCCATTGATCCTAGCAGAGATTCGTTCAGTTATGAATGTTGTAGGGCATGAATTAGGTGACTTGGGGAATAAAGATTACTTCATTTGGGATTTCACTCGTTATGTAATCAACAAATAGGTAAAACACATTCCTACGGAAATATCCTTCATATCAACTTTAGCATTTGCGCAATGCTTCTGGTGATTAGAGGTGGTTGAGCATGATTTCTATTGACACCGCGCTTTTATAAACCAAAATATACAGCTTCAGTTGTTTGTTTGCTGATGACAATCTTCATGCGTTTAGACGGGCAGTCTGTGCTTGAACGAGATTACAGCCAGATTTGTGAAATTCCGATGATAGCGCTTTCACAAAACCGATGATATATTGTGTGATCACTGCTATGGCGACAAACGCAAAACTTTCCATGCATTTGGCAAAACCTACAGGCTCTGTGCGAGTATCCCCGGTTGATTTTTTCATTGTTGACAAGGGAATCTCATGGATAATCTTGCATTTCGTCAACAAGACGCTGAGGGAGCTGAACCTCTTTCACCAGTGTATCAGGAAGCTCAGGCAAGCAATGAAATTACATTGTTGGATCGGATTCGACAAACATAAATTCTTTCAACTCGTGGTTGCGAGGAAGGACAGCAGTGCGGCTCCTCTTCAAAAAACCACGCAATAAAATATGATTTGATTTAATATTTAAAAATGTTTTTCGGAAGAATTACAGAAGGGTTACCGAGCCATTTGCTTCATTTGCCTCAATGTAGCTACGGCCTAGGTTTTGCTCCCAAGTGAATTGAAGCGAGAGGGAACCACAATGCAGCTTTTTCCGTTTTATAAAATTCATGCGCGGACTCTTAACGAGGTCTTTGGAAAAGCTTCACTCAGTGTAAATCTCTAGCTCTTATTACTCGCTAGGAATGTCAGAACTAGCCGAAGCACTAGCGACAAGTGGAAATCGGGACATAATCTCTGAACTGAAGATGGACAAGTAAGAGATCGGTGTATGTTTGTGACAACAGATGGTATTCCCAGAGTTAAACTTAACAATACGTCCATATGCTTGTGTGGACGCTTCGCAACCAGCAGGCAAATGAGCAGTTCTCAGTAGCAAAACGACTGAGCGGCTGCAAACGTGTGGGAAAATATTCACTGATGGGTCTCAAGAGTCCCTGTCTAGTCGGTCGAAACCACAGTGTGAAGAGATTTTTCGCCCAAACAAGGGAAGGACGCTTTGATGGCAGGGATGCCGGAACAGCTGTAGGGCAAGGAGGGAAGAGAAAGTGGAGGGCAATGGAAGCGATTAAAAAACAAAAAAGTCCTTACCAATTATGCTTGCTTCTGTTCAGACACAATGTTGATCTCAAAAATATAACAGAAATTATAGAAAACCGTTCCGAGTTTTCTGGGTGCGCGAATAGTTGCAACAAATTTGTTTCAAATCGTTTTTGATAAACAATGAAATTACCTCTGATAGTGTTATGAAAAGGCATTTCTGCCTCCGTTGCCTCCCTTTTGAAAAGTCAGGGGAACAATACGCTTGTCGTGCCCCGATTTACGGCGTCACTGATTTTGATTGTTTGTGACCTTGATACAAACTACCTTGGGCAATATCTTGCGGATATGCATGGTTGTGCTTGGTGGTACAGGGATCGCGGTGCTAAGATAAATGACGTGGGACACATGATGGAGCCATCATATGCTTGAGAAATGAATAATAAATGGTGTGACAGACATATGATGAAAGATGTGCATAGAGAAGTAATCACTCCACGGAAAGGCAAAAACGCTTCTTTGACTTTGGTGAAATTGAGGACTTCGCCAATCCAAACCGCTTTTTGTCTTTTGATTACACCGAAATCGATTTCTGCACCAGCTCGCTTGTTGTGTTTTCATTGTCTTTCATGCTTCTGATCTCACATTTTTTGAAAACATTGCATAGTTGCAATGCCATATACATAAAAATGACAAATGTTGAATGAAAATCTCTCTTGTAAGAAAATTCTTCACTATAAAAACCGATTGGAAACAAATAGCTTGACAAGCGCAGTGCCACCATAGAAAAGGTGTTTTACAGACGTTAAACGGTTAAATCTTAATTGCTTTCCTGCCAATATGTGAATAAATTCACATAAGGTCTAAATTTTACCTCGCTTGGAAGTCACTAGTCTACACTTAGCTGATTGCACATACCGATCGCAGATGTTTAAAAGATATAAACTGCAAATATGGTCGATGAAAAGCAAATCAAGAAGAAACCCCTGTGCATTTGAAAGTTAAAAAACGGATTTAGATTTTAAACTTCCTCATCCTTCGTCCATTGCGCTAATTTGATTACTGTTCGCTCCACATACCAACTTTTAAGCAAGATTCCAACATAGTGCAGGCTGTATTAGCGTTGATAAGCAAATTTGAAAACTGTGAGATAACGGTACGTAACAGCGCCGGATTGAGGAGGGGAGCCCGGGCCCACGGCCCCTTCCAAAGCGGGCCTCCTACCATGTTCATGTTTTTAACCATACGTGCGACAAGTTTGTGTCACTTAGACATTTTTAGCGAAGAATGTTTCTTTGCAGACCCTATTCGTTATCGGTCGGCAAGGTGGTAGTATTTCTCTTTCGAATTTTGTTTGCTATTGTAACGAAACAACTATTACTCTTACAGGTTTCCTGAAACTCGGTCAGGTATCTGATTCTAATTAACGCAAGGCTAAGGGAAAGCCACGCAGAACGCATTAGTTAACGTCTCTGCTCGTTGCAGTGCGATTCTGCGTCTGCCTTACTCAGATTTGCACTGGTCGCATATGCGCAGCGTTGTTAAGTAGGGCTACCATACGTCCTCTTTTTTGAGGACATGTTCTCCTTTGTCATCAAAAGTGAAATGTTCTCCCAGGAATGTCAAAATGTCCTCTTTGTGCATTTCTTATTTTAGATAGCTGTAATATATGGTATTTACGTATGGTAAGCTGTCCCTACTCAACGGCAACAATATACGAGCTGGTGGCGTAGCCAGGGGCGTAACGAGATTAGATGGCGCCCGGGAGAAGAAGCAAGTTTGGCGCCCCCATGTTCGAACCTGAGGTGGTCCGGAAGCAAACGTACTTTATTGGAGAAATTACTTGTGACATTTTTGGGAGTTTTCGGCGCCCCCTGCAGTGATTATGCGCCCCTAGTGAGTCGGCGCTTGGAGAATTGTGCCCTCTTGTGCCCCCTCGTTACGCCCCTGGGTGTAGCTTAGTTCATGGGAGTGGCAATTTGTCAATTTAATCTATGTTTTGGTTGAGTTAATTTGTGGGCTGGAAAGCCGGGAATCGTTGCACGTCAATCGCTACATAAGAGTGATAAATCATTTTTCAGTTTCTCAATGACTTTGGCATTAGAGTGCAGACTTCCGACTCCATTATACTGTACTAGCTTTGCTGATGAACCGTGATACGGGGAAACAGTGCACTGTGGACAGCCTAGCGTAATAGTTTCTAGTAGGTATATCTAATCAATAACGCCAAAACGAAAATCGCAGTTTAATGAAGAACTACGTCAGAGGTATCCCTTTTTCAGAAAAGGCTAAATGATTTTGAAGCTGAGTGCATTAGGTGTGGTTGCATTTGCACAGCGCTCAGAGAAGAGTGAAAAATCTACTGTGACTTTATGGATAAAAAGTACCAAAAATTTTCTTTCTCACAGAGTATCCAGGTGGCTATCACTTTATCCTAGCCTGCCAAGAATGATTCAAATGTACTCAGCTTTACAATTACAATCATACTTCATGTTCATCGACAAGCCAACTGTTGTTCTGAGCCAACACTATTTAAGACCTTAAGGTATTTGCAATCAATTGTGGCTGATTTCAATGTCCAAATTCAAATATTGAGAAGTCAAACGTTTTGAAAAGATTACTAATGTTTAGTGCCAGTGAAGACCAGCGGAGACATTACTGCGGAACCTGTAAGAGGACAGAAAACCGAGGAACGTGTTGTGACAGACTAGGTCTACATATATGACGATGAGAATAGGCTTATACGTTTGACAAGAGGTGTAGCACCAGCAGCAGAAAAATGTCAAAAATATCAAATATCATCGATAGATGAGATGGCTGACGCTATCACTGGAGGCAACGATATCGGTTTCTGGCCAGTCAATATACAGGAAAAAATGCGGGAATTTCGGTCGAAAAACGAAACAGGTAGGCTAATCTTCGATATTGCGATGAAAAGCTATTTTTAAACCATGCTGTTTCCCAACAAAGAAAAGACATAAACACCTCACGGAAATGAAAAGTCTTTTTCGTCGCCAAGACCACAACGGCGAAGTAGTTGACAGAAACTGGCTTTACTTTTCTTTTTCACAAGGTTGTCTTTATTGTTTCACTTGTAGACTGATGTGCGCGGATACGACTGAATGTGCGCATTTCGTGTTGGAAAGAGATTCTATCACTGGTTGCATGATCTTGAACGCCTGAGGAGTCACGAGCATTAAATGGAAAGCATAGATGCCACGATTACATTTAGTCCCAGACGTAAATCACTTATCAGACATTGAGAATCGAAACAATATTGAAAATCGCTCTGCCTGCAACGTTTGGTTTCTGCAGTACTATTTATTGCTGAGCGAGGACTGGCATTTAAAGGAGATAATGAAAACGTTCGGTCGCCCAGAAACTTTTTAAAAAATATTTTCAAAACTTTTTCAAGCAACTTTTAAAAAAAATGAAGATGCCATGCTTCTGGTGACGGGTGTTGCAATACTTTCACAAATCGCTTATCATTGTCAAATATAATGTTGCATCAAAAAGTTTTGTTAAAGTCGAGTAAACGTATGTGGCGTCACAAGATTACGTCATAAATATAATGATCCGTAGAAATAATAATGACTTCATCGATCATCCCCTTCCTAAAAATTCTGTATACGAACATGGGGCCTCCCACCTCGACTAGGCCCTAAGCCCCCAACCGTCTAAATCTGGCGCTGGTACGTGATGGTTGTTGTTGATGGACGTGTACCTTTATGGACGTGTACCTTTGTTTAATTGAAACATTGACCCTTCTTTCCTGCTACATTAAACGTATTTCTTAGTGGATCCAAACCCACGCTCTTTAGAGGTGGACCACTGCACAAGCGGTCATTGATTGACGTTTTTTTGCATAGGGCTTATCGGAAGTTGGTTAGAGGGTGAAAACTTAGATTTTGGTGTTAACAAATGAAAACTGCTCTGTGCGTCATGTTGCCTGCATTAAATTCTCTCACGATATCTCCTTCCTAGTTCACAGCAAGCGCATCTTTGCGTTGTAAACCTACACAGGAAATCTTTGTAATGATTTTTGCTTCATATGAGGTATTGTTGCATGGCCCTGAATTGACATGGCGAACCATGCAAGTAATATAAAGTGTCAAGCAAAGCATAGGCTTGGAAAAAGTACCTAAAAACTTTAGTCGTCTCAAAAACTTGAGGGTAACTTTAGTCAAACCGGAATCTGGCGATACGCGGTATTGTAACGCTGTATTTGGTGAAACTCTATGCGTTTGCCAACACTTACACTTTTACAAGACCAGAGATTGAAACAAGCGAGTGCCAAAATAAACAAAAATCAGTTCAATAAAATAAGACTTAAACGTTTTTTCGTAAGCCACATTGTGGAATATGCATTTTAGCCGAATTCAAATTTCAATAGCTTGCCTTACGGGACAGACATTTGCTGAAAATTTGCTTCATTTGACCAGGATTTCTGTTTTTTTAAAAAACATTTGTTATGGAAAAAACGCAAGCATCCTAAATTGTCAAGAGTTGCTACTCAAACTGCAGGTGAATAATTCGCATTTTGAAATTTACAAGCGTTGAGGGCAACTAACAATTTAAACGAGAGTGGCATGTTTGCAGTAATATATAAGATTGTTCGCATTCGGGAAAGTGTTGATAGAAATTTGTTGGAAATTAGCACAGAGTGGCCGAAACGTGGAAAAGCTTTTTACCCTCTATGGTCATTGTTTGCAATTTCGCCGAGTTAGTGATTTTTTTAAATCATAATGTTACGTCAAGGTAAGAACAGGTGGCATGAGCTAAGATAAGTGAAACCTGCGTTCAAACCGTACTTCACTTAAGCCATAGCTCTAATGCTTTACCTAAATATTAAGCTTGACCCTTTTATATCTATCAAAATGAGTTAGAAAATGACAGAAGTTTTTTCGCACAGGAGGCAAATTTTTTTATATTGTTTGTGGAAATTTCGTATGATTGTTAAAATGCACAGACTCATGAGTTTCAAATTTTAATTTGTGTATTTCAGGTTACGCAAAATTCAAGTTTAGCTTACTGAATTTGACAATGGCGGTCTAGATAGATAGATAGATAAATCCTGAAACAAAGAACAATAATCCAACTCTTTGACACTGAAAAAAACTTCTGTCGCCAAGCAAGACGCCAAAACGTTTTCCGATGCGTTTACGTTAAGTAATTGGGCACTTAAATTGCACCTAAAACGTCACAAATGAATTGCATCATCGAGGCAGTTTAGGGTCACGGGAACAACGGAACAACCACTTTCCCAAGCATGGATATCACTCTGTGAGCCATATGCGTGAGCAATCGAATGATGCAGAAAAATACTTGAAAATATGGGTTTGTTTCAAATTTCATGTCGCACTGGCAATTTAGACCGGATGGTTTATCAACTTATTGATAAAACTAAGTGCATGGTTGCGTTTTCTTTATTCCAACTAAGACCCGCAATTTGTCAAAGAAATCAATAGCTCTGGCACGCGGATAGCCTAGAGAGAATGTCAATGGGGCAAAACTAAGATGTACAGAGTTCGAATTTTGGCAGCGAGTTGTGATTGTGTGGTTTCGCCCAGGTAGCGTTTTAAGATATAGTCGTGTTGTTGAGTTTTTGCAACATCATTTTAGTCAATCTGAACGGCATGTTGAAAATTTGCGTCAATTTCCATGCGACTTATAGCGCCCTCCACCACATTGTGGGGTTTCGGACAAATTTAAGGAAATTTTGAGCGAAATATCCTTTCGCGTATACTGTAAGTTGCAACGAAATATCCTTTCAACAGCTTCGGTGTATTTGCAACGATTCGTATTTTTTGTGCTAGGCGTCCAACTTTCTTTTGTCAACGTTCTATTATGAATTTTTTTACGTCTTTATTTATTAATGAAACTACTTTTGAATCTTTATTTATTATCATTGCCATCATATTTGCTACTGGCACAGTCAGATGGCATTCTAGGGTCTGGCCTGTCGTCGTTTGCCTTAAACTGAAATGAAATAATAATAAAATAATATATTTTGCACCCCCAAAATTTGCCTGCTCCTACACGTATGGTTGACATAATGTCACACCTGAACAACCTGAATGTAAACTGCAAGGAGAAAACCATGCAACTTTTAATTTGATCACTACTATTCGTACTTTTCAGAAAAAGTTGGAAAATTTCAAACATGACATTCAAAGCGCACTTAATAAAGGAGCAAATTAAAGGCAAAAACGACACCAGATATGTTCCACTTATTGCCAAATGATTACCATTCACAAGATGTTGACCTTGACTTGTACAAAAATATGGATGTAGCTGGCACATTGAATGATTTGGAACCTTAAATCGGCACGCATTTGCCAAAAAGGTTGCCGACCCCTGGTCTTGCGTAACAACATAACAAACAGTCGTAATTCTCGTCCAGTGGTCATGTAAAAGCAACATCATGAAACGTGCAAGTACTAGCCTGTTCTGAATCACGGTCTACCACCAACATACGATTTCGTGCGTAACGTGCTCATGAAACACTTGTTTTGAAAACAATGAGAAGAAATTGTTTAGATTGTTAGAACAATGCTTGTCAACCGGACGTATAGCATACCCCTGGGTGCATCAGAATATTCCAGAGGTGTAACATCATGACGGGATGTGCAGGGATGTATCAGATGCTTTTTAGTCAAAATCAGTTACAAAGTTTTACATCTTCTTTGCCTTCCGTTATTGTTTAGTAATGACTAAAAAGCTACCTAACATACCATGGAGTTAACTGTTGGACTACGCTAGGATAAAGGTAATCTATGAGAAGTGTTTCGTTTAGAACTTTTACGAAAACGCAGATTTCGGACATCACTTTGTGACATTTCCAATTACCGACGATCCAGCCAGAAAGCTATTTTTATTCTTGTTTGCATGTCAACAAAGCGCTTTTGCGAGAAAAGATTTTCTGCTTTGTTTGAAAGTAAATGGAAATCGTTAACTAATGCATTTTACCAACCAGGCACATTTACAATTACAAGCCCGCATTTATACCTTATATTCGCTTTCAGAAACAGTTGTAGACTACTGAAGCACACGGAATAATTCATTTTTCCGTTTACAAGCGTGGTCCTATACGCAATTCTGGTTTAAGATTGCCAGCGATTTTTCTGCTGGAAAGTTTTCAGCAAATCATTTGTAATTTCTTACCAAATTTACGTTCTTCAAAGCTGATACTGTTATTTTTATTTCATTAAGTTCGTTTCTTCTATTGTAGATGTAGTGTGAATTCAATGTATCAGGAAGAATTCAAAAGACCCAGACGAGAAGACGGGATGCATGAAAATTCAAAGAAATTTTTATAAGAATGAGTGCAATATACAGATTTGTATAATGAGATATGCATGAAAATGCCTTAATATTATGAAGAATCCCTCCAATGGAAAGGTATTTTTCAGACCTATTTGGTTCCAAGTGTCTCTTTCAGTTTTACTGCAGACTTTTCAACAGATTGTTGTTGAGAAACCAGGGGCATATTTTTGATGTCACAAACTTTTACAACCCTATCGCGTTGCAAACACTGATGCACCTCCCTCTTACAAGTGTGATATCATGTATCTGTTACCCCTGCACATATATGTTCCTTTACATAAAAGAATCCACCTGACTTCTCAACTAAACCAGTGTTTACGATGAACTTGGCAGAAGAGCAGACTCACTGTGCAACAGTTTGAGCATAAAGTTTGCAAAATTAACCAGTTACACTGGCCAGCCCGCAGAGTGAAGTGCTTGTGCAAAGCACCAGCAAACTATTTTCAAATGAAGTTATCGGCTTGTCGTAACGTCACCAAAACTCTTCGAATGCTGACGTCAGTAAAGTACTGTGTGTCACTTGTATGAAAACAGTGATGTGCTTGTCAGGAACTTGTTCTTAGCAAGACCGTTCTCCCGAAAGGCGCAGACACGTTTCCAGTCTTTACGCAACCTTTGCCAGTTGTACGACTTCGCTAATAATCTAAGCCTTAAGGACCATCCTGAACATTTCCGGTTGTTGCTCGAAGGATAGCCTTATGTTCTTTCACATGGGTTGGAACCGCGTGCGTCGGAAGGATTTCTTTCGATGGATGGAAAAAGTGGATTTTTCCAAGTGGTGATTAAAAGAATTTTTGCAGGAGGACAGCCATGATGAAATTTCATTTTACCAACTCAAAACTAACAGAAAAACATTTTCTACAAAAACTTAATTGGAAAACATCAAATTTTAAAACTTAAATGGGGCAAGGCTTCTCCTGCACACCACTTCCGACGCTTATGGTTGGAACATGTGTTGCTGCGCAGTTTGATTTCAAACATGTTTTTCAAGGTAGTTTGATTAACTTGGTTATCGACATCACTAAAACAGCTGTTCTCGGCAAACGGTAGGGTCTGCTTTGCCCACAACACTTTTCTTCTTCGAATGTTGTTTCTTAAGTTGAAAGTAGGCTGTGTAAGCACATTTTCGTGAACATAGTATTGTTTTGTTAGCAAAACAGTTTTGTTAGAGCATGGTATTGTTTTGTTAGTGAATATAGTATTATTTTGTTGTTTTGTTAGCAAACAATACTAAAGCAAATGGCGATAAATCAAAATTTTGTGGCGTCGTTGTTTGATGGAAATATTCCCGAATTGTGTCTGATGGATTTTGTAATGGAGTGGTTTTTGCAAGCAAGTCAACTATGTTTCAGAAAATATCCGTCAATTACTTCACAGAAATATCTGGTTTTTCTATTCTGAAAAAAAGTGTTTGTTTTTCTTGATACTCTCAATTATTATTCCGCTGTAGCGAACGTTACGGCATGTGTTCCATCAAATTTTCAAGATAGCGGCAATGAAATAGCAACATCCATCAAAACCGATCAATATGCAATTTTTATCAAAGCATTTTACTGAACTAATTTGCAATATCGCGAAGGTTTCGCACTTGACGTAGAGCCGTTGAAGTACCTAGTAACACTTGCCATCAATGGACTCTGCAATTGCGTTCAAAAGGAAAGTGCGCCATAAAACATCCAACTATACATTGCAGTTCACAGAACGTTTGCCGTGAATTATCCCCAAGCCTTTGAAAGCCGCGCAATCGGCTAGGTTTGTTTCATCCTTTCAGCTTGTGCCAACAGAATTCCGGTTCACGAGCTTTAGGTGAACCACTAGCGTTCTAAAAATGTGCCGTTGTGTGTATACAGATGAAAGCACCTACGCCGCTACAAAGCAATTCTTGTCTGATTAAGTTGCTCGTAGCAGTATGGGCCTGCCTTTTTTCTTCACAAAAAAGCAGTGTGTTGGCCAAGGTCTGATTTGCAAATATGAATGCTGCAATGCTAGTGTTCCAGCCTTTTTAATTACTTACCTCCATTAAACTATCTGTTCTAGCTCTAAATTATAATAAGGTCCTTGCTAAAGTCTTTCATAAAGTTGATCCTGGGTACCGGCTGATTTTGAGAAATTTAGCTGTGAAACACTTCACTGTTAATGAAGAGAAGGCTGAGCAAGGGCAATGATTAGCGTTGGGATATCGAGATCCTTTACTAATGAGGATATTTACGCAAGGTGGTAGTATTTGCCTTCAGTGTTACTTCTCACAAAATTGAGTATTTTCAAGGGTTACCTCAGGCCTGTAACCAGCTTGGGACACCAGCTGGGACGAAGTGTTTTCTGAGAGGGGCTAAATTTTTTCAACTATGTCCAACACATTTTTCCAGTGGAGGCGAAAAATAATTTTCGCCCCCCCCTGGATACGGGCCTGGGCTACCTACATCCCAAGCTTGATTATACGAAATCCCTGCAAACGTCAGCTTTAACGTTTGTATCGATTTCGATGGCGGACTGCCAACACATTTCCAACAAGTGTATAGACGGGAAAGGATATTTAGTTGGTCCCGAGACTTACCTACAGATGCTTTTGGGCAAACAAAGCAATATCTTTAACATCTCATAAAACGTTCTGTGTTAGCTTGCAAGTCACCTGGCATGCGGTAGGTGCTGCAAGTGTCGAAAACTAAGTAAAGTTTCCGCTAACTAAACAAAGTAGGGAATCATTGTTTTATACTGATGGAAGCGTTTAGTGATAGCCTTCTCTAATGACTGCCTGCATTTTCATTGCACGCAGATGACCAGTGGCCATGCTACCGTGTAGCTGTGAGGCTAATACTTCATTTCACCTAAATGTATAGCCTACTCTGCACAGTAGCGTGGACTGCCTAAACCTGTTGGTTCGAGTTTCATTTCATTAACGTCATATTGTTCTGGTTTGACTTTAGGGGAGGGGATATTAGTTTAGTCAGTCAAATGCCATTAAACCCAAGCTGGGGCTAGATGTTGAAAACACGTTTTTTATGATTACGTGAAAGGAAAATATAGTTTTATTATATTCACTTTGTAGTCTATTTCGAGCGTCACGAATGGTCTGCAGGCGCCCATCTCAGCTTACTTTAAGCCGTGGGCCAAGAGACTATTTCATCGGTGAATGATGTCCTCGTGGCAAGAAAATCACGCATAAAACTTGTACCATCCAGTAAATGCCGAGCAAATGACTGGACGGTCTGCAAGTACAGATTTTCATTTTTTCGGTTTGACCAGGTGAAGACCGTCGATTTGATAATGAAGATCAGAGAGTTTTAAACTTGAGCGGTATAGAGCTTGCAATGATTCAAACTTCGCCTGCCGTGTCGTCGCCTGCGGCTTTTGTCAACAAACGAAACTCGCGAAACACTGTGAGTGCAGTGGGGCAGAAGACCTGAACGCGGTTTTGAGCAGGCCTGAAGCCAGGTTTGAAGGTTTGAGGGCCAAAACACATTTTTTGGAGGGCAAGATTTTTGTTTTTATTATATGTTTGAAACACACTTTTCTGGGCACAACAAACTTTGGGGTGCACTGCCCATGAACGCACACCCCGTGGCTACGGGTCTGATTTTGAGGCGTTTGCAAAGTTTCTGCATCACCCGGGGTGAATATAAATATGACCAGCAGCAATGTTTTTATACTTTGTACTGCAGATCTTGGATACAAGTGGGTGATTGTTTGCTCAACCTTGAATAGAGTTTTTTACTGAAAGTGAGGTAAACAATGCTAAACCGATAACGGTCTGGATTGTGCGTCGTAGCAGATGGCTTTCCACAAAAATATTCTCAAAACCTTTGCAATTGGAGCGTTTCTGCATTTATTTTTGATGAACCAAGGTCTTTACTATCTGCGGGGAATACCCGTTTCATAAGCTGTGCCTGATTTGATTGATGTTAAACTGTGTCATCTTCAGTTGAAGCAGCAGACACGTTTTATGTGACACAAAAGTTTCTTTTTGATTTTCAGACTCCGATCGGAGAAGCCACAAGCACCCTCAGCTCACTGCTGCCCGTCCGCCGGTAACGTTTGTCTCTTTTAATTGTTCGCTCTCACCGGCGTGCTCTTATACCGATGCCGAGAAAGAGACCTCAGCAACTTTCTAGAAATCTTTCAAACCAGTGAGTCTTTGCCGTTTGCTATTATTCGATTAATTTCTCCGAATTTTTCCAGGTTTTGCGCTTCTTTGAATATGACGCGTCGTTATGGCGATAGAAGTGTGACGTCAGGCGATGTTGGACTTGTGAAAAATTGGAATAGTTGGTATATTGTCTCAGCTGTAGATGAAGGCCGTATTACGCCGCAGAGGATATCGTGTTCACAACATCATGAAAGGTTCTCCTCAAATTTTTTTGTAAGAAGCGTCCTACTATGTATTTTTAGCTGTTGTCTCTCAAAGCCGTGATCGAGTTAATAAACGAATGCGTCAATACAGATGACGTTAAGGAATATACGTTTCAAGTAAATCTGAAAACTCATTTTTACGTAACTTGTTTCTTGCCATCTGGTTGTGACAAGCGTGCATGTGTGGCAGGTGCCTCGTCATGCAGGAAATCCTGACTTTATATCTTTTTTCTGCTGAAACGTTAGAAAAAACAGAAGAACTGGCAGAAAAACCGAAGAAGAAGCTTCTGCAATTAAGGGGTGAGTGTTTGTGCAAAGTTTGTTTTTGGAAATTGATTGAGAAACCAACGGGTGGCGATAGCGTAATCCAAACATCAAGTGATTTATCCAAAACCAACCAGCGATTATTCGCAATGTTAATTTAACAATAAATATCGCCTCAAATGTCAAACAAATCAGGCCTTCTTCAGTTCGCTGCAACCCCAATAACACAAATAAAAAATAGAGAAAAACACGAGGCGTCCGTGGACGGAAAAAAGTTTTCGCAAAACTTGAAGCATCAACATTTGAAGATTAAATGCTTGAAGCAAATGAGGAATACAAATCCGGTGAAGTAGCAGAAAATACACGTTTCATCCGGTACATCGAGATGTGCCGCTATTCATTAACTGCAACCAAGCATGTATCAGTTCAGCATTCTTTCAACGATGCAGGTCATATCGTGGTCGCGTTTTCTTCGAAATAAAGCAGCCATGCCTAACCAACTGTATCAAAGCAACTGTTTGGTAAACAGGATGAGTGTGGGAGTGAGGCCAAAAATGTGACGGAACGCTTTATCGCAAAAAAATGTTCCTGACCACAGTCAAGATAAGTCAAAATAACTGAGCATTTTTCCTGTTAAAAATTTCACAAGCAACACAAAAAAGCTGCAAAGCTTAGGCGTCTCATCGGGAAGCATGACATCGTCATATCCCTTCATACGAAAGCAACACTGCATCACAGACTGTTTTTCTCCTTTTTCTCCCTCATAGACCGAATATTTTTGAAATGGCCGAAAAACATCAAGTCAATTAGGTCATAATGTCCAAAAAGGTGGGCTAATGAACGTGAATACTGGTATGGCGAGTGGTATTACTATTACGGGTCAACTGACCGAAATGTCTCAGCGAAAAAAAACAGGTAACAGATATGATAAAACTATTTACGATATTTACCTACAAGTCACGAAAAGAAAGACTGTGATTTGCTCAGTCTAATGCAGAAAGACAAGTTTGCCTTTATATTCATCAGTAGTCTTTCCATTTGGTCAAGCAATAGCCTCGGTGAAGCAGCTCTCGTATTCACAGGATGAGGGATGGTGGTAATCTTGTGGTTGTGCAAATATGTGATGCTGTGCTTTTCTCATCAATTGCAAGCAGAATTACTAAAATCAAGATTGCAGCAGCAAATTATATAACGGCTTTCAATTCGAGCATCTGACTGGATAAGAAATATAAGCAATACTCTAGGTAATGACAAGAGAAGAAACTTAGAAGGTCATCGTAGCATTTCAAACAAGCAAGAAGAGCCCAAAATGAAACCAACGAATCTGTTATGCGTTAGCTTTGTTTATCGTAACTGAAGAAATATGTTGTTGTTGACTATTATAAGTTGACTAATTCGATCGCCACGTCTTTATTAGGTCTTTATTAAGCGAAATCTTGATTACACTTCGATCGAGAAAAATGTTTTGCTTGAATCTTTACGGCTTGTGGGCGGCCTCATGCTTTAATTGACATTACAAGCACTATTTTTGTGGCATTGATAATAACGCCATTTCGAACCTTTTCACCACTAATTTCAATTCTTTCATCACTGTGGGAATTCTGTAAGATTCTGCCACTTAACATACTGATCACATTTGTTTCATATGTTACGGACGTCGACTCGTTTGTAACTGTTTTTTGGTTCAATTTTAGTTTGTTTGCGTTGCTTTTGAATATGGTTTCTTAGATTTTGCTGCAAACCAGTTTTCCCGTGTCATTAAAGAATAGCTGGTTTTGTAGTTAAAACAACACATACCAAGGCCTCGTAGTGTACCAGCAAAAAAACCCTCATAACAATAGGAAAGTAGTTACCTGATAAAAATTGAATCTTGCAATGACTGATACCTGTCATGCAGTGGCGTAAGGACGGGGGCAGAAATTTCAAAAACGCCCCCCCCCCTAGCTTATATTTCGATATTTAGATTTTTTTGGTTTTCAGTAGTTTTTTGTTTGCGTTTTTTGGACGTTTATCGGATTATTTTTCGGTGATTTCGGTTTTAGCATAGCCAATAATCTTCCACATCCGGATTTTCCATCATTTTTCAACTTTTTTCTGGCTGTTAGCCAGTGGGCACCCTACAGTAGCCAGTGGGCCTTCTTCAGCTATGTTAATCCTTCTGGCTCAAATCTTTTGTTACGTCACTTTTGAAAGGCGGAAAATGAGAAAGAGAAATCCTTCCAATTGAATTAGTTTCTACACTATTAAAGCTGGTGTGCAATTTAAAACACCTTTCATGCAATTAGTTTCATAATATTGTTAAAGGCTATTTTACATTTTAAAGAAATTTAAGGAAACTGCAAACTATTCATGAGCTGAATAGGACAAGTAAATAAGGATTTTGTTTTGTGTGTTTTGACTGAAACATCGTCTACACTGGACGTCTTACTTTAATGCTAACATATCAATAGGCCTATTTGTTATTTGACTTGTTAAGCGTAGATAATACGCTCAACTAAGTGACAGTCGCAAGTTCTCCTTCCTTTTTGGGATGAAAATGTGGCAGCCTTATTGCGATTATTACTAAATAAACATAGACAGAGGGGGGATCGTCATTTAACAAGTGTGGAGCTTATCCAAGTGATTCTAAAAAACGTATAAAAGCAAAAGAGGAAAAAGTGAGAGAGGAAGAAGTCAAGTCAAGAAACATTCAAGTTACTATTTTACAGTGGCAGTTAAGTCCAGCGGAGACATTTCTGCGGAACCTGTGAGATGACAGAAAATCGAAGAACATGTTGTTACGGACTTAGGTCTACGTAACGATGTAAACAGACCTAGTAAAAATAGACCCAGCAGTGCAGAAGAACGTCAAGATGTATAATCGAAAAACACGACAGATGAGATGGCTGACGCTATCATCGGAGGCAATGATATCGGTTTCTTGGCCCTCTGGCCAGCCAATATACCGGAAAAAGTGCTGGAATATTGGTTGAAACATGAAACAGGTTCTTTTTGACATTGTGATGAAAAGTCATTTTTAAAACATGGTGTTCCCCAACACAGAAAAGACAGAAATTTGTCACGGAAATGTATCAAAAGTCTTATTCGTCGCCAGAACCACAATGGCCAGGTATTTGACAGAAGCTGGCTTTGTTTTTCTCCTTCACAAACGTGTGTTAAATGTTTCGCTTGTAGACTGATGTGCGCCGATGCGACTAAATGTGCGCATTTCCTTATTAGAAAAGGAATCTGCGACTGGAAGCACGCTGAGGAGCTACGAGCAATCAATGGAACGTATAGATGCCACGATTACATTTATTCGCAGATGTCATTAATCACTACATGACGAATTGATACAGAACGAGCTAGTCAGGTCAATCAATGCGAAAAAAATCGCTTCTGCCTGCAACGTTTGGTTCCTGTCGTAAAATTTATTGCTGAGCGAGGACCCAACCAGTCGCATGGTCGTAGAGGTGATGAAAACGTTGGATGGCCCAGAAAGTTTTTCCAGAAAGTTTCAAGAGAATATTTAAAAGAAAGAAGATGCGATGCCTCTAGCGACTGGTTTTGTAACAATTCCACAAATCGCCAATCCTTGGCATATACCATTTCGCATCATAAAGTTTTGTTACAGTTAAGTTAACAAATGTGACGTCACAAGATAACGTCATAAATATTAATGATATGTGGAAATCCTAGTGATTTCACCGTTCATCGCTTACCTAAAGATTCTGTGGGGCCTCCCACCACGACTGGGTCCAAGGCCCCTCACCATCTAAATCCGGCTCTGGGGTAGAGCGTAATGTTTAATTAAAAGGCAGCTTTACATAGAATCCGCCTGACGTCTACAGTCAGCTAGGGTTAAGATCTGGAAATAAGACATGGATTACACCTACCCATGTGTTTTCCACTTTTGAATGAAATTGTTCATTCATTTTCGCATCTGCTTTACCACTCAGAAAGGTAGCGTGGGCGGTAGCCCTGAACCAAATCAAGGTTTTCAGCAACATCTGGGGTTTATGAATGATTGACTGATTCATACCGCTTTGGAAAATATATCAGCACATTTTCCAGCTTCGCAGATCGTTTGCAAGTCCTTTATTTCCGTTTGTTCACGACTTGCAAACACAGCGTTTATCGGTGTAGGTCAAAACATGCACAATCAGCATAGGCGTACGGGAAGGCATTTTACGGGGGGG
>Ga0210059_1001844_pt1 | contig 32444 bp, 19 predicted proteins | sample Ectturendosymbi2_FD_188042 | JGI IMG/M metagenome (GOLD analysis project Ga0210059, IMG submission 188042) | Ecteinascidia turbinata endosymbiont from Florida, USA - Sample 2 (SPAdes) (version 2) | ecosystem: Host-associated > Tunicates > Ascidians > Unclassified | place: Key West, Florida... | reverse complement strand
ATAGCCTTGTTGTACATAATCAATTGTATTGATAAAATTACGTAATGCTAGCAATCATTTCGCAAATGCCATCAAAATATGTTTATGAAGCACTGCTTTGCTGCACCATGGTGATATGGCGATCTTCAATTCTTTGTATGCCTGGATATAGCATGATGACAGAGTATCATGTATTGTAAGCATCATGGCGTATTTATTTCAGATGTTAAGACAACTTTCACTCAAACACGTTCATGATGCATTGTTCTGGGTGTCACTGTATAAGGGTAGAATTAGAATCGGGCTGAAAATTCGAGCCTGAATCCAACACAAGCTCGAGTCCCATAGAATAAATTGAGATACAGTTGATGCACTGGCGCAGTGACAAAGAGCATAACGTAAACAACAGCATTGCTTGCTTATAGATGACTTGGCTCGCTGTGCCACATGAATTGGCCGGTTTTTTGTCTGCTTGTTTACCCAGAACACTTCACAACGTCTTAGCACAGCGCTGGTGGTCTTGGATTTGGTCGTAACTTGTAAGGAAAGGAATGTTGCAGAAAGGTCGTACTAAGGTTGAATGAGCACGATGACGTCATATACTTTACGGTTTTAACACGGGCCCCTACAACAGCGATTTGACCCCCCTGTGCTAGTTTCGCCACTGAATTAGAGTGAGTAAAAACTGAAAAGTTTTTACTAGTTTTGTACAACAAACTTTTGGCAATTATTTGCACAACAAAAAAGAGCACAACAAAAAATATCCAAGTGAAACTTGGCGGTTTTATAAAGCCGCGTAAGTAACTATGACGTGAAACCACTGCGGACATGTGGAAAATAAGAAACCAATGCGGAAATAATGCAAGGCCAAGTGCTGCACGGCTTGACGGCATTTGTACCTTGAAAGCAGATTTAAATGCAATCGTAAACAGGTGCTTTCAGTTTTCATTATCAGCAAAAATTATTGAATGAACTTGGAAACGTTACATCACGGAAACGCAGGCGTGTTTTTTCTAGAGGTCTCTTACAGATTTTACAGTTTCATTGCAGTTTCATTTAAACGACTGGTTGTTGCAGTGTTGTTTATTAAAAACAGCGCTTCGTGAATTCACAGTTGCAATGAAAACGCTCACAAAGGGGTGGTTCTCAAACGTTTCTGCACGTTGACCCCCAATTAAAGTATACAATTTTCTGTAGACTCCGTAGCCTAGCCCAACAGCTACTAATACAAGGAAAGTATGTCAAAATAAATTTGAGTACTTTTTACTTGAAATGCATGATAAAATAATACACAATCCGAAAATATGCTTAGAACTTAGGAGCCATTCAGTGACACCCAGTCGAACGCGTGACTATTTATCGACCTCTTGGATGGTCTCATTGACCCCTGGGTCGATATCGACTATATTGAGAAGCACTGGATTATGTAGTGGATATCTCAACCAGGCCGGAGTATTGGTGCAGACGGAACCTTGTTCATTAGAGCGTGCAATATTTTGGATTGCCTGCGGAAGTCACCACCAAACTTGTGATTGTGCAATCAACCGTCCAGTGCGACTAAACTTTCCACTGCTGTTGCTGGCTGAAGTTTTGCCTCAGGCCGGGAGAAACACGATGCGCTTTAGCTGCTGAGCACGACAGACATTATCTTAGCTTGTAACAAAAGTTATGGGCAAGCAATTCTACTCGAAAGTTTTTCTGGTGGCTTTGTGGATTGTCTGCACTTCAGGTATTGATGTTTCTGTTTCATGGTCGTTGTTGGATTGCACCAGTTTTTTTGAGGTTGATTCTGCATTCTTGGTCATCAACAGCCTTGTACGAAGAATACTTTGACGAAAGCGCCAGGTGTGTCAAGCAGTGCAGGTCTGCGTATGAAGGGAACTTGAACACAACCTGGACAGGGAAACCGTGCCGGGAATGGAGGTCTGGTGACGTTTCTGGTTCGGTCAGATTAAGGTGAGAAGGCACCTGACAATGGAAACGTTTTTGCTTGCAATACGTTTTCAGTGATTTCAGGATGTTCAGCGCAAACAAACCAATGCACGAAATAAGTAGGTCTAAAAAATATCATATTTTAAAAAAATGATTAGGTCTACAAAATATCACATTCACACAAGAAATAATTAGGTTTTGGCAAATGTCATGTTTCAGTGAAAAAACACAAGCAATGTCGTAATTTCTTGCAATCGGGTGTGAAACAAATGATTGGCGAGGAATTTCTATTCATAGCTTCATAGCTGAAGACGTACTTTGACAACAAGGAAGAAATGAGTTTTCAGTGCCAGATTAAGCTACTATGTTGAAAAACACGTCTATAGCTTATATATTGTACTTGCAGCTAAATCGTTCTTCCGTTCAAAATAATTCTGCATGGTACTTCGGCATAATTAGCTTGGTTATTGAGCCAGAAATTAAGTCTTACTTGGCATCATGGGCATCGGAAGGAGGGCATGTGGGCCTCTCCCTGGATTTCGAAATTTAACATTTTCTTATTGCATTCTTAGCAAAAAAGCTTGTCGAGAGGGAAAAATGAAATTTCACTACCTTTGGCCTCCTCTGAAAAAATATTTTTGGCTACCTCTGGAAAAATCTACTATTGGCTCCCCCTGGAAAAAACTCCTTCTGATGCCCATGCTTGGCATAGAATCGGTTAGAGTTCTCAAACAAGCACTCCCAATGGCTTTAATTTTTAGGGTCCAGGAGAGGCTCACTTAATGCATAGTGCTAAGGATTGCACACACAGTACATGCGGCGTTATGATAGGCCTACTCCACAGTAAAGCTTGAGGGACCACCCAGAACAAGCAAAACATCGAAATTAACACAAGGTATCAAGTCTAAACAATATACTGTATATTTAATAACAACTCTTCCTAGAGATTCTACGCATAAAAATGGTGACTTACCATTGCAAGGGTCATGAGACGTTAGCCTTGGCATTCGATATTCAAAACAAGTCACTGCTGTTAGCGGTGTAGAACTGTTTTAGCTTCAACTACTTAGTTTTTAACTATAACTACTTAGTACTTTTAAAAAGCCATACAAGCTATGTTTAGTACTGAAGGAAGCTATCCACACCTTACCAAAGTTCTGACAACTCTTGAGAAAAACTGGTTTGCATGAACTAGGAAAACTTTCAGGTGTAATGCTTTTCTGAAATATATAAAACGTTGCAGATATTTTTACTGCATGCTCAACGATTTTGAAAGCTAAAGACGCTTGCTTCGCATTGACGTTCAGCACACTTTGCTTTATGTTTGACGTATTTCTTATAAAACTAAAGTGATTCCCATTTTGGTGAAGCAGTGTGAAAAACTATTGGTTTGTATTTGAAAAGGGATGTTTAAGTATCATTGGGTGTTTTTGAAAACCTTGATTCATGCTTAGTTTTGGCCGATAACTATCTCCGTCATTGTCAAATACAACAACAGTTGGCATGATCACTTCAGGAATTGGCTGACAATCACAAGCTGCAGTCGAAGACGCACAAACTTGCTACATACCTTTACATTGAATAAGGTAATCCCTTTCAGAAGAACACTCCATTTAAAGTACATTATGAGGTAGTCTTAGAGGTACAGTGTGTGATGTTCGTCATGTGGCAGTAGAGAGTTGAAACCAGCTCAATGTGAGCAAAAGCGCCAAGCGCCGCCAAGGAAAGGCGAAGCACAGAAGTCTAGGAATTAAAACACTGCCAGCCAGGGTTGCCAGGTTCGCTCTTTTGGGACTAAATTTCAGAAATGCGGCCCCAATTAACACTTGCTGGCCACAAAATTTTCGTTTGGCCTTTTGACGTTTTTTTGGCCCTTTTCCAGGATAGACTGGCCCCATTGCAAGGATTATATCTGACCACCCTGGGTCCTGTCTGAGAAACCATATTTTGACACTTTTTTGACTAATTGATTGTAGATTTTCAACAAATTCATATATTTTGAAAGTTTTCGATTACAAAATTTTGTTAGGATCCTTGGAGTTTCTGAGTTGATGTGAAATAAGTTCATCAGATTACCTGTTACTTGCTGCAGTTGTAGAGGTAGCAGTGAGAACTGTTACTTTACTTAACTTACTGTTATTCAGATGGTGCACGTGTTTGATGGTTTTGCTCAGATTGTTGTTGATCGCTTTAGCACTTATCGAGGATGGTAAATTTATCTCAGTTTATGGCTACAAATGGAAATTAAGTTGTTCTCGTACGATCTTTCATCATGTACTTGTTTTGCTGGTGCGCTAAAATTGTGATTGCGGAATATTGCCATTTAATAAATTGCTAAACATGTGTTCATATGAATTTATAACTGCTGATAAATTTGGAAAAATGGTTGGCCTTTTTTGACCCCTTGTCTTAGAATTTGGTTCTTTTCTGGAGTAGATTTGGCCACGTGGCAAAAAGCAGATCTGGTAACCCTGCTGCTATCCCAGAAGCTAGGGGAGCGTTCCTTTGGCCAATGCAGTTGGCGCGTTGCATTCGGACGTAGTTATCTTAAAACCACAACTCCTCCGATCGAGGCCCAAGTCCCTCTGAGAAAAATGTGGCTGCTGAAAATGGGTTACACACGCGCCTCTGAAGCTCCTAGCTAAGCTGGGTTCGATTCCTTTCGTCCAGCATTTTGTTTGGCGGTAATGTGTGAGTACAGGGAGAAGGTCCACACGCTGTGCTGCGTCATCAGCGCAGCATTCACTGGACCACGGCTCAAGCAAGAGGAGATGGGCTCCGCAGACCACTAGTTACACTCCAGAGGAAGTACAAAGCAAGTACAACGAAACTGAACATACATTTTAATTATTTTTACAAATTAGAAGTGCCTTGAGCTACGCCGCCTACTTCTATTTTGGGGACCAAGTAAGGATTTCTAAGCAAGTTAGGTTGTTCATCTTAAAAGCCTCGATACAAAAATGTAAGTTCTGGTAAAAATTCAAACGTTTTGCTTTTCTTTTAATGTGATTTGTCTGTTCGCTCATGGCTAGTCGCCTTCACGTCGTTTCAGCGAAATGGGCAACAAGTGCAGGAATCCTGACTACAGAGAGATGCCTTGGTGCTACGTCAGTGACACGGAGTGGGAGTTCTGCTTTCATTCGCGATGCATCGGTATTGCTCTTTCCTATTTGTATACGCATTTATAGCGTTAGGGCGATATATTTTCATGTTGGAGTGCATCAGTTGGCCCAAGATACAAAGAGTTGTTTCTCGGCCCAAAACTGAGCGAAGCAGACGAATGGGTGCTGGACGTTAGCCTCAATAAGATAGATAAACAAAACTAGGTCAGTAGGCACGGGCGTTAGGACTTCAGCAAAAATGTTTTGGGCAAAAAAGGTTTCGTTGTTAATTCCGGGTTTTTAATTTTTTTAACGCTTTCGTGAAAACTTTTAAGTCCAAGACACCGTTGTGGTTTTCAAGGGAATGTGGTGGCGTCTTTTATGATAAAGGTCCAATCACCAGGTTGTATTTTTAAATTCAGCTGAGCAGCGCTCGCTCTCTAAGCGTTTACTATACAGTGTGCTGCCCAACTACCGATTCCAATTTTATGATGTTTGGCATTTTGTCTGCGGTATTTCGTGAACCATCAGCCATCGGGGAGCTAGGGAAATTTTTGTCTTCGAAAGCACAACCTTTTTTGAATGACTGATTCTAGTTGAAAGATTCATGACTTAAATGCTACAGAACATGAGAAAACGAGCGTTCATCATGAAAAATCTTTAAACTCGATGATTGCTGTTGTTTTTAGTGAAGTCGAAAGAAACCCTTAGTTTTGTTGTAAGTTGTTAATATTGCTTCAAGCGATTTTTTGCTCATCACAATTAAACAAAATATGCGTGTTTGTTAAATCTGTGTGTTGTTACACACTTGTTGTTCACAAAGTTCTCAATTTATTTAACTAAACTGACAAAAAATACTACCTTGTAAAGGTGATGAGAATTACACACTAATGCTTGGATTCTACAAATCCAGTTTCTGTGTTGTCTCTGGTGGTGATAGCATAATTTACTTTAGTAGCTTTGTAAGGGCCTGAAGCAGCCTGTGTTGTTTTTTCCTTGAATTCGCTCGATCGATGACGAGAAACAAGTTGAAAAGCATTCTTCTGTGTTGTTGGGTCATGAACCGAAAATGTTGCTTCTGTTCTGAGTTGTAGGCAGTTTATTCCTGAACCAACTCTAAATTTCAGATCCCGGCTTTTATGAAGTATAGATTCTTTTGAGCGAAGAACAATTGATAATTTTTTTAAGACCTGTGCACTGCAGGTCTGAAGGCATTTAAAAGATTTGCACAAGTTTGAAAATGGTCAAATAGCTTGTCCAAAACACAACGCACACTCACCGTCAGTTGAAGTGGCAGAAATTTGATCTATTCATTGAGAAAGAGTTTCTTGTTCATCCAGACACGCGTGTTCACAAGCAGTGCGAAACTCCAGGATTCTACCACTTCAACGGAACATGCCATCGGGTTTTCCCCGTACCCGTGAACAGTCGCCCTGAAGCAAAGAGGATTTGCAGAAGCAATGGAGCAAGTTACCTGAGCGCGTTCGCTTCATCGCAAGAATTGATATTTGCGCGGACGCTGAGTTGTCTTCCTACCTTAGTTGCAGCAAAATTGCAGAAGGCGTGTACTTTGGTTGAGTTCAATTTATTCTGTTTGAAGGAAATGGTGCTTACATCAACTGTTTGATGGACTTATGTCATAGAGTATGCATTTGATTCCCGTGGGCTTAAATTTCAACCATCAGAATTATTTGCAAATTTAATATAATTTACGTGTTTCACCAACGTCAATTTGACAAAAGCATAAGATCTAAAAAAATAGTTTGTTAAAAGGAGAACAGAGCAATTGTTGAAGTAAACACCAACATATATGTAATATATGAGCAACAGTTAAGCTATAAAGAGACAGAAATGGTAAGAAGACGAAACAATTTAAACATGAACAAAAATGGCAACAGAAGCCCTTTGCTTGTATTTTGTGCAGTTTTGAATTGAACAGCGAACAAGCAGATGTATCAAAATCCTGAGAAATAGGGTTAAATCATACCAAAATGTCTCACAAATAATACGAATGTGTTTTCACAAGCTCCTTCAAAACGAAAATATCGTAATCATAACATACTCGAGGAGTTTGCAAATACATACACTTATGTATGTTTTGAATCTTGGAATACGAACTGAAGTCGAGAATGCTGTTGCTGCAACTGCAGTATGTGCGAACCTTCAGTTAATGCCCCATAGTCGCGAGTCGAAACTGGAAATATTGAGAAACACAAACAGAAGTTGTCCACAGAGACAAAAATGCATGTTTGAAAGTAACAAACGCTTAGATTGACAATGTACATAGTTCTACGAGGAAATCAATTCTCTCTTTTTTTGCCACCAAGTGAAGGTCCACCAATGTATTGCCATAGGGCAATCGTTATGTTTCTGGGTTGAACACCAAAAGCTTTTATTCAGTTAGTTTATGGTGGTTTTCTATTGTAAAAAATGCAGGGTCATGGATGGACCTGGCGAAGGGAGAACCAGTGGGGCTTATTGGTACCAGGAGTGTGGCCGTGGTGCAACGGCCAGCCGGAAGCACAAACAACGAAATCGTGCGCCGTTATGACGGGAACGAGATGTAAGTGCAGAGCAGTGGTTCTTAATCGTTTTTGTACCGCAACCTATTGTAGCAACCCATTAATCAAACGACACACATCTAAAACTCGAATAAAGCAAAAGTCATACAGCCGTGTGTATATATATCTTCTCGCGACCCCTCCAAAATGGTTCACGACCCCTCTGGGTGTCGCGATCCCCAGTTTGAAAATACTGGTGTAGAGTCAGAGACATATTGCGCAAAGTATCAAACACAATTTGATACCGAAACCAGCTTACGAGATTTGCAACCCGACGCTTTGCGTCTCTGTCGCGTCACTGTTTGCTGCAGTTGTTTGCCTTTGATCATTTTTGTACAGAAATACTTTTCTGACTTAATTTCTACGTTTTCATGGGAAAAAACATTTTCAGGTCTCAAGTCAGTGAAGTGCAGGAATAGTTTGGAGGCCTATTATGCATCGTGTCAGTTGGATCTCAAAAACTGTAAGCTGCTGCCTGGTTTCCATGTCAATGATGGTTCTTTTGTTGCTTTTGTGCAAAAATTCATGTAACTCTTTTTTTAGGTAAAGTTAAATAACTTATGAATTTCTCCCCTTGTCTGCAAAGCTTGGTTCACAATTATAAATTGTACCTCTATGACTCAGTCCCGTTGACAAAGTATTTCTTTAGCTTGGTTGATGAGCTCTAAAGGCGAGTTTTTTCAATATGGCGGCAGTGATCACCTCGCTGCTGACAGACTAATACATTTAATAAATTACATTTTTGTGTCTGCTACCATTAAGTCCTTCACAGCGAATAGGATTTTCAGGTTTTCACCGGCTGTTTAATGTTTAGAAATAAACAATGCTAGTGTTAAATCCTAAAGAAATTTGAGTGCGCACTTTGCCCGCGCTGTTGAAGCAGTAAAGCACAATAACTAACCTGCAAGACAGTTTGTTGTATATCTGAAAGGTCATTTTATCCTGCACGCTGGCCTGAGGTAAAATCAACAAATTCTTTCTGCTTATGTTAGCCATAAACTCCTGCATTTCGTATTTGTCAAGCTCTTAAAGAAAGCCTAAACGCTACACCCATGCAGCACGGTGACGTTTTTACTGGTATTGAAACCCTTCTTTCTTACTAAAATTTATGAGCTACTTTACTTACGTTCTCATTTCCTCATACGTTGCATCAACAACGTGGCCTGGTGAGCAAAAATCCCAGTAACAGGTGTGCTTGGTAACAGAACACACATACTGTAGTGTACGGAGAATAACCGACAAAGGGAAAATTAAGCACACTCAATGCTAGAATACACATCGTGGCTGCAATATTTTATTTATTCGTTTACGTGGAATATCAGAAAAGTCAAAAACAAAACGAGATGCTTTACAAACCAAGAAAGAGAGCACTGCCAAATCACTTTTTCAACTTTGTGCAAAAGGTATTGAAAATGTTTTACGCGGGACACCATGAAAGATGCCTGACCCGTAATGTGGCTGTGCTTGGACTTGCTGTAGTAATATATAGTAAAGCTAATGCTCACCTTTTATCTTTCCAAAGAGAGGAGCATCTATTTGGGAAATAGCAATTTTTTCAGACAAGCCGTCATTTTATTTTTTGATCCAAAATCTTTTGTGTATGCTTTTCAAAGCACAAAATACATATGATTTCCACATATCCACCCTACACAGATTTTGCTATTCTCGATTAACCGTCGCCTGGATTTGGAACACCTGTATCACTTTGAGGTGTTAAAGTTTCATTTTTTAATATCAATTTGGAAATCCCAGCTTTGTTTAACTCGCAGCTTCCCAGATTTTTGTTGGTTTTAAACCATTTCAAGATAATTTGCGTTTACAGCGCAGTGTTCCGTCTAAGAAAATTTCACACTGAGCAAATATTTGTTTTAATGCGAAGCGCATGCAATTGCGCAACCAACCATGCAATTGCGCAACCAACCATGTAGACACACAACAAGTGAAGCGTCTCAAGCGGTGAAAGGTCTATAAGATTGCTATCATTCACGCACACGAATCATGAATATTTTCAACTAAAACGCTTGCTAGTTGCTCCAGAAAATCTGCGACTGGCACATGTCGACCCTACGACGTATGATGCAACCTATCCGTATCCCGGGATACATGGGGACCATCCCGCACCATTGTCACAAACACCGATAACAATATATTTCCAATAATCATTGAAAAAGGAGGTGCAGTTCGATTCGAACTCAGACGTTTGTCACGAAGTAGCAAAACGGTTGTTTCATCGTGATCAGACTCAGTAAAATCGTTTCATTGCGATCAAATTGTTAAAGTCACAGACTGGTGGCAATTGTCAAAATTTTCTTGTATTTTTATTTGGCAAGTACAGTGTCTTTGAGAACAAAGTTATTTTTTACTTCAGTCTAATTGAAACTGTGCATGACTTTGAAAATGCTAATCAATATAATGGCCGGCACACGCTGCTCTCTGTGTTGTAATTTGTTGGTGACTACGATCATCTTAGTTCATTAGCCGGATATGATGTGTGGTGATGACGTTGCTCAATCTGATATTGTCTGATGTGCATGTTTATTTTCTTGAATAAAATCTAGTAGCAAAAGGCTGTAGAGATCATAGCAATTCTCTTACAAGTGCAATTTTATGAAATGAAAGCCTAATATTGCAACAATCTTATGACTATTTGTAACGCAAAAATTTTCGCGAAAAGTTATAAGCTCGTGCTTTTCGCAACATTTACACTTTAGACCTGAAAATGTTCTTAAAAATAAATATATGAAAAAATCGCTCGCAATCGCAATATTTGCTTGATTTTGAGCTTTTGTTGGAACGAAACACATTTTTAACCTGATATTTCTTCACCCTTCATTACTGTCTTCTCGCTGACCTTGACATTGTGTTTTTCAACAGCAAAATTTCAGGTTTTCAAACGCGACAGCGTCACCTCGTGGCCAACCGCACGCGGCGTTTGCGAGAAACGTAGGTTAGAACTCTGTTTGTCTGATGATTTGTGCAGAGGACAGACGAATGAAGGCGCCGCTAACAATGGCAACAAATTCTACTTACTCGATTTTCCATTTGCCAATCATCACTGGGTTCCTGTTTATGACGAGTACAATGACTGGATATACGTCGGTCCGACTTCGAGCAAGCAATGCAAGCGAGAGGTGCTGGTCAACGGGCCTGGGGTGCTTAACGTTAACACCTCGCGAAGAACGGTCGTCTGCTGCGAAAAAGCGAATCGTACTCTTCCAGGGTCCGTGCCAGTCACTGTGTACGTTTATTCAGCGTTGGTGGACGACGTTGTAAGGTACAAGTTCTCTCTTAGTCCCGAAAACACTTTGGAAGAGCTCAGACAGGATTCAGTTTCTTGGGTTCGACAAGCAAGGTACCCGGGAGACATCAACTCGTTCGGACTTATGTCGAATTACCGAGCGCTCAAGCACAATGTACCGTACTACTTTTGCAAAAGCAACTTCAGCACTGCTCTCGGATTGAGATCTTCACTTTACAAAGTCGGTTATGGTAAATGTGAAGCACCATTTACTCTGGATTTCTATCTGTTTGGTTCTGACGTCTACAATGAGTCGTCAACATTAGTTGCGAGCAACGACAACCAGGGATCGTCCAGGATATCGAAGGATCTGGATCGATGTTGCGAATACATTGACAGTCCTCTAGTCTTAATACAGGGCGTGTCATTCATAAAGTTACACGAACAATCGAACTTGATCGCCGATCCTTGCGCAGGAATTCAGAAACTCTGGGACATCAGGGGCGTGATTTCTTCAAGCAGCTTCGAACTCAAGGGGCGCCAAGGGTCAGACATAAGATGCCTCTGGAGGGTTGCGGGTGCTCCAGGGTCGATTATAAGGGTGAATTTTACAAATTTCAATATGCAGAGCAGTGGATCGGACCATCGATATTACACTGTTGTCAATAGGAACGATCGATTTCGAGCTGGACATGGAAATGTTCTGTACAACTTTCGCCAACAATGTCCAGTAAGTTCCGTTTTCATTCGCGCACCGTCTAGCGCCAGAAGCACAAATGAATGGTTGGCTTATGGGGTGGTTTGTGGGACCATCAGACCACCTAGCTTCCTCACCATCAGCAACGCTGTTGTTTTCAAGTTCTCGAGCGACTCGTGGACTAAGTACAGCGCAAGGTTTTCTCTGATCTACGAAATTCTGTCTCCCCCTGCAAATCTTACGAGGATTCCTCTAACGGAAAATTCCCGAACGTGGTTGATGTTGAGAAGGATTTGTGGAAGGAATGAGCAAGATCTTTGCTTTGTAAATGACATTTGCAGGTATGGTAATCGCATAAAATATATTTGTATTTTTCCACTGAACAAATATAGTTTAACAGTCTCATGCAAATTTTCTGAAAACAAAACCGCTAGGTGCGAATAAGTGACAGTGTAGACTGTAGAAAGACCAAGCAATTGTTATAATAATTTTTATGGGTTTTGCATAGTTTTTTAATACTTCGATCCCTATTTCGAAACTTTTATAAAGTAGTTCTGAGAAACGTTAGTGGGAAGAAATTTGCTTCTCCGGAGTCGAAGTCAGAAAACTTTGCTCGGAGACGAAGGTTGTGATGCGAAATGATCTGACGTAGATGCAGCAACTGCGCAAAAACTTGCTCATTAGCTTATAACGTGCGTTTCAGTAGTTTTGATTTTTCAAATCTATTTCAAGCAAGCTTTTCATTTTCATTGGAAGAGTCACAACTTGTTTCTAGCTACTACAAACACCTTAATATTATTTCATTCATTTTATTCGAATGCGTTTATTTGGGATAAGGTGCATAGAATGTTTTCGAAGGAAATTGATATTATTGTAACCCTTGATCAAAATGATATTGCGAAATCCAAAGCGCAGTTTTTCTTTCTTTACCGAAAATGCAACTACTCTTCTTAAAACGGTTGCTTTAATCTATGATTGGTGCTATAGCAAAGTTACATGTTTTTATTTTTCTTAGTTGCATTTAAGTTTTACCAACGTTTCCTAATTTCACAGGTATGCAGGCAGGCCATTCTACGGAATTGAAACTGGCAGTCAGTATGTTCCGGTTCTTGATGCGTTCAATGAATGGGTTGAAGTTGGAGATTATGGCGGTCGAACCTGTCAACTTCACAACTCTCTTTTCGGACCACCAGAGTGGGGAGTGAATCGTGAGACAGCATCCAACGTGGGAGGAATTTTTAAATTTTCTTGAATGTTTTTCCGCAGATATTATGTAACCGAATTTATTGCTAGCTGTTGCGTTTTGATGCTGAAATCAAAGAGTTTAACAAATTTTATGATAATGCCTCTCAGGCCAAACTCAGATATGCTTGGAAGCGCTTTTGGTGACCGCTATGTGGTAGAAAGTATGAAAAAGTTTTCAAAGTTTTATTGTATGGTTTAGCAACTACTAGAGTTAGCAAAGCCTTATGTGATAACAGACACTTGTGAAATCGAAAAAAGTGGTAGATTCAAGGCCCAGGGTAACAGATTTTTAGACTAATCCAGATGGTATCACAAATAGCCATTTGACTGACTTGTTCGTCATGCATTATTTTAGGACGGCTTTGGAAAAACATTGTTGACGTTTAAACCTATGTTATGAAGCGCATTTGTGCCATGCTTTTTTATGAACAGACTGAGCATGACTTTCGTCAATGGATGCTGCTTGTTGCAGGCGAGCAAAGTAGCCGATATTTTAGAAAGAGGACAGCGACAACATTCAACGTAGTAGTCAGGTGTTATGTATATACCGCCACAATAAAACATGCAAAGCTCATTTTACAGGTCAAATTTTACAGAAAATTGGTTTTCCGATAGTGATTTCAAAATTGCTTTATTGTAAGAGAAATGGCAGAACGATTAGACTCCACAAACGAAAGAACATCATCATTAGGACAAAGTAAACTCATCAGTCCCGCATAAAAGGCGGAGCCAAAACGTTTTTGCCAGGATTGATGCAATACTCCTGTTAAGACTGAGGAAATATCGCTTGTAGATAAACTGCCAAAAGTTTATCATTTGGCAATTAACACAGATGATTTGTAATCTCGGTTGTATGTACACTTTTCCAGAGCAGCAACTCCCAACTGAGCAGCTTGTATTGCTGTAATAGACGTCGAGCTGTTACTAACACTCTGCAACCACAAGAAGTAAAAGTCATTGTCTACAGTTCTCTCCAGAATGGTGTTGTCTTTGAAAGGTGATTTCTTCATTGGTTTAGTCGAAACACATGGCTGGTTTACCGCATCAACATGCACCGTTTTTCAGATACGTTAGAGATAGCGTGGACCCTACTCCCAGCGGGGCCCACTGGTCAAGTGGGAGAACATCGCATGCAGATGTTGGATCTTTTCAACTGTTTGCCGGTTACCGAGAAGGTTTTGAAAAGATCGTTTACTTCTGCTTCAAAAATATTCATCCGCCGTATGGCGCCATAACTACTGTTTACCGCATGTCTGAGAAGTCATGCACAGATGGATGGCGGCTTCAATTCCATCTCTACGGTTCCAATGGAGTTCGAGATGGACTGAGCAAACTTGTAATTGGTCGTTATGACTTTCTTCCTCACCATTCAACAGTCGTTTACAACAACAATGCATTGAGCTTTCGCAGTAATTTTACGGTTTACGCACTTTCTGTTGAGAGGTCATCATCAAGTTCACACAGAGCGCCTCCTAACGCCGCAGTTACAACGTGCCCGAGCACACCAGTGCGAGTTTATCCCCCGGCAACCATCAGCTCCCCAAACTATCCAAATAAATACCCGCCTCGTTCTAACTGCTCATGGCTGGTTCGCCAACCACCGTCTGGACCTCATGACAACGGTTTGTATCGGAAACTGTTTTTTATGGTATTCTTATTGAAACTAAAGCATCTTTGAACACTGGATAGTCACTTTAATTATAACCAGTGGCTTACGGTGATCTTTTTGGTGGGGTCTGGAATGCACGTGGACTATGCTGATTCAGTAGGTTGCACAAAGTGGTCATTTTTGCTTGGTGTGCGCTTTTCGTGGCGTAACGTTATACTTTATCCACGTTTCCAAACCAACCTTTCAGCGCAGTTGGATGACGTGCCGTGTATATTGTCCTACACACATTGTCGCCGTTACGTTGTGTGCACGTTATATCTGTATCTCGTGTATTTACCATAAACTATCAATATTCCACTTTGACATAGTGGAGTTAAACACCTAACGTTAGGATAACGGAAGAAACACGCGCAACACTGCGATAGCTGAATAATACTCTTAATGACGAGAAATTATTTCAAGCCTTTGGCTGCTCATTGCAGTATCTATCCTTTTGCGTCCAAACATCTTCAATGAAAAGTATACTTCAGTGTGTTTCTTGGATTTTTCATGCCTTTGGATAGCTAGAAGCAGATGATTTTAATCTGGAATAACCTTCTTTGGTCTATAGATTGGAAGAAGCATAGTAGTGTGTCTTTGATAACAACTTTCAACAAATTCTCCGAGGTTAATTTGCGTTTCTTGAAAAGGGGGTAAGCCGGTGCATTGCATACAAAATGTGCTGATGCGCTGCTGACCTTGCGGTCAGTGGCGTAACTGACAAGGGAGCAAGGGTGCGAATCGTTGCCCTGGCAAGCTTAATTGGCACCCAGTTATTTAGTTTTCTTTTCGTTTTTACATTTTTAACGCGCAAGACGTTTTCATGATGTGAAAGCGTTTTTATTGAATTGATCGCAAAATCCACGTTGTTTAAAATGAAGGCTGGATGTATTTGCGATATAACACTTCCTATGCAGTATAATGAACCAATGATAATCACCCAAGCTTGCTTTAGCCTTTAACATTTGTTCATCTGTTCTTTTATGAAAAAATAAACACGTTTTCATGTAATACCAGCTGCACTTCAATTAGGTAAATGTTATTTACATTCCAATTGATAAACATTTTTGTTCTCCGCCCCATCATCATGAAATGTTTCTAGCTGTCTAAACTTTTGATAGTTTTTTTTTCTGTTTTTGCTTGGATTTTTTGCTTGGATATCAAATCAAAGTTGCGTGAATTGAAGCAGTAGTTTTAGTTTTTTTTCAGAGAGACGTCTGAGCCTCGACCTCATTGACCTTCAAGCCGAAGAAAACTCTGGCTGTGTCAACGACTATTTGCAAATCTTTGAAGCTGATGTGGATCAGGGCACTGGCAAAGTTTTGCAAAAAGTCGCCCTTTCAAGCAAGATGTGCAGACATGCTCCTCTGTCACTGACATCAGCGAAGGCAATTTTAATCACCTTCATATCTGATGGCTCCTTGCAGCGGACAGGATTCCAGCTTCAGGTCAATTCGGCTCGAAGCACTTGCGGTGGACTGGTCACCGGAAATGGCGTCATAACGAATTCTCCTGGTTACCCCATATCGTATTCCGGGGGCCTGGAATGCACCTGGACTGTGAGAGCGCCCAGTCGCGGATACACCATCGAAGTCCGGTTCACAAGTTTTGAACTTTTTGATGCGCAAGGTAATGCTTAAAATGATTCAAGGTACTAATTTCCTAAACTTGTCAAGTTTTTTTTTCATAATTACAAAGTGTAAGCTAAAAAGCAAGCAATTCATTTCAAATTCATTAAAATCATCGAAGACGAACAAATAGTGACCGAATATTAAACTTCTTGCATGCAAGCACATGTAGTTTTCAGAAAAAAGTTTTGTTTGAAAATGATGAAAACTTCTGTGCTTGTGATTTTTTACATCTTGTTTCCCATTTGCGTTCTGGAATCTTCTTGTCCTACATCCTGCAAGCAATCATGCGCGAACACTTTCGCTGCCAAGCTGATGTCACGCCAGATTGAGCAGACGGTAAAGCGGTTTTGGGCCTGTTTTCGGCATGTTTATTTTTTTATCATAAATTAATAAAGCATAATGTAAATGAAGTGCAAACAAGTAAACAATCGCAAAAAACAAGGTAACCTTTAATAATTTGCTTATTATTCGATTCCCTGAGGTCTCTTGGAGCTGCCCCAACGTAGTATATGATACGGTTCTAGGACAACTGCCAACAGGGCCGCAACCAATTGGTATTTTCTGGGGGAGGGCAAAATGATTATAAGTTAACGTTATACCAAACAAGTAAATATGTTTTTGAAAATTTCAGGGGGCAATTGTCCGGTTGCGCCCTAGTTGCGAACTTGACTGCGGAATAGGACAATTTCCAACTAGCACAACTGTCAAGCGTACGATCTACCTACCAGACAATTGCCGTTGCCTTGCATAAAACTGTCATGCAGTTTTTTCACTGAGTAATTACGATAGACGAAACAAAAAATGCTGAATGGCCTAAAATTTCTGTCGCGGAAAAATGCGAAAATGAATGGGTCATTTGATGATAGACATACTGTTTAAATATTTATCTGCCATTGGTAGCTCTGACTGCTGAGCATATCTTTATTAAACACTGCCGCTGAAACCTTCAGTAGCCTGTGTCACGTACGTAGCAACTTATAAAATGGAACAGTTGTGCGGTTTTGGTATACACGTTAAAAGGAAGGCTGCACTGACCAGAGAATCCATTTACAACTACGCTTCACAGAGGCTGTTGTCCGGTTGGCAGTCTTCCCAGTTGGTAGTTGTGTGGTTGGCAATTGTCCTGATACCGTATAAAACGTGGGGCCGATCACCAACATGGCGTCTGACCCAGGTCCGCAACTAGAAGGAGGGCAACCGGGCAATTCCCCTCGAAATTTTCAAAGATTGTTTGAAAGTGCCAGAAACTGTTTAGCTGTTAGGTAAAAATTGCAATCATTTTGCTATCCCAAAATCAGCTACTTGCGACCCTGGTCTGATCTTCTCCTGATGACAATGCAGCTTTAAAAATGTAAATTTCTACATTCTACAAGTAATCATACGAGAGCGTCAACATTCTGCAAGTAATCATTCATTAGCAACAATCTGCAAAGCGTTTCCCATTCCTTCCCTGTCAAGTTTAAAAAATATTCGTGCACAAACAACCACAATCAGCCAGGAGCGGATCCAGCCAGTGAGGTTAGGGGGGGCGATATTTTAGTAATATTTGGTAGTCAAGTCTCATATCGGTTCCGCTACTGTGAGAGAAATGAAGTATGCTTCACAACACTGCTGTGACAAAACAATGGATGACAAAATGGCCGTATATCGCGAACGCTGTTTTCCAAATTGTAGAAAATCATGGTGAAAAAAGTTACTTTCGTAGGTTTTAGGAGGGTGATCGCCTCCACCCCTGGATCTGTCCACGTATTCAACAACTCAAAGTCGCATAGTATACAGGAAAATTACTGCTGCTAATGAGTTTCGAGACTCAGTTTCAGTCCAATTTCGTTTTTTTGCACATTTCGCCAATGAACGCAGATTTGACGGAGAAACCGTCACGTGGCAGTCAAACGATGCGAACAAATGTCTGAGATCTTCGTCGTTTGACAGCAAAAGTATCAGTGTTCTACATGAAAATCACTCATAAGATAAACAATTCCAGGCCAAAAATTAGACTGCAACACACAAAACTCTTTACAACAATCTGCTGGTCAACACAACCTGCCTTACTTTCCCTGTCGCGTATCGCAAGGATTCCTGCATCAGCATCTACGTGCAACAATTGCAGGTAATTTAGTAGAGACACAGATACTGCTGCAAATGAGTGCAAAGACTCGGGACGTACATTTGCGTGATAACCGCAATTTTGCTCGTGGTGCCAAATACGTACGTACACGTTCAGGAACACATTTATGTACGGGGTTTGGCATCCTGTGTCCATTATATATTCACGCTAATGTACATGGTTTGGTGGAGGAAGTATCTGCTTGTTGTTTTGATTTCTTCCTTGAGTGTCATACAGTAGATGTTGAGTACTTTTATTTTGGACACAAATTTTGCAGACTGCACAGTGGACAACGTCACCGTTGGCGAAAACACCCCCCTTTGTGGCAAGCTACAACAGGCGCGAAGATTCCAGATCAATAGTGATCGCACTGATGTGACGTTTAGGACAAGTCCTCGGAATGGTCCCGAATCACCAAAAGCAGGCAAAGGTTTTTCTTTCACTGTTAACTTTCTGCCACAAAGTAATCTCCAGTCACCATCATGTGGTCGGCCGGAAGTGAGGTCGCCGGAAGCAGGAGCGAGAGCGAAAATCATCGGCGGCTCGACTGCCCGGGTAGGAAGTTGGCCCTGGATGGCCTTCATCAACGGCGCAAATTGTGGCGGCGCTTTGGTGACCAACAGGTAAGAGTGAAAGCAATTCGTATCAATTTTATGGAGATATTTTGGTGCAAACAAACTGTGTACGGGTCAGTGCAGGGGCGGATCCACCGGGGGCCAATTCCCCCTAAAAGCTAAGAAAGTAACTTTTTTACCAATGGTTTTGTACAATTCCGAAAACAAAATATCAAAAACAATTCTGAATAAGTCTGTAGGGATTTTCGGATTGTCTCATTGTTCGCAATATAAGGCTATTCTCTCGTCCATTGTTTTCTCACAGCAGTGTTGTGACGTATACTTCATCTCTCTTACAGTACCTCAAGCCGTTATGAAACTTGACTCCTGACTATGAAGTATTACGGAAATCGCCCTTTCCTAACGTTACTAGTTAGATCCGCTCCTGGGTCAGTATGAGCTGAGTACGAAGGAGTTTTGGTTCACACCTAGGTTTGCCGATTTGAGCTGTGTGTGGAATTTTACGGGATGGATGTTTAAATTTGAAAGGGTTAAGTGAGATGAGAGTGCTTAATAGGAAACGCTCGCGCCTGTAAAAACTCCCTTAGCCTTCTGCTTTAAATGTTTATTGGTTGCAATTAGTCACTTACGCTATTCGCAAAACGTTTAAAAAATTATGTGTAATATGCAAAATATCTTAGATTATATTTGAATGTCAGTGTGGTCATGCTGCTTACCAATGAATTTGAGTGTTTTATACGTAGTACTCCCATAGCACCATGGGCGTAGCCTTGGGGCATGGCCCTCAAAATATGTCAATTCCATAATTTGCCTCGCATTTTACCAATTTTACGAAAAGGTTGTACTACGGTTGAGTGAACATATTGACCTCATTGAAACGCAAACATTACTGTCATATTTTCGTGATATTGCACAATGACATGCATATTACACAAAGTTTGTCCTCCCCACTGTCTCCTGAATTTTTTACAGAGGGGCAATGGAGGCAAAAGTTCCCTTTAAAAAATCGTTTTTTTGAACTGACTTCCAAACAATCCCAAAACACAAAACCCACAGTAGTTCAGTTACTACTTATATAGCACAAAATTGCACTTACTATGTACAAGCTACAATCATTCCTCACATGCTTGCGTCTTTGCGTTGAAATCTTGTAACCTGGTTAAGGTTAAGATGTTATGCTGCAATGTTCATTACCACGCAGAAGTGCCCAAGACTTCTGGTCACATTGTTCATTACAGCTGGTGTCAAACTGAAATAACGAAGACGGTTGATTACATCTATCAAGGTTTAGGTTGTTTTTTGTTTCAAGTTGCATTGCAACGGTACTTGTAATAGTGCTCAACCTTTACAGGATGTCAAAAAGAACGCACTGCTGATTTTGAAATGCATATATTAAAGGCACGCAATTCCACTGAAACATGAGGTTAAACGGAAAATATATGCCATTCACTGTGTCGGTAATTAAATTAAAGTTGGACGTTTTTTCAGAAATCGGCGCTTAAAATTACACCAGAACGATTCAGATGGATAGCTGAACTCATTTTTATGTTGGAGGAAAAAGAAGAATGCGTCCATAGAGTTAACAATTGTTTTTTTTGTTGACAATGCATCGCTAATGGGTAACGTTGGTGTAAGACAGCTTTCAAAATTCCAGCAGTTTGAGAAACAAGGTCGAGTGGAAGTTGTGCTGTAATAGACATGTTGAAAGATAGCATATAATTGCAAACAGGAAGAACAAGTCATAGAATGAAACTGATCTGAAAATCATAATGATGCAATCAGTTTTTCTCATTTACCCCTTCTACTTGTCCGGCGTCCCTTTTGATATGGTAGTTTTTTAAATAATGGTCCAAACGTTCGAATTTTAGAATTTTTGAATGCGAAGCACTCATGAAACTTACATTACTTTTTCCTGTTTGCCCTGAGCACAACCTATAGTAGCCGGTTAACTGCTGAGGACTTCGATGCCCTGCTGCTCATGTTGTCGCAAACGCATATGCTGCAGCAAACCCTGTTTACAAATCTCCGTCTTACCAGTTATGAATTATTATAGTTCAGTGCCAATTTTGTTTTACACTGGAGAAAGCCTATTGTTATTAGCAGAAAAGCAGAAGTTAAGTACGTGACTGCCACCACAACATTGTAACAAGTTTTACTGCTGACAGCCCAAAACCCCAGCTTGTCTTGGTCGTAAAGTTACATATTTATTTTATGTGGGCCTATGGTTGTTGATTTTTGAACTGTCATTTGTGCTGAAGTTAAATGATCCTATACGAAAGTTGTTCTGATTAATTAAGCTTGCCGGCTCAGTTTCAGCCAAGCATGAACATGTCCCCGCACTGTTTGAGCTGCAAGAAATGCTGCCATACGAAGCAGGGACACTTGTCGAGATGAAAAGAGCTGCTTCGGCTTTCATGCCATGAAACTGCTGTTGTGTGTGTGTATACAAGGTTTATATTTTTTGTACTTTGACTTTGAAACCATCACTCCAATCAACACGAAACTCGTGTTTTGTTTTCAGGTGGATCATAACTGCTGGACATTGCTTTGTTCCCACAGAGGTGATGCTTTCTGATTGGTCAAATTTCCGTACGGACCTGACCAAATTCAAGGTAATTTTGGGCATGCACTACCGAGGTCATCCATCAACCAACTATCCTCCATTCAGTATCGAAAGGATTGTTATTTATCCAAGGTAAAATGGAATAGATTGTTATTTATCCCAGATTAAATGTGCTTTGCTTGCAAATGTCAATCAAAATTTGGCACTTATTACTAACACAAGCATAGACGCGGGGGAGTGGAAGGGGGGAAATGATACACTGAGGTCAATGGAAACTTCTAAACACAGGAAAATGTTATAATTAATAGCCTTCTATTTTTCAAACAATGTTCATCTGACAAAACTCGAGATTTGTACACTAGACGATTTTACCAAAATTTCCTAAAAGCAACAAATGAAACAAAAGCGTTATTAAAAAACAAGAAAGACAAACCAACGAAAACGTACATGGCATTCAGTATTATCTGGGAAAATAAAAAGTCGCTTAAACTAAGCACTGCAAAACTTTCCACACGTTGAAAAATCGTTTTACCGCAGAAAGTGTGACGCAATATTTTGCATTGTTAGGTTTTCACGGATTGCTACGTTTTTGTGTACCACTAGTACAAAACTGTTTGAGTTCAATGCGAACGCACACATAACGAGGATGACTGTCGCATTTACGTTTCGCAACAATTTTGACCTCCAAAGATAACACAATTTTTAGGGAGCTGTTCTGAATTTTCTGGATACGCGAAAAGCTGCAATAAATTTGTATGAAATCGATACTGACAAGCCATGAAATTACGTGTGATGCTGTTCATTCAAAAGGCACCTCCACCCCCGCCCCCCGTTTGAAAGGGCAGAGGGGGCGATTTACCCGTCATGCACCGCTTTCCAATGTCCCTGAACACAAGGAGCACTAAACCTATTCAAAAAACGCATTTGAAATGAAACACAGAAGTTCAAAAATAATGCGTTTGTTACGTCCATATTCGTTCTAGTCACTTCGGCTTTGACTCTACTCAGGATAATCCCGAGATGTAATTGTTGAAGCATTCCCTTCCAATAGCATGCGGAGTAAGGAATGCTCCTCACTTACCTGGCTGTGACGTTCTTTTATTTTCCCTCCTACATTTCCTTCAATAACAGTTGGAGGCGACGTGTATGCGACTAGACTACTATATTGCAACTATATTCACTGTCAACCATATTGAGCAACTATATTCACTGTCAACCATATTGAGGCAACTATATTCACTGTCAACTATATTGCAACTATATTCACTGTCAACTATATTGAGGCTACACGTGACCTGCGCCTCCAGTCCAGCGATTGAATATGTATTCTTGCCCGACACGTGCGACATGATTGTCGGTGCCCACTGGACGGCAGATTGGTTTATTGAACTTAGAAACGAGATTGGCTTCTCTAACGATTTCCTTGATACGAAGTCGTTTTATCAAGTCACCTAATTTGTTTCCTTGATGCCATCATAGTCTTTTTCATCAGGTTACTTCAATGTTTTCACTAAATGTTTCTAGAACGTTTAAAATTAGTGACTACGCAGCAAGCACTTCTCACACGAAGCAGATCTCAAGTTTGAAGCACTTACCACTGTTCTCGAAGGTTATGGGCTTATCTAGTTAGAAAATCGTTTGCAAAATGCAGCGCTAAGGGTTACGGTAGTGACATCAACAATTCTACGTGAATTAGCCAACAATTCGAAGTGAGTTTTTTTGAAGCTTCTGTGGTGGTTATCGCATGGGTGGATATTAGAAGTTAGAGGCCCGAGGAAAACTCCCAGAAAGGGGCCAAAAAACAACACATTGAAGTTTTGAGGGGCCCCTTTCTGGTGCCCCCTTTGGCGCATTAGCACATAATCTTTGATGATTTTGAAAAGCATATGAGTTGCTTCATAGCTTATTAAATGCGGCTCTAGAGCGGCTCATAAGCTTGCTAACAAAACCATGCAAAAAATAAGTACGAAACTTTCAAAGGTGGGCGCCATCGCATCTCTGGAAAAAGGAGGGCCCGAGGCGACCGCATCGTTTGCTGCCTCCCGTGATATCCACCCCTTGGTTATCATAGTTTCAGTCCTGGCTTTCCTGGACGGTCATTGTCAAAAAATGCGTCATGAGAATACGAGAAAAATCGAGATTTAATGTTGAAAGATCTCCCTCATACTTAGCCTATTGGTTTGCCCATGCAGTCATGCATGATTAAACCCTGTCGTAACAGAGGAGGTTTAACAGCTGGAATAACTTGGCAATCAATATACTCTGTGCACTAGATGCACTTCTTGAAGACGAAAAGTTTGATTGTTTTCCAGTGTGTCCTTTTGACACCTAAGGTACCTAAATACAGTTCTTCGCGAAGTTAAACATTCATTGCATTTCAAATCAGTTAATAGAAAGTAAATATTTGGTTCAAAGAAGTTTGTGAGTAAGCCTCTGAATATCTCTATTGAAGGAAAATTTATATTTCTGCTTGGTGTTGTATCAGGAAGCATTTAATTCAAAGATTTAAAACACAGAAACGTTTAAAGGTTGTTTGAAAATGTAACCCTGGATTCAGGAATTTAAATATAAGTAAACAGAAGCTTGCCAACTTTTTAGACAATGCGAATTTTTCCACCAAAAATCAATACCACTACCATGACGACCCAGCGATAAGCGGAACAGCTTTAATAGTCATTGTTTGGAAACCAACACCTACTTTATAAATTCAATTGCCTGGGGTGCCTAACTAAGCGCTAAATGAATCGAAGATTAAGTTTTGCAAAACCATTACTTAAAAGCACACGCGTTTAAGGTAAAAACAAGGAAGTGACTACTGATACGCCTGGCCTGACACAATTCAAATAAAAGGGTCAGTTTGTCATTTAAACGGCGTGGGTCTCGTAGCCTAGGGGTTATGCGTTACGGCTGCTATGCCAATAGTTTTCGGTTCGACCCTTGCCTTGCCGACTTTAATTTTTTTCTTTACTTTTTTTCAGGCTTACGTGTTACCTTTACGGGTTAGTGCTAGGTTAGGATTAGCATTAGGTTAGGGTTAGGTTAGCGTTACCTTAATGTTAGGTTAGAGATAGGTTAGCGTTACCTTAATGTTAGGTTAGAGATAGGTTAGCGTTAGGGTTAGGTTAGCCTTAGCTTAGGGTTAGCATTAGGTTAGGGTTAGGATTAGGTTAGGGCTACGGTTAGGGTTAAGGTCAGGGTTAAGGCTAGGGTTAGGTTTAGGGTTTATCTTTTACGTTTACTTCGTTTCTACCAAGCCTACTGCACTCTCGTCGTGCGTTACTGTTACGTCACAGGTGGCGTATGAATAAGTTTTCAAATTTCAAGATCCACAGGCGTATCTATAGCCACTGCCTAAAAGCAAATCTTCGATCTTGGCACGCAAGGATTTAAATTCACCACAGGAAGTGCTCAACTGAATGCTTTATCATGTTTTCGGCTCTTTGCCGTTTTGAAAGGTTGCAGCAGAAGCCAGAGCCTTGAAAAAGCAATAAAGAGAACGAGCATCAAACAAACAATCTAAGACAGGTGTGGACAAATCGATTGACTCAAATCCCGCACTTTATTATAACATTTCTAAAATTTTACGGTAGCTCGGGTCGGGAGAGGAGGGATGGATTGTTCGTGTGAACAGAAACAAATGAGGTGTAGATATGAAATGGTTTTATTGATATACATTTAGACAAGTTCAGCGGACTGGATTAACGAGCTTAACGGGTTCATGTATGGCCCGCATATTATACTATTCCTATACATGTTTTAAGGGTTGCTTCGAACTTGAGCATGCCCTGTTGGTGATCTAATTGTGTCTTGCATTTGCGCAGTTATTGTCCTCTGACGTTTGTGAAAGGTCAGCCATCACGAACAGTCTTTGTGGCGTCACTAGCGTAACAATCATGGTTTCGTTTTACAGTATTTAAAAGAAGTTCAAACGTACGCTGTCGCCGTGTAGTTTCCTTATCTTCTATTTTGTATTAAACCGCCATTTTGTGTTTGTTTTTCTTTTGAAGATACAACCGCTCGAGACCGGTCGTCGGATCAGGCACCGTCCCCATTTTCGACCTCGCGATGGCCCGCTTAACGCAAGCGGTCCGCTTCTCTTCCCACGTAAAACCCATCTGTCTACCCAAACAAGACGTCAGAGTGGGGAAACCATGTGTAATTGCTGGTTGGGGCGTCGAAAATTATGTTTCTGGAGAATCAACGGTTGAGAGGCAAGTGTTGATAGGCTACAACATTTCTCCATTTTAGGTCTCATTCTGTAGAAGTAGTGTTTCAAAACCACTTCAGATTTGTTGTTAGGATTTTCCTAAAGCATTTTTGTTGGCTTTGAGGAAAAACACGAAAGTTTCATTCACAACACCTTGTGTCCCTAAAGTAAAACGTCAAATTTTTTACCAGGATGGTTGCGGAGTTGGAGGTAAAATGTCCGACTCCAACTCCTACTTCCAGCTCCCAAATTTTTTCGACTCCGACCTTTCGAAAGTTTCCGACTCCGACTCCTCAATAAACATAACGTGAATGAAGTTTGGCTGTCAACGATGGCAAAAAAGCGAACTAAAATTATTTTAGAAATAAGCATTTTGTTAGTGTCGCTTGATGCATGAGTTAAGGCTTTGAATTAATTTATTTATTTGAAGAATATTTAATAAAAAAAAAAGTAATTGAGTAGCTGCTATAACGTGAATGAATTGAACAATAACAACATTAACGTAAGAACTACATTCAAGAAACTTTTGTAAGTTCTATGTCGCGAGAGGGAGTAGCTAACTATACAAATATTTTATCTTTGATAATTTTTAAATTTTCTGAACATAGATTACGGGTAAATATGTGGGCACCAAGGAACGCTCACTGTTGCTTAAGAAAAAGCGTTCTTCCTGTGATGCTGGGTTCTTCAAGCTGAAAGTAGCTCATTTTGTAGCAACTAACAATCAATGGAAATCGTGGTGCACAGCAAGAATTCTCTGTTTCAACAAAAGTTTCAAAAGAAATGTATCATCTGAACGGGCACGAGTTAGGACACCCAATGTAAGAGTCCGATGTAAAAAATGATTCAGTTGGACTTCCGTTGTCGGAGTCAGATAAAAAAATCTGACTACGTCTCCTTGTATTCTTGGAATCCGAGTCCGACTCCACTCAAAAACCTCGACTCCGCAACCCTGCTTACAAGATCTTGTTAGGAATAGTATTGGTCCTGGAAAGTCAACTCTTAGCTACAAACTATATTACAGAAAAACCGTTTGGACAACGGTGTAAGTTTAAAATGCTGTTGAAGTTTAATGTGAATTGCAGGAAAGACTATAGAGAGTAATCGTAAAACATGTCCGTTACATTGGGTAAGTTTTGTTTCAAGTTTTCGTGACTGGGCAGGCTTTTGCTGGATTTTCTAGTGCCTTTTCGTGGTTGAAAATATTCATTTAAACTCACTTTGGCGCGGCCTCTCTGGCATGCTGTCAACTGTAGAGACAAATTTTGCAGCAAATGTTTCGATGCCCGTGAAACAAATTTTTGAAACCATTGACAATTCAAAAATGCTCGTTGGTTTTGTGAAAATGCAGAAATTACAGAGAGCACTTAATTTTCTTTCGTTTGCGGAAATTGAAGACAAGGACATCTGAGATGAAACGAATAAGATTTTTAACCAGTTGCATAGCAATGTTTCGTTTTGCGGCATATGGATGTTTGTGTTGAGACTAACCTTGCTTGTGCTTTTGCGTTGCAGACGACCATTGAAATACGCAACTGTCCCAATATTGCGAAACTCACTGTGCAACTCTTGGCCCCATTTGAATGGACAAATGTCTGACAACGAATTATGTGCTGGTGAGTGTTGGTGGCATCGCGTGTTGGTGACGCTTTCTTTCCTGCAGTCGCCGATCGACGGTATTGAGATAACGGGGCGAAAAATCAGTTTCATTGCAGCCTCCCACCATCTGTGGTTGCTATACACGACCACGCTCAAGCGTTTCGTAATATATATGGTCATTCCAAGAGATTGAAACAGAACTGAACTAAGAACAAGAAGTGTAAATTTTTCCTTACTGGATTTTCAAAACTGCGTACAATAAAGATGACAACGTTTCAAAAGTGCAAAACGTGCTCAGAATGCTTTCCGCCATGAGCACTGCATGTCAAACTGATGAGCACTGCATGTCAAACTGATTGGAAGATTTTTCTAGTACGTTTTGACCACTACCTGCGCTGTTGCGTGGGAACGCACAAGTAGACGTGATTCTGATTGGAAGAAGAGTAGGAAGTGAGGCTCCTTGCTGTTTCGCAATAAACAGTGCGAAGAGTCTCGTAGCTGTAAGAGATAACGTGGTCGGCCTCGTGTGAATGTGAAGTTGCCGGTGAGCTGTAGTTTTAACATTTTGCTGTGTACATCACCTGACAGAAGTCACAGCGTTTCGAAACTTCGCGTTTTAGTGTGTTCGACTGTGTTCTCAGTAACGAATAGAGCTTCATTCGGTGCAAGGACATTTGCGATCGACGAGTCTAGTTTGGAGAAGCAGGCGAGGCGCGGACCTCAAATTTATAAGTACTGTATTAAACGCCGGGACGATCGCCCGGGTAAATCTACACTGATAATATCGCAGATTCCCACATTCATTGTAACATAAGAGATGCCTTTTATGTGGGTGAAAAACATCTTTTTTTGAACCATATAGCCCTTTTGCAGATCCTGCAAGTCGTAATTAGTGTACTTTTGAAATGCTCTTGAAAAACTATCTCTGTGGACAAATGTAAGGACTGCGAGTTTATCTGGTTGCAGAAGAAAGTTAAACACTGTCGTTTAGAGAAAAATAGAAAATGAAAAAGCAAGAAACTAATAGCAGTTTGCAAGCACGCTTGCTTTTAAATCTTTGATTTGTTTTCTCAGTCTACTCTCAGTTCTCAGTTCAGAAAACCTTGCTTTTCAATTGGGTCAAAAGGCATTGTTAATTAATTATACAAAACCCATTTTTTGAAAAGCATTTCAAAGTCCGTTGTCTGAAAATTGAAATATGAAAATTGAAATATACTTTATCTGTAACGACTTATCGGCTTTATCTGACAAAACGTTTTGTTGAAGTTCTATAAACGCGAAGCGCATTTTAAAAAATTCCGCGACAAAATTTTGAAATACTGTGGAAATATTTTTCGAATTATGAGTAATGAAAATCATTGTTGTGGAAATTCTTTAGAAGTTTTTGCAACTGAAACTGCTCGCAACATGCGTTTTTTGGGTGCTGTGGTGGGGAGAAAAGTGCTGCGTTTGAAATTTGCGACAAAGTGCATTGCGGTAAAACACTGAAAGTTTCATTTTATCTGTTTCCTGTTTTTTTTTTCAGGGTATGCAGAGGGCGGTGTGGACTCTTGTTATGGTGACTCTGGAGGTCCCCTGGTGTGTCCGGACAGCCAGGGAGCTTATCATCTTCAGGGAATAGTCAGTTGGGGCAGGGGCTGTGGAAGAGCTCGCCAACCGGGAATCTACACCCGAGTCTGGCCCTTTTTCCCATGGATTACCGAACAGATTTACAATAACAACAAATGATGGCATGCAGCCTGAAAATGGCTTTGTAGCTTCTTGATCTGTCTGTTGCAGCATTTTTTCGGTGAAGATCAAAAACGTAGATTATTTCATTTTAGTAAATGTTGCTTTGTAAATTGTTTTCGATTTTTGGTTGTTTCGGATAAACCTGGTTGTTTCAATAATGTATCTTTACAGAAGATTTGTTTGTCAACGATAGTACTGTAAACAAGCCTTTTCTAAGTGTGAAAAGGAAACAGTTTTAGTCGTTACTTGTTTTTGTGAAGCTTACCGCAGATGTTAGTGGAAAAACTTTGCATAAGGATCTTCACTTTATTATTTGTAAAGACTCTACTTAATGAGAGTATCACTGTTGCTATTGTTGTAGAGTGGCAATATTACCGTTTCAGCCCAACTATAACAGTGAAACCACCAAACAAAAACTATTGTTGTGTTTGTTTGAGAAACGTTGTTATCAAGACGTGAAACTAAACCCTTCCAACTAGTGCAGTTGCTGGTGGTGTAAACACGGCTGTAAACGATTGAGAAGGATGAGGTGGAAAATGATAATCAACAGTGCTGACACAACCCTACGCTGTATGTCATCACAGACTGGCAGAGTTGTTATTAATTACTTGTGTTGAGTTCTTTATTACGTTAGTGGATTTTCAAACATGGCGAGTAGGACTCACTCCAATCTCCGAGGGTTTGGCAAGGTAGCCCACCAAGTGCGGTTGCACAAGGGAGGCAGCAATGCAGAGCTTCAGTGCTTATTGCGACGGTAGACGCCATCTTTTTGAGACCACACTTGTGAGACCAACAACAGAAAAAAATATTTTTTACATTGAATAATTCTGCCGGTTTTGGACGCCTACATGTCACAGAATGTACGCTAAGGGAGTAATAATTCGTTCTGCCATTTCTTATTGATCCCTGACTGTTTCCAAACGACGAACGCTTCATCTTGCATAGGTATGGTGGAATTGACTTGATGGAGGCTACGCGAGTTAATGGGACAACGCAGGGGCGGGTCCAGCCAGTATGGTTAGGGGGGGAGCGGTTTCAGCAATATTAGGCAGTCAAATCTCGTAACAGCTTCGCTGCTGCAAGAGAGATGAAGCATATTTCACAACACTGCTGTGAAAAAACAATGAACGGCAAAATGGCCTTATTGGCCTAAAAAACAATGAACGGCAAAATGGCATTATTTCGCGGATGTTGTTTTCTGAATTGTAAAAAATCATGGTGAATAAAGTTACTTTCGTGGGTTTTAGTTAACTCAGAAAGATATTCATGCACAATATTTCAAAATTAAACTAAATTTAGGGATGATGTGGCCTATTGATAAGTACATTGATAATTGCAGTAGAGTCAAACCGGAGAGCATCATAAAGTTGAAAGTGAAACAGTATATGCATAATGGATTGGTTATTCATCAAATCAAGTGCTGTGAGACTGCGTTTCTTGCCTTTCCACGCAGTCTACATAATATTCAATAGTCCAGTAGTGGGCAAAACAACATTATTACGCCAAAAGTCGCAACAAACCCATTATTATTACAGAATATTACAGAATTGCAACTAAACTTGCGAAAGCATATCAATATCTGTTGTAGTTTCAACAAAATATGCATGAAGAGAAAAAAACTGTGCTGCAAAGTAAATTTTGATAAATGATAAATTTTGACCTAATGATAAATTTTGTTTTTTTTGACCTAATAACTTGCGAGTCGCTCATGGTGTGAGCGTAAAATGTGGTTTGTGGACATTTCATGAACTATAAAAAAGGGAGAATTTTTTTAACTTTCAATGACTTTTGGTTGCCGTAGTTATGACTTATTAATTTTATGCTACTCAAGTAAACACGATGTTTCATGGTAAACCTTGCCTGATGGTTTCTTATAAAAAATGCTGCTTTACAGCGGCGTACCATGCAATTCGCGTTCGGGCTTGCAATAATATCTTATGTGAAGCATATTTTCTGCTGACACCATCAGCATAACTGCACAGCTACTGTGGATACTGTGTACCAAGTAAGGTTTTCGATGTCCCGGATGTTTATGAAACCCGGGAAAGCGAAAAAATCTAACACAAACCCGGGAAAAAAACGGGAATTCTGCGCACAAGACACAAAATATGTAAAGAACCTGCCTTGGTTCCGTTTTGGTGTGGAGCCAGAGGAGCTTTCAGACGTTGCTGAAAACAAATATTGCAAGTCCTACAAAGACTGCTGCTGACCCACGACGCTTGAGAGGAAAGCAGGTGTGAAGATGAATGAATGAAAAAATTGGAAAGGAAATCTTTGCCAATGTATTTTCGACTTGGTGACATAAAGTAACCATCCGGGAAATACCAGGAAATTTTTCGCATAAAATCCGGAAACTGGAAATTAAAAATTCACTAAATCCCGGGGATTGCCGAAACCGGCAATTTGAAGTTGAAGAATATCACGAACAATCTGTATTTTCGTCCAAAGCAAAGGAAAAATATCTACATTGCCGAAACACACCTTTGCCGTTTGAAGAACCGAGTTCATTTACTTCAATCACTCTTCTTGCCAGTTTGATGAGGGAGAGGCACAGTTTCAAATTGCTTTACTATTATCTCTTAGTGAGGATTCTTTAATAATTTTCTCACCTCTAAAAAGCTTTTCATGTTCAGTTAAAACGAGAGAAACTTTGTAGGATTCTTTCAAGACAAGAAAATGAGTTATGGCAAAGTTGTCATGCAAACGATTTATCTCTAAACATTTCATTGCAAATCTTTCAAAATTGCTTCACTTGCAATTCCATCACATCTTTCACATCGATTCTTGTGCCCATAGTGTCATAATGCTGTTTTGATCATAATGCTGCTTTATCTGACCGAGTGTCAAAATGTTGTTTTGTTTTAAATAGCAATTTGTGGCACAGACACAACTTACACGAGACGTGTGGTTCACTATTATTCTCAAAAGATAGGTACAGTTCCTCCAATTGTGTGTCAAAGGATTTGTTTGTTTTGACAAATTTTATTTTTCAACGTGATTCTGAACGCGTGAATATTTTAATATTAGGATAAACAGACTGCCTAAAAACAAAATAATAAGCTTTCGAAAAATGTTGTCCTTTCTACCCAAGGGCGTACGCAAGGGGGGGTTTGGGGTTAAACCCCCCCGTTGAGCTTGATATTTTACGAAACTTGTATTACCTGCGCAAAGGAGATTAACTGTTTTCGCATACTTTTTGCTTGTTAATTTGTCGACTTATTGCAAATACCATGGACTAAATTTGCATGCAAATTTCAAGGAACGTTGTAAATGGGCCAAAAAGTAATAATTAGGTTTTGGTGGGAATTCGGGCTATCATCTGCGTCCAAAAACCACCTCACCACTTTTGCAAACCCTCCATCCACTACGCATGTTTAAGATTGTGTTCCGCGATGGTTCACTTTATCCGAAACAATTGTCTTTATTTTGTCTGCTAAGGCTGATCAGCGCAAGCGCTGACCGCATTGGCTACATTAGCAATTTCTGTAGCATGATAGAACTGATGCACGAGCTCAAAAACAGCTTTTTTCAACATAGAAGCATTCAGGAATTTGATAATGTCTCAGGAGGGAAAAAGGAAAACTAAACGTTTGCTGGACTTCTATACATAATAAAAATTGAAAGTTTTCT
>Ga0210059_1001843_pt1 | contig 32448 bp, 19 predicted proteins | sample Ectturendosymbi2_FD_188042 | JGI IMG/M metagenome (GOLD analysis project Ga0210059, IMG submission 188042) | Ecteinascidia turbinata endosymbiont from Florida, USA - Sample 2 (SPAdes) (version 2) | ecosystem: Host-associated > Tunicates > Ascidians > Unclassified | place: Key West, Florida... | reverse complement strand
CTTTTTCCTCACGGTTGGTTCGGTTAAATGGCGATTCGACGTGACACAATTACAATAGATTAGCACTTGGTACTGAGCGCACGAGGCTCGTATGGGGTGATGACCCGTCTGTAGTTTCTTTTCGTATATGCTGGCCAAGAAGTTCGAAAGCATCGAAATCGTCAGTGCGGTCAAGTCGGTCACGCCGTAAGTACACATTTTTCAATTTGGGAGAATCAACAAGAAACTGGCTAAACGATACATGTTGTGAGCAGCTTGGGGTATCTTTTCTGGCCACAACATTTTTTCAAAAACAAATTTCATTGCAATTTCAAAAAGGGTCACCTCGTAATCAGAAACGAAATACACTAAAGCAAAATAATTTGACATGCTAGCAAGTTCTCATTAATTATCACTATAATCGTTATGTAACCTGCAACAAGCCTAACTCGAAATTGCATACTTTTGACACGGCAACGGTAACCTTTATACGTAACACACTTTACAAATCAGACTTCCATGCAGGTTGTGTGGTTGTGTACACGACGAAATTGGGTGGTCTCTCGTGAGACTTAGCAATTTGTTGTGCTTTAGGTTTAACTTTACGCTAGTACATGGGTTCGTCTATTAGCAGGTAAACCAAGGGGCCCGCTTATGAGTCTGAGCTCACGTAGTCTCCCTAAACCTTCTGACTAAAGCTTTCATATAGGTTTACTCAACACACATGGAAGTCAGTTTAAGTATAAGTTTATTCATGTATGTTATAATAAAAGTACGAGAGTGCTCACCATTTACATTTCCTTGTAATTTGTAACGTAATTTCATTCTTCTCTTGGTCTCTCGATTCATTCCAACAGAACAGCAATAGGACGGCCAGCAATCAGCAACATAACAGGTAGCTTCCATCTAATAGAAGTTACCTCTACCTAACTCATTACGACAACTGAATGTTTGAAAACTTTTGAAACAGGATGTACTGATTCAAGAGGCTTTCGCGCCAACTGTTTTCTTATCGAAACATTTAGCACATGCTTACAGTCTTACCATTCTGATTTCTACAATGTTATTTCAAATTTAGTATTCTTTTCATAAAGTGACAACGGTTACCCTGGACAAGACATGTTAATAAACAGTCTGTCGGCGATTATGTGGAACAAACTGTTTTTATGAAACAGTTTGTCAGGATGCGTCCCGAACCAACCATTCTGTGAAACAGAGTGGCAGGGAGTGCCTATACTAACGCCATTTTTACGGGACATGGTGACAGGGATTCGCCTTATTGTGGTTTTACGGGTTAGAGTGACAGAGGTTCCCGTACAAACCATTTTGTGGAACAGAGTAACAGAATCCCGTGGGGTCAGTCACGTCTGTTAACTAGTTTGAAGAACTCAAACCTCTTAATCTTTGACAGTTCGGAGGTAGAGCCTTTGGGGGTGAAGAGCTCAAGCCTCTTAATCTTTGACAGTTCGGAGGTAGAGCCTTTGGGTTTATTCTCTGCTGTCTAACCACATTGGTTAGGACAACCGAGAGAGAGAGTAAAGCCGTCAGGAAAGACAAGTCTTTCAGGTGATGCTAGCAGCACTCTGTCTTTGGTTCTGAAAACAACCTCCTTTTATACCTGTTTTCAAGATAAAGCACCTAAAAAGGTACTTGCACCTTCAAGGTAAAGCACCTAAAAGGTACTTGCACCTTTAAGAGATAACAACTTGTTTTTTTCCGGTTTGGTTTGAGATAACAACTTGTTTTTTCCGGTTTGGTAGGAGATAACAACTTGTTTTTTCCGGTTTGGTGTTGATAAACATTATCAGATCCCATGATCATTATGTAATCACTTGATAAGTGATTAAAGGTCACAAGATGTTTATGCAATCACCTGGCAGGTGATTGTTGTTACTGGAAAAATCCCTATATTTTACCCAAAGGTATTTGCACTTCCTGTGTTGTTTAGAAGCGCTGCATTGTCACTGGGAAAGTCCCTACAATTTACCTAAAGGTGCCTGCATTTCCTGCGTTGCTGGGAAGGACTACCATACTTGTTTATAAGCTTCCAATCCGATTGCTTTTGAAGTTCTGGCTTATTGCTGACGTTCCTCATGCTTCATTGTTTTCGGATTTCTTTGGTTGAGACCGCTGCACTTCCAGCTTTCCAGTAGCTGTCCAGCCTAGCCGCTATTCAGTAGTCTTTGAGTTAGTTTCCAATTTGCGTTTCAAGTTCTGTTGTTGTAACTTTAAGTTCTTTTACATGTAGAGAACAATGTAATTGTTCTGCTACAGTTGTGTGGTTGCTCACTTTTTAAAGCAAAACAGCACCTTTTCATTTCTGGTAAGTCTTAGATGTGCAACCTGCAACTGCAGTAATCCTTTGCGTCAACACCACATTTTTGATCTGCGAGCGACACGTGAAATATACCTTCCCTGGTAAAAAATTGCTTTGAATTGTTTCGCAGTGCTGCTGTTCACGCTCTGTGTCAGAACTCCACGAGACCACAACCGATTTGAACATGAACCTGCGTGATGACAAGTTGTTAGATACAGCAACATAGCAACACATACCAAGCTGTTGTCGTAGGTGCCCTGAAGCCATTAATTTTGCGCAGGGAATATGCGCAAACTGCCTGACTCATAAAGCATAATAAATGTGAAGCATGACTCACACCAAGTGAAGCACTGGTCTCACACCAGGCGCGCAGCCAGGGGGGGAATTTGGGGCATATGCCCCCCCCGAAATTTTTAAAACATTGCATAGCAATTTTGACATTTGAAGAAACAATCAAATAGTAAAGTTGAAATTTTGTATTCTAATCATTTTTAAGAAAAGTTTTACTTAGACATTACCTTGTCTTACTGGTTAAATCATCTTACAAAATATATCTTGAGACAGGTCATCTGATCGAAAATTTTGTAAATGATTGGTATTTAACCACAAATATGTTGAAATTGGGAGATCGTTTAAAATGTTGGTAGCCTAATTCTGAGGCATTTTTTATCCTTTTTTTCGTGTACCACTCTGAAAATTTTCAGAAATGCAGTGTGTGTGTACCCTTTGATTTCGTTTCTTGCCATCTTCTGAGGAAGAGATTGCATACACTCTCGAAACGTCAACGATAAATACTGCATTGCTATCACACCTGTGGAGCAAAGTTTGCACCCAGTAGACTATGCCTGGTGACAGAAACAGCAGAGAGAGAGAGAGAGAGGGTTTGTTGGCACAAACATTAAACAATCTCATGCAAAAATAAAATTAAGGCGCTGGGACACCAAAAAAACCTGCAAAACAGGTTGTCTCGTCGGGCGTCTCGGGGCCCCCTTTTATCAAAGATGTCGCGGGGCCCCTCTTTGAGACTTTCGCACTCAGTTTTCGCTTCGTTTTGTTTAAAAGCTGCTGAACCACTCCGGAGCAGCAAGCTCTGGAGAAAGTCATAAGTTTTTCAAAATAAAGCAAAAATATGTGCCAAAGGGGGCCCTTTAACAACTTTAATGTGTAGACAAAGAACAATAAAAAATTAAATAACTTCAAACAATTTACAGTGTGAAATGGACTTTCACGCAGCAGCGAATTTCCAGACAAAATGAAAAATTTAAATTGCTTTCAGCAAGTAAAATTTTTGTGTAGCATTTGTAAAATATAGGGGCCCTTTTTTGATGTAACGTGAACAAATATAGGGGCAATGGGCCCTGTTTCAAGACCATATATTGTGCAAATGACATATCGTAAACATTTTTGGGGCAGCTTTCGGCGATTTTTACTCTGGCCCTAAAGTCTAATACCCACACCTGGTTGAGAGTTGTACATGTTGGAATTTCTGCGATTTTTAATGGCAGATGTCACACCTAGGAAGAGTTGCATTGTTACGCTTTCATAACACTGAAATTATACCCAAACAGCCATCGCAAAAGGTGTGCGAAGAAGACAAGTTTTGATTTACAGAAGGATTTGGTGCATGCTAAGTTTACAGAAGTTCAAGTACAGTGTGACGCCGCCCACCGGAGGATGGTAGAAAAGCTAAGCATGTGCAAAAAATAGCCTAAATATTGGACTGTAGAAAACCGGAAAGAGTACTGTTTTCAGATGGAAGTCATTTTTTTCCAGGAAAACACAGCAGATTTATTAGGGTCAGGAATCGTGAGAAATTAAGTCCTGCCCATTGCAATGAGCTAGTAAAGGAACCCAAAACGATGTTCTGGGGCAGATACAGTCTTTCAGTAGTAGCTTCACTTAGGCCAGTTGAGGGTATGATGAATTTATACAAATACATTGAGATAGCCCAATTGAGAGAAACGCCATTCCAGATATGAGAAAGGCATTTCCAGATGTTGGAGGAAAATTCCAGGATATTGTCCCGTGTATTTCATTTGAAAAAGTGAAGACGAAATTCAGGAAGCAAAATTAAATGTGATAGATTGGCCTGGAAACTCGCCAGATCTTAACCCCAGTGATAATATGTGATCATTAAGAAAATCCCGGTTACAAAAATTCCATTGCATCACCATGACCAAGCTAATAGAGGCCATCATTCAAGTATAGCATCCAGGGTGGCGGAGTCGGAGGTAAAATGTCTGACTCCAACTCCGACCTTTTCAAAATGTCTACTCCAACTCCGACCTTTCCTAAATTTCTGACTCCGACTCCTTAACATAAAGTGAATGAAGTTTGGCTGTTAAAATCAATGGAAATCGTGGTGCACAGCAAGAAATCTCTGTTTCAACAAAAGTTTCACAAGAAATTGTACTGATTCAACAGGAATTCCCAACTTAGGAGTGTGATGTAAAAGTGATCCAATTGGACTTCCGGAGTCGGACAAAATATCCGACCCCTAGAGTCGTTAGGAATCCGACTCCACCAAAAAAACTCCGATTCCTTGCCACTCCGCAACCCTGAATTGGCATCGCGACAGTAAATCAAGTAAAATTTTCAAAAACTGTTAGAATCCATGACAAAGCGAGCACCGAAATTATTCGTGTCTTTCTATTACTGTATTAGGTTTAAAGAAGTATTAAATTTGCTTTGCTAGCGAGAATTACTACAGCCTACTATTAATGTTAAATTTGATGTATGACTGCGAAATTCGTAAAGCAACTGTGCGTTGTGTGCATTATTTGAGACCAGCCTGAGACCTTTTGAAATTTAGCAATAACATTGGTAAATGTTTGTGATGTAAAATACCAAATAAAGCATATCATTTTCTAGTTATAGTATTGAAAAGCCAGTGAAGCTCTTAATTAGTTATAATTTATAAGGGGGCCCAAAACAGCTCTCGCACCAGCACATTTTATTCCTCTCAAGGGCCTTGTTCTTGCTGCATTCGTTCCAAGAGTATTTCAGTTGGCAGACGAAGTCTAGTATCTACAGTTAAAACAATAGCATCATTGATTAAATATATCCTGATAATAGTCATTTGTATCTGACAGCTTCACCACTCGCAGTATCGTCTGCAGAAATTATCTCACACCAAATATATTCAACTGAAGTTTCAAAAACCTTGATAAACGATTTGATGAAATTTCTAAAACAAGACGAAAAGTTAGGTGGGTTTACTAATAGCCTATACATCTGACACAATAAAGCCATGACTGCATTAGTTGAATGCGGAACCAGGTGTTTGTACTAGGCTACTAATTTTTACTCTGTCCTGATCGTTCGGTCTGCATCTTCATTAAAAGCAGGCCCGTAACCAGCTTGGGACACCAGAAGTGGGGAAGTGTTTTGTGGGAGGGGCTCAAATTTTTAAACTATGTCCAACACATGCTTCCAAAGGGGCGAAAAAATTTTTAGAGTGGGCTTCGCCCTCCTAGTTACGGGCCTGATTAAGACTAATAAGTTCTCATTTTCGGAAATGTTGCGAAAAGAACATATATGCGACCATTTGCGAAAAAGTTGTACCATGGTTGAATAAGCAAGATGACGTCATCGAATGAAAGTTCATGAAAATTGCCCTCCGAAATGAAGAGCTGGTCGCGCCCCTGACTCACACCAAGTTTTGAATGCATTGCCACTCATTTTCAAAGCCTACCCACACCAGTAAGCATTCGAATCAAGACCGTTGGAGAGAAGTGTGAAGCATATCGCAATGCATGTAGCAACATTGTTAGTTGATCCTGCTTTCCAGAACTGCGACGTCGTCTACTGTCAAAGCGGCGGTGCTTTTGTCTGTAAAATTATGATCAGTGTACTAGACGTCGGGTGTTTTGTTCACCTACATTGCGCAACCAATTTGAACCAACCAACCGACGTCGCTCAAAGAGCCCGTTCCTCTCGACGTGTCAGTGTCGCTTGTCACGAATTTGCCGAAGTTGAATTGGCCAGAACAGGGGTGGATAAACATTTTCTACGGAGGGCCACATTGAAAGCTTTATCGCTACTGGGGGCCGCATGTGCTACAATTGCCTACTTCAGCTATAATTTACGTTTCGTGAAGAAGGTAACAGCAGCCACTTTCGGATGAGTAAAAATGCGGTTTCGAATTAAACGTGTGGAATAAAACTCGATAATTCTAATTCATAAAATTATTTTAACATAGTCTCGAAATATGTACTATCTTTATCTATGTACGTGTGGCTACCCTGCGCACAAAATACTCTCGTGGGCCGCATGCGGCCCGCAGTTTGCCCACCTCTGGGCCAGAAGATTGATGGCTAGGTGATCTTGGTTAATGTCGCTTCCTGTCGCTTGCCTCCAAGCAGGCACGGATTTACCCTTAGGCTAAAAAGGCTTAAGCGATTTCGGTGGCCCCAAAATTTTGGGAGTAAGTACAATTTCCAGCATTTCTGTAAGCAATTACATATTTGCAGTTTTGTTTTGGTTCAACGCACATTTTTTTACTATGCCGCTACCAAAACATCTCTGTAAATTAGAAGAATGAGTGTAGAGGATTGAAGCGAATGGCGATGAGCATTTTCTTTTTATAGCGTTGAGAATTGTTACTGTCACGTGTAATGTGTGGAACAAAACGCCTGAATCCATTATTCAGATTACACCAGGACGGTGAGGTGCTCAATAAATACGTAATGAGAGTGTCCGCTGCCTTTTTCGTTAGTTTCATTGTGACTGTATTTGTTCCTGATATCGAGGGAATTCAGAATAAAGTAATATGTTTATGTTTTGGAACAACTTCTTCAGTGAATGTAACGAGCACGTGTAGTGCTCATTTGTATGAAATCAGTCGTAAAACCGCCGCCAGAAAGTCGTCAATAGGGGTGCTTTACGTTCGTGCAGGGGGGTTTGACATTCAAATTTGACAAAATTTCCACTAATTTATAGTGTTTCATATTTAATTTGGGGGACTTGAAGCTTTGTTTGGGGGGGTTAAGCCCACCAATGCCCTGCCGTGGCGACGGGACTGATCAGTCGTCGTAAACCTTCCATAAGGGTTCCCAATTTAAAATTGTCTAGGGCCCCGAAAATGAAAATCCGCCTCTGCCTCCAGCCTGCTTTGCGAGCAAGCTTTAAGCACGACATAATCGCGTAGTATAAGTCAGGCCTCTTAGATTGGGTCAGCGGCTTAATGATTCCTTCCCTAAGCCATTCCTAGTTGGTAACAACCAAACGTAGCATCCAATACTGACACCGGAGTTCTGCAGTGTCTGGCGGTCTTGCGTTGTTGCGAGCTTTTTGTCAGTGGAAAATTGAACATCAAGTACTGTTCTTTCTTTTTCATTCTTTTCTTGTAATCATAGGCGTAGCCACGAGGGACCTAGGGGGGCATGGACTCACAGTTTTCTAACATATCTTGTCATCTTGTGCTTTGACAGGCAGTGTTCCCAACAAAATACTGTTGCTTGCTTAAGGTCAAAGTATCTGCCTCCCTCAAAATTTGGGCTGGCGACGCTACTGCTTGTAACGGCTTTGACACAGACAGCCTGCATTTCTCTCGCGCCCATTCATTTTCCTCAGTATCATTCCTTTCACCAGGAGCGTAACGGAGTTAGATGGCGCTCGGCGCATTGCAGACGACTCGGAGAACGGATTTGCTGCATTAGTTTCATTGAAACCCTGCTCAGGAATCCTTCAAACGCTATGCGAGTCAGAAAGGGAAGGGCGTAATGCAACTCATACTTTGATTACGTTTTCCTGTGACATCCGTTATTTCCGGACCAAACCATTTTTAACTTCCCGACGTTCAATTTTAATCACTTTCACAAAATCGTACCTGTGCAGCGAAACACACGTCATACAATTTTTATGCACTGTACCCCCTAAAAGGGGATTTCTTAGAGGGGAATTTTTACTTGTGAGTAGAAAACGTCATGTGAGTTTTAGCTCCTATCAAGTCATGGTATAGGAAGACTCTTCACATATAAGGTTTCCGAGGTCATATTTAGCCAAACACCTTTGCACTTAAAATCACATTGCAATGTTAAGGTAAAAAGGTGCAAGAATTTTCCTACACATCAGTAACCCTGGGCAGTATGGTACCCCAATTTTCTATGTATAGGCTTTCAGGGACATTTTTGAAAAGTAACTCTGGCACCATTCCATTTGTTTCTGGAAATCAGGAAAAGTCATGGAAGCACAGGTTTCTAACGTTTTTCTAAGTATATGAAATCAACAAAAAAACAAGCCCCTGGGTAGTGGACACCGCAAGATCCCTGAGCAGGAATTAAATTTTCATTAAAAAGAAACAAAAAACAGAAGTAAGTGTTCATATATTTTTTAAATTGCTGATTGATTCGGCTGCGACATCTTTGTGGAGACTAATTACTTGAGTTTCATTTTATAAATTACTTTCGTTTGTCGAAAGAAATAGAATAATAAAGATTTGCCACACCTCTTAGCAAGCCAGACGTGTGATATTTGTGAATGTGGATAGAGAACTACGGCAAAAGCGCGTGAGGGATTTCGTTCTGGATGCCCATCTCAGGCTTGTACACCAGATATCTACTGTACAACAATATGTACGATTTGGCCTTTGCTGAACTACATCGCCAGTTTGGTATTTGCAGGCAAGTCTTCATTCCTATTCTTGCTGTTTTTGAACTTACTGCGGGTGTGCTTGCCATTTGCCTCTTCGCTAGCCCCTAGTCCCTTCACGACTTTCCCGGTTATTTCATGAGGCATGAAGGATGTTATCTTATGCTAGTATCTTATGTGTTTGATTAGTGAAAGATGAAATCTTTTTTCTTGACAAAGACCATTCTCACTTTCGTTTTTTTCCTATCGAGAGAAACGCAGAAAAGTCTTTGAAGTGTATTTCAGATTAAAGAAGTACTAGATTAAATTGAAGAGCCTAGATAAGCGCGACCCGACTACCCATTTAGAGAACGCGGGAAAGTTTAAAGATTTTAAAGGTGTTAGATTAAATGGAGGAGCCTAGATAGAGGAATAAATTGTTGTATTTAACCATAACGTCACAAACTTGGATTTTACTGCAAATAAGAGCACTATGTATACGAGGTAATATGATAAAGTTTACAAGCTTCTATGATAGAGTTTTCACCTGTTTGCATAATTCATCACTTCGCCTAAATCGTCACTTTTTTCTAATCGCCTTGAGGTGACGAATTAAGCAAATTCTACTGTACAATAATAATGAAATCACACCATTTTGTTTACACTTTTATAGCGTTGCTTGCAGCTAAGTGCTGCTGCGGCAGACAAGTCAACAAGAGACAGACAGCAGCCAATGCTGTTGCATTGCTGTCCAATGTCCATAGTATGAAACGTGGTGCTTGAAAGAAATGTGCAAGGTATTTGGCGGGCCGGATAGGCTCGAAGTTTGGCCACCTCTAACCAATGGTATCCCTAGCATCCGTAAGTGCTGCTGATGTCCTTTCGACAGACACGCTAAATGGGGTCAACATTCGAAAACCCACACAAAAATTTCTTAACTCCATTTGCCCCACAAACCAGGGTTGTGTAAACGGAACCCAAATTTCAGCCTCCGGCTCCAATCATCCAAAATTGCTTGGGCTCCGGCTCCACAGCACCGGTGTAAACTGTCCAGCCGACCGCTACTCCATCCATTAAGAAGCATTATTATGTACCAAAACATTTGAGTGACATCATGAACGGTGTAGCTGACGTAGTGAACATCATCAGAGGGAAAACAGAATACACAAGACATTCAAAATTTGCTGAGCATCTGCATGATTTGGATACTGAATATGAAGATGTACCACTCTGACAAATTCGATAGTTCAGTGTAGGAAACGCTTTTCCAAGTTACAGATCTTTGCAAAAAATACTTTAATTTAGGAAAGACAGCTATAGTTGGTGCGTACAGGCCCGTCGGCAGAAATTAGCAACAGGTGGGGGGGGGCAAAAACCAGGAGGGGCCACATCTTTAAAATACAGTATTGGATGTATGCAGCAAGCGATGGGCCCAACGTGAAATGGGGGGCCGGGCACTACTGGCCCCCCCCGCTGGCGACGGCCCTGGGTGCGTAGTGTGGTCTTTCGGTTGGTCGAGTATCAGCAGAGTTCCCACTCAAAATGCAGGTTCACCAGCAACTTCTTGTGTAGGTTCAGTGAACACATCGGCCCCCTTTAATTTAAACTTGGACCAAGAGTTGATTTTATAAGGGACGCCATTGGCAGTTTGCGTGTTATAGAATTAAAGTTTGCCCACATCAATAGAAATCACTTGCTTTGTCGTGATTTGCTACTGAGTATGAGAACCACTGACGTCAGCTTACAGCTCGCATCGACTCTTGAGCCTACGAACGATCACACAACAAAAACTACAACGGATAAACTGCCATTGCAGGCTGGCAAATCCGACCTGTACATCATGCAACTTATTTATTTTAGCATATATCACAAGCGAAAAGCTAACATTAGCACACGGGCAACTATGACGCATTACGTGTGTTATTCGTAAGCCAACGTGGCGATTACTTGGTACTTCTGACCACACCCACGACTTGGTTGGACTTGTTGGAAATGAATCGAAATAGTTTAGTTTTGTGTGCACAGCTTATGGATTTAAACATTGTTCAGCTGTTGATAAAATCGTTTTTATGCCAGAAAAGGATCAATGATACAGGGCCGTCTACCTTTAGCACAAAACACAAGAGCAAAACAACTATGGGCAGTCACACAGTATTCGTGACTAAACTTGTATACTTCATAAAAGAAATAAAGAATAAAATGTAAAAGATAAAACAGTCCCGTGAATCATTTCAGTTTTTCTTTTCTGTTGCCAAGACAGCACGTTCTGACGACGAATCGCCAAACAAAAACGTTGTGTTTAAAAAACACACAAAGCTAGTTTTTTTCTGCAACTCAAACCAGTTCTACCACTAAATACAGGAAATAAAACAGGTTTTGATCCGATCCACTTTCAAAGGTTGTAAAAAAGTTATAAAAAATAACACGAATCCAGCAATCACGGCAGAAGTTGACCAGATTTTCATCAGAAGTCTCTACGCATTTTTCTGAAAAATACAAAGTACTTCTTACTGACCACACCACTGTGTATGATAGTCTTCGTTGTCAGTGGAAAACAGGGATTGCAGAATCGCATACGGCAGGGATGGGTATCTTTTGCGGGGACATGTAGAAATTCGCAGTTTTTAGAGGTCATATAGTTTATCATAAAATGAACAATACTAAATTAAGATTGGGCAAAATAAGGCACTTTCCTTCATGAACTTGCGTTTGTCATGTTCCATTGTAAACATGAAGTTTTTCAAACACAGTTTGCAATTGCTCGAAATTTTGAAGGTTAGTTGCGTTTATTTGCAATCGCTTATAAATCTGTAATGTATACTGGCGGCTACACATGAATATAATACAAAATTTTCCGAAATATAGCGGAGTGGCTTTGAAAGTGCCATTTCAACATTTATTCGAAAAAAACTCCAACTGTTATAAAAGAGGTCAAAGATGCAATGAAATATCCACACACATTTTAGTCAAATTGGGTCTCCGTCGCGGAGAGGCAATACTCGACCGCGATACCTGCAATGCTTACTTAGGCATTGCGTTTTTGCTGGAAAAATCATTTTAAGCATAGCTTGGAAAAGCGTTTGTTTGAATGTAGCTCAACATGATCAAGTGCAGTTATTTCAACCCTCGTCCAAGAAAATACCAGGAAGTTTGGCAAAATTTTATAAAACTTTCTTAATGTAATGTGGAGATGGACAGTATTAATTAACTAAACAATTCGGAAAAAAATATCCGTCGCACTGCTTGCTTTCGTTATTTCAAAGTATAACTATAAGGCAGGGGTGGAGAACCTCTTTACTATCACGGGCCGCATATATTGTGCAATATCGCTGGCGGCCGCAAAAGCAATTGCTTTTATCCTAAAATTCTACCTTTATCAAACCATGAAGGGCGACTTCTCTTTACTTACTGTTTACGTACCTGCTTATCATGGAGCTTCGTTTTGACGCGATGTTGTCCGCTTACTTGGGTAACAAAAATTTTAATGCGGGCCATATCAAATGTTCACGCGGGCCGCAGGTTCCACACCCCTGCTGTAGGGCATAAAATTTAAAACTAATCCGAATGAAACATCAGACCGAGTCGCTTGAACTGATCGGGAAAACTGAAAAATTAAAAGTGAGTAGGCAGTGGGCCGCACTGGGTCTAAACCATATCGGATCGTGATGGCCTCTAGTTTACAATTTAACAAACAATTATCTCACATTTTCAGCTTGGAACCTCAATCTGTCACTCATTTGTGGTTCTGTCAAAACTTACATTTCACGACAATTTCATAACTTGCGGATGCCACGAACTCGGGAGACCGAGAACTTCGGACTTGGGCGTCTTTGTGAAGTTTCACAGTTTTAAGTTGTATAAGTTTTTACTTCAGGCTCTGACGGTACTCGCGTAGCTATTCAGAAGATAATCGCACCGCAGTTCAGGGATTTTTAATCTTTTGTGTCGCGTCACACTTTTTAAATTGCAAAATCTTGCGTTGCGTTACACCAAACGAAGCTATATTAAATGGAAAATTAGGTGGTAATTACACAATGAACACATTAAGAATTTTTTCTGAAAAAGACTTTTTTTCCAGTTTTCAATTGTCGCAGCTTGCGTTCTGATTCATATTCTTTTTAGTCTTGGAAGTTGTTTGCTTTCTCTGCACTTACTATAGGCTTCAGCATTTCACCCAAAAGCATTGCTGCAATCGACTTCCTATTCAAAAAAATTTGCTGATGGATTCAAACCCGTCGCCGTTGTGGAGACGAGTTACTCGGACAGGCTCACGTTTGCATTCTGAAACTCGTTCCCAGTGGCAAGCAGTTTTGTCGGCACTACCGTGGGGTCAGTAAAATTTGGGTTGCACAGAACACACTGCCCAGCAGCATCTGTTGTAACGTTCTAATGCACACAATCCACTTAACTTACTTCTGAGGCTATTCGAGGAAGAACTGATGCCAGAGGAAACGTAACGTTTTTCAGAAAATTTTGAAAGATTTAACTTCAAGTAAGAGCAGGTGAGGCCAACAGATCGTACACCACCATTTTCGGATTTCGATGAATGTTCAGCACAAAACAATCACTTGCGCACACGCGCGCGCAACGTTCGAGGATCACCTGTTGAGTTTTGGTTCTTTGTATGAAATAGGGGCAGTGCGTCTTCTGCTTGATCGAATTTCTTCAGAATCCCTTCGCAAGCATCTGCACATAGCGACAACAACTCCTAAAACATCTGACTGGACAGATACTGCGCAGTATGGACTACTGGACCAGTAAGCAATACGTTTAAAACCGTGTTATAAGATAATTACGAAATAGATCGGAAGTGTCCAGAAACATTAATCCAGGCATAATTGCTGTCACATCGTGACCACAATTTCAGGATGCTTGTAAATGTATTTTGGAGGCAACGCTATCCACAGAATCGAAAAAGATATTGTTTGTTTTAGCATCGTTCTAAACTTTCAAAAGCACCATTTTCAAGCGGTGATTCATTTCATATTTTTGGTTAAACTCTCACAGGTTAATCATTATAAAGCTCATCACTTTTACTGTGCACAAAGAGGCATTGAAAATTTGTAAGAATAACGAAGAGCAAGTATTGTCACGAAAAAGCAATCGGAACTTCGATGTGCCACGACAAACACACTCACTCGTTGGTTACATCCGACAGCTTTTTTCTTGGCGTTTTGTTCATCGACCTTTCAAGCTCGATGTCTTCTCTAAGCTGAGAAAAAAGAAGTTTTGTGGAAACCAAACGAGGGATGGTGCCTGGGACGAAGTTTGTTCGCACGAAAAAGCTCCATCTCAGCAGTTAATTTTTATCAACGTGTTGTTTTGGAACATTGTGTGGAAGTCACAACTAAAGCACAGCAGTCATGTGGTGTCAATTTGAGAAACTCGTTACGATTTTTCTACGTAAATCACGTTACTGACATTCAGACATGTGTCTGCTTGGCAATGACGGGAATTTTATGATCTTAATGTGCTGAAACCACACAACAAAAAGCCTTTCTGCAAATGCACGACACGAGTACATAGGGTCGCCCACAAAAATATGCGCAAGTTTGAAGATTTGTATTTGTCCCAGATATGCAGGTTTGAAGCAGAGTGTAATTTTGACGTATTGAAACGTCGTTTTCAAACAACAACGCAAAAAGCGGTAGTTGATTTGAAGGAAGTCTTACTGGACGTCATTGAAGCAACATTTTTCAACTCCAGCAACATTCCATAGAAATGATTTTTTTAATTGCTGGTTTTTGTGTTGATTTTTGAATCGGAATCAATCTTGACTTTCGATACAGTGTCGTGTTAAGCGACGAGGCTTATTAAATAGATGCATATGGTAGCATCATTGCGAGAGACCCGTGCCGTATACAAATCACTCCACAGCACAATTCATTAAAAACTAGAATAATTCCCAAGTTAGCTACCGCAATCAGATGTCTAATTTACCAACACACCACATTCTTACGTCACAAACCTATTCCTGCGCTGTCAAACGCAACAGTACTGTAATGGTTATGATCACATTTGAAACAACTTTGAATGAAGAAATAGGCTATCATTTCTGCCAGGTGATCCTATTATTTTGGCTACGACAAAAAGCCAAAATAATATGATCACCTGGGAGAGCTTCTGATAAAAATAGTAATTATGAATATTTTTATCAGAAGCTCTCGCGACCCTCAGAAAAACAGCAAACGACCCCCAGTTTGAAAACCATTGCTCTACAGCAACGGGGGAGTACTCTCTTCATGCGGCCATGCATGGATAAGCAGCTGAAGTGAATACTACCGCGCTTCAACAAGGTGTTGGTACACCCCAATGCTCCACCGCCATTTAAAGTAAAACGATTGAGAAAAGACAACTCGCGGCCATCGTGTTACTCAAATCTTACCTCCAATTCACATTTAACGGGTTGTCACCAGGACATGCGCCCACATTTACGAGAATTTCAATACAAATGAAACAACCCGCCAACAATCAGAAGAATTACAGAAAGTATGCCTGAACAAGGTTCACGTATCGTGGTTTAGCACCGCGGGACACGAATGAAAGGTGTTCGCCGCAGAAACAACTGGCATTTCATGTTTTTGACGACACGATGCCATGATTGACTCCGTTTATTACCTGAACTCTACAAGCCAGGACAGAAAAACAAATAACTGGCATGTCTCGATGTTCAGCAAAAAACAGCATAATTTTACTCAAAAAAAAGATACGACAAACGATGCAGAAAGTGTTAAGTCACATTATTTTATTCTTTTTTCATTCTCCCCTAATTTACTCAACACTTAATTGGGGAAGAGCAAACAAAATACTTTACTCTCTCAAAGTCTATATAGATTGTAGAAAAAATCTGCTGCACAAGCTCTTAGTTATAACAAAACGAAAGCGGATATTTTCTAATCTAAATTCCGAATTAAAAAATTGTTGACATCAGTTGCCAATTTATGCACTCTTTTAATAACTACGGACTGCCTGAACACTTTCACAATTACTTAGGAAGATTGCATCAATTCACAATTATCAAACAAGGCTTGCTTCTTTATAAAAATAGTATTTTCCTCAAAATGAAAACATGCCCCTGGGTCAGGTTTCTTAAGTTTACATTGGTCCCTAAAGTTAGTCTGAAATTCCTGAAAACTGGAAGTCTCTTTAACCTTTTTCATTCGAAAAACAATACAAAAATATTTTGTTCCCTTGCTAATACGTCAGTTCATTCTTCATTCGTATGTTTGTTCCATTTTCTGTTCATTAAAATACAGTGCCTTTTTTCTGCAGTACCCTCCGTTCTAACACCCACCGCACACTGCTTCTGTATTTTCTCTTTGATGTTATGCTTTGTTATTAATTTCTGTCTAATCATGTTTGTTTAAACTGCATTTTGTCCATTTCATTTTCCTTTTCGCTTAAAGGTTTACAATTTAGTATTGATTTGTGGCAACAACAGGGTTGGCTGAGTAGCTGACCCGTAAGGTCTTTCGCCAATACTTTGTGGCAAATACGCAGTTCATACTAATTTGCAGAATTTCTAAAGTCCTGGATTACTTTTTCTGATTTCTACTTTTTGCTTAACATGTCATTAACTTCCTTTTCAGTGCATTTCTGTTACCTGTGGGATCAAGTCAAACAATGCACGAATAACCTTCACCTGCCTATAATTGACCACGCCGACCCCAAAACCTTGAGATAAAACAAGCATGGAAAATTCGGATCTCAACGAAGCAAGAACTTACTTTTATCTTCTTGTCAGGGTTGATGACAAAACTGTCCGTAAAAGAAAAGTCAAGGTCTTGTGGAGGGGCCTCTTTCTTCGAGCTTCTGCGTTTTCCGTTCTTTTTCACGCTAGCACTGGTTCCACGGTTATTTGAGCTTTGACGTTTCGATTTCGATCGTCTCTTGTTATGCAACTCCTCGTTTTCCTGGAGCACCTTCTCTTCTTCAGAAAGATCGTCACAACGTGCGATTTTCTGCTTCGTTTTTGCTGCAGAGACCTTTCGGCTTACACGACTTTCCGGCACAGCAAGCGTCTTTTCTTTTCCCGTCTGCTCGCCGAGCACTATCGACGAGTCCAAGGGATCAGTCACTTCCATTGTGATGTCATCCAGGATCGTTTTGTTCTCGTCGGCACCAGCAAGAGGCGATCGCTCGCTGTCCACCTGAGCTGGCGATTCGCTCCGTTCCGCAGCGGTCTCCGCGATCAACGCGTCCTCGTCAGGATTTTTTGCGGTTTCTGCGGAGACGCGGACAAACGGAGGCACCCCGGGCTCGTCCTGACCCGGTTCGTCGTCGCTGTCCGGCTCCACCGACAGGCGAAGAGAATTGCCGGAGTCGCAAGTGGCGGTGTTCAGGTCAACGCTCGAAAGTGAGAACAACGACGACCGGCGGCGACTTTTTCTGGCGCAGAAAAAAAATAAAACAAGCAATAACGTTACAGCAGATTCTACGGTAAATCACAGCGTTTGTCTTTTGTGATGAAACGAACCACACAGATAATTTGGAAAATGTTGCCAGCTGCCACGATCATACGTATCGTAATTCGTAAAGCGGTTACGGTATATGAACCACGCAGACACCACATACAAGTTCTTTTATGAGTAAGTATTCAGCACTTGGTGTTGAACAAGTATCTGCACAGGACATCACGTGCACTCTGCTAGCAATTTTCCATTCACAGTGACCAGCACCGCACTCGATTGTCAATGAATTCTCTATTTGTCAACTTGCTGCAACGCCGAAGTTCCAGTAAGCACAGAAAGCAATCTCTTATAGTTTATCAGCAACAACAAAAGATGACGGTATTTTTGTCAAACAAGATCTTTCTAGCATTTTTAATAGTCTGATACGTCAGACTCGCGAGTATTCACGCAATACCCACCGCTTGTTCTACGGTGAAACGTGCACGTTGATTTTGTTATTAATTGTTTCAAACCGCCTTTGTCTTTAACAAAATATTTCTGTATTGCATTGGCTGGCAGTACATCTATACGCAACTACATTTAACGCTATTCATGTTTTAGCAGGACCCATTTAATATAATGATTTCAAAGACTTCAAGCAGCACACCTCTAAAAATTTCTTAGTCAATAACTTAGAAAATTTTGCGGTACGGCATGGATTATTCGTATCAAACTCTGGTTTCAATTCGATTCCGTGTCTAATCATCCCATCCATGGCAAATGCTCGTGTCAGGGCCGCTACAGCTGATATTTGAGGAGGCAAAATGATTGTAACTTGTTGCTGAACCTAACAACAACTAATCATGTTTTTAAAAATGTTGGGGGGAAATTGCCCGGTTGCGCCTCCTGGTTGCGGACCTGGCTCGTAACCAATAAGATTAGACTCCAATGATCCCAGTTTTGCACAGCATTGACCCCTGCATCGACCAACAGAACACACGCGATGTAAAACCACAATCCCAGCAGGGGCAAAGCTCTTTGTGCGATGGGCGCATTCGTCAATGAAAAGCTTCAACAAGACTGCACGAGATTGAGAGTCCGTACAAAAACATCTGACAAAGAAACCATTCCCTTCGAATACGGTCAGCTGCTTTTCAGCAGTGCCATGTTTTGGTAGGAATGACGTTTGGCTTAACCGTGACAGATGCGTGCGCAATGTGCGTAGGCTCTGGTACATTTACAAATGCATAATTAACACTTACCTGTCGGTGACGTATGGTGCACTACCTAGTTCGAGAATCTCATCCAGCAGTTGTTGCTGTTCGCTCTTATCGCTGCGAGAGCTTGGCGACGAACTACGTTTTTTAACAAAAACAAACATAATATGGCTTCGTACCCTGCCAGTCTCATCTACAGTCAACAAGCAAAGGAGCCCAACCCGAACCTCGTAACGGAGAGACGACTGTCCGAGTCTTCGTCACTCTTTTCCTCGGCAATCATTTCAGAGATGGAGCCAGCGTGCGACTTCTCGTGTATTGCGGTCAGATCGGGATGCCACTGCTCATTGGAAAAAAGATTCAGCCAATGCTTGTTAAACTACCATAGCAACGCATTAGAACTGTGCTCCTCATTCAGTGGGTAATTCTGTGGTTTGAGCAGGTCACGGACGTAGGTAGTTGAAAATTGTTAGTGCAAATACTTTGTCATAACAAATGGCCAGAAGACCCCACATAAAAATTCTTGGCAAACACTGGATCGACTGTGACGTACACTGCTGCTTCAACTGTGTGTTTGCTATCTGGACCAACGTAACCCAAGCTAATGAACAACGCCATTTCCGAACCAAAGCAATGTGCGCTACATAAGAATAAAAGGTTGGGATGCCCTGTCTTGCAACACGAGGGAAATTTTTAACGGTTCAATCAAACGCACAATGCTTAAAAATGAAATAGCTTGTTTTGGATAAATGTTTAAACCAAGGCTTCCCAACCAGTGGGCGGACTGCGAAACTTTCAGTAGGGTCGCGTAGCATAGCATTTAACAAAAACGCTTCTTGACAATTAGCCGGTTCTCTATTGTTCAGATCGGGAAATCGGAACAAGAAATTATTCTATTGTTAATAATTCGTTTCTTTATCAAATCTCAATTTTTTTCGTTGTTGTTTCACCGCAATATCTCCAAATGGGCCCCATAAAAAACGTCAGTAAAAGTGGGTCGCAAGCTGGCAAAGGTTGAACTCACACCGATACTGTTTGCCAACGCATGAAATTCGGACCGTGTGATCAGAGTAGCAACAATTTTTAGCCATTTGACGAATGGAATGGTTTTAAGGAATCCACCAAATGTATTTATCTGCACAAATGTCAGCATGAGTAACTTCGCCAAGCCGCCGAATATTGTCAATCAAACCGTTTTCTCTATACACAAATTGTACAATTACGTCACATGAAGCTAATCAGGTGTCCAAGCAACAAAACATGACAATAACCGAACAATTTTCTTTGGAAAAACTAAAAAATTCACGTTGCCTTTTTTCATCTTCAAAGCTATTGAGGCCGATAGTGTCTATAACTTGGACTTCCTCAATGCGAAAACGGACTGCTTTTCAGAAAGCTGCACTGTCCGTGTATTCGAAAGGCATGGATTATAGATATCTTTCTTCTCGAGAGAGAAGTTGAATGATTCATTATGTCATTATTAGCGTAAAATCAGCCGCATTAAGGCATCCTCAGGCAGCCACATGCAACAAACGGTTGCTTTACTTAGGACATCCTATTTATTGAGCATCAAGTCATCGTAATAAACAACACTTTTAAACAACAGAACCACAGAACCAGAATAAGACGAGATTGACTGCAAACTCATGCGAATCTCACTCAATAGGGCGTCGTTTCATTCATGTTGCATTGTATTAAATCAGCTTCCATATACTTTTAAGTCTATTTTATTTAAGACATCAACGTCAAAACGATTATCATGGTACGTCCTGGACGACTGTGGAATAAACTAAGGTTCGAGCTTCTTATATATTAATAAGACAGGCGACATGTTTAAACCGGCTTATACCAGGGACATTAAGACTCCATTCCACGATCCTCACAAAGCAGGCAATTGCAGTGCTAGGCCAACTCCTATAAGTCAGGCAGAGAACGAAAACCATCATATTTGACAAAAGACCTTCCGCAGTCAAACGAGTTATGAAACTCCGGCAAACAACGAATCTTCGTCCACATTACAATCGACATTTTGCTGTTCACTAGCACTTTGTGATTGCCGTGACTTTGGCTAATTGGTTTTATTCTGCGCGGAATTTCTTGCTCACTGTGTTGTACGTAACCGCCTTTATTTTTAAAATATTGTACTTCGCACGATTTCGACGCATTATTTATCCTAAAATTCTGGGAACCGAAGATGGCGGTGACACGTGCAACCAATTTAGCTTCACATCTGATTTGTTGCAACGAACTCAAAGATGCAACTTTTTGAACTTTATTTGCAGCAAAAGACAACTGCTTCTGGTAATGGAGAATGTTAGATGCTATTCACTGCGAGATTTAGCTGAGCTGGTCCGACGGTGAATAACTATTGTTTAATTGTCACTAGAACTAGGTTCACTGACTCAGTTTTAACAACAGTCAATTGAAAAAATTTTTAAATATATTTCACGGTGCGTAACGGGGAGGACAAAAAACTGCTTTCTGTTTTTTTAAAGCGATTTCCAAGTAAATACCTCAATTCAAAACTTAGTCGCCAACAACCAACCATTATATCCAAAGCAACTTAGCAATAGCACCATAGTTATGAAACGTCAAAACTTGGACTGACCTTGTCAGAGCCGGTGTTGGTCGGTTGGGTAATACTTCCCCTGCTGGAGCGACTCCATCGCGACCGCACGCTGTAAAATGAGATGTACGATCGGCATGCACGTGGTTGAGATTCTATCAACATGACATTTTTCGCTTGCGAGGAAAGGGCGGCTGGTAATCACACATCCTTTCAGCTCTACCAGTTCAGGTGATGAACTGACCGAAAGATTGGAACGATTGATTCGAGCCTGAGAATCTACATTTGCGACTTTTCTGTCATAACGTCAGTGCACGCGTCACTGAGATGTTTTGTAAAGCAGGCAAACTCACGGGGTGGAGCTGTTTGTAGTTCACGACCTAGACTAATTACGCAAAGTACTCCATTTCATAAATAAGAAACCGCAACATATTTAGAGATTCCACACGCAGTGACAACTAAGCAGCCATTTATTCTTGACTTGGTCTTTCTTACAATAAACCTTTTACGCTCTACAGTTCTGCGTGGCTAACGTACGTCCAAGTTTCCAGTCAACGCTGTGGGTATCTTTCACATATAACAACAAATTAGTTTCAGCAGTGCCTGGATCTTTATTTTCTTTATGATTTCGTAATTATCTTGTTCCCGAAAAGGTTTCCTGTATAAATCAAATCAAGCAAAAGAAAAAATCATCTACTGCAACCATACAGTAACGCACATTTCTTTGTTGCCAAATCAAAAAGACGAACCATCCCACCTGTGCACGGAAAAGTACAAGCAGATAACGCGAAACATTGTGCATTAGAATATTTTTGGGTTGCTACACAATCCACCAAGCCTTTCACTTCACGTCAAGCAATACGTGATAACTGAAACTGAGCATAAACAAAAATATTAAAACTACTATGTACCTGAAAGTGATCGCAGTTGGAATTGCGTCTTCAATTTTTGCGCTTGGCCTCTGCAGGTCCCCAGTCATCTTTTTTATTTTCAGAAGCAATCCTAGCAACTCATCCCTTTCCTCCTGAATAAATCACAGTTCTCTTTTTGAGAAAAATGCCGGCAATTTTAGAAGAACAAAATAGATAATGGCGTGTCAACACAAACCCAATAAATTCACCATGAAGAAATGTAGGAAAATGCCAGCCACAAACGCAAAGCACTGAAGGTCTGCATTAACAATGTTATGTGGTAAACTAATGAGCTTAAAGAAAACAAACGAGTTGTTGGAAAAGCAGAAAGAGGACAACTGCCAACCGGACAACTACCACCTAGGACAATCGTTACCCGGGAAGCTCCTACCTGTAGTCCGGTTGCCAAACCCCAGATTTTTGGAGGACCTTACAATACCGTCCGTATAAAGATTTTTTGCTGTTTCTATACCTCCGAGGTTCGCCCTTTAAGAATCTGAATGATCCTACTCTGGCATCCTTGGGCAATCCCCCCAATGTGCAAATTAAGGCCGCCATTAGAAAAATCTTGCTTTCGTCAATATCTCAGTCACTATGCATGGTATCAAAATAATTCTGGTGTTTATCCCCATATTTTGAGGGGTAAAGAATTACATTAAGCTATTTCAGTAAAAATTACACCTTAAATTTGTGATGAATAGGCATATTGAGGCCGTCATTACTGAAAATCTCGTTTTCGTCCATATCTCAGTAAATGCGCAATGTATCATAATAATCTTTGCGTCTACACGTATGGAAAAAGCATCAGATTAAAACCATTTCAGTCAAAATCAACCGAAGTGCATGTTCTGGTTACAGAGCATTCCCCTTTTACACTTTTTATGCTGATGCATGTTGACATCACTGATTTGACTCAGTCGTCAAACAAGTTACTTTTGACAATATTATCACCGTCAAAAACCTGTCAGATCTGCTTATTCTGGCAGTGTGTTTGGCCGTAACACTCACAAAACATTGCACAAGATAAGTGAGCTGTACAGCATTCACACAGTGCTGTTGAACAGAGTGTATCCGTAGCACAACCCCACCTTACAATTTCCAACACCTCCGGTGGAGCAACATTAACATTTGGTTGAAATGTAACTGGGATTAAGCATCGAGCTCTAGAGCGTTTCGTCTCGTTCCGAACTCGACGGTATCTAATGCTGAAGGTTCTGAGTTGAGAGAACATTTCCAAATGGCACTCTGAATGTGCGTCCGCATTACGTTCCCTTCGAATGCTTCTTTAGAATGTGGCAGTGACTCAAGTTCCTTCGTTGCTTTTTTTACCCATCCTTCCCGACAAAGCTTCACCACGGATCTCAGACATGTTCAGTGATGTCGTTTATGATGTCCGCACAACAAACTCATCAGCTCATCTGATGACAACAGAAGTGCAGCGCTTTTCCATCACCGATGGAATGCGAAGGTGGCTGGAAAACATTACAAGACTCTGTACTTTCATCCCCGACATCAGCAACCACTCTACTGGATATGCCAAGCGAAGAACAGCGTGAGTCCAGCTTAACCGCCTTCGCACTGGTGCCGGACGTTTCTGCTCTTGCTTACACAAATGGGTTTGGTCCCTTCTGCGGTCTGAGAGTGCGGCACAGAGCAAAAGACCGTTGCCCATTTTGTCCTTCACTGTCCAATCGATCGACCTCTCCCTATGGAGTACACGGGTGGCTTGTTGGTTCTAGATGACGAGCCAGTCGAATGGCTGCTCAACACCTGTCCCTAGATCTAGTGCGGCCCAGCAGTGGATCAAAGAACTGGCTCAAACGATGATGAAAAAGTAAAGGAACAACCAGGTTGTGGTCATTCGGTGTGTCCTGTGATTTCTGGATCAAATTCTAACATATCAGATCTATGACCTGCACCTTTTTCTCAGTTACTGTAAGGACAAATTTCTAGGGTGGCGATGGGGTATGTAGATGTAGTTTGTATGTTGGCTCACTTTGTCATCAGCTTGAGCTGCCCGCGGTCCACTTATATTGCTAAAGTTGAAGTAGCGATCAAAGATCAGGTACATGTTATGGCTTGCCACCCTTTTCATCACGCTCCTCGTGCAACCGTTCACAAAACCTTCCACAGATTCTTGCTACGGCCAATTTATAATCCAAAGGAAAGCGCAGCCTCCACGATTTCGACCTTCGATTTCTCTACCAAACGATGGGACAAAATCACCTGCAGCTTCGTCTTTGATTTCGTAATTACGATTCTTATTTTGCTTTCATCGTCAAACATCGAGGTAGGAACTAGGTGAATGCTCATGAGTAACAAGAGTTTTCATATCAATGTCTCAAGATTGCTGCAACCCTAGTGCCTGCGAGTAGATGAAATTCGTGTCATACACATTCTTGTTCCCAAACTTTACTACATTTCTCTTCACTACCATGGTCAATACCAACTTGGATAAATGAGTGCACTAAATCCGTCAGGCCAGCTCTTTTCAAATGACACAAATTGTCCATTCCTAATAGCCACTGCGCCATGTGCGTTCACCGTTTCATGTGCAATCTGACCAGCAACAACATTGATGAAATCAGCGGGACGACTATTTGGATCCCTATTTTATCCCCATCCTTTTGGTCCAAAGTGATGCGTGATGGCTTCTCTGCCTTATGACTCATCTCCTCCCTGTCTCCAGTGTGATCCAACATGTTTGCAATATCTTGAACAATCCTGCTGCAAGTGTGCATACTGTAAGCCCATCGTTTCATGGTTTCAGGTTATGCCTATGATCCCATTTGGACATGTCCGTAATGCAAGAAGGTAGTCTCTATCTGCATGTCATACTTCAAGAACAACCTAACTGTGAACATAACAACTGAGATCCATCACCACCAACCTTCCAGCTGTTATACGCTAGAGGACAGGATTTTTTCACTGCGTTTTGCTACTCAGATGGTATTTTTTTCTAAACAATATATACCAGCTGAGTGGAAAAATACATTTAATATGATACTTTTATACTGTATAGTAGGCCTATAAATGTTTTCTCTCGTGAAAATGTTTTGTAGTGGCATAAATGTCTTACTAGCCTGCATACTATAATAATAGGTGGATCGGGAGGGGACTTGCCCTCTGAAAAAAATGTGACTCCTCCCCTAAAAAATTTTTATTCTGCTCTAAAAATGAGAATTACCTCCAACTTTTTTTGGCAAATAAACTATTCAATCAAACTTACCTGCCTACACAAGCTCTTGCATCTTGCTAACCATTACCTCTAAATCACACTCAATCCACTTATTCTGCTTCAATGGTGTGAATGTTTTTATTTGCTGAGATGTTCTTATATTGCATCAGTGGTAAGAATGTGTTTATATTGCATCAGAATTTTTCTCAAAGCTTCATTTACAGCTTTGGGAATTCACCTTTGGGAAATCATTTGATGAGCTATTTTTGCCAGGCCACCATTGATCTTATCAGAAACGATAGTCCTTATTTCAATATTTTGCAGGAAATATTGCTGTGATCAATACTGCAATAAATTAATCTGATTTATACTCATAAAAACTTGCTATAAAATTCCAGGAAAACAACGAATGAATTAATTCATCCCCTAGTTAGTTAATTATTGATTTTTTGGCCATACCTTTCCAACCACAAATGCTAGATGGCCAATCAAAGGTTCTAAACACTCGGATTATAGCCTAGTGTCCGCAACAAACTTGATTCAAAAATTGGCTCGTCATTGGTGCCCAGCCCAGTAATCTGGGCCAAAAATGTCTAAACCTACCCCACTTATGACATCACCCACAAAAAACAAAATTTCCAAAACTTTCCAATTTATAGAAAATCGGAGCAAGACTTCCTGCTTCTTTTATGGGTTTGAACAGCTCTCTAGCTCTATCGGCTGGCGAGTTATGGTGGTGATGGTAAAAAGTGGCTTACACAGGTCTTGAAGGTAAATCCAGCACTGAAGGTGTTAAACAGTGACTTGTCAATAGTCAATTTTAATAGTGCCAATAAAAGGTGTAACAGACCCCCTACAACTTTTCCACAGACGCCAGCTGGGTTCTGCCAGGTCCTGCATCTAATATGAACTTTATGATTACTTTTTAGCTGGAGCGTTTTTGCTACTTTTCAGATGATAATCAAACGAGGTTCATAGCAACTGGCAATTACATTGTAAGCAAAAAAGCTTTTACCACTTTTAGACGAACTTACGCAAAATAAAAGCAACCCCTTCACCTGAATTAAACAGTTTTGTTTATGCTATCAAAGACCATCACAAGAAAATCAAACAAATATGACATACCTTAGAAAAAAATTTGTGCAACTGTGATTTGCACAATGTATCTATAGACAGCGGCACAACTATGAACACTTGATAAAAGCCAAGCCATTAATGCAAACACCGTGGAACCAAATATTTTCGTACCTCTATTTTCTTCAGCTTTTCAAAACACTTGTCAAGTTCAACCTCTCGAGAATTTAGCTTTATCATCAAAGCCATCTGGGAATGCTAAAAAATAAGAACAAATCGCATAAAATTAGAGCAATTCTTGTAACCAGAAACTTGCTACAACAGCTTCACTTGATGTAGTAGTAGCGTTGGAGAGTAGTTATTCTATAATGATTTGCCGAAACCATCTCACCAATAGCAGTATTTGTAAACCTTTTCAAATCACTTCAAAACATTTAAAAACACTTTTCAGAACCACACCAGTGGATTCACAAGGATGTAACCTTTTTTTCTAAAATTATACTGTTGGTGTCAAAATCTGAAAATGAGAGGTAAACTGACTTCAAGCAAAAAGCACTGTCCGTGTTTCTGCATAAAAAAGCTTTCTTGACACGACCCAGACATCTTCAAGAATTTTGCTCTCTTTGCGGTTTGACTTCGGTATTTTCTTATCTATTTGCTGCAGAGCTGTAACTTGATTTTTCATGCCAACACCATGCTGTACTTCAGTGGTGGTGGTATTTTGGCATTATGCAGTGTGTGATAGCCTGCCAGCTCATAGTTTACGGCCTATCTTGCATAGTTCTTTAGTGACTTACCAGTTTTGGTCATTGCCTTGCAAATTTTGCATTTTTACTTTTTAATCTGTGCAACTGACAATGCTTCTTTGAGTGTTTAACCTTCCTATTTTAATAAACTGTGGCCTGATTTTTGTGAAAGACTTCTGTGAGTCTTAATGTGCAATATTTTGATGTGGAGCAATTACTACCACAGCAGGTACAACTGAGCCTCTCTAGTGGTCAAGCAATTCTGATGAAACTCAGTACAATGCTAGAGTAGCAGAGCATTAACAGGCATGAAAACTGTATCTACAATATAATTCAGTATTTTCCTATTTTAATGCACTTAAAATTAAAAAGTTTGCAACAGGCATTGCAGAAGTATTGCAACGTTAGCTTATCCAGTCTAGATATCTAGCTACTATTATCTGCAGAAGTTGCACTTCTTTCTTATGTAATTAATTTTCCACAATGTTTACGTGAACATTTTCAAGTTTCTCCATTTATTCACTCCACACAAAACTTGATAGTTAATGTGTGGCTTATAATCTCTATAAATATAACATGGAAGAAAGCATACCTGCATGGATCGCAGTGTTTGTTCTAGCTGTACATTGACATCTCTTGCCTCCAAATACTTCGACACAATTTCTTTGTTCTTTGCTGATAGAGCACAAGCTTGTCGAAACACAAATGACTGTGCTGCAAATATACAGAGGAAAAATGCTCAAACATCTCACAAAAATAAAAGCAGCTGCATATATTAGATCTCATTTTTATACATACATAGTGAGCCATCAGCCCCTATCTGTTTTGCATGTTAATTCGATAGAGCTAGCTGTGAAAGCATTAAAATTTTGTCTTGTTTTTCAAAGAAAAGAAATAATATGACATGCTTCCTGATTAACCAGATAGGTCATGGTGCTGTAACATTCCTAGCATCCATGAAATGGCCTGCAAAAGTCTGGATGTGAAAATTTGTGACAACCCACTTTGGGAATACACAAAGAATATTGTCTAAACAATATTATCACTCCAAGACAAATTGAAGGAAGCTGTTACCATGGCATTTGTAACAATAACTCCTGCTGTGTTGAGAAAAACATCTCACAGAATATGGCTTCACATAATATTATGCAGTGAGAATGAGGGACAGCACACAGATACACCACATAAGATTGGCCCACCCTGTACAAATACATTAAAAAAGCTTTTTGTAATTAGTCAAATTTAGTTGTTTGCACATAACCAAATAATACAAGCAACACCCACTAAGATTACTAATCAACAAAGCTAACTGTAACTTGAAGACTGAAAACAATTTGAAACGAGATAAATAACCAAACATTTACCACTGCTATTGCAGATTAATTCTTAACACTTTGAGAGCCGGTACGGGCTACGGACCTGGTCGAAGTGTCAAAAGACGCGTTAATATTCTTTGACAAAAATTGTGCAGATGACTAGCGCAAACAGAACAAAAGCAATGTGGGCACAATATGAACTACTCACATAGAGCTTTTTTTTGTTTTACACTCCTGAGGATTCCAAAACTCTTGTCTAGCAATTGACTCTGTGCCTTGCTATTACGAGCTTGACGTGCTTTTTTAACAATCTTCCGCAACCTTTCTTGAGCACTGTCTGATTTTTCATGTATATCAGTTTCATTCTCATTACCTGAAAAATCCATGGAAACAACCACAGCACTTCAAACATGCAATGACTCTTCTTTAGATCTGAAAAACATCCCAAGAAAGTAACAAATACAACATTAAGACTTTGATAAAGAAATAAGTGGAGGAAAATAAACTTTTGCAAGAATTGGGCTGTTTTCATTAAACTGCAACTCAATAATAATTGGGGAGATATAAATAACCATAAATACAGCATCTAGATAAGATAAAATGTGTGACTTAAGAATGACTTATGAAACTTTGCCAAAATTTGTGTAAACTTCGATACTTAAGCCTACATGCATAAACTAACATATTATTTTTTTAAATCTTGAGGATGAAAATTTGATACCTGTCACAATTAGGTAACAGAGATAATCACCATTCGGTTTGCTAGTTGGATATCTGGTAAGATACTGTATTTTTCGGACCATAAGATGCACTTAAAACCCTTTAATTTTCACAAAAATTGGAAGTGCGTCTATAATACGGTGCACCTAATGCATGAATCTGGTTGTGTTTTTCTCAGTGTTTTATTCGAACCATGTCATGGTCATGCGAGGCATATCCATAGTCACTACCTGAAAAAAACTGGTTTGCCCTATCAACAAAACACACTTTTCTTTATGGAAGTGGTTAGATCCACCGCACATGACACAGTTTAAACAAAACACTGAGTTTGTCATGTCATCAGCACCATTGTGGTAGCGTATCAGATGCGCTTACGTATGCTGTGCAAATGCCAGTTTTCGTTCGGCTCTCACCTTGGCGACTTTCATTTTGGCAATAGTGGTTGCAAGTTTCAATTCATGAGACCTGTTTTTCTTTACTTTTTTCCAAAGTTTTAAAACTATTGTGTTTAGATTTATTGTTTACATTTGGGGTTTAGTTTTATTAGGGGTTAGGTTTAGCTTAAAGTTGAGAGCTTAGCTCTAGAGTTTAGTCTTGGATAACACTAAACGAAGGGCCGGCGAATTGTGTTGCCAATGGAAAATATGAATTTTCAGTGGGGTGCCTGCTGCACAGAAGGGCAGGCCGGCAGAATGCACTACAGGACAGGTCAGTGAGCTGCACATTAAGCTTGGCTGCAGAAAAAAGCAGGCCGGAGGGCTGCTCTTTTTTCCAGCCCGCCGAAAATCAACGTTTTTCATTTGGAAACACAGCCCTCCAGCTCACCGGCCTTCTAATTAGTGTTATCCGTTAGTCTTAGGGTTTATGTTTTGGGTTTAGGGGTTAGGTTTAGTATGTTTTTACCAAGCCTAGTGCACTCTACTAGTACTACTATACACACTCATCGTGCGTTACTGTCATGTTACAGCCGGCAGATGTACAAGTTTTCAAATATTAAGGTCCACTGGCAGACCTACAGCCACTGCCTTTCTTTACATTATTGCTCTTCTATATCATCAAATTCAATGTGCATGCCTTTTATATTACAGTAGTAAGTTTTAGACAAGAATTCAAACAAAAGTGTATGCGGAAAAAGGAAAGTTCATACCCTGCTGGTACTGCATGCTCATAGACCCTTGTCAGAAAAAATTTTAACATTGAACCTAGGATATGAATCTCTGATAATCTTTTTTCAGGGTCATATCTTTCCAACAGAAAAAATTCAGAAAGAACCAGATTTAGTCTAGCTTTGGTTTTAGATTTTAAAATAGCCACGCATGTCAACTAAATCTAAAATTTCAAAATCTGGCTTCAAAAACGCCTAATTGGCAACCCTGTCTTTTTTGCCCAGGATTGCTACAGTAGCCAACAGTAATTAAGTCTAAACACAGCAGACCTATCTTACCTAGAAAAATTAAAAAAAGAAGTGACTACAGTTACGCCTGGCCTGACGCAATTCAAATAAAAGGGTTAGCTTGAGTTTGTCATTCAAACGGTGTGGATCTTGTAGCCTAGGGGTTATGGGTTACGGCTGCTATGCCAATGGTTTTCAGTTCGACTCTCACCTTGCCGACTTTACTTTTTATTAGGCTTATGTGTTACCCTATACCTTTACAGGTTAGCCTTAGCTTAGGGTTAGGTTAGCACTAGGTTAGGATTAGGTTAGCCTTCAGCTTAGGGTTAGGTTAGCATTAGTAGGTTAGGGTTAGGATTATTACGGTCAAGGCTAGTGGCTACGGTTACTTAGGTTTAGGGTTTTATCTTTCTCATTAGGCAGTGGCTATAGATACGCCTGTGGATCTTGAAATTAGAAAACTTATTAATACGCCATCTGTGACGTAACAGTTAGTGAGTTACGCACGACGAGAGTGCAGTAGGCTTGGAAGAAGGGAAGTAAATGTAAAAGATAAACCCTAAACCTAACCTTAACCCTAACCTAACCTAATGCTAAGATAACCCTAACCTAACCCTAAGCTAAGCCTAAGCTAAACTAACCCTAACCTAATATGCTAACACTAACCCTAAGCTAAGCTAACCGTAACTTAAACCTAACGCTATCCTCTATCCCTACACCTGTAACCTTAACATAACACTAACCCGTAAACGTAAGCCTGAAAAAAGTAAAGAAAAAAACAAAACGAAAGTCGGCAAGGTGAGATTCAAACCCAAAGGCATAGCGCATAACCATTACACTATGCAGTATGATCCACGCAGTTTGAATGACAAACTCGAAACTGACCCTTTTGTCAGGACAGGCATATCGGTAGTCACTTCCTTTAGTTTACCTTAACTTCGTTTCTACCAAGCCTACTCAACTGCACTCTCGTCGTGCCTTACTGTTACATCATAGGTGGCGTATGAATAAGTTTTTGAAATTTCAGGATCCACAGGCGTACTGTATCGTATGTGTATCTGTACTCCACTGCCAGTGACTCTGTGCCATTGATTAAAAAATAGAGTCCGCTTGAAAAAAAACAATTTTTTCGGCGGCTAGACCAATTATCCGCTAGAATTTAACGGAATTAAGCCGTTAGATAACTTCTTTTGGAGCTAGACATGATAAAAATCCACTAAATCTAGCGGAAAATCCGCAAAATTAACAACCCTGTCCTCGCCTTCCAGTAGCAGTGAGTTTGAGAATGAGAACTTTATTTTTCCCGCTTATTGACACCTGCCCATATCCTCATAACGCTTCAAGCCCGGATCCTCACAACGCTTCTCGGTCCCTAAATCTTTGTCTCGTGACTGTGCATGAGTTTTTTGTTTATGAAAACATGCAAGAAGCAACATGTTCAACACAGGGTTTTCAAAAAAATTGCTCAAAAGAGGTCAGTTCAAAGAAGTAAGTGACTAAGCTTTCTCTGTTGTGATGCTATTGCAGCAAGCAAGGTGCTGAGCCTTGAAGATAAAATTACAAGTACAAAATCTATCCATCATCCTTCTTTCATCCCATCAGTCCACTACCAGGATCAATACAACGTGGTGTGAGATTACATTTGTAAATTGTGAGTTATCGAGGTTAGAGACGTGGTGTTGTTGTGCCTATTTTACTGCAATATCTATTTTAGTGTGCATCAATATCAGTTAGTGGCTGTTTACTCATGGGTTTGTGCTTATTCATTAGTTACTGTTAGTGGATGTAACAAGCCTAGCAACTCTATTGCAACACGAGGTTTCCGTGACAAGAGGAGTGGCTAAAAGTTACAGACCATCATCAATACAGATGTGTGCTTTATTTCCTGCATACAGATTTTCAGCTTGATTCCCCGTGTTTCGTGTTAATCAAAGTTTTGCTTTTCGGAAACAAACGTTGAACAGGGCCGTGGGAACCGCCCCCCGCACCCCCCGGCCGGGGGGGCCCCAGCCATGTCTAGGGGCCCCGCCTCAGTTGCAATACTTTTACTGTTTTACTTTTTTAATTTTGA
>Ga0210059_1001842_pt1 | contig 32452 bp, 23 predicted proteins | sample Ectturendosymbi2_FD_188042 | JGI IMG/M metagenome (GOLD analysis project Ga0210059, IMG submission 188042) | Ecteinascidia turbinata endosymbiont from Florida, USA - Sample 2 (SPAdes) (version 2) | ecosystem: Host-associated > Tunicates > Ascidians > Unclassified | place: Key West, Florida... | reverse complement strand
TTGGAACATTTTGAACATTCTAACTGCAGCACCAAGGCTTGGGCTGCAAGTGTTACTTGCTTGCAATTGGACCAACATCTGTAGAGACATTGTGTAAGAAAATATGAATATTTGCTGTGACACAAAGCTATAGCCAAACTTAAAAAAGTGTTTCACATTATTTCTTAAAGTGCGTACAAAGTTACCAAATATTTCGCAAAGACTTGGCAATCGTGCGTACGTTTTTGTGCCCATCTTTTTTTCAGTGTATGTGAAGAATTGGTTTGCATTAAGCAAGACAAAACTTTGTTTTTTGGAGGTATGTGCGTTTCATAAATTGGTGTCCGAATTTACCAATGTGATTCTATTAACCGGACACCAAGTATAAAAATAAAAATTGTTAACATTAGAAAACCTTGTGCAATTTATGGTGTACATTTTAGCCACAAATAGCAGGGCTCTCAGTCTCAGGTTAGCAGAAAGCTTTCATCAAAAGTTCAGATTTTAGCTCCAGGCATCTAAACGTGTTTGGCTCTGGGCGTGGATACAATATGTTTTTTGCTTCCAGTCAGCACGAACACAAAAAGGTCCAGTGAAAATGGCAGGTTTTGTATTTTGTGTATTATTCTGTTATTACATTAGTTGCATTATTGTACCATTTGTATGATATTTATTAATATTATTATTGTAATCAGCATTTGTTGTTTTGTATTATCATATCCTGGCTGCACGTATTGAATGCATGTCCCAACTAACACTTAACCTGTGATGCGTTGTGGCTAAGCATTTTTGTACACTCTTGTGTTCTTTTAACTAAGGCATATTAGATGGACCATGTGTCTGAGTCAAACATGTACATAAAATAAAACAAATAGAAGACTACACAAGCATAGACAGTGTGTCGCGAAATGTTGTAATTGGTGGATTGGAGGTCGCATGAAAAGAAATTTAAAAAAGCCTGATCTAAACAAAAACGAGGCAAATTTCGTACTCCTTCGGAAATCCTGGCATCCAGACGTGATACAAGGACTTTTTTCACATATATCGATTCGCCATTCCAACTGAATCTATTGAAAAAACGCACTTCATTCACTTATACAGTAACGAAATAGAAAAAATGGCTCCGGCTCTAGGTCCGACCACAGAATATCTCCATACTCCGGTTCCTGCTCCAATCATCCAAAATTGCTTGGTCTCCGTCTTCCGCTTCATAACACTTTTAAATTCGGCGCGTTAAGTAACTGCAGTTAAATCAAAATGGTAACTTTCGAACTACCTGTTTTAATGAAAAGGATAGTATCTTGCAATCAGATCTGAAACAAAGGTGGCACGTCACGTTTATAAGCAATTTACCGGTCACTGAACCCACAAATGTGAATTTTTTTCGTACCTTAACTTCACCACAGGTACATCATGGGGCAAAACAACAATTTCTTGATCGTCAAAACTAGGATTATATCCAGGAGCTTTCGCAAAGAGTCTAAAAAAGTATCTCTCATTTTGTCTTAGGTTTGTAATGTTCAAATCGACTTTGGACTTGTATCCCGGCATCCATCCCGATTGCAAACCGAAACACGAACCTGAAAAAACAGCAAGTCAAATGTCAAAAGTAGCATGTTTCGATTCCCATTTACGTATACTCAGGTACATGAAACTCTGTAGTAGAATTGTAGTATGGATTCTTGAAACGTTTAAAGCATCAACAAAACCTAAGCTTGGGAACTCTTTTAGATTTCAGTTACATCTTTTGAAGAAAAGGGATAATCTCACTCTGATTGCAAACGTATTTAATTTAAACGCAGTAAAAACGTGAGCAAACAATTTCATGAGTAGCTGCAATAAAACTACGCTGATGTGAAAATATGTCTCTAATGGACTTTCTTCTCGATTAGTATGAGAAACACAAGTTTTACGGGAGATTACTGTTACAATTTTCAAAACCAGCAAGAATACGCCATACCTCTCCGTGATACTTTTCCGATTTCCGGATCAGGAGGTAAATCATGGAATGAGATTGAACAGAACCATTCGTAAGTTACACTCGTTGCAGCAGTTTCAACATATGACTCAATCAATACGTTTGTTTCTGCTCTTCCTGGCAATGCAAGTATGCTCTTTGTTAAATTCTATTTTTCTCATTCGAAAGCACGGGCGTCGTAAGGGGTATGGGGGGCATGCCATTGGATTTTGAAATTTAATATTTTCCTATTATCTATTTAGTAAAAAATGTTTTTCTCTTAGTTTCGAGTTGGTAAAATGAAATTTCTCCACTGTTGGCCCTCACTGCAAAAATCTTTTTGGTCACTCCCGCAAACATTCACTATTGTCCCTCACTGGAAAAAAAAGCTTTTCGACGCCCATGCTCAAAAGTATTTTGAATCAGTTTTTTGAATGCAGGTAGTAAAATATCGAAATTGAACTGTACGTTGAGAACGAGAAAAACAAGCTAAGGCATCATATTTTTTTCTTTTGGATTTGTGCACACATTGTATCAAGGAATTTATCGTAGTCGATAAAAATTTCCACTAATTTGTTTTTCTTGCTGGAACACTAATTAATGCCAAATAAAATCAACTGAACTCAACTCAACTAAAGTAACGTCGTCTTGAATATAATAAATAACACACACAATATCGATGAATGCCTCCTGATAAGCACTAAGAAAATTTGCCATGTCACATTAAAACATCCAATTCAATCCGAAATACGGTTAGATTTTGCCTAGAAAAACTAATTTGGTAATGTTGTTTGCACAAATCGATATGCGACCCGTTTTGACAAGTATTAATTGGGAAATTTCTTTGAGCTGATTTAAATTTTTTGCACGTTGAATGTTGTGGGCAGCAGTTACACAATTTCACATATTTGCCATTTTTACACAGGGTATTGCACAACAAAGACATTAAAACAAATTCTCACCAATTTCCCTTCGCTTTCCTCCCCAGATAAAAATCTCCAGACGTTTCTGGACAATTTTGAAAATTGCAAAGTCTTCTTTTTCCGTGACTGGAGCACTTGAGGTAGTTCCAGTTTGAGACACCGTTACAAACGTTAAGTAAATTCCAGGTCGTAAATCTTTTCCTTTAAAAACAATTTCTGATCGACCGAAGCTTGTTTTCAGCGCTATCTCGTTCTCTGATTGTGGTACCTCTGAAGGAGATTCAACTTTGAATAATCTCCATTTGTAAAAAAACTGTGTTTTTTCCCAGCAAATGATCGTAGCATTTGCACTTAATATGATGTACTTTTGCACTTCCACTGGATCAGTTGTTGTAGTAGAGGAACCTCCACGAATATTGATTTCTTGAAAACAAGATTGCTGATTTCTCACGTGAATTCTTGTTGTGAAATTAAAAGTCTGTTTTGTGTTGTTGATGGAGATGATAAGGTTGCGATAACCGCTCATGAGAAACGTTACCGTTTGCTCAATGTATTTGTATGACCTTCCGTCAAAAGGTAGTCTTGTGCTGTGGTTATTGTTGAAACCAGTTATTTCAAAAGACTTGTTGAATCGCTGGCCATCAACGAAAAGGTTCAACGAATACTTTCCAATATCACCACGAATAAACATCTCTATCACTGAATTCTCACCAACGTAAGCTTCATTCGCTTTGGCATACACATTGTATACCTGTGGAAGACTTTCCACTGGACCGCATCTTGCAGTGACTGAGTTGATATCGTTGCTTGCGATCGCTATGATCCAGTACAATCCAACTTTATGAGGTGATTGGATTTCTACTTGAAAACTTTTGCAAATTGTGATTGAACTACACGAAGCGTTCATCGACACAACGACTTTGTTAGTAGCGTTCAGCAAGACGGACACCTTGGCTGGTGCTCCAGATTTTAGAGACAAGTTGACGCTAAAATAACTTGGAAATAAACCAATGTACCTGTTGCAACCCATATTAAAATTGCTCAATCGTTGATTCAATTGAACACTGAACAAGAATCGTGTTGAGGAGATGTTGTTGTATAAGGTGAGAACGGCGTCATGAATCCCTGGGCCAAGTCCCGTTTGATCAGAAACAGAAAGTAAAAATTGTGTATGTTTAGACAAATTGTTTGAATATAAACTCTTATCTAAATCCTTCTCGGAGTTCCACACTTGAAGGCTGCCTATTGTTAAAATATACTCAGCAGGAAATACGTACCGATGTACAAAAGTGACATTGAAACCATTCTGATATTTTCCACTGCAAACGATGCAGCTCATCCGAAGATCAAGCTGAGAGAAACTGTCTTCCACTGCCACATTTAAGTCATTTGATAAAGTTTGTATTGTTAATCCTGGTTTGCAGACACATTCAAAATAAGCTACACCAGGTAATACAATTGTTTCCTTCACCAGGGTTTCATTGCTCGTTGCAGTCATGTTAGTGCCATTATTTAATGTTATGATACAGTTCATAGAAGGTATTTCTTCTGAAGGTATCAATATAACCGTTAGAAATGAAATGCGGCTATGCGTTGCCAAAACTAGCTCTGGTGATTCAGAAGTGATTTTAATGCCTGCAACAAAAATATGAATTAACTGTAAAATTTAACAGACACAGTTGGTGAAGCGCACGTGAACACCAAAGCATAGCTCACTTGTGTAATAGTAGTTGATTTTGAACTGACTGAAACAGCTTGGAGTCTTGAATATAATGTCAATTGGTTCAATATAAAAGGTATTTTTCAAAGGATTGGTTTGACAGTACCTGGACTTGTCTCGACTAATAGTGAACGTTGTTCCTGAGCAACTGCAAAATATCAAGAGAGAAAACATTTCCGTTTTGCAGGAATAAATTTTAATTCGCCTTTTTCCCTTTTAAACTTTCAGAACAACTGATTTTACCATTTGGATCTGGAAACTCTTGCGATAATCGCATGTTATGTATATAGTTCCACTATATCTAAGAATGTGTTTTGATTTATGCGAAAAACTTACGAATCAGAGACCACGGAGAGGTTTTAATAAAATACAGAATAAAATATGAGGAATGATTTAGCGCTAATATTTCCACAATCACTTCACGTTGATCACAACGAACGAGCAAATATGATGAGTATACGCGCCATAATTTTCGAAAGTTAGCAGATATTTGATTGTTAAGCCAGTTTTTTTAAGGAAAATGTTAGGCACCAGGTATGGACCTGTAGGGACCTGATTTCTCGAATTCTAAGGACCCGATTTTCTCTGATTCTCAATTCCAGGGACCCGAATCGGATCCTTAAAACACCTTAAAAAAATCTGGTTAAGCTATATCAAAAAATCCATGAACATCTTGGAGTCAAGGCCTTCGAAAGGCCTTTTACCAGGGGGCACGAAGACCGACATCCCTCTAGCTTCTGGGGCCCTCGTCGAAACTTGCATAGCTTGTTTGTGTAGTAATCAGTACATAGATAAAACAGTTACCACGATAAAATTTAGAAATAGATCAATTGTTACGCTGGCAACTGGCTTACACAAGTTATTTGGGCGTGATTATAGAAAAACTTAGTGAGCGTACTTTCATTATCCCGGGCCCCAGTACTTACCGGGCCTGGGTACGATGTACGTCTTGTACCCCCCTCTCATAAGCCCTGCTTGCAGTCGTTGGTATTAAGTTATGTTCCTTTTCCAGGCCAAATTCTCTGTCTTTTCATCACTTTGTCTCTATCGTAAACTTCAGTTGAAAACACTGAAGAGCATAACTTTATCCATGTGCTACCAGACAAAACGAAGATCGACAAATCCAAGATTTCCATTGACTTCAAAACTGTTGAACTGTGCCAGCAAAAGTAACCCTGTACTACCTTATGCTCATTTTTTTAAACCCTGCTTTCACAAATTTGTTGCAGAATCTAAACAGTTTGTGGCAAAATACTGTAAACAGTTTGCGTCATAAAAGATAATTTCTTGGGGAATAGGTTTTGATAAACTCTTGACTGGTCACTTAGCACAAAAGTGACTAAAGGTTAAATTTGTGTCTTGCATCCAGAGCTCAAAGCCTTAAAGTTGCAAAATACAGCTGACAGCACAGCCAAAAAAACAGTGTTGCTGTAAAATGGGTAATTTTTTGGTAAATTAGCCAAATTTTAATCTCAGATTAAATGCATAAAATATAGCGTAGGTATCTGAACAAATGTGAACAAACCGGTACATTTCCATAAATGACAATCGTATAGTAAATGCAAGCAATACGCAAAGTCAACAGATCTGCTGTGTTCTTTCTGAACAGTTTTCTGCTCTTTGGTGATAAAAAATCCTATAAAATTCTGTTACTATGTCAGTTTTGATTTCGAAAATTAGAACTTGGTGATTTCAACACTTCAGGAGTCCTAAGTTTCAATTTAAAGGTGCCTTGACCACCTACTAGCGTATCGGCTAAGTGTTATAGTTGGCTGAGGCGCGCCACCAAGGTCTTAGGCTAGGTTAGATTCCCGGTCAGCTTATATCGATCACTTTTGTTTTCGCTGAGCTCCCAGCGAAAAGCGGTGCTATAAATGCAGCATTCACTACGAAAATACCCGCGTGAAGATGGGCACCGCAGACCGCTGTTGACGCCCCCGTCAAGTTCAAAACGGGAATATAACGATACTGAACCAAAACAAACTAATAAGTTAGTTAAAATTTTGATATTTGTAGAAATAAATTTTTCTGGAAAATTGGTGCTTCGTGTGCGAAATATTGATAAAGATTTGGTATCTGTATAATTTTAACTTTTTAACCGATGAACTCATCTGTAGGGAAAGGTTGAAACCTTCTGGCAACCAACGTGTTGTCTGAAGAAGTTGTAATGAAGAATTTGCTGTTCCAGTGAGTCTTGCATTAATTTCTACACTTGAATTCATACTCCTTAAGGTTGGTTAAAAACAAGTTTTTAAACACTCATTCGCAAAATCGATTGGTTCCACTTCGGGTAAAGCTCACTCACATATTCCACACTTCAACATATCATTCACACAACTATATTTCATGCATACACATGAACAGATTTCTTAACGTTAAGCTACAACTCTACCACGGACTGCAATCGACTTTTAGACCGAGGAGTCCCTTTGCTAAACTTACGGCAGTCGCACTCAGTGGTGTGGCAGTTGCATGACCTTAATTTAATTACAACTGTCGTCAGAGGCGTACGCAGAAAATTTTCATGGGGGGGGTTTCATTCAGTGGTAGATGGTGGTCATTTGTATTTGGTGTGTGCTGTTTGTGACGTCACAATTTGACGTCAAAGTCATGTTTTCAAGCGAAGTTTGTTGACATAATAAGCATATTCTTCTGCACACACTCCCCTTATTTTTGTAAAAAACCAAGCCCTATACACTCGCCTTAAACAAAGTTTTTGTAAAATAGCAAGCTCAAGGGGGGGGCTTAACCCCAACCCCAACCTCCCTTGCGTACGCCCTTGACTGTCGCCGTCGTTTGAGCGAGTTGCTACTGTCCACTTCTTGGCCGTACTAGATCTCTGGGCAGGTGTTGAACAGTCATTCGATTGTCTCGTCATCTAGAACAGTGCTCTTCAACAGGAGTTCCGCGGAACCCTAGGGTTTCGCAAAACATTTAGTTGAGTTCCGTGAGTTTCAAGGGTTCCGTGGGGGTTCCTCGTTGTTTAGGGAAAATTATTTTTTGATTCAGTGTGTTGATGCGTCATTATGAAATTTTTTAGATCACCGTGCCGCATTCAGACTCCAAGTAGGCCAGTTAGTTATACAGCAAGTAGAGTGCGGATAGCAGAACAAGAAATATTGATAGTTGTTCCGTCACTTGTTGTTCATTGTTGTGCAATTAAGAAGAATGTTATTGTTGCATCACAGTTATACGATGTTGCCGATGTACAGTTCACAGCAGAGTGGACCGAGTGAGGTGAGTAGAAAGTAGACTCAACCTGAGTTTAGTAGAGAGTAGACTGAGTCACAGACTAGAGCTGCTGTTCAACCTTTGCGGGAATAAAGTAAAACCAATGTGAAATCCAACTTTTTACTATTTAGTCAAGCCAATTGAAGCAAAATAGCATATTTTCATAATTGAAGCGAAATAATAACACAGCGAAAGTGTGGACGGCAATGAGCAATGTAGTTCAAATGTAAAAGAGGCACCTGATCCGAAGCGGACCAAATGTAATTCAGTTGCCGAAGTTAGAAAATGGGACGACGCATATTTCAGATATGGGTTCTTTTTGCCGGATGACCAAATTCTGAATGTGTAGCTACGTTCCAAAAATGCAAGAACAACCAGCCGTTAAATTTCTTGCTTTTTAATTTCTGTAATAACTGTTTATTTTTGTTGACGTGTCTAATAACGAAATATTTTATTTTCTTACAAGTAATTCGTGTTTTGTAAATTTTTGTTAATAGGGTTCCATGACAAACGCGAAAGTGTATCAGGTGTTCCACGATGACAAAAAGGTTGAAGAGCACTGATCTAGAACCGTCAGGCCATACAGTCCATGGGGATGTTGTTGGCAGGAGCGTAACGAGGTTAGATGGCGCCCGGTAGTGATCGGACCGGGGCAGGATATTTGGCCGGGTCCGGGGCCCCGGCCAGGTATAAGGATTTGTCTCGGCCGGGGCCGGACCGGGGCAAGTTCTGCATGCACGTTCTAACTTCGCGCCAACATTTCCGTTGCTTTGCCCACGGAGTGGACAACGAACAAGTGCGTGTTGTATTTCATCCATAACAACAGTGTGGAATGCAAGAGTTTTCCGTGCTTCTATGCTTCTAATGTAAGTATGCCACCAGAGAAACAAACGCAACAACTCTGACATGAATGAAGAGTTACGCATCACTAACAGAATAGAAACAAACAACAAAAAGTTTATTGTTTACAAAATTAATGTTCTCCAGTAAGATCTGCAAACTGAGTTGATCGCGTTTAAAGTTCACAAAATTAATGTTCCCCAGTAAGATCTGCAAACTGAGTTGATCGCACCAGCAAGAATTCAAACATGGTTTCAACTGAATAACAAAAGAACGACACAATGAGAAGGAACGAGAACTTCGGGAGGGAAAGTTGAATGACAATTAACAGAGTGTGTTGATTGTGGCATCTTAGCGAAAAGGCGCTTTAATCTCAATCCCAATATTTCCCGTCGCGACTGTTAGGCTTACTCAATTACCGGCACGAATGAAAGAATGCACACTGCACTAACTTTGTCGTTGAGTCAACTGAAACAATGTAGTTCTAAACCATATGTTTGAGAGAGAATCTTAAGAGAAAATCTGCTGATTTTGTGCGTTCACTCATTAAATTTTTATGTATTTTCCCCCCCGGTCCCCGGCAAAATTTTTTCATTGCCCCGGGCGATCACTAGCGCCCGGGGCAAGAAGCAAGTTTGGCGCCCCCATGTTCGAACCCAAGATCTTTCGGAAGCAAATGTACTGTATTGAAGAAAGAATTGTGGTATTTTTGTGACTTTTCGGCGCACCTGCAGTGATTCGGCGCCTGGGGAATCGTGCCCCTTTGCCCCTCTCGTTACGCCTCTGGTTGCTGGATTCGACATTGGAGGACAACATGGTCGACAATTTGTTCTTCTGCGCCACACTCACAAACCGCAGAGGAAAGGAGGCCATACCCATTTGTGTAAGCATGAGCGGAAACGCCCTACACCCGTACGGAGGCGGTTAAGCCGGACCCATGCTGTTTTTGGGAGGGTCATTCCATGAGGGTGGGTGCCGGTGTCAGGGTTGAAAAAACGGAGTGTCGTAGCGTTGTCCAACCACTACGCATTCCATCGGTGATCCGCAGAAAGCGCCGCGCGTATGTTGCTGTTGTTGTCAGATAAACTGATGAGTTGTTGTGCGGCGGGTACAAATGGGTGTCTCGATTTCAGACTGAGTCGAGCAGGTGTCTAGGCTCCATGGCACGGAGTGCTAAAGACAGTGTGGCTCCTTTGTGACGAAGCTCAGCAGGTTGGATGCCTACGAAGATAGGAAGGTTGTCCGCTGGTGTAGAACGCAGACGTCCAGTCACAATTTGCAAGGCGTCGTTGATGGCAGGATCAATGACGCGGGTGCGAGCACTGGGGTACCAGACAGGAGCGCAGTACTCTGCGGTTGAATGGGGTGGCTTTTCGCAGCTTTGGTGCCCCAGCATCCCAGGCAGAGCCAGCAAGCCGCCTCAAGAGTGTGACGCGTGATGTCAACTTTTTGCCAAATGACTCGAGGTGTCCGGACGAATCCATGTCGAACGCCGTTATTGAGTCGTCGTAACCTGCTCCGTTTGCCGTTGCCGGCGGTAAGGATGAAGCTGCGATTGCCAACCATCTCCATTATCACGCGGACCATGTGTCTGTCAGGTAGCAATCGCAGCAGCTTGCAGGTGAGGCCGCGGTGCCATGCAGTGTTGTATGCTGCTTTGGGCTCGACAAAATTAGCTCTTAACCTAAAAGTTATCCTCGATGTCCTGTGTCAGCATGATGACCTGATCTACGGTCGACCTCCCTCGTCAAAAACCCGCCTGCTCCAGCAGGAGCAATGGGTCGATGATTGGTGCGACACGGGAGTAGACGAGTCTCTCGAGGATCTTGAAGAGGACACACAGCAGAGATATACGTGATAGCTCTTTGGGTCCCCCAATGGCTTTTCCGGCTTAGGGATTGCAACTATTAGTGCTCTTCTCCAGATCTCAGGAATTTTGAGTTGGCGCATGCAGGAAGTGAGGAAATCGCAAAACCATGATTTGAGCCGAACCGGCGTTTGGTATAAACTCCGGGAGAAAAGAATCCACTCCCGGAGACTTTCCGCTGCAAGTTCCGCTGGCCTGAAAAGGCCAGAGATACTGTTTCCCTTAGGTGTTGGGACCTTCCGTGGGTCGGACAGCTCTTTGTCGGTGAGCCTGTTGGACTCGCTGCTCCCGGGCAATTACACATACTCATTTGATTGATTACAGTTGCAAATACTTATTCACATTGTAATTGACATTGCAATGAAACAATAAGGTCGCAACTACCACTATAATTCCGATTCCATGAAAGGGTGTGATTAATTGCATCCGTCTTAACAATAAATTGCAATTGATCCAACTTTGACTCAGGCCCGTAATAAGAGTTGAAAACTTTTGGAATCAAGTCTCCTTGAGGGTAGCAAAATTTTTTGTTGGAATTCATACAATAATCTTTATGTTTAGCCAACGTTTTTTATTTAAAAGCGAAAACAATCTACGCCTCTTAGGTTGCGTGCATAAGTACTCTGCATCCACTTTTACCCAAATAACTGTATGCCCTATTGAACGTCATTTGAAACTTCGCTGGCCTTTAAAATAGAATTCTACGACGCAGTGAATAAGCACATGCTACACATTTTTGTTAGAAATGTCCGAAAGGAGTTTAGGGGTCACAAAGGGAAGTGCTACCGAGTGATCCTTGTGGCTACACTCCTCTTATTTATGTACAATTACAAACACATGCACAGCACTTTTGGGCCACTTTGCTGCTGATTCAGCAAACCTGCACCAGTTTACATACATGGAAGTGTTTCACTTATATTGGTTTTCCAAATGTTCGAGCTTTGCCAGGTTGTTGAAAGCAAAATGTGAATTTAATGAGTTCAAAAATATTGGCAAGTTACAGATACATTTATACGACAACAAGACGTCGCAATTGCGATTGTAATTAGGATTATATGAAAAAGGTAAAATTACTTATATTCAGCTCAATTACAAATTGTAATTGCACTTACTCTGGTGCATAATCGTATACGCACAAGCCAATGGGGGAGTCAGTGAACACCTACAAAATTCCACAGTGATTTCAGCAGTTTTTATCATCATGCTGAATGTTTGCATGATAGCGAAAAATAAAGTTTTGCAAAACACATGAAATATTTGAAACGAGGCAGTGAAGTTGAAATGAAGATAGAAATTATTGAAAAAAGGAGTATAAGTTTTTTTTTCAGTCAAGCACGAAGTGTATTTTCTAGGAATGTACTTGTGAAAATGCGACAGGCGTTATTGTATGTAGCATACAATTGTTTCCTAAGACCGTGAATCCGTTCTAAAATCGGAAGGTACTAAGCATATTACAAACATGGGTGTTGGAAGGGGTGCAGGGGGGGCGCTTTCCCCCTCTAACTTTTGAAATTTATAGCAAAAAAAGGTTGTTTTCTTAGTTTTGAGTGGGAAAAAACAAATTTCACCACTTTTGCCCTCCCCTGTAAAAAAATTGGAAAAATCCCTAGTGCCCCCTCCCCCTGGAAAAAATCCTTCCGACGCCCATGATTACAAAGTAATCTTCACTGCAAGTCAGCACTGAGCCATAGTGTCTCCAAGTCTACTTGCAGTGCAGTAATTTCACTTTTTGGAAAAGTCATTGTAATCATTCAGTGAAACATGAAGCGTGAAGCCAGGAATTAACTTGCTCAGCCAACTCAACATACCTCGTACACACGGTTTGAGCTTGCATTTAGTGCTCGGAGTTTGTTTACTCCTTTTTAAAAAAAAATTACTGTACATCGTTTGTTTTTTGCAGATGTGTACTCAGAAGTCTTTGAGGAACACTAATGGACCAAACAAACATCAGCAGGCAAGGGCGGTTCACAAAACCGTCTTGACAGAACATTCTGGTGTGGTTGAGTTCAGCTGAACCGAGAATTTATCAAAATATACAGGAAATACATAAGTAACTATTGTAAATATAAGTAACCCAAGTTCTGACATCAAACATTACACATAATTAGTAGAGCAAGATGCAGTTCGTTTTGTCCACTGGCAGAGATGATATATCTTTGTTTACATAGTATGACCAACCTTGTGGAGTGAAAACACCCACACATAATGCTTCATCGCACAACTTGATCGCCAAACTGGTGCTAAAATGGTGGAATTGATTACAAATTGCAATATACAAAAATATTCTCCCCTTTCTACACTTTGATTGGCAATGTTGTACTAGTGGAGAATCAAATTACGCCATCGATTTCGTTTCATTGGTACTCCAATCTGTAAAAAATTGGAGTACTGCCAAGAAAATGATGGTCCTAGGAAAAGTTTTTCTATGCAAAAATATGTGATTAACAGAATATTTTTCAATGTTTTAATTACTTATGCTTTCGCTCCGATAACTTTTTGAAAAATTGCTTGAAGCAAGACGTTACACTGGGTGGTGAGACATAGATTTTCCTCAAACTGGTACGTGCGAGAGGTCTTGGATGTTCAAAAATGTGAAAATTAATTTTGTGTTCAACATGCTTACTATCAAAAATACTTTCGCTCTCAATCCACTGTACATAAATTCAATTGCTGGACTTCCTGAAGTAGTTTTTGTGCAACAATATTTATGTTATGCAACATTGACGCAGTGAGAATTACCTGTTGCGAGTGGGAATTACGGTGAGAAGTAGTATTGGATCCTGATATTTTTTGCATTATTACCTACAAAGAATTTGTGGCGGAAGGACTTGTATAAAATAAACAGTGGTGAACTACGTCTACCTACTATAAAGTATAAATTATGAAAAACTAGTTTAAGGCAAGCTTTGCTGCAATTTCCTTCTTTACTTCATGTATACAACCAAATGGTCTCGATGCTTATTGAAGCAAGCGTGGTTGTAATCCTGTAAAGTGCAACCGAATGCAACGGGCTAAGGAATGCAGCAAGAAACCACATTTAAAGAGAGAACCTATTTCTGTGTCTGACAAAGTCGTTTCTCGTGTTACGTTGCAATGATTTACGTCCCTGCAACCGAATTAGAAAAGAACAGTTTGGGAACAGATCGTGAGAAACCAGGATTAAGTGGATGCGTCGAAATTTCGTTTTGATATTGAGTACATTTTGCTCGTGTCCGAATCACAAGCATATTGTTCACAAAATTTGTGCTCCAGTGTTTACGCTTATCAGCTGGATTTTTGCTGTCAAATATTGGGAAAGAGGCTGCGCTTTCAGTGCGATCCTGCCTACTTACTTAATCAGACAAGCAATTACATAACTAGCGTGCAACTGAGCAGGGAAGAACATTTTTGATAATATTTCTCTTAGTCTTACCTGACGTTGAAATTCTTAACAGCAAGGTACAGCGTGTGAAATGACTTTTTTGGAAAATGCCATGTGAGAAAAAAGGGAGGAACTTGATTTGAGCACGAGCTTGCAGTAGGAAAGTGCATTTCTCCAGCAGTGTCCTTGACGAATACGGTTTGGAAAGAACCTGTTAAATCAAATAGGTTAATTTTATGTTTAAAAATATCGAGTTAACTTTTCTGTATTGCAAGTCTGTGCCAAGTCTATAATCAAATGCATCAAAATCGTATAGCGTTTCGCGAACACCAATTTTTTTTGTAAATAAAACATAGAACATCCCGTTTATCTTTAGCTAAGAAAAAATGAGCTTCGAACGTTTGTCAGTCTTATTGTTTCTTATGATTTTGGTCACTTTTTGCATGTCTGTTACTGTGAATAAGGTTCAGAAGGAGCTTGCTGAAGCTCTCAGCCTGATAGGAACAGTCAGTTGCGGTCATTGTGTAAGAGGCCAAACATATATCACAAAGCACGAATATATATCTCCACGTTCTGAAATGAACCAGTTAAAGGAAACAAGAATTGCCTTGGATAAAAGGACATCAAAAACTCTAGTGTTACAGCAACTGATGAGCAGAGGCAAGTATAACGTGTTTTAACCTCAGTTAATTTGAAACATTATTGTAGAATGTTGGAATATTGCACAACGTTACTTCAAAAAAACAAAAATGACTGATACGTTTTTTGGATGTTAAAACAGAGTTTGCTTGCAAACATTTCCGCTTTTCCATTAAAAAATAGGTGCCACCGGAACATTATACTGGATATAGTTATTCCGGTAACGCAAAATAAACGATATTTACGTTTGGAGTGTTACGAATTAGACTTACGAGGCCCAAACGTGGCCGAACCCGCGCTTCCGTGAAATCGCAAGGCATTGAACTATTGGCCCCAAGTGTGCGGCAAGTGCAAGGGTTGAATTTTTTCTTGCAAATACAACACAAAATCTCTTCACATACTGCACAGGTGTTTTGAAACATTATTTTCTCTGTTGTATTGATAAAAGATGTGGGAGACTGCAGCCATGACAATTATGTTGGCTGCTTGCTCACGTACGTAACTCCGAGTCATCTGTATAATTTTTAAGTGCATAAGGGTAGTCTATGTTTATGTTACTTTAAACTGGGCCAAAAAATAGATTCCACAAGTTTTTTAATCAGTGGTTTACAAACAGGTTGTGGCAGATAATATTCAATGGTGCCGCAAGAACTTAGTAAACCTTTCATAACAGGTACCATGAGAGTTACAACATTTTCCATTATATTAGACAAGAGTTCCTTCAATCTTCCGATTGTGTGAAAGAATGTTGTGAGACATAAAGGTTGGTAAAGGTTTTAACTTCAATCAAGTAGGTTATGATTCCATTGATTTTGACATTGCGCGTGCCAATCAAGGGAATGCCCAAGATAGAGGCACCGTTGAATGTATGGATCAACAATTAAAACTTTCCCTGCAGAATCTGAATTCAGCAAACCAGTAAGTGGCATAGTCTGCAACACAACGGTTTTTTCAGATCCAGTAAAAAAGGCAGTATATCTGTGCATGGCAATATCTCAAATTTTCAATGTTGAAGAAATTAGCATCACTGCTTGGTTGACATAGGTCAAATTTTGATAAAAATTGGTATTAAGTACTTGCAATAGTACAGAAAGAAAATGACCAGCTTTTAGAGCAAACAATAGTATCAACAAAGTCGAGTTGGAAACAATTTTTTTTCGTAATTCTGGCAACATGATTTCATCCATTGTTTGGCTAAAACATAAATATTTTAGATTTGTTCTGATGCTGTTTCTGCCTCTGCACACCTTGAGCTTGTAAAAGGTTGCAATGCTGTTTTCATCAAAGCTAAATCGATTCATTAAAAATATTTTTACAAAAAAAGGCCCAAACGGTAGCACATACAATGTTATACCTGTTATTTTTTAACCAGATTGCTCACAATTCTACAAACATGGTTATCGCTCAAGTGGCATTTATCCATTGTGGCTGAAACAAGGATATCGGTTTGCTTTATTTTACTGTGACATGGAAACCGTTAGTGAGTTGACCAACAAGCTGGGATGGACCGTTTTACAAAAGCGATTTGAAGGTGTTGAAAACTTTGATCGTAATTGGAATGAATACGCGAAAGGTTTCGGCACTTTGGATGGAGAGCACTGGGTTGGATTGGAAAACATTTTCTCATTGACAAACCAAATGACTGCGAAATTAAGTCAACTTGCGTCAAAATCACCAAGGTTGCGGTTCGATTTGGAAGACTGGGATGGATTGGAGCTATATGCTGAAGTTCACGGATTTGCTATTGCAACAGCTGAACAGGAATACCCCATCTTCGATATGGGTCCGGCATATGGGCCGGCGACGTACATAGGACACGACTCGGTTCCATTGCATGGCGGTCAATTTAGTACAATTGACAATGACAACACAGATCGTAAATGTCCACTTAAACGTAAAGGAGGATGGTGGTTTACTCGGACTTGCGGTTTATCCAATCTAAACGGTCATTATTCGAAACATAAATCTACAATGAAATTCCCCTATATTTATTGGCATAGTTGGCCTAATGATTACGGAATACGCACAGCGTTGCGACGAGTATCTATGAAGATTCAATACTGATATTATATGCTTGACGACAATGCAAGGTCAAGCAAAACATCCGGGTAGGTTTTCAACATTTGCTTGCGTTTGACAATATAAATAAAATAAAATTAACAAATCTTCATGAAAATATTGCTATTCTCTTATTAAGGCAAATCATTTTCAAAATACAGGCACGCAGAAAATTAAATGTAGAGAAATTTCAAAAATCTGAAGTAGCCCATGTACAGCAATGCTGCAGAATAAGTTGCTACGTCCTATATTTTGATTTTGTCCAATAATTTACAGATAGGAAAAGCCACAAAACCAAGCAGCAATCAGCTGCGCATATAACCCTCATGTCATTGTGTTTAACCAGACTACTTAAAGTCTGACGAAAGTTTGAAAATTGAAATCTGTATGACTGGCTGAAGATGGATAAAACACAAAGTGAAACTTTTGCTACATTAACGTTGCTGATACATACTTGTTCGTAAGCTGATTCTCAGGTCATTATTCTTAGTCTTACTCAGCATGTAAAACATAACTATTCGCTCTTTTGACGTTTGAATCAATATTACAGCAGGTCAGCATACTTTTTTGACCTGCTTCTTATTGCCAGGGCGTTATCCAACTAGATCTTTCTTGGCAAAAAGTTCTATGGATATGAAAGTCAGAAAACAGTGTAAGCTTTCCACACCATTGGTTTGTGATCATTTTTGTCAGCAATGCAGCATAATTGGCAAAGATATTACTTGGAACGTTGATCAAAAAAAGCACATTTTGCTGAAGCACCAGCTATGTGTAGAAAGTTTATGAAAAAATAGGGCAGATCAGTTTCAACTGCAAACACCTGAAATGTAAATTAGCTTGATATGAAATCACTTCACCACCGGTTCACTTTTTCATAAGACAACTGCCGTCGCTTTAACTGCAGTTATGTATTATTCAGTTTTTCCAACGCTAAATTGTTTGCAATGATTGCTACTCGTTGGAAGGGTTTCTGCATTACAGAGGCAGACAATGGAAATACGGGACAAAACTGAAAAGAATCAATTTCCATCATTTTATTTAAACGAGACTAGCCAATTTATCACTTCTTCATTAGTGCAAGTTTCATAATTAATACCGTGGTTTCGAAAGAGTGGTAATACCAGTAGTAGCTTACCAAGAGTACTTAATCCGACACCAGAACAGACAAAATGATTGAAAATGGAAATATTTGATCTCAATTTACAAAAATATCAAAACACACCACAATTTTTGCCCTTGCTTGATAAATTGATCGTTAGACTACAACTTAAAAACTTTTATGCAAAAAGATATGTTGATCACATTGGTTAGTGATAAGGTTGGATAACCACAAAATTTTTTTAAAAATATTTTTCATGTGATGATAGGTTAAATAACTTGAATTTGTGAAATATTTGATCTCTACTATCTTTCATATGATAATAGTTTAGACTAATTACAATTTGAAATCATTGACTTTAAACTGATGGAATTGACTACTTGATCACTTCTTTAGAGTTGAGGATGATGAAAAATATGATTTTATTGTTTACCGATAGTTTCAATGGAACCACTTTGTGGTTCTTTAATATACTCACCCATAACTCGTGCATCACATGTCCCACTTCCAATTTATTTTCTATTTTTGAGCTTAGAATCTTTTCTACAAAAACGTATCGAAAAAGAAAAATTCCACGATTGTGAATTTGATTTGCTTTTTTGAATTATAATGCAATAATGACCTTATATTGACCCTCATTGTTAGTATTACGTAAAAGTAGTTTAAAATCGTGATGCAGTAGTGCATATCTGAGTTTGTATTTTGATTCAGGACCCAAAATTAACCCAAATCTGTTTTCAAAGTCTATGCAAGCAAAAACATGTTGACGAGTGGTTGGTGCTCTCTTCTAAATACTAAATTATGTTATATCCAGGGCTGCCATCGGTTTGGACTCAAAAATAAGGATGATCAGAAAAAAACGACATTTATTTGCATAATGTTTGATTTTCACGTCAGCATAAGTGTAGAACTCATGTATGAGATTGTATTCACGCCCCTTGTAAGCAAATAAAAGTGATTGCGAAAAACTAGTAGATTAATATGTCAGTCTCATACAAAGTGTCAACAGAAAAACAGAAGAAGTTCACTTTTGACGTGGTGTTCCTTAACTTTTGGCCGTGAAAATAGGATAAGAATTATAAATCTTTTGTTGCTTCAAGTCGCTTTCTGACATTATTGCTGAAAATAAGATAAAATAAGGACGCAAGTACAAAATAAGTACATTTCTTAGAAGTAAATACAATGAAGTTTTGCAAGACAGCCCCTTCGTTATAAGGACAAATCTTACAAATAAGGACGGTATGGTAGCCTTGGTTATATCTCTACCGTCAAATGTATATTTTTTAAACCTGTGGCGATTTGTCATACGTTGTTGAAGTACGCTGTTTGCTTTCTGCTAAAATTCAAGTTATTTTGTCATTTTTTTCTCTTTTCTGGTAAATCTGCAATATCAACCTTCGTTTCGGTCAATTTTCTCGAAATGTTTAAATCAGGTGTGGGAATCCTATTTACTCTCACGGGCCGCATAATTTGTGGATTATCGCTGCCGGGCCGCAAAATCAATTAATTTTATCCTAAAATACTACCTTTATTTATTTATTTATTTATTTTACGACAATCTTGCCACAGGCAGTAGCCTGACTGGTGCAATTTTGTCGTGTCACGTCGAGCTTTCAAAATACAGCACGAGTAAACTAAAAAAAACATAAATGATACGCAAAACGAATACACTGCTTTACTCGAACCTATTACAACATTTCAGAAATTCGTCAACAGCGTTAAAAATAGCCACTGAAACGGCAATCGGCGCATCAGGCACACCATGTAGATATAAGCGCAACAAATCGGTATGACCCAAGCGCTCAAATCGTTCAGCAAAGCCGGTTTCGTTCAGAACATCATGAACTTTGTTATGAAGTGTTCGTGCTGCGCAGTGAACGTTACAATGGAAGAATAGGTGTAATTCGGTCTCCATTTCACCACATATTTCTACCTTTATCTAACTACGAGGAAGAGTGACTCTTGACTTACTAAGTACCTGCTTATCACGGAGCTTCGTTTTGACTCGTTTTGATGCGATGTTGTACTCTATCTTGGGTAATGCAAAGTTTGACGCGGGCCAAATTAAATGTTCACGCGGGCCGCAAGTTCCCACCCCTGGTTGAAATCAATGAAACCTTAACACCAGACTTTGCTGTATTACAAAACGGCTAAATGCGAAAAGAATCGTCATACCTGAGTGTGTGCCTGCCATGAGAAACAGCGATAATCGATGGGTTTCATGGCCTTTGACCGTTTCAGCACAAACAGATTGAATGACGTGAAAAAAATAAGTAAATGCAAAATTTGCCTTAAAAGTCTTTTAAAGCGTTATAATTGTCTAAATGCTGCATCAACTTTTGATATTCATCACAATTGTGCTGAACATTTCCTTAAAAGGCTTTGCATTCACTTGGATTATTATTATTCGACATGAAATAGAATTTGTTGCGATTGGAGAGCCCAAGCGAAATACATGTACGGAATACAAGTTCCCTGATTCAAAGTATTTTGGAATCAAACAGTTACAGTCCTAGTGATATCCAGAAAGCCTGAAAAAATAGGGAATGAAAGCAATGACATGCAAGAATGGCAAAACAAAAAGACATTAGGATATAAGGCACCTTCACAAAGAATAAAGAGTGACTATGTGAAGTGGAAACAAGCATATCTGTTAATTAATATCGTAATGAAAAAAACAATATCATTTACAGATCTTGGTAAAAAAGTGATACATGTGTATATACTTGCATTTCTTTAACAGGATGGAAACATTTAGAAAGTCTGGTTGAAGACATATAGCACGACAATTACCTTTTCCATCAGCACTTGCTACTAATTTTTGCTAGGGAGCCTTCATGAAAACACGTTGGCTGCCGGGGTACGATATATTCGTACTTTGAAATCGGCCTAAAACCAGCAGTTTTCGGTTGCCTTGCCAACTGCATAGCTCCTCCTCCGATTGCGCTAGAGAGCTGCTCAAACCCTCAAAAGATTCGGCAAGTCAAAAAAACCCGAAACCCAAAACCAAATTTTTTTTGTCATTGCAGATTAATTATCTAATTGTGGGATAGATCAATTATTTTGTTTACTTTAGATCATAACTTTTGAACCCAAAGCAAGTCATTTAGTGTATCAAAAGACACGGATTTTAGCCTAGTTTCCGATAAAAACTTTAGCGAAATACTACGATCTAACGGTTTGGGCCCAGGGCCAGGTGAAGTGGACCAAGGTGGCCTAAAAGTCCTCCACTTACGACGTAACTCACAAAAATCCAAAACCCAAAACCAAAAAATTTTGTTTTCACTGCAAACTAGAAGACTTGCCGAGTCTTTTGAGCGTGTGAACAGCTCTCCAGCGCTTTCGGCGCCGGTGTTCTGCCCGCGCAAAGCCACGTGCGATCCGGCTGAACGGCTGTTTTCGTGCAAACCATTTGAATTAACCCGGCTGTGAACGTGTTTAACAAATTTGTCAATTTGTTATGTAACGAAAGAAATCATTGTGTCAAGTAAAAACAAGCATAAGACGTACTTGGCAAGAAACATTAAAATACAATATATTTGCAGTTCTAGTGACAAACACTCCACAAAAAGCTGTTAAATATAACATGAAACTGGTGTGGCTCGCAATGTTTAGGTTTAGTAGTTAACATATTGCAACATTTTTTGCCATATTCAGTTTCAACACGCTTATCACAAAAAATTTCTGATAGTTCCTGCCTTGTGCCATAATCATGAATGCTGTGCAGTTTTCAAAATAATTATGAAAAGGCGAGTGTAGGATATAGGCAATGATGGAGTCTCGAGACTTGGTCTCGGTCTCGGGACGTGTCTCGACACCCATTTTTTGGAGTCTCGGTCTCGAAGGATTTCGGTCTCGGTCTCGAGCTCTTCGTCTCGAGACTTTGCATAGGTTATTTTTTATGAAGTTTTGCAAGAAGGAGTTCCTTAAAAAAAACGGTTTGAAAAAATGATTGTTCAAAATTTAGCCGTTCAAAGAGGTCAGTGGCTAAGCTTTCTTTGTTGTTATGTTGTTTGCGAGATGAAGAAAACAATTTGCCCTCTACCCCGTTAAAAATTTATACTGAATTCAATAAAAAATGTGCTCGCACCAATGAAACCACAGCCCGTAATCTCTGCAGCGAGAGGCTTGGAGTACTTTGCTAAGGACTATCTTTAAACTGTTTTTCCAAGTTTTGTTATGAAACCCATAGGCTTATTCAAAAGAGGTGGGAGAGTGCCAAAAAGTTTCTTTTTTGAGAAGCTAAATAAAACTATGTCTTTTTTTCGAAGTGCCCTTCAAAGCACTCTGTTGAAACACGCTGGTGAAGTTTTGCTTGTTCTGCGTAATGCAGACTTTTTTAAGTTGAAAAAGCCTCGGAACTCTCTTGAGGAAAAGTTTTGCTCATAGGAGTTTTATACAGAGAGCAAATACAGTAATGCGTGATGGCTGATCAGTTACTTTGACGTACTGCTATAGGCTTAACGGCCTTCCTGGGTTTTCTAGCCAACATGCGGTGTTGCGAAAACTCTGTGTCAGCAAACACAGAAATTTGGAACAGTTGTGAATATCGGTTTAACGTAAAAATATGGAAATTATGAAAAACTTGAAAATATAAAAACTTGACAATAAAAAAGCAAATCTAGGAATTATACATAGAGCCATGAAATCAGCGGGAAGGCGCTACGCCATTTCATAGCTAGTCAACTACACCGGTAATCCCGAACTTCGCTCATTCTGCTGCAGCATGCTGCATCCCAACAATGCCTGTCGAAAACATCTAATACTTTCTTTTTATCAGAGAAAGAAAAAATCTTCAATACGAAGGCAATGGTTACCCGCAAAAGATCTGCATCAGTTGTAAAAAAACTGACAAACTACGAGCACCTTGCTCTAAGTAAGACAAAAAAGCAACCCCAAGTTGCTTCAGGGCTTCATTAACCCTGTGCATTTTGTTGTTGTCATGGAAAACACATCGAATCCACGGTGCCAACTGATTCACACGTGATGACAAAAAATAAAACTTTCCCGTTGAACCACAGCCTAGCATGTGCCAGCTATGCTATTTATTTAGCCATACAGACATGCACATGTTAAGAAGGCAGAAAAAATAGGAAAAGTAATGACGAGAAGGTGGCTAACAAGCAGAGAAAGCAAGATCCATAATCGAGAAGTAAAAACAAGAACCCTTTCAATTTGTGAGTATTTGATTGTGATGTTCAAGATGCTTTATTATTCCTTATTGTTATAATAAGCATGATACATGATTTTCTCTCATTTTATATTGTTGTAAGCAAATGTGAGGAGTGGAAAGAGGAATCATTTTTATGGTCTGCCCCGGGCGACATTAACATCGCTACGCCACTCGTTGGTTCAATGTGTAAACCTAATTTGTACCAAAAAATCTATTACTCTAATAGGCCTAAATATATTTTTCTTTGCGTCAACAGCAGAATCACGAGCAACATTTTTAAAACGTGTTTTGGACAGAGTGAGCAAGTTTGGATGGATGAAAAATTAGTAACAATTTTGCTTTTTGAAATGCAAAGTAGTGTTTTCGTTTTTTTAAATCTGTAAATTTATCACCGCTTAATTCTAAATCTTTGGAGACATATTAATCAATTGCTAGTCGTGTGAGGAGAAAAGTAATTAGGAAAGGTGTAGGTAACGTTACAAAAAATGGCAAAGCTTTGTTAGCCAAAATACACGAAATATGTGGCGAAGAAATTTGAGTGTCAGTGCAGATGCCCAGTGTTAAAATAAAATGAATGTAGTGAAATAGGTAAGTGGTATATAGTAAAACACTTTCAAAGTTTGTTGCTTCATTGGCAAATGATATAAACGACAAAACACCTTGGCAAAAAATTGAATGATGGAAAGCAACCTTTTCTATGGAGTTACCACTTTCTATGACCAGTGCTCCTGGGGCTGTATACACTCGCCTACATCGACTTGCTTGTTTTAAAATAAAAAGTAATGATACGCCTCTTCTCCACTTTCTCAAATAACATAGTCCTACTTCAATTCTAGGTAGGAGACCAGAACACGGGAGCTTCATCAGGGCATCACCTCCTGTCCTTACACAGAAGGGTTGGTATTGTTTTGTAACGAACAAAGCAATTAAAATTTTTCTGAGTCAAAACAAATTTATTGAAGCATGGCAACCGCAAAAACCTCGAATATTCAATTGGTTCACCGACATTTTTCGAGTGAAAAATGCGTAGACCCTCTAAACGCTGCCACCATTTTCAATGTCCATGCATTTCTTTATGGAATTTGCAAATAAGGCCACACAGGCTTGAGGTTGTAAATTCCTAAGAGGAAAGTGAAAATGAACGTTTGCAGTATTTGGCCGTTTGCACAGATTTCGGATGATTTTTATTATCTTAATTGATATTTGGCAATGTGCCAGATATTTTGTTGCAGCATTATTCAAGGAGTTAGCTTTAATTACCATCAGAGAAATGTAAGGTCTCTAGTATCGGTCTCGAACTTCCAGGTCTCGGTCTCGGCTTTTTTGACAAAGTCTCGGTCTCGGTCTCGTCTCGAAATTTGAGCCAGGTCTCGGTCTCGGAGGTTACGGCCGCGACTACATCACTGGATATAGGCATTACACTTGTACATAAAATTTGACAAATTGAGTTGGTATAAATCAAACACTTTGAGAATTTTATTTTAATAACATTGCTTGAACTTGATATTTCATAGGTAAAGGTGATGCATTTCGAAATTCGGTTTTGTAGCACTTGTACTGGTTTGACAGCCGTTTTATAGACTCGTTCCCAATCAATTATACAACAGTACTGTAAATTCGAACTATAGTCTACATTGTATTCTCAATAAATCAGTTCCAGATAATCTAGCTTCCCAAAACCGCTACACACACAAACGAAAACTACCACTCTACACCACCACAGAGTGTACAGTCCACAGCACAACGAGCACACATAAAGCATACATTATGCGTTGTCCGTTCACAGAGCTCAGAAAACCTCCGAAAGTCCATCATAAATTCCACTAGAGGACGACGCCAACGACAACTACCGTCACTGAAAAAAAATCTTCCCTCAACATCCACTTAAGTTTTTCAAAAAAGTGAGGGGACAGCAGCGGCACCCAAAACAAAAGTGCTTGGGCGGTTAACTGGCCCATGAAAACCTGCCGTTAACGGCCATTTTAGCGGCCCATGCCATCTGTAGAGTGGATGCTGCGACTTACTTTGTACTTAGCGTTCATTTTATCGTCGCAGCATGTTTGCACGAAATCCTGATCTTGCATAATTTTTTTACATTGAAACACCGATTCTGCCTACCCTAAAAAAGTTGAACAATTGCTGGTTATAGCGTCTACATGGCCCTTGACTACGATAAAACTTTTTGTGGCCAAGCATAGACACATTTTGATTGGTTGTACTTTTGATTCTTCCTTATTTACATACCACTGATGGCAAAGTGGTTGAAAGGCGAGTTTTTGTTTAGAAAGAGCAACGAAACAACAAATGCTGAATGACTCAACATATACTTTGCGTGCATAACGCTTGATACGGACGTTTATGGATCAAATATCTTTTATACTGGCATAAAAGAGCTACAGTTTGATCATTGCAAACCGTACGACAATGTATATAAAAAGTTGCTTACGTTGAACTGCTGTTACTTACTGTAGTGTATTTATGAAATGTGAAGCTTGCCGAAATGTTTAAAAAAATGGAAGTAATGATAATTTTTTGTGCAATCTGAGATCACACATTATATGTTGATCACCTCAATTCCCATTTTTGTTCATATCAGCTCAAAATTAAACCCTTATCAAACATCATTTTATTTTTCGACAGATTGCTGCTTCATCGACCACGGTGGTTGTCAGACCAGCGGTATAGTTACCGTCATTCGTCACAGCAAGAAACTTGGTTTTCAATATTTTGCTGTGATATGTATGGATACTATCTTTCATAAAACAGAGATCCGCAAGAGATTTGGAACAATCGTTTAGAAAAATTGGTTTGTCTTGGAAAATAGTTTCTCACTGCTGATACAAGTATTTTTCAAACTAAACTGTAAAAAGTACGATTAACTCCGCTGAAATGCAATCTCAGAGAATGGTTCACTTTGCAATTTTGCAGTAAATATGTTGAGTTCGTGGAGGTAGGCAGGAAAAAAGTGCTGTTCCCGACTTTCTATGCTATTTTCTGGAACAGAGCCATTAACCGGAATACCAAATTAACGATTACAAACTTTTATGCAAATAAACAAGAAAATTCTATTTCGGTTGATCCCCACACCAATTAACAGCTCTAGGTTTGCTGCAAGCTTTCGAGGAATCAGTCGACTGAGCTCCTCTTTCATAGTTTTGCAACGATTCAAACTTGCACATGTCTGTGTTCTAGTAATTAGTCTCCACCAAGGTGACGCAGTCAATTCAATTAGCACGTTTTTAATGGTATCATCTCCAGATGGATTTTGGCGATTACCCAGCGGTAGAGTGTCCGCTTTCAAGTGGAAGGTTTGGTGTTCGATCTACAGCCACTGAGTGACTCGCCACAGCGCTCCTTGGGCAAACGCGTTCACCTCAACTGCCCCGACAAAAACATTATTCAGGCTTCGGCCTGCCACCAATTGTCGTTAAATAAATCTGTCACATTGATTTAGAAACTGAACAAATGTCACACAACTGTGCTTCCGAATATCGCGCACGTCAGTAACAGGCAACAAAACATCTTGTCCACGGATGCTTTGTTTGTAATAAAAATTATCATCAGAACCTCAGCGCCACATGTGAAACTGCCCATCCTCCAACCGAGCCATAGAGCTTTTCTGTTATAATCCAGAAACGTCTGTCCCATCAATGCCCCTCTAACTAACGCTTGAAAGCACGAACAGCTTCAAGCGAAATACAGCGTTCAGTGTTGCCCAGTGCCATAGCTGAAGAAGCGCCTGGCATCAATTTTACTTGGCTTCTTTCAAAACGTTTCAGAAAATAAATTTGTGGTGTGCTTGTGTAGTGGGTCAGCAGGTGGTAGTGGCAAAGAAAGAAACCAAAGCTATACCATCCTTATCATAATGTCGAATTCTGCTTTAGCCGACATACCTGTGGGAAAAAATGAGACAGCTGCTCCCACGAATAAGATGATACGTGGCAATCTTGTCGGAATCATGGTGGACCACTGCAAAATATTGATCATTAGAGCCATGCCTACACCAGCTTATGCAAATTTGTTTATGTTTGCAGCATAGCCATACGGACCTCAAACAATTTGGGGGGTGGCACAGTCGATTTTGCCCAAATATTGGCATCGACACACAAATTTGCCCAAAATTTCAATTGTTTGAACCTATCCACAATGAAAATTGTTGTATCAAAGTGAATATGAAATGTTTTCCATAAATGACATCATATAAACAGTGGTACCTATCAGAGCTCTTTGAAACTATGCCACCCTGTTTTTTTAGGTCATTTTTCCGTCATAAACGTTTTTGAAATGACCGAATGTCATTCAGAATGTTTGAAAATATAGGCTAAAAAAACACTTTTATGGCGAGTTTTAATACAACTGTGGGACAAATGACCGAAATGTTTCAGTGACCAAAATGTCTCAGCTAAAAATGACCGAAATGTTTCAGTGAAAAAAAACAGATGTCACCACCTCACCACACACACGCAAGTACAAAACCTAAAGCAAAAATAGAGGCAGACAACCACCGTGACTTTCTGGCATAGGTTGCTTTCATGACACAATAACGTTGAAGAAAAGAAGATACCCTACATCACAGGTTCCAGACAATTTTAACATATGCAGTTTCATTTAGCATACTGGTTAATGCTATAATACTACGTGATAGTTTGGTGTCATTTTAATTATCAGTGCAGCTTACGTGAATGTCAAATGTGACACGACTTCAAGTGCACAACAGAGATACATCATCTTGTTAAGTTAGCAAGAAGTGGTCATGATGCATATTTTTAAATAAACCGATTGACCTAACTATGTAAAAGTTAGGGATACAGATTCAGCACCCCATCCATTTGTAGACAAATATTAAGAAAGTACCATTTCCATTTGCAGCCAATTGTTAAGAAGCTTATATAGCTCATTGTGATTGTAACATAACTAAATTCAAAGAAAGTAGCCAACCTTAAACGAAAAGACCAACAACAATTGTTGTTGAAGGCTTACAAAAATAGGCCTACAATATTGTCAATTGCATACTGATAAAGTATACCCCTATGCCTAATAAATAAAAAATGAAAATAATGAAAACATATATGTCAAAACTGCCACTTGCCATAATGATTTCAAAAACTTTCACCATATCGGGGCATTGGTATAAACGTGTTATTAGTTGCAACAGTAAACGATCTCTACCATGATGTGATATAACCAATATGTTGTTGAATAATTGCATGATTTTAATCTGTTCTCAACCAAATCTTAAGCTAAATCTTATTAAACTAATGATCTGCCAAAGTTTCTACCTATTTTTTTTCAAATTTTGCCAAAAAATTCGATTTCTGCCAAAACAAATCTTTTGTGTCACAGCCAGATTCGGAGGAAATAGCGTATCTGATAACACTGTGCATGAGATTGTCTAGACTCTGGAGAACCGATTCCGGGTCCCATTTATATTCTAATAAGCAGGATTATGTAATTGGTTGCGATGGCCTGAAAAAAATAAATTGTTGGCCCACAACTACTCAAATAACTTAAACTGGTAGACAGGGGCGCAACCAGCTCTTCATTTCGAGGGGGGGCAATTTTCATGAAGTTTCATTCGATGACGTCATCGTGCTTATTCAACCGTGGTTCAGCTTTTTTGCAAACGGTCACATATAGTAATAATGTATTTTTGCCCGCAGACTCGAAGTCCATAGTACAAACACACACATTCTGCACAACGCTGGTTAATAAAAACAGAACATTTTACAACAGCGTTGGAGGCTGAATCACCAGTGGCAAGCGAAATTTCTGACTTCACGCCATATGCGCATGCACAGAGCAACATTCTACACATAAAATACACTGAGAAAATTGATGATTAGGGCTTAGGGTTTGGTGTTTAGGTAAGTGTGTCGGATTAGGGTTTATGTTACAGTTAGAAAAAGGAAAATAATTGAAGTCTAAGATTAAGTCCAATATTTTTCACTGGTTTTACTTATTCCAGTAGTGTAGCCTGTTGTGGGCATTTGACATCTAACCAAAAACTTTTAATTCACACAACACACATCAAAAAGTAATCGCCAAACTTTATTCCTTTACTCTGAGAAGCAAAATGACTGACAAAAAATAATAGGTCAGAAATTTCGCGTGACACCACGCTACAGAAACTTACTTAACAGAACGTTTGGTAACCGCATTGGAGGCCGAGCCTCAGGTTTACCGACGCATTCCTAACACTATTTGTTCACTTGGTACAACACTACTGCAGAGTGGAACGCTAATTCCTCAACTGGCCAAGGCCAGGTAAAGTACGAATGCATTGTGACGTGCACAGTCCGCACCCTCAAACGAACAAACACTGCAATGTTCGAGCACTCAGTCACAAAGTAAAACGCGGTTGTAGTGTTCAAGGAATAAGGACGAATATAAACAATCTGACTGCGTCAAAGCAGGCAACCATACGTTATTAGACCTTCTGCATCTTTCGAGAAACAAGTGACCTATTTTTGATTACTGCAATAATGCCTCAAATGTAGGAATGTTACATTGAACCTGATGAGTCATGACGACTAGCACTTGCTCTCCAGGACAGGCTGTACAGAGCTCTGCATCCAAAATTATGGGCTACACGCAATCTTTGCATGCATGACTTTCTGAAATTCCATCATATTTGTGATGCATACATGGGCGTACAAAAGGAACGAAAAGGTACGTTTTTGACTGCATTTAAACATCGGGTAAAAGAGGCTCGCAGCTTGTTTGCTGCACAATATTTTTATCGCAGTTGTCTCTGAATGTTTTTGTCATCTGAGAGCTCAGTATTCGGTACAGCTCCCAGATATTTGTAGTGGTTAACAGAATTTGGATTTTTACCACCCATTTGTCAGTACTGGGGTGACTCTGCTTTTTGCACTCTAAGCCTTAAACGTCATACAAACGGTTTTGCTGCAGTTGAAAATATTTCCATGCGATTCTGCATAAGCCTGACACACAGATAAAAGTTCTCTTCGTAACATTACCGAAAATGAGAACTTTTCAGTTTTAATCAAAATGCAGACCGAACGATTAGGACAGAGTAAAAATTAGTATCCTCGTACAAACACCTGGTTCCGTACTCAACTAGTGTAGCCATGGCTTTCGTGTGACAGGTGTATAGGCTACAACAGTAGTAATCCTGCCTAATTTTCGTCTTGTTTAGCAAATTCGTTCTAGCTCTATTATTTTGGCATGTGTTTGAATTTCTATCACAAATGAAGATCCCAAACTTGAGGGATAGCCTATGTCAAGGGTGAGGGCAGGCCCGTAACCAGGGGGGGGGCGCACGGGGGGCGAAGCCACCCCTAGAAAATTTTTCTCCCCGTAGAAAAATGTTTTGTATATAGTTAAAAAAATTGTGCACCTCTCAGAAAACTCTTCGCCTCCCTTGGTGTTCCAAGCTGGTTACGGGCCTGGGTGAGGGGATCTTTGAATGCTACCATTTCGGGCAAAACACTTCAGGTGTCTTGTGTCTTTGGCGCATAACGGATCAGGTGTCTTTGGGGCAAAACCGCTTTTTCTGGCATCCATGAATTGTGTGAAAGTTTTCAGAAGCACGTTTAAGGCTATGAGCTTTCAGGGCTTGCACTGGTTGCAAAAGTTAGGGTCTTGTAAAGCGTCATTTGGAGCCAAAGTGGTCTATTAAGTAGGTGCGTTCAACACTTGACCAGCACGCATATGATACTTTACTAAACCTTTTTCCCAAGCCGTCGTACTGGGATGAACCCAGAAAGACACTAAAACGTGACACAGTCCTTCAAGCTAAATTTAGTTAAAAACTACCACGTTTCGAACCGAAAATGCAGCTAAACAACATTTTTTAAAGAAATGTACTACGTCCGCTTTGCCTCTAACAAAAATAATCAAAAAGTTGCAGAAGAACAAGAGGTTTGACGTGGCACTAACTGTTATGTCAAGATTTCTCTAATCAATTTGAAAGTTTCAGCAATTTGCAAAGTCCAACAGTACCCTAATATTATGAAGTTTAATGTGGACAAATTGAGGCCTATCTAAGAAAAAATAGTACACGAACAAATGGATAAAAAATTCTTTAGAAATACGAACATTTTAAACTATCTCCTAAGTTTTGACACTTCCTGCATATTTGTGGTTAAATACCAAACATTTACGAAATTTTCGATCAGATGCCCTGTCTCAAGATAAATCTTGTAAGGAGATAATTAACCAGTAGGACAAAGAAAAATTCCAAGACTTCTTAAAAATGATTAGAATATAAAATTTCATCTGCAATGTTTTGAAAATTTCGGGGGGGACAAATATTCCAAATGCCCCCACCCCTGGTTGCGCGCCTGCTGGTAGATATAAAGTGCTTGACTTCTTTGCCCAAAAGGTGAGTGTTTTCCCACATCTCTGCAAGCTGTGGGCCGACCCCCTCGCTACCCCTCTGTCTAGTACGGCTATGGTTTTCAGACGTAGGCTGTCTTTAGATCCTCTATGAAGTGGTTTTATCCTCAGAACACACTACTACGTAGCTGGCTACTCTGAGATCAGAGATAATAGGGGAATTTTGATCAGATGTGGTCGCGTTTCAGCAAGCAACAGGTCTTGGAACAAGAAGGAAGTAATGATTTACAGATAACAAACTTGACCATTTTTTATGCACTGTAAGTCACACATATACGTGAAATGCAATTCAGTTATGCTTGATGCTCGCCTTGCTTGTACGAGTACGTGTGTCGCATTAAACAAGCAAAACTTAAGTAACAGTGACTCAGATCAGTTCGCAAGTGCTGAATGTTGTACGATTTTATTGACTGTCCATTTATTTTTTGGAAAACAACTTCCCAAAAGTTTCTGGAAAAGTAGCATGTGCTGCCCATTTGCCGTTCTTTGTAATCAACGCCATCATGTGGTAAGAGAAGTTCGGGAAAATAGGCTTTTTCTGCGCTGTCACGGCTTACAAATATTCTTCTTCAGCTAACATGAACCCAAGAACGTGATTCGGGACGTCATAAAATTGCACAGACTGAAACTCGTTTTGTTCAAAAGCATTTTTTACTTCAATGATGATTTTTACTCGAATGATTGCAAAGAAGTGCCAGTCCTAACTGCAAAATCATGATATTCGATCATTTTCCCTCTCTTACCGGTGATGCGAGTTTTTGAAAAACAATTTAGGCTTTAAAATAATTTGTGGAAAGATGATGTCATTTACCCTCTCTTGATTAAACGCCTTGATTCTGGTGTTTTCATCGTATGAGCAGTTCTTTCAATTCACTGCTGGGCCGCACTAGATCTGGGGGCAGGTGCTGGCAGCCATTCGATGGTCTCGTCATCCAGAACCGTCAAGCCGTTCAGTCATGAGGAGGTCGATGGACTGCCCCACACTCACAAGAGGAGGTCGATGGACTGCCCCACTCCCCTCCATGGGGAGGTCGATGGACTGCCCCACACTCACAAGAGGAGGTCGATGGACTGCCCCACTCTCCTCCATGGGGAGGTCGATGGACTGCCCCACTCTCCTCCATGGGGAGGTCGATGGACTGCCCCACACTCACAAGGCACAAACGTGGCCGGACCCCAGTGCAGTCACGTCGCGAATACTGTTTTCCGAATTGTACAAAATCATGGTGAATAAAGTTACTTTC
>Ga0210059_1001841_pt1 | contig 32465 bp, 32 predicted proteins | sample Ectturendosymbi2_FD_188042 | JGI IMG/M metagenome (GOLD analysis project Ga0210059, IMG submission 188042) | Ecteinascidia turbinata endosymbiont from Florida, USA - Sample 2 (SPAdes) (version 2) | ecosystem: Host-associated > Tunicates > Ascidians > Unclassified | place: Key West, Florida... | reverse complement strand
CACAGTTTCGACACTGACTCAGGGCTATTAGGGAAAATGTCTGTTATTTGCAAATATGCAGCAAAGGGAGTGGCTTGCTGTGCCCTCATCAAAATAAAATGTTCAAAGTCAAATCGCTGGATTCCCGTACTTAAACTGCGTTCTTGCTTATCCAACAAGGCAGTCGCGCAACTGAAGAGGGTGAGTTACTCTTTCCTGGTTGCTGTCAGATTGCTTTTCACATTTACGATAAGATTACTAAGTGTGCAGTTTCTTCACAGAGCTGTCAGTTTGCTGAACGTAACAACTTTCAAAGTTTCTTTGTCTGCACTTCCCCGTATGGTTCCGGCGAGATATGCCTCGCATGGTTCCGGCAAGAAATGACCCGCATCTCCACCACTTGTTGTGGACCCCACGGGGCACGGATCCACAGACACTCAGGTTCTCACCATCAGGAGATGTTGGACAAAAACTTATCTAAGTGTGACGATTTAACCAGAAGGATCTCGACCAAGTGTTTAACCGCGGCGGCACAAAAGTTGTTTAAAACAACTTTTATACGGCATCCCGAGTCGGAAAGCGGAAGGACGTTACAAAGGACGTCCGATGGCGAAGAGAGAACCAATTGACTGAGACTAAAGTTTAGCAACATGTTATTAAAAGGAATTTAGGCTCAATCATCAATCTTTGCACGAACACTTACCTTGAACTGGTTTGACAGAACTTCACTCGGACAAGCCACTAGTTATAAAACTGTCTGTCAGGGATTAACCCGGACAAGTCAGTTTTGTGAAGCTGCTACGGTCCTTGTACTCAGATAGCAGTAAAGAGTCTTATTGAAAAGATCGACCATATGTCCAAATTCGGCCGCATTTATAGTTGAACGTTCTTTCAGAGTTTGTTAACACCTCTTTTATTCCAGGTATTTGGTTGGTTGCTGCTGATTAAGGCTTCTTGTGATTGGTCAGCTTAATTGGCTTCTGGAACTTTCTGGGGTTTGTTTGTGTTTGGGTTTCCTTCTTCTGAACTTCAGTTCGTGTTCCATTGACGCATTTCCTGTCGTGTGCTTCTGGTCACGTGCACTTCCTGATCATGATTGTCCATTAGGTAATATTCATGTGATTTTTGTTGATATTTCACTGCAATTTTACTGAGGTGACTTGGGGTTATTGTCCTTGGATAACAGTGTGCCAGTCTCTGTTGTCATGGCAACGGGCTGACAACCAATTTTCATTGGTTGCAGCTTCTCATCGTTGCTGTTGTCTTGTCTGATTTATTGGCTTTTCCGTAAAGCTGAATTTATGCACAAGAACTCGTTGTTCAGGCAAAACTTGCCTGTAACACAAGATCATTAACGTCTGCAAACCTCCCGCTCGTGATTCACACCAACGGCCATCCTGACGTTCCCACACCCCAGTCTGTATGTAGGAGACTTCAACATGTCAACTGGGGTTACAACATCTCCTGATGGTGAGAACCTGAGTAGGTATGTTTTGGGCATTGACGCGCATTTTTCAAAATCCCTAGTTTTGTGGGGCTTTGCTTGGACCCTGTGTGTTCCCCTGTCTCTGTCGAAGCCCCTTGCCCCCCTGCCAAGCCTCCTCTGTTCACCAGACCTCCCTTGTCTTTCTCAGGGCCCCTCTGCTTTCCCTTGGGCCTCCTGTCTGTCCTCATCCCCGAAAACCATGAGCAAGAGTTTGTATTTTGTTGGGTTGACTTATTCTCATGTCATCATTGGTAGAGAGAGCTATTTTGTTGACACTCTCATTGAATTGTTGGTGACGCGTTTTGCGCTTCAGTGGCTCTCCCAACCTTTGTGTGAGAAACCAGAGCTTGACTTGATGCGCGATTCTTTTGTTGTCAAAAGACGTGACGGTTCAAGCCTGCCCAAGCGCACAATGGCCACAGACTTCGTGCAGTCGGTATCAGTCTGTTGAAGTTGTCAGGAACAGGCTTTTAGTTTGTGTGATTGGGTTTGCATGCTTCTAACTTTTCGTTTGAAAGACTGTGTTTAGTTTCGGCATAGGTTAAGGTTTGTGTTTGAAAGATTGTGCTCAGTTTCGGTATAGGTTGCTTGTGTCTTAATATTAAAAAGTGTATAACTAATATATTTTATCTATATTATGCATTCAGAGTTATTCCTTGTTTAGTAACAGATACTGAGTATTCAGTAGTTGTAATTAATCTCTTTCCATCTTTGTGCTTTTTTCAAATCTGAAAGCAAAAAGATCACACAGAGCTTCTCTTGTTCAATGTTTTCGAAATTGCCAGACAATAGGTTTAAGACTGTGTTTCTATTTTAAGGTAAGCATAATCGCTTTTCTTTTTGTTTGTAATGGTTTGGTTGTTATTGTTTTGCTTGGATTTTGATTGATATGCTGTTACATAATCAATGTTTTTTAATTTACTAAGCAATGTGTTTTGTGTTAACCCTTTTCACCAACAAATGATTAGATTGGTTCTAGCTGTTTGCATCTGTAAAAAGGTGTTGAATTTGATTTATTTTCTTGTATTGTGCATTCAGAGTTATTCATTGCTTAGAGATTGAGTATACATTAGTTGTAGTTAACCTGTTTTTTTTTCAAATCTGAAAGCAAAAAGATCGCACAGAGCTTCTCTAGTTCAGTGTTCCAGAAATTGCCAGGCAATAGGTTTAAGACTGTGTAACCTTTCTTTCTATTTTAAGGTAAGCATAACCGCTTTTCTTTTTGTTTGTAATGATTTGCATGAATTTGTGTGCATGTTTTGCTTGTATATTTGTATTGCATGTGTGAATATATATGGGGTGGTAAGCTGTTTACGTTCTTGTCGTTCACCCCAAGCAGCTTCTTAAGCTGGCTAAACAACAGCAACACCACAACACCTTTAACTGTTCAAGGCAGTCGAATTCGACTGTTCCAAATCAGACTAGCCCATACCACACAATTCTCCAAACCAGGCGGTCGAATTCGACTGTTCCAAATCAGAATACCCCATACCACAATTCTCCAAACCGCTGTCAGCCGTGGCATGTAGCCTCTGTGTTTACACAAGTTTTGGGCCATCTCAGCTTTGTTCAAAGATGGCAGTTCACGCTATGATGGTTTGTGAAAAAAGCAAACTTTCAAGGTGTGATGCTCGTTTTGTGACAAAGCACTTTCGTCAAAATATGTTTATAGCCTTGAAGTCTACAAACATAATCTGATTAATCATTGGCAGTTTTTTGAAAACAGAGTATTTTTTAATATTCAACATGCATTTTCTGTCCATCACTCTGGAAAATGAGACTTTTATCACTGATAACAATGGCGAAAGCTTCTGTGTTTGCTGCTACGTTTTCTGAGAACTGTGCTTTTATCTGGATGTCAGTCACAGAATTTTTGAGTTTTTCGCTCTGTTTTGTCACGTCAAAGATAAACATTGGGAACAGTTCCTTGTAATCTGCTGGGGTTATATTTGGGGAAGAAATCAACTCTTCTGCATTGTAAAACTTTGTTCGAAACGCCGCGGCATCTCCATAAACCCTTGAAAATTTTTGCTGAGTAAAGTTTGTATCATCACAGTCAATTTCGGGGTATATACTAGAGTTGAGCATCACAAACATGTTTGTGAGATTACAGTGGTCGAAAATTGATGGGTTGTGTTGCTGGTCTCCAGATTTATCTGTCTGAAACGCCACGATTATCCAGCGAGGTTTCTCCACATTTGATTTCACCGACAATCGCCAGGTGAAATTTCTCGTTTATGTGACTGGGATTGATTCGCATTGAATCATGCGGTATCTGACTGGGAGACTTGATTTCGATTCAGTTGTTTTGTAGAGTGCAAGTTTTTCTTGCAAATTTGGACTCACATGCGGCATATGCCAAGACAGTTTTGTCAAAACAACCTTCCCATCATCATCTGCATTGTTTCTGAAAATCGCGTGATTATCACCCTTTCTTACGAGAGTTAGTTGATGTTTAAAGCCGTAAACAACTTTCTCATAGTCATCACAGAACCCAAAGATGTGTTTCAGCGGAACTCTGAATGAAAATGTGCCTTTTGGGTCAGGCTTTTGAATGATATAACCATGCCGAATTTTAAAGCCATTATTCTGATTATTTCCAGCAATTGAAGCGTCTGTGCCTGAATCTTTATATCACAATTGGTTCAGGCCTGTGCTTTTTTGAAAATCATCTGAAATTTCAACAGCCCAAGCATCGTTGTTGCCTGCCCAGGGTGAAACAGACTTTCAATCTCTTGTCCTGAAAGTTGGTATTTTATGTTGCTGAACAGATGCATCATAGCGTTGTTTGTTAGCATGATGACGTCAGCATCGGCGTAAGCAGCATCGTTGGCGTTTTTAACCAACTTGCCGTTGAAAACTAGATAACTTTCACTTGGATGTGTGAACAAGTCTTGCGTTTCAATACTTAACCTAATTTCCCCCAGTCTGTTAAGGTCAGTGCCAGTTATTGGCTCGTAACTATGAAATTCGTATTCTGAAATCGATTCATCAATTTCAGGTTTTTCGGTGATGTTTAGAATGTTGTTCATTTATTATAGGTGTTTTTTTTGTTTTCACTTTAAAAATCAGGTATTCCACTTAGTTTATAACTCAATACCCTGTTGAAATATTTGAGTTCTTCAATTTCTCTTTTTAGTTCATCAATATCGTTTTTGAGGGCTTCAAGCTTTTCAAAAACGCCATTGATTTGCTCAGAATCGTTAATTTATAATATGTATTATTTATTCAACCGTCTGACAAGGTCTTGAATCTTGATCGCGCGCTGCCCCGACCCAGCTATCAAGTTGTTCAAATTTGTTGTCACCTGCTGTGCCTTCTGTGGTGTTGCTCCTTGAGGTGCAGGCGAGGGTGCTGAAGACACAAGCTTTGATAAAATTTGTTGTGATTTTGGAGTCAACTTTGAACTCGCAAAATCAATAGCTTTTTGTCCTGCCTTTTGCCGAGCACTTCGAGTAATCTTCAACGCTGTGTCAACAACATGCTTTTTACTGATGAATCCTGACAAAAAGTCTTTGAGCTTTGAAAAATCCCAGAGCCACCAACTTGATACTTTCTTTGATATCCCTTCTTACAAATATCATTTATTTAATGTCAGCATTAAATTTTTATAAGCATCACGAGACAAAATTTTTTGCCTCAAAGGTTCATCGCAAATGCTTACGATTTCATTTCGAAGACCTGTGTTTCCTGCTTGTTTCGAAACCATCAACAATTCCAACCGTTCACACAAAGCGTTTGGGTCAGATGGGAGGATGATGCCTTTTCCGGCTTTTTTCCTTATTTTTTTCCCTCTTTTTATCTTTGCTTCGTCTGAGAACCAAATTTGGCTTATAAATTTTGCCATTCATAGCTTTTGTTTTCTTTTGGTTTAATTCTCTTTGATTCTGGATGTCTTATTGCATCTGTTCTTATCAACATTTCTCCATAGTTTTCAAAATCTTCATCTGTGGGAAGATTTATTTTTGGCTCGTCCATCATCAATAGATGCCAGACCCCTTCTGTTCCTTAATATTCAGTGCCCCCTATTTTTATATTATCATCGACAATATCAACTTTGGAATCACCAAGATACCGTTGACCATTTCTATTTTTCAAGCCATACCTTTTGTCTGCTTCATCAGTTGCAAACTTTTAAAGATATTTTGAAGCCACTGGGCCATAAAACTCAAGGGGTGGTTCGTCATCAGGTGCTGGTAATGCTTCAGGTTGTTCTTCCAGTTCAGGTTCCCAAGGCAATGCTTGCTGAGCTGGCATATTTTCAATCGCTTCCTGATGCGGAGCAAACTTTGAAACAATTTATTCAGATGACTTTTTCTGTTGTTCAGATATTGGCTTGAATATTTTTCCAAAATCTTCATACATTGATTGCTCACCCAATCGTTCTGAGCGAAAATCATTCTGAATTTTGTTCTTGATTTTTATATATTCAGCGACAAGTTTGTCACGTTTCGATGGATCTTTTATTTTTAGAAAGCTCATTTTATTATATATCCAAATTTTGACCTGGATGGATCCAATTTGGATGGAGTCAATTTTGATGGAGCCAATTTGGATTGAGCCAATTTGGATAGAGTCAAGTTTGGGTTGAGTCCAAATTAACTTCGATAGATGAATACTTTTCTATACAGCTTTGGATCAAGGTTCATAATTTTTTGCAATTCTTTACATTGCTCTGGTGTGAGCTTGTCATTGAGAAACGCAGTGACTGTTGAGCTTTTGATTCCAAGACTTTTGTTTTTCATTTGACATTTTATATTAAGGTTTGATAAGATCTTTGTTGTCAACCCAAGAGTTGAAACTTTCTGGATAGCCCTTCCATTTCACCAATGACCTTGTTTTGTCTTTCTTCACAATCTTCTCAATTCTGTAAACTTCTTGTGATCTCTTCTGAAGCTCTTGTTCATAGAAAGTCCCTTGAATTTCTTCATCGTTCAGGTCATTTATTTTATAAGTAACTGGGTTTGTTCTTTGAATTTTTGAAACGGTGAACACTTCTTCTGTCCAGTTTGAGGTGAACCCTTTCTCAAAGAGTCCTTTCTTCTTTTGAATTCGGACTTTGTCACCAGTTTTGAATTTTGCTCTCATGGGTCGCCTTGTAATGTCTGGATAGAGGTTTCTGTAAACTCTCACTTCATTCTCTTTCTTGCTTGCCTCAACAGGAGTCATTTTTATGCTAGAGTGCCTCGTGTTGTTGTATCTCTCTACAAAGTCGTCAAGAACGTCAATATATTTGTTGGTATTGTTTGCTGTCAAATACTTTAACATTTTTTCTTTCATCGTTCGGTTCCAACATTCGACCACTGACGATTTCTCCTCATTTTCAGTAGAGTAAAGTCCTACACCCAACTCCTTCACATGTTTGTTGTAAAACTCTCGGCCTTTGTCTGTCCAAAGCTTTTCTGGTTTTTGCTTTGATTTTTTGAAAATCTCCTTGAACGCGTCTGCGACAGATTTTCGAGTTTTATCTTTGAGCGTAAGCATCCGACCATATTTTGGAAACACGTCAATCACTGTGAGAAGATACCTAATCCCACGGTTGGACTTTGAAAATGCTTGCATTTCAACGAGGTCTGCAGCCCAAATTTTATCAATTCCATTCACATACACTTTTCGTTTTGGAAAATTTTTGGTGATGGGTTTGTGAAGTTCATCAGATAATTGCGAACTCCAAGTAACGCTCTCGCTGCGCTCGTTTTTTTAACCCCCATCCGAAGCGTTTTTTCGTCCCAATAATCGTAGAAACAACACCTTTCTCCATCCTTTCTCGAAGTGTGGGGTTGTAAATACCATTTAGCTCTGTCAACATATTTTTATCGCAAACTTCGTTGCGTGTTTTCGTGTCTTTGTTTTTCACATGACAAATGCCGTGGTGATAAGCTGCCTTGTCGACTCTGTTGATTGGTTTTGACCATGCCTTTGAAGTCATATCCTCATTCAAACGTTTGTTCAGCTTTGTGCCAGGTCCTGTGAAGTTGTGACCCGGTATGTGCATTTCAAATGGTAAAGAATTAATTGTATCATTGATAAACCCTTTTCCACTTGTGCTTACAAATTTTGACTTTTTCGTTCCACAAACAACGCAAATGCCTTGAAGCATTTGACGGTCGTTTTCTGTTTCATGTCTCTCGTTTCCGTAAATTTACGACATTTGACGCAATATATTTTATTCATTTATTAAATGCTATAATAAAATAAATGGAAGTAAAGAATATTTTATGGAACGAAAGCAAAACAAATGAAAGAAACCATCCTCTTTTGCCTCAAAGTTTGAGAGGCTTGATTGTGGGCAAATCAGGCTGTGGTAAGACTACATTGTTGCTGAAACTTCTCAGACCAGGTTGGTTGGACTATTCAAAGTTGTCAGTTTTTGGTAAGAGTTTGATTCAACCAGAGTATAAAATTTTGAAAAAAGGTTTCGAAGAACAATTGCCGAAAAGGGTGATTATGAATTTGTTTGAAACTCAAAATAAAATACAACAATAACAAATTTCACCGAGTGTGTTGATTGAAGAGTTGGCAAAAATTCGACGCCCCCATTCCAAAGAGCCCATGTACCTGACCCGACGATGTACCTGACCCGAAAGAACTGTCTCCAGAGCAAAAGAATCTCATGATGTATGACAATCTCTTGCTTCAGAAGCAGAACAAGTGTGAAGCATATTACGTTCGTGGAAGGCATTAAAATTGTGATTGCTTGTATTTGAGTCAAAATTATTTCAAATTGTCTTGTCAAACAATTCGAGAAAATGCAGATTTCTTTTGTCTGTTTCCTCAAGACCAAAAGAATATTGGCCACATACACAACGACCACGTGTCTCAAGACGTGACGAAAGAACAGTTTAAAAAACTTTGCAAACACGCGTGGTCGAAGCCACACAATTTTGTTGTGATTGATTTGACCTCACCAAAGTACTATGGGAAATACAGATTGGGCTTCGACAACTTTTATATTATAGAATAAATGGATCGTGAAATTCTCGAAAAAATTGAGGGAAATACTTCTCCGAAAACTTCAACTCAGATTGTGGTTTCAGAGAATTTGACAAAAATAAAGACAAGTTTTAACCCACCAATCGAGTTGGACCGCACACGAAAGTATGAGATGGCTTTGGTGAATTTAGAGACGGATTATTCGTTTCCGAATTTGTCTCATGAAAACAACGTTTTCAGATATTCTCCCGGTTTCATTGAGGACGGCTCAACACGACAAAGACAATGGGTCTAAGTTCAAATTTCAGAAGGCAGTTACAATCTCATTAATATTGTGGAAACAATAAAAATTGCGATGAAACGAAATGGGCATAACGATGATGCTGTGAAGATTTCAGCAAACACCAACACTTTGAAAAGTGTCTTGGAAATTCAAGGCGACTTTCAGGTTGATTTCAGAGTCTGAAATTCAATTTCAAATGTTCTTGGATTTCGAAAGCAGGTTTATGAAGAGGGTATTCATGAGTCGCAAAATGTTGTCAACATCTTATCAATAAATTCAATTCTCGTGAATGTGGAAAAAAAACGGTTAAAAAATTGTTGAGAACCTGAGAAATCTTGTGTATCTTCCAGTGATTTTAGATAAAATCAATAAAATGGAAACAGTTGTCACAGACCAAAACGGAAAGCAGTTGAATCTTCGTGGAGAAAACCTGACAATCAGATATCACTTGAGAGAAATTTAATTACATATAATAAACATGTCTTACACAAACGTATCAGTAAACATTTCAGAAAATCAACAGCAAAAATTGAAACACGCTGTTGATACTAAGAGTCCAGTGAGTATTCATCTCGGCTACAACAATTTGTGTGGAAGTGATGTTCTTGCTTTGACTAATGCACAAGTGAACAGAATGAAAAAAGCCTATGAGAATGGAAAAGGCATCATGATAAAAATGAGTAAGCGACAGGTTGTTCACAACATAAAACAGAGGGCGGTTTCCTCGGGTTCCTCGCAGGTTTGGCTGCAAAGGCTTTGCTTTTTATGGCAAAGACTGTTCTCGCAACATTGGCGACTGGAGCGTTGAGTGGTGTCGGGTCGGCTTTGGCGCAAAAAGCAACAAACAAGGCCATGGGAAACGGGTTGTATTTGAAAAAAGGCTCAAACATCGCAAGAGTCAAAACAGACGGTCAAGGGTTGTATTTGAAACCTTTCAAAGGTGCAGGGCTTGGCACAGTTGGAGATGGCTTGTATTTGAAACAGGGAGGTCAAGTTTTTGACGGCCATGACCTTCTTCTCGGTCCAAAATCTCCTTTTAAGAACATACCAGTTCTCGGTTGGTTGTTGTGAAATTGTTGCGTATTTTTTGTCATTAAATAAATGTGTAAATCAAAGGTAAAACAAATTGAGCAAAAAGTCACGCAAGACATCAACCAGCACAAAAATCAACACATCAACCAAGCCGTCGGTGAGCAAAACAAGAGCAAAAAAGTAACAATAAACCAGAAAATTTACCAACAAATAAATCAATATTTGAATGAACACACCAACCAAAATGTTAAGTAAAGTGATTTTTTATTCATTTAATAAAAATGAATAAGGGTCATTTATACAGACTTCAACAAATACATGAAATCGAAAAACAAATTCATATTGATAAAATTAAACAAGAGTCAGTCGTTAAAAAACATCATCGCGTGATCAATTTTTGTCATGTTTGTTTCATACTTGTTCAGTTTTGTATGTTTTTGTTGAATGTCGGCTTTTTATCCAATTTTCAAGAAATCATAGGCAACATTGTAGGAAAGATTTTGCAGGGATTAAGCTTGGTTTTTGGAAGTGTCTCAATTCTTCTGAAAGTAATTGAAAAACACGTTTTCAAGAAAATTCAGAAACATGAGAGGCAAAAAACTTTGATTGAGAACCAAATCAACTCGATTCGAAACATAAATTCGAAAGCATTGTCAAACAATGAAATTTCTGAAGGTGAGTTTGAAAAAATACTTTTTGAAACAGAAAAATATAGGAAGAAAGTTGAAACATATAGAAAGTTTGATGAAGTGGATTTGGAAATTGATAAGATGTTGCCAAAGAAATCGTAAAGTTTTGTTTAGAATAAATGATTCAGGTTGAAAATGCGATTTTACCAAACAAACCTCTGAGCAACTTTGAAATTGAAGATGCGGTGAAAAAGATTGGTTTGAAAAACTTTCGTGGTGTTTTCTTGAGAGAAACTTTGCCAAAGAAACCAAAACGAAATGAGTGCACAATTATGAACCTAGACGACACTTCTGGAGATGGAACGCACTGGGTCGCGTGGTTCAAACGTGGTGATAAAAAGTGGTATTTTGACTCGTTCGGATTGTCTCCACCAACTGAGTTGAACGACTACCTCGGTGATGTGTTCTATCCAACTGAGCAAATTCAACCAAGGCAAGAAGTGATTTGTGGCCATCTTTGTCTTTTTGTTTTAAAAGAGATGCAAAAAGGAAAGTGCCTCCAAGAAATAATCAACAAATTTTGGTGATATAATAAAGATGCCTGTCGACAAGTTTGGACGAAGTCCAGAAACGTTACAAAATGTTACAAATGTTGCTGGAGTTTCACATGAATATGTGAACAGCAACTTTTTGCGAAAAGGTCAAGCCATTGACATGTTTGATCAAAGCATCATGAATCTTGGCAAGGCACAAGGACCAAAGAACGCACTGAGATGGAAATATGTGAACGAAAGATTTTTTAAAAAAGGTGATCCAATCGATATGAATCAAAAGGCAATAAAGAACGTATTGTCTCAAACCGAAAAAGGCGACGAAAGGCTACGTCGACTCGAAAAGTGCTGGCGAAAGAGATTTGGCTATGAGGGGTCATTTAGTGAAAAACGTGAGATGGCCAGAAGAAGATCATGACTTGGTGAATCGAGCATATGTTTATTTTGTAGCAGGCAAAAGGTTACCAACTGAAGGGGGCACTATGCAGGAGCAAATTGATATGGACCAACATTCAATAAGAAATATAAACTCAAATCCACAAAATGAAGATGAAGTGGTTCCGAAACAGTGGATTGAAAAAATTTTTTGAATCGTAATAGCCCTGCGTTGACTATGGCAAGAGATTTTAATATGGATGGGAACCATATCTCATACCTGAGAGCACCAGAACAAAATCACCACGCAGCGACAAAAGGATACGCAGATACAAAGCTGTCGCTTTTGGGTGGTGACATGCATGGAGGGATTGGTATGGGTGGAAACAGGATTTCACATTTTGGTGAGCCTGAGCAGACCAATGACGCAGTCAGATTGAGTTATGCAAACGAATTCTATCTTAAACGTGATGGAACAAATTGGATGAGAGGACCTCTTCATGTTGGCGGTTTTCGAGTGATTCTCATAGGGAACCCCCGCAAAGAACAAGACGAGGTAAATTTACGAACACTTCAAGATTCAGAAGCACATGATTTACAACAAGCAACCGCGGCAGCTGACATAGCAGTCAGCGACGCGATAACAAACCATGCAAACATTTTTAATCGAGACATCAGAACAAAAAGTTTGAACTTGGACCCACAAGGAACAGCAACAAAAAATTTCAGCATGGGTGAACAATATCATATTGCTGGGCTTCCAGATCCAACACTTGAACACGAGGCTGTCAATTTCAGAACGTTGAACCAAAAAGTTTTGAAAGAAATTAGGAAAAATAACCTCTCGGAAGCGCTGAAATATTTGAGACTTGATGGTCAAAACCAAATGGTTTCAGATCTTCAAATGAACGATCACACATTTGTCGGTCTGGCTGACGCAGTCATGCCTACTGATGGTGTGAACAAGAAAGTTCTGGACGAGGCTGTTAATTCGTTGACTCATGATTTGACAGCAGAAAGCAAAAGGTATACTGATAATTTAATAGTTCAAACAAATGAAAGCCTAAATAGAGAAACTGAGAGAATAGAAGGATCCATTACTGTAATTAAAGGACGAATTGTAAGAAATTCTGAAACAGACGAACTTAAAGAAACAATATTAAATCAAAAAATTGATAGAATTGAACAAAATTTTTTTGAAAGAATTACTGATTTAGAATTCCAACTTAGAAAACTACAAGAGTAGAAAAAACGTTAACAAAAGACAGTGGACGGACCGACTGCTTCGAGAATGAGATAGTTTTTCAGAGTTATAATAAATGTGTTAGCTATGCCCGATAACACTGGAGATAAAAAGTATTGCGCCCCTTGGAAGCAAAAAGTTGTGACTTATGACTTTCAAAATTACTCTTCACTTGGAAAAGAAAAAACATTGAACGAAATCGAAAATGCTTTTAGTGTTTGGCAAAATGTTTGCAATTTGAAATTTAAAAGGGTTTTGATGGGAGTCATGTGATGAATATTGCATTTTTGATAGATGATGAAAAGCAAAATGCAGAAATTAACTGCCTTTACAAACTAAATAATAAAAAATCTGGCACTTTGGCACATGGGTTCTACCCCGGTGATTCAACATTGTCTGGTGATTTCCATTTTGACAATGAGAGATGGTCAGACCAGAAAACAGTTTCAGGGGATTAGTTTAATTTGTTTTCAGCCGCTGTTCACGAAATTGGTGATTGCATTGGACTGTTTCACAATACTGAAGACAAAGACAGTGTTATGCAGCCAATTTATAGTCCCGGATTCAGTGTCAAACACAAAAAAGAGATACTTTCTGAATCTGATATTCAATCAGTGCAAGAAATGTATGGCGCAGCAAAAAATGTAATTGTTACGGCAATTTTTAACTCTAACAAAGCAAAAGTTATGATCAGAAAAATTGAAAAAGACACAAAGACAAAAAGGGTTAAAATAATTTACACTATGAAACCAAAGCACTTCAGCGAAAATTCTGATATTTCTAACAAATCATTTCAAAGTCTCTTGAAAAAACTGACTGACATGGATCATGACGCATTTGTCGATGAGAATTTTGGGAATGATTAAATTTAGTTAAAAATTTTTTATCATAATACAAATGAATATCTCGAGACCAACGATGATTTCAGTATTGAAAGAAAATACCGAAGGATTAACTCAAATGAACAAAAAACAACTGTGGGTTGACCGACAAAGCTTTCAAAATTGAAAAGAATCGAGAGAGAAGACCGTGTATGCGGTCAATGGAGCTAATTGACCTCAAAACAGACAAAAAATTGTTTTTTCCGAGTATATGGGAGGCGACGAAATATTATGGAAAATGCTATACTTTTATATAAAACAACGGCAAAGTGTGGGAAAATAAAAAAATTAATGTGATTGACAATTAACCAGTTTCAGAAAGAATAACAAAAAATTTTGTTATTTTTTGTGAATACAATGATAAATTTTAGTTAAAAGATTTTTGTACCCTATAATAACTGAAAGACGAAACGTTGCAAAAGTTGATAAACCTTGTCGGTGATGGATTTTTTGAGAACTTTTTGGGAAAGAGGAAACTCTCAAACAATTAAGAGCCGAGGCATGCCTTCGGGGCTTCAAACACATTACAAAACTCAAGAAAGCACAATTGAAAAATTTACTTTCAAAGCCACAAGACTTGGATCAATTAAGAAAACGAAATCTATTGGTGGAAGCAAAGAAACGTGGAATCAAAAATGCCACAAAGCTCAAAAAGAAACAACTCATTATCGAAATTGATGATAAGGTATTGAAATTGATGGAGGAAAAACAGTCCTCCTTCAGGGGTTTCACAAATCAATTCACACTTGAACTGAGCGAAAATGTGACATATGACCCAGAATCATTTTTGACTGCTGTGAAACGAAAGGCACTCACAAAAATCCAAACGCAAACCAAGGTGAAAATCATCTTGAGAGCAAAGATGGAAAAGACAGATCTCAAGACTGGTGAAAGCCTTGTGGAAGAACATCAATTCAGATCAAAAAATGAAATTGTTCTTGAATCAACAAACAAAAACGAATTGTGGAGTCTCTTGACAGAACAAGTCCTTGAGGACCTTGCAAAATTTCAGATGAATGGGAGTGGGTGGACATTTCACTAAATTGTGGAACTTGATATTCACACTTTTGGATATGAGCCATTGAAAGAAAGTTCTTGGGCTCCTCTTCCGAAATTTCTAGCAAGCAAGAAGGCGAACATCAATATGAAGAACACTGATAACCATTGCTTCAAATGGTGTATCGCAAGAGCTTTGAATCCAGTTGAAAGAGACTCAGAGAGAATCACAAAAATTTTGAGTAAGCAAGCAGAGTCTCTCAATTTCAAAGGAATTGAGTTTCCGATGAACTTGAAGGATATTGACAAGTTTGAGAGACTCAATGCTGAAATTAAAGTTAATGTTTTTGGGTATAAAGCAGAGGGTGTTCACCCCCTGAGAATATCCAAGCTCAAAAGAGAAAAAAAGGTTCGCCTCCTTCTTCTTCAGAACAAACACTATTGTCTTGTCAAGAATTTTTCAAGACTTGTGTCGGTTCAGGTTTCAAAACATCATGGTGCAATTGAGATTTGCAAGAGATGTTATCATTTTCCAAACAAGAAAGCCTTGGAAAAGCATGAGGAAATTTGTCAGAACCATGATGCAATCAGGATTGTTCTTCCAGAAAAGGGTTCAATCTTGGAGTTCAAAAACCACAAGCATTCAATGAGAGTGCCGATTTTGGTTTATGCCGATTTCGAGTCTTTCACAAAACCGATTGACTCATGTCAGCCCAATCCTGACAGAAGCTTTACGAATGCTTACCAAAAGCATGAACCGTCTGGATTCTGCTTTTACATTGTTTGTGGTGGGAAAAAGTCACGGCCTGTCTTGTATACAAAACAAACAGAAGATGAAAACATGGCTGAAATCTTTGTGAAGATGCTCCGAGATGAAGTGGACCAAGTTTGGTCATCAGAAGTGAAAGTGAAAGAGATGATCTTGTCAGAAGAAGAGAATTCAAATTTTGAGAAAGCGGCCGAATGTTGGATTTATAAGAACCCATTTGAGGATGGTGAAAAGAAAGTGCGAGACCACTGCCACTATTCCGGCAAATTCAGAGGAGCGGCTCACAATCAATGCAACTTGCTTTTCCGAAAACCAAAACATATTCCAGTTATTTTTCATAATTTAGCCGGATATGATTCACATTTATTCATCAAGAGTCTTGGGAAAACACAAGGTAATATTGATTGTATTCCAAACAATGAGGAAAAATACATAAGCTTCTCAAAAAGTGTAAATGATGAAAACAAGAATTTGAAATACAAAATTCGATTTATTGATAGTCTCAAGTTTATGTCAAGCGGTCTTGACAAGTTAACGAATAATCTTGAAAGGGACCTGTTTCAAAAAATGAAGACACATTCCAAAAACTTTGAATTATGTCTGAGAAAAGGAGCCTTTCCATATGATTGGTTTGACTCTCTGGAAAAACTATCTGAAAGAAATTTTCCACCAAAGGAAGCATTCTTCTCAAAACTCATAGATTCAGAAATTTGAGTTGAAGATTACGAACATGCCCAGAAAGTTTGGAAACAGTTTGAAATGAAAAATTTCCGAGAATATCATGATTCGTATCTCAAGACAGATGTTCTTCTCCTGGCGGATGTTTTTGAAAATTTCAGAGATATTTGCATGAATAACTATGATTTGGATCCAGGGTGGTATTACACAGCATCGGGATTGGCCTGGGATGCTTGTCTGAAAAAGACTGGTGTTTAACTTGAGCTTCTTTCTGATCCGGATATGCTTTTGATGTTCGAGCAGGGCTTTCGTGGAGGAGTCTCGATGATTTCGAAACGATACTCCAAGGCGAACAATAAATATATGGGTAAGAAATTCAATCCGAATGAAAAATCAAAATTCATCCAATATCTTGACGCTAACAATCTCTATGGTTGGGCGATGAGTTTGCCACTACCTGTTAGTGGTTTCAGATGGATGGATGAAAATGATTTGGAAAACTGGATTGAATTTTCAGATGGATGTAACCTTGAGGTCGAACTGGAATATCCAAAGAAGCTTCATGATTCGCATAATGAATATCCGCTTGCTCCAGAGAGACTGATTGTCAACAAAGTTGAGAAACTTATTCCAAATTTGAATGAAAAGAAGAAATATGTTCTTCATCACAAAAATTTGAAACAATATTTGGATCTCGGCTTGAAACTAAAAAAGATTCATCGCGGAATCGCATTCAGTGAAAATGCATGGTTGAAACCATACATTGAGTTGAATACAAACCTTCGTTCCTAGGCGCAAAACGAGTTTGAGAAAGATTTTTTCAACTCATGAACAACAGCGTCTTTGGAAAGACGATGGAAAATATTCGAAACTGAGTGAATATTCGACTGGCCAATAACCAAAAGTCACTGAAAAAATATGTGGCAAAACCAAACTTTGATCATTGCACTGTATTTGACGAAAATTTTGTTGCAGTGCACATGAAAAAAAACGGAATTGGTTTTCAATAAACCAGTCTATCTCGGAATGAGTATCCTGAATTTGTCAAAGACATTGATGTATGAGTTTCATTATAATTACATCAAGAAAAAATTCGGCTCGAAGGCAAATCTCTTGTTCATGGACACTGACAGTCTTTGCTATGAAATCAAAACAGAAGATTTTTTCAAAGATATTTCAGCTGACGTCCAAAAAAAATTTGACACTTCAAATTTCTCACTAAACCATCCTTCAGGCATTCCAACAGGAATAAACAAGAAAGTTCCAGGAATGTTTAAAGATGAGGCTGGTGGTGAAATCATCGAAGAGTTTGTTAGCTTGCGAGCGAAGCTCTACGCAATCAAGAAACTTGATGGTGAAGAAAAAAAGTGTAAGGGTGTCAAGAGAAATGTCATAAGAAACAAAAATTTCTTTCAATGATTACAAAGACGTCTTGTTCTCAGGAAAAAAAGTGCTGAGGACGATGAATGTCATTCGAAGTCGCCAACACAAGCTATCCACAGAACAAGTGAATAAAATAGCTCTCTCTGCCAATGATGACAAGAGAATAATTCAACACAACAAAATACAAACTCTTGTTCATGGTTTTCGGGGATGAGGACAGACAGATAGGCCCAAGGGAAAGCAGAGGGGCCCTGGGAAAGACAAGGGAGGTCTGGTGAACAGAGGAGGCTTGGCAGGGGGGCAAGGGGCTTCGACAGAGACAGGGAACACACAGGGTCCAAGCAAAGAATCGACAAAACTAGGGATTTTAAAAAATGCGCGTCAATGCCCGAAACATACCTACTGACCTGGACTCCTGGGCAACATCCAACAACCTTGGACTTTTGTATAACCCAAAGGAAACAGCCAGCTTCTTCTCTCACCAACGGAGCGTCAACACCAACCCAGACCTGGCCTTCGCGATTTTCGGCCAGGACAGCCGACTGCCGGACTGACGTGTTCTAGGAAAGCTCCCCTGGTCACAACATCGGCCTTCCCTCATAATGCCACCGCAGCTTAAGGTTCCTGCCCACAGAGATCCGGTGAAGTGTTGGAACTTTTGCAAGGCTGATTGGAAGCACTTTTGCACTCTCACGGATGAATCCGTTGAGAGATTGCCACCTCTGGACACATCAAACATGGAGAGGATTTTTTCGAGAGCCTAATATTTGCGGCCAAGCAATGCATCCCACGTGGCCACCGGAAGAACTATGTGCTATGCTAGGACAAAGAGTGCGAGACCCTCCATCGCTCCTTCTCTCGAGTCCCAGTGGGGACTGACTCTGATTGAGCCGCTTCATCCCTACTATCTCGGCTCAGGAAGAAGCAGGAGCGATGAAAGGAAGCTGTCAACTCCATCGACTCCTTGCACTCTAGCAGCAAGGTGTGGAGAACCATCAACAACCTTACTAGCAGGTATGGATGCTCCTTTCACCAGTGTCCCGTCTCGGCAAACTCGATCGCCTTGCAACTCATGAAGAACGGGCCACACGGGACCAGGAATCGCGAGTCCACCAGGCTGGTCAACAAGGAGCTGTCTGGCCTATGGAAGATTCCAACACCTGAAGGTAACAGTATCTCTGAACCCTTTAGGCCGGAGGAGTTAAATGCTGCCCTCAGATGGTTGAAGCTATGAAAGTCTCCGGGATTGGATTCCATCTTCACGGAGTTCATACTCCACGCCGGGTCTGCTCTCAAATCTTGGTTTTGTGACTTCCTCACTTCTGCATGCGCCAACTCAAAATTCCAAAGATCTGGAGAAGAGCACTAATAGTTGCCATCCCTAAGCCAGAAAATCAACTGGGGGACCCAAAGAGCTACCGTCCCACATCCTTTCAAAATCCTCGAGAGGCTCGTCTACGCTCGTGTCGAACCAATCATCGACCCATTGCTCCCTCAGAACATGCTTTCGACACGGGAGGTCGGCCGTTGACCAGGTCACCCTGCTGACACAGGACATCCAGGATAGCTTTTCGGCTAAAAAGAAAGCCAGGGCTGTGTTTGTTGACATCACAGCAGCCTGTGACATTGTATGGCACCGGGGCCTTACGTGCAAGTTGCTGCGATTGCTGCCTGATAGACACATTCACATGATCATCGAGATGATTGGTGATCACAGCTTTACCTTTACCACCAGAAACGGCAAAAGAAGCGGGTTACGACGCATCAAGAACGGTTTCCCACAGAGATCTGTCCTGGCGCCCCTTCTCTTCAATATCTACATCTCTGAGCTGAGTACCACCGTCTCCAGAAAGTATGTATATGCTGACAATTTAGCAATCACGCATGCTGATGGAAACTGGCAGGCATTGGAAGGGTTGCTGGCCAAGGACATGGCAACGCTAGGTGAATACCTCTAGACTTGGAAGCTAAATCTCAGCACTACAAAAACTGTGTCGGCAGCCTTCCATCTTGACAACAAGCAAGCTAAACGTGACCTTAAGGTAAAATACAACAACGAAATGCTGCCCTTCTGCTCCGAGCCCAAATACCTTGAAGTAACGTTGGACAGGTCGCTCATGTATAGCCGACACCTTAAATCACTACGCAAGAAGCTGACATCACGTGTCGCGCTCCTGAGGTGGCTTGCTGGCTCCGGTTGGGGTGTTGGAGCAACAACTCTGAGAATAGCCACCCAAGCCTTGGTGCATTCAACTGCACACTATTGCGTGCATGTCTGGTGCTCATACCCGCCTCATTGACCTCACCATCAACTACGCCTTGCGAACTGTGACTGGATGCCTGCGCTCTACACCAGCGGACAACCTTCCAATCCTCGCAGGCATCCAACCTGCTGAGCTTCGCCGCAATGCTGCCACATTGTCTCTAGGATGCAGTGCCATGGAACCTGGACATCTGCTCCACTCAGCGCTCACCCGTCCATCGAATGCTGTTGCACGGCGCCTCAAATCGAGACACCCATTTGAACCCACCGCACAGCAACTCATCAGCTTCACTGACAACAACAACATACGTGCGGCACATTGTGCGGATCACCAATGGAATGCAGAGTAGGCGGACAACCCAACAAGACTCCGCATTTTCATCCCTGACACTGGCACCCTCCCCCTTCCCAAGAAGAGCCTGGGTCCGGCTTAACCGCCTCCACACCAGTGTCGGACGTTTCCGCTCCTGCTTACACAAATAGAGTATGGCCTCCTCTGCGGCCTGTGAGTGTGGCGCAGAAGAACAAACCGTCGACCATGTTGTCCTCCAATGTCCAATCCATCGACCTCCTCATGGACTGCATAGCCTGATGGTTCTGGACGATGAGACAATCGAATGGCTGCTCAACACCTGCCCCGAGATCTAGCGCGGCCAAGCAGTGGTTTGAACAACTGTCTCAAAAGAAGAAGATGCATATTCTACTTTGTCTCATGACCACTTCAACCAAATGTGTTCAACCTAAATACTTTTCAGTGTCAATTGCATCATAAAGCATAGCTGAAGTTTTGCCACACCAAGGTTTTCTTTAGTCATTTGTTTAGGAACAGTGGTTCCACTTTGACACCCTCCATGTTTGTACATTCATAATTTCAATTATTAATCCTATCCATGTTGCCTTTATAATGCTAGTGTACAAACCAAACACGATTTGAAACAACAAACTAGCTTGAACCATATCACAAATTTTGAAATGACTCACTTCAAATTCAGTCTAACAAGCCAGTGTCATAAAACGACAATTTTGCGCAGCGTGTTGAAGAACGAAAAAAGCTAACTGGCCTGGTATCGTCCAACGACCAGTCAATACAGGCTCACGTAAACTAGGTGTGAAGACAGCCGGGCCTAGTGTAGACCACAGACCACATTAAAACAGCTAACCTGTCCTCTAGTCTAGACTATAGATAACAGCAAGCCTTCTCTTGCCACCGAGGTACAATGCAAACAACTGTCATGTATACTGTAAGAGCTCTATCTATCTACACCACCAACAGACTCATGCTGACAAACGTGGCGTGTTCCATCAGTGGGGCATGGGACTACACTACGGTATTGAGATTACACCATAGACAGACTTGGAGTCATAGCACAGAAGTCTGACACTAAATGAATGATTGTACAACTTTTTCCAAGAGTCTGAATACTCGAAATATCGAGATAAGCGTTTCGGGTATCCTTATCCGTATCCTGTTCCCGTTTGAAAGCAGTTTTTGGATATCCGTATCCAGTTGCAAACTCACTATCCTTCCGGATATCCAACCGGCAAACCGAATAATGATCATCTTTGTCATTCTCTTCAGGGAAAGTTCGTTATAGCTGGCATGGTATGGCTTATTCGTGCATTTTCGTGACTCAAATCACGAAATAACACGAATGCAGCAAGAGGAACTACAATAACATCAAAGATCACAAATTAATTTCATGTCGATGAAAATATAAAAACACAGGTTTCGCAGTTTAATAATCGTGTTCTAACATGTTGAATCCACAAAGGGTTGGCGAAAGTCCACCTGGGTCAAGCCATCAGCCAGTCCTGTTGCTAGCACACACCAAATTTTAATTGAGGACGTTTTGGAAGTTGATGGAGAAATCAAACACATATCCTGATCCTGTCCTGGTTCAATTTTCTTCAAATATAATTATCCAAATCTAAGCCTGTTTGAAAAAAACCGCAAGTATCCCGCAGGATATCCAATCCTCTCCATACTCACCTCTGGTGGACATGAACACCTGTGCTCTTTTCACACATGGGGATTTAACGTTGTCATAGAGATGAGTTCCTTCCTATGTTTTGCTGGACCTTTTGCGGGTGTCAGGCGAAATTTCTGACCTCAGGCTATTGTTTGTCAGTTATTTTACTTCTCTGAGTAAAGGAATAAAGTTTGGCGATTACTTTTTTAATGTGAGTTGTGACAAACACCTCTTATCCAAAACCAATTAGCTTAGTTTTACATTAAATAGATCTTGATTTTTGGTTTTCAAATACAAGCACATCCAATATCATTCTAGTTCTACATGATGATACAGGTTACACAGTGCAATGCTATGGCAAAGCACACACTTGGCCTCAAAGCTTAGATCTTTTCAGTTGTACCCCTAATGAACATTAGACATGAATCACAGAAATTTGAATAAGGGTTGATGATGCCTATTTAGTAGTTGAAATATATACTCTATAAAATCTTATGCTGTTAAAAAGGATTCTTTTTGATAGACAGTAGTAATTCCAAGCAATAAGAATATAAAACTATCTTCTGCTAGTATATTCTTGTTAGTGATTAGACCTAAAGCAACAAAGTGTTCATGAGTAGAGTCAAGTTAGAGTTAATCACTTGCAAGTGACTAGGCCTATGGCCAAGTGAAATGCTAGCATAGCTTTTGTGATTAAAATGTGCATATCTGCATCCTACCTAATCATTGAGAAAAGATTAGATATATCAGAGCTTCGAAATACCGCACTGCGTAGTAAAATGCAAAGTTTACATGTATAGTAATCACTGGTATGACAACTTGGTTAAATAGAATTAGGAAGAGAGCCAAAGAAACCAAAGAAATAACGTATTGTTATATTCTGAGGCCACATGTGTTTGCTAAAGACTTTGACAAACTGTTTGGTAAGTTCAGCTCAAAAAAGCTTGTTGCTTTGCTGGAAATGTGCTTGCAAAACATTTTGCATGGGGATGGTAGCTTATAGATATTAGTTCATCCTAATCATAACTAGTTTTCACTATACCTTCATGTCATTCATTGCAAATATGTTATTAAGTACAAAAATGTTTTAATTTAAAAAAAGCAGTTAAGAGTAAAATGCATCTGAAGAAACTTGATACTAAATATGCTCATCCAAAGAGTTTCCATACTAAGTTCAGCAAGTTAAATGTCTAAAATTAACCCTATGTGCTTCATTTGAATAACGCAGTGACGTTCAAAGATAAAAAAATTTAACGCCATCTTAGTTTGTGGTCGATGCATAGGTAAACTATGGAGAAACAGGTGGGGCTTGCAGTAGACTAAATTATCATGGTAGATAGTCAACTATAACAAAAATTCCTCCATACTACCACTTGACTATGGCACATCTTTGTTGGACACCTATAAATACCATAAGATCACTAAGATTGCTAAGAATTCTAAGATTGCTAAGATCGCTAAGATTAGTAAGATCATTAAGATTACTAAGATTAATTTCTGGTCTTCGCATTCTTGATGATCTTAGTGATCTTGGCGATCTTAGTGATCTTAGCAATCTTAGCCATCTTGGTGATATTAGCAATCTTAGTGATCTTAGCGATCTTGTGGTATTTACAAGTGTCCATCTTTGTTCAGTATTTAGCAGCAGGATGACACCTTGTTTCATGCTTGGATTGTTTCTTGTCAATGATTTCCTGGAAACTTTGGCAGAAGTACAACACTGTCTTGTATTGAATATCTGTGTGCAGCTTATAAAAAGATTCGTAAAATTTTACATTAGACCATTGACAGTGTTTTCCTACTTTAGAATAACCACTCAGTCAAACCATTTTTGCTTTGGCCTGAACCAACATAGGCCCAATTGTTCAGTGATACGTTTCTTTTCCAAATGCTTTTATCTTCCCACAACAAATATATGTAGATTTTCACATGTTTTCAATTTTTATTCAACATGTACTTCTCTGTGATTTTGAAAAATTATAGTAGTCATTGGCAATTTTTTCACTCTATTTTCATCTAGCTATTTCTTGGAAATGCATTGATGTCTTTCTTTATAGTGCTTAGAGTATAATTGCTTTTAGTATCTCACATACACTATTCCATTTTATGTGGATATTAATTCTGATATGAGCATATAAAAATTAGAATGTCACCTTAAAAATAATAAACACAAATGCCAATGATATGAATGACATTCCATCAGATGAAGGGCTGGCCCTTAGCCAAATGGACTGATTGCTTCCAATTGGGCCTCGTGCCAAAAGGGGCTGCACTATGGCTGCTAGCCTATGCAAACATGCACTTTCTGATGTATTGCTAGCGCAGGACCCTCAGTATTTTAAGTGAGGATCTCTTGCCAACGAAAACCAAGGTGAACTGCACGGTTTCAACACCTTCTTTCATCAGGATTCATTTTAGATTTGTAACTGTGGTCATTGTTTTTGAATAATGTGTGATCTAGTTTCTTAATAGCAGGTAGTTAAGGCAGAGAAAGCTTGAATTTGAAGCTGTTTTCTGTTTCTGTTGTAAGCGTTTCATACTTGGCAGGTCAAGTTTTAATAGTTGATTCAAGATACAGTTCAATAGTTTCAATAGTTACTGCCACTTGTCTTCTGCAGGTTTGTTGAGTTTATACTTTAAAATGTGTGTTGTTTAGCCGATCTTTTAATAGGGCTATTCAATTTCCTTCATAGAGATTTGATAAGGTAGCCAGCCACTTTCCCTAATTTGTTTATTGCCCTCAGGATATACTTGACCATCCCCGTTACCGTGGCATCTGGAAAAAGGAGTTTTTCAAACCTAAACGTAATTAAAACTTATTTGAGATCATCAATCCAACAAGAGCACCTAAATAGTTGACAATTATGTCCGTCCATTAAATCTGAAATTCACAGAGGCTTAAACTTGGACAAAAGTCTGAGGAACTTTGCTAATGTCAAAGTCCAAAAAATAAGTTTATCTTAGCCAATGCATTTTATTTATCTTAGACTGCAACAACCAAAAGCAGGGCTGCGGAGCTGGAAATCAAATTTCAGGCTCGGGGTCTGGCTCTAGCTCCAGACATCTAAAGTTTTTGACTCCAGATACGGGTGCAACATCTAAAAACTTTTGGCTAAGGCTCCAAAATGATTTGGTCAACTAAAAACTAAAAATTATTGTCTTATATGTACAATGTAAAATTGTATTATTGCACCAGCATAGATGAGGTGTCAAGAAATGGTATGTTTGATGGATAGTGGGACATGTGCAAAAAAGTTTGAAAAGACCTGATCTACACAGAAAGGATTGGAAAAGATTTTTTCCAGGGGGCATCTAGAATTTCTAGAATTCAAAAGATCTAGAATTCAAAAGATTTTTTCCAGGGGGCATTAGTGGATTTTTGCAAGTGATGGCCAAATGCATTTGGCATCAAAACTTAGCTACAAAACATCAAAAATCGAAAAAGCATGATAACCCCCCTCTTGGATTTTTTCCAGGGGTGGGCCAACAGTGATTGAATTTCATTTTACCAACTCAAAACTAAGAGACAAACATTTTTCTACTAGAAAGCTAATGGGAAAATATCAAATTTTGAAATCCAAGAGGGGGCTTATCATGCTTTTTCGATTGTTGATGTTTTGTAACTAAGTTTTGATACCTTTATCTTTGCCAAAATTTAGAAAACAACCTTTTTAGCTAAAAATGTAATAGAAAAATGTCAAATTTCAAAATCCAGAGGGCTTTTCCCCTTTGCCCCCTTTCGATGCCCATGTTGTTAATTTCATTTCAAACATGGCCATTGGCCAATTGGCCTGCCATACCCATGGGACGTACCTGGCCAAAGAGGAGGTATTAATTATTTTAACTCATGGATTTCTTGGGTGTTGCATAGATGTCTGTAAAACAGACATGGAAAGTCTTTGCTGGAGAGATGAAGCTGGGGGCATGCCTCTAGACAGCCTACCATTGTGACTTGATGACCCTCCTGAAAAATTTCTGCACACACCACTGAATGGGGCCCCACAAAAGTGCTTCCACTCAGGCCCCACACTTGCTAAGGCTAGCCCTAATTAGAAGCTTTATAGAATTCATTCCAAAGATCATCAGTTTTTGTGTTTCTGTTTGTAGAATACAAACAATTAAAAAAATTTGAATATCACCCTAAAAACAATACATGTAAATATGATATGAATGACATACTATTGGACATTTTATAGAATCTTGTAACTTTTTAGGGCTTCCATAATTGAATTTCCTTGAAAAATACCAGAATAATTTGGAACTAGTGCTTCAGAATTTATACTTTAAAAAGAACACAATGTCAACTCAAATCTATGCTCAATTTAAAAAATGTCATTTAGTTTATGAATGTGTCAAACAACAAGTTTTGACAATTGCCCAAGTTTTTATCAGGTTTTGTCTTCGCATAACAACAATTTATTGCTGCCTTTGCCTGAGCTGGACCCAGACATAGAAGACTTGTAGCTAGACCTAAAGCAGATTCATAGTTAAAGTATAATTAATATAACAAATTAGTACTCAAAGAGCTTATACAGAGCTGATGATTTTTTAATACTTACCAAACCTGTTTTATAGTCTTTTTGCTAACAATGTCAGGGAACTTCCAAGTGTAATGGGTGTATAAAAGTAATCATTACTAACCACATTTTATAAGTACAAGTATGTAGTTTCTGTTGGATGTTACTTGTCACTGTTGCAAAGAAATGTTGTTCTGATTAAGTGTGACTGAAAAAGAAAAGCACCAATTAGTTTATTCAGCATACATACAACAAACATTTTAGCCTTTGTGACATGAATTGTTGTGCACACAGTTTAGGCTACACTGTGGCCACCACCAAGTAGTGGTTGAACATTTTTGCATTTGTGAAGATTCTTGACCATCACCCTATGGAGTGCTCTTACTGCAAATTCAGTAGTGCAGCACAAATTGTTTAGCACTGTGTTTTACCAGCCATGTAGAATACTCTACCATCCATGATGTAAAGGGAACTTTTAATAAAGCTGTGTAATGCTATTTTTATATTCATTAACAATATTTTTGTTTGAAGCTCACATTTTGTTGAGCAGTACATTAAACTTATTTATTGAACATGTCCAAAATCAAGCCAACCAAACATCTTTCCAAAGACCACAGCTCTCCTGGTAATTAGCAGTGTTGTTTGTCAGTGTATTTGTCTTTGCTACTGTTTATGACATAAAAGGTTTTGGTTTTATTGGCTAATTTTGCTTCGAGAGAATTGAGATTTTTTATATATTAAAATGTTAATGGAATAAAATGGCTGTAATGCTTCTGGTGACATTGGGTTTCTGCCAAGATTTTGTGTGATTGATTCCAGAGTTTTAATTTAATTCAGTTTTTTACCTTCATGTTAGCTAAAACTGTTTACAAATTTATGAGATTTCCATAATCTCTTGAATGCAAATTTTTGATATTTTTAACCAGTATAAAATGTTTGTGTCTGATTTTTTTTCAAATCAAGTCAAAAACACAAGATAAAATTGGTCATATATGTGGATAGAACTGCAAAGCATCTAAATTGCAGCAGCCTGGTAATATCTCATCTGCTTATGCAACCTTGCTTATAAAAGAGTTCTGACTATTCAGTGTTCTCTCTTTTCGAATGACATGTTTCGAAGCTCCTTAGTTACTAATGTGGTTGCTGTTTAAAAGTCTTTTTAGTAGGAGAAAGAGCTTTGCCTTATTTTGTATTTTCAGTGTTTTGTAAAATATCAGATGTTGCATATATATCACTGTATCTATTAAGGCTTCTTACAACAGAATAAAAATTCTAGCAGTTGTATTCTTAAAGTGGTGAATGATTTGAGTAAGGTGGTTCCGTTTATGAAATCAATTTGTAGGTATAATATGCATATGAAACTGCATTGTGATTACAAGCTTTGTAGCGCTGTAATGATTAGCTGGAAACAATGTACAAGGATGGTAGTGAGTTATTTGAATGTTTAACGTGTGAGAATATGTTGTTTGGATTAATTTATAGAAAAAGTAAGCTGTTGGAAATTTCAGTTTGTATTCGTTCTGTGATGGGAGGTGTGAATGACTTTGTGGTTATCATGTATTGTAATATGTTTAATTTTTGATATTAATTAGTAGTAGAATAATTTTTGGATATAAAACTTGTGAAGGTGTGATTCTGCTTTGTGGTCATTTTTTATCACAACTATTATTAAAAACTTACCAACAAAAATGTTACACATTGTAATGGCTTTTAATTTAATACATACTGACCTGAGTTTTGACTTAATTACGATAATTTGAATATAAACCTGAAATTATTGAGGTTAACTAAAGAAGCAATTTCAAAATGGTTATGGAAACAATTTTTAAAATCCTAGTATGTTTTTAATGAGTCTTCAAGAGAAACTTTAATTAGTTTTTATATTTTAGATTTATATTTTAAAAGATGGTTTATTTTCATTAGTTTAGCAGTGCACATCTTCATCTGATAATTTTATGTAATAACTTGAAATATGTGGTGCTTTTTGTATAATTTTCCAATTATTGCGCTTACAACACTTGTATGACATGTTGTTGTTACTTACGCATTTTCCATTGTTTTTAACCTCTGTCAGTTTTTCTTTTGTGTAAGTGCTCACACAAACATTTGGTCTGTGATTTTTTGTGTGTAAAGAATAAGATGTTTCATATTTGTTGTATAACTGCTCACCATGCTCATTGCTCAGGGGTTCCAAGGGCTGAAACGTTTTTTAATATGCCATTAAATATAGATTTTGACAATGCCATCTAACCTTAAAGCTAATGGCTATGGGTGCCACAAAGTATATTTCAGGGTGCCGCAACCCTAAAAAGGTTGGGAACATTGCATTAGCCTATACTTTAAGATAAACAAATAAATGAAAAAATAAAAACTTGTGTAAGTAGCAACATGTTATAAAGAGTAAATATCATTTCATTTATCATTTAATATAGCTGCTTTGATGAATTTTTTAAAAATTTTGTTGCATTTAACTACAAGCATGGTTATAAAACCATGTAGCCACACTTTCATGCAGGCATTCACTATATTTGAAGAACCAAAAAAACATGCTTGATTGTTTATGTTCTTCCAAGAACAATAAAATGTGCTACTATAATATAAAATCAAATGTTTAATATTCTTACCAACCAATTTTCTGATTAACGTTCTGTATTTATGGTGATGTTTGTTTATTTGCAGCAACATCATATTTATTATCTGTTTTGGAATCAAAAGCAAAGGAGGAGAAATTACACTCCATTGATGCTGTGGTTTCTCGTGTGTCAAGTGCCTTATCTTCATTTGATGAAATTATTCCACATTGTGGAATATATTCCTCAATTCTCAAACTTATTAGAGAAGAACTTTGTGGTAATTGTTAAAGACTTGTTTCACTTTCACAACAATTGTGTTATGACAAATTACTAACTTTTTTGAAACTCAGTAGATGTAAATGAAGGAAAGTTTGTGTTTTTGTGGCTGTTTTAAATCACAAACTATTTAATTAGACAAACAGTTTGCGGTGTGGGTTAGATATGAGTTGCAAAAATTTTGCAAAGAAAGACTTTGAGCGTTCAATATCATTTATGTGAAGTGCAAAAAGTTGTTTTAGAAATACTGTAGAAAAAATAGCCCCATGGAATTTAGAATTTAACGGTGAAATGGAATTTGATTCAGTTGTTATGTTTTACATGCCCAACAATAACAAGTGAATGTCCAGTTACTTTTTGGTGAATCTCCACAATAATTTATTTCAAACAGTGCAGGTTTTGTCATATTGCTAGGCACATGAACATTAGGTGTTGTATCAAACAGATCACTGGTACAGCAGGTTTGTTGAATGATGTACATTGACGGATCTAGTGAAACTTGGTTCTGAACTAAGGAGTGTATTTCTTTCTGGTTTAAGGTTTCTTGGCATGAAAACAAAAATTAATTGTTTAATCCCTTGATGAATCTCTAGAGCAGAGCTACTCAAATGGTGGACCGCGGTCTGAATCCGGACCTTTTGATGGTGACTGGCTGACCTTGTCAGCCTCTCAAAGGTTTATTATACACTCAAAAGTGTTTATCCCAAAATCTTACGCTTTTGGCCGTTCTTCTAAAGCAACTCCTCACCAACTGTATGAGTGATTGTCCATCAAGCTGTTGTTCAGCTATATTGCAGTGCACCAAGTTGGACTTGTTATGTTTATCTGGTTATTGTTTCCATAGGCATACGGGAAGGCATTTTACTGGGGGGCGGAAAAATTTTGCCCTTAAACTAATTTTATTACTTTAATCCGAATGAAGTCTGAAACCTCGTGTAAATACGTTCTATATACAGTTGAATTCGTCTATAACGCCATGGTCTGTAACGTCAATTCGCCTATAACGTTACATTTTGTTCGGTCCCGGTGGCATCTTTTATATGTACTGTATTTCAATTCGCTTATAATGTCAATTCGGCAATAATGTTCTTTATGCAATCCCCTAGAGGTGCCGTTATAGGCAAATTCTGTACTTACCTTGCTTGTTAACTCAAGGGGGTGAAGTTCCTTGCATGTTGTGTTCTCCCAGACAAGAAACTTTACGGTAATTGCCTTTACTGATGCAAATATCTACGCGACTTCAATGGTGGAACGCAAAGGTTTAAATTAAAGCGACGGTTCTAGATCGAAGGGTCGGACACCCTGCACCTGCAAATTTTTTTGTTGCTGTATGCTTGAGCAACGCACAGACGTGCATTCAAAGAGGCCAAGCAATCTGCACATCCATGCGGCCCGCTTCTACCAAGATTGCACCTCGGGAAATGAAACACGCACTCAAAATGCATGTGCCAGTGTGCCTATACGTATTCTATCGAATTCGTAGACTGTGATTGTACCATGTACTGTACGATGTTCCTATAAAAGTAGCCTATAGAACACTTTCCAAGTACTTTATATGAGTATCATCATTTGTAACACTGGTCCATATCACAAAAACCGCCACCAGGGTTGGTCCAAATTACACACTGCATTCACAGAACAAACTTCAAAATTTCCCTACCTCGACCAGTCAGCTAAACGCTGATGTTAAAATAAGTGCTACAACATAAACAGAAGAGTTCTTAAAAAAGCACAAAAAAACTGGCATAAAAAACGAGAGCTTGGTCCAGATCAAAGTCATTATAATCCAGTGGTTCTCAAAGTGGTCGATAGCGACCCCCAGGGGTGAATTGGACCATCCAAGGAGTCGAAAAATAGTCACAGGGTTGAATGGGGGTCATTGAATGACCTCTAAGTTGTAAACATATTTTCAGATTGTGTATTGTTTTATCATACATTTCAAGTAAAAAGTATTCAAATTCATTCTGACACATACTTTCCTTGTATTAGTAACTATTGGGTTAGGACACAGGGTCTACAGAAAATTGTGTACTTTAATTGGGGGTCACCGTGCAGAAAAGTTTGAGAACCACTGTTATAACCAGTCACAACTTTGGTCCAGATTACACACTATACCAGCCCAAATTACACGGACCACCCCCAAGTGTATATAGACTGAATACACTGTATTGAAAATATTTTCACTGTTCAGGATTTTTGAACAACTTGCACTTGCCCTGAAAAACAGTTTTCCCTGAAAATTTTCACTCTGTATTGAATTTATTTCTTACCATTCAGGATTTTTGAGCAATTTGAGCTTGCCCTGAAACACGTGCCTCCCAAAATTTTTCTGTGCTCAAAAAACTTTGTTTTAAGCATATGATAAAAATAAAAATCTTTCCCCTAAAAATGTTTTTTACCCCCAAACCTTAAATCTTGGCTACGGGCCTGATTCTGCCAAAATTGTGTCTGCAATTAGGTATTTTGTTTTGAAGGCCATTCGGCCTCAAGATGTAGCATAATGTCCAAACCTTTTTTATAAATCACCATTAGGGCAGCCCCTGTAAGCATTTTGGGGGGGAAGAGTTGGGCTGATATGGCGCTGCATAAACTGACTAAATAATACTGGCTGTATGCCATGTAAAATAAACAAACATGAATAAATGGAAACAGGAAGGACAACTAAAAAAATATTGCAGCGGCTTGTCTGTCAGTACTCACATCATCAAATCCCAAGAACGCTTCCTTCACTTAACAAGCCACTAAAATCATTCTGAATTATGTTTGAGAAGCCAGAAAACACAGTAGATGTCTCTAAATGTCCAGCTAATCTTTCATCTTTCACAGCAAGAGTATATAAAAGTTCCACATAGCTGCCACGATTAGAGGAGGTCGAACTCTCATCGTTACTACGAAATGCTAACTGCTGTTTGGCTAGGAAGCAATTTACATTAATGAGGTCTTTCAAAATCTCTCGGTTTTCCCTTACCTTAGCATTGTGAAAGCTGATATTTAGTCTCCGCTCTTCATTCAAAGACAAAGTCTTTCCTTGCGCTTCCAAAAGTTTAGCAACTTGGTTTTGAATGTGATTTGTTGACCTTGCATGTCTGCTGATGATACTTCTTGGTAGATTTTTCATGTCACACAATCCTGTTGTTGTCCAAACATTTTCATTGCAATTTTCCCCCACGCGCCTTGTCGGTTACACCAGTGATGCTGTATCAGTACGACAGAATTTCCTAACTATGTCATAACAATGAAACGTTTTCATCGAGGTAGAGATATTGGTTGCCTCTTTTCGCTGCCTTATCACTGTAGCTGCATGTCTGACCAGTTACTGATGTGGCATAATGCTGCATATTCAGTATGTTATACACAATGTGAAGTAAGTGCCAGACTATGAAATGTGAGAGCATATAGTAGAACAGTGGTTCCCAAACTGGGGGTAAATTACCCCCAGGGATAATATGCAATTCTTCGGGAGGTAATGCGGAGCCAAAGTCACAATGGTGTTCTATATTATGAGCGATCACTGCGAAATATTGTGGGTAATAAGACATAATCGCTGCCTTGATTTGGGTAACGGCTCGAACAAGTTTGGGAACAACTGTAGTAGGAGTACATTATTAAAAGTGTATATAAACATTACACTGTAGCTGACATGAAGGT
>Ga0210059_1001839_pt1 | contig 32466 bp, 17 predicted proteins | sample Ectturendosymbi2_FD_188042 | JGI IMG/M metagenome (GOLD analysis project Ga0210059, IMG submission 188042) | Ecteinascidia turbinata endosymbiont from Florida, USA - Sample 2 (SPAdes) (version 2) | ecosystem: Host-associated > Tunicates > Ascidians > Unclassified | place: Key West, Florida... | reverse complement strand
CTAACCGCAGGCAAGTCAGCAGAGTTGCCATCGATATGAAACGACAACACGTACGCTTGTAAAAAAAAACAAAAAAAACATTTCAACGCTTGCAATGTTTTTCAACAAAAAAAAAACATTTCAACAAAAAAAACATTTCAACGCTTGCATTATCTACACTTCAATAAAAATTGTCTGCACGTCTGTTTCTCACCTATACCTTGAATGATTAAATATCCTCAGCCATTAGCAAACTGCTCTCTCCTCTCTGTCATTACATGATTCGTTTCACCTCTAGACACACATTGATCTTGAAAATGACAACATAGTTGAGGCATTTCCAGAAGACTCCGCAATTTAATCGCAACATTCGATGCAGTGGCTAGGCAGGTTCAATTGAGTGCGGCGAAAAATTCAGATTTTTGTGGCTTTGCAGCTGCGCTGTTGTTAAAAGATATGGTAAAAGGGATAAACCTTGGAATCTCAAAAGCGAAATAGGTCCCGTTGCCCCGAAACGGTTGAATCCATTGCAGCAGGCAACTTAATACCATTTAACGCATTCCGTGGTCGTTACATATAAATCAGCATCCCGCAGTGTACGTAAAAAACTAGCTATAAGTAAGTTGAGTGCGCGAGCAGCGAAACAGCGGGTGCACAGAAAACACTGAGCTTTTGCACGCCGTCCTGTTTCGGAGTTAGTTTTGAAAAATACGTGAGATGAGAATAACGTAGATCCCGCGTACTTCAAAAGTACGCTGTGCTTGTTAACGTATAAATAAGCAGAGATATTAGAGATATTTACAAACAAAATGCAGCAAATAATCTTAATGCCACAAACAATCACCAATCTTAAAAATAAACACGGCATGTCAACTACAACACTACGAATACTGAGGGTCAGGGTCGCAAGTCGCAACCTGCTAATATTTTCGGGGGGCGAAATGATTGCAATTAGTTGTTTTACCTAAAAACTAAAAAGAATTTTTCCAAATGAAAATTTCGGAGAGGGGCCAATTTACCGGTTACCCCCTGGTTGCAGGCCTGCTGAGGGTGACAAACTAGCTGAACCGGCAGCATGCACAAAAACGAAACGCCGACTGAAATTGCACCAATGCCGCGCGTAATCGCGAAAATCACGCTCAGTTAAACGCAAAATGAACACATCAGCCTTTCGTGAAAGCAGTTCTCGGCTTTATGACGTGCGCTCTTAAAACCACAAATGCTGAATACTGAGTTTTTTGGGACGTCAAGAAGAGACAACTATGTCGTTACTCATTGCGGTTGACCTTTCAAAAGCTCTTGTTTCATTCCTTAACCCAATCAAAGTAGTCCTCTGAACATACAAATCGCCAACAGCTGGATTCTGAACAAAAGCGATAAACAATTAACGCACACTGTATCTAAAATCTTCTAATTGGGAACATAATCATTGAACACTTCAATCCGGCCACGAATTAGTTGTCAGTCACCCCAAAATGTTCAGAAGCATCACTGCTTAATGCTGCGCAACCACCTCATTCCGACTAAAAGCGGATTCAGAACATCACCACCAACATTCAAAAAACACCAACCACAAACGATTCTGGTTAAGCGACAGTCCAAGCGATACAGCGGAGCGCTAATCAGCACTCATTTTCTGCAAAGCTCCGGCGAGCAACTAGAAAAGCGTCGTCGAAACGAGCACTGCGCGAAGAATGTCTTTATCAAAACAATTGCGTCACTGAGTTGCGATCCGAACCAAAGACTCGAGAGCACAAGAAGTCGGCGGCGATTATGAGACACCTGACCATCTAAAACTGCGCCGGCAAGCACAAACACTACCTTGCGATGAGTTTTTTTTGACTGCGCAAGCGCCAAGATCTGGTAAGCAGCAAAAGAACAAAGCCGCGATGAACAAGTTGCGATGCCGTGCTGGCCAGTCAGTCCTTCGAAACTCCAAGCAAAAGCGCGGGAAAATTGAAGGCACGTCAATCACGTGGTGAAACAAAACCGTGGAATGTTGCGCAGTGGCACCGCTGCATTTGACAGTACTTGTTGGGAATTTATGGCAGTTCCCATTTAAAAAGTAATAACGGAAATGATCTAAATATCCGTTAAAACCCCTCGTTAGCCTATCGATTTAGAAAAACCAGAAAGGTACGAACGTGTATCTTTTTAAGATCTATGTACGACATGGATGCGAGTCGGGCAAGACCTGGCTGATACAACACACATACCGGTAGTAAAAAACTAAGTAATTCAGCAAAGGGCTTTTAATGAGGCGGTAGTGTCGCAAACGCTGTTTTCGCAGTGTGGTGTTAGGTGCTGAACTGCATTTGCGCTCAGACAATAGCCCTTTGACATCGACGCAGGGGAAGATTGTCGATTCAGGCTTACTTCCACGCTTGCTGCTAGCACACTACATTTAAACGTTTATGCGGCAAAATCTTTGGACGCCTCGCCAGGTTTTTGCAACAGTTCGCACGTGCAGGAAAATCGAAGTGTCAGGCGGGGGGTAGTTGAATGAAGAAATGCACTCCTGCCGGAGTGCTGCATGAAAAGTAACGTCCCCTCAACTAATATTGTCTTCAACAATAAAAAGGCAATAATAATAAACAAACATCACAAGCTAAACTCCTGAAGGTCACCAAGTAACTCAAAACCTATTAAATGAAGATCGGTGTCTTCAATTCATGAACCCTCTTCCGAGATACGTAAGTTCTCCCCAAAGTTTTTTAAGCGCGTGCAAAAAAGCAGTCCCTCAGCAGCACATTTTCTTGCTTGGAGGCACTGGTCTCGGCTTTGAGGCAACTACATAAAACAAAGTCGAGTCCAGTCGTAGCGCGCAGACCTACGACTAGCGCGCAGCGTTCACGATTTGTGATCGCAAGTGTCGTTTTCCAGGAAGCAGACTCCTGAAATCTCAACACCCGCAAGCACCGCTGCAAATCAGCTCCTTAACAAAGCACACCGCCGGCAAGCCCAACTCACCATTATCTAATATTTGGGAGGTAGAGATCACTTCATTTAGTGTTGTTACTGACTTTCCCCAAACATCCGCAACTTCAGAGAAGGCGGAGCCGAATTAAAACAGCCGAAACAAAGCAGTAAATCTGACGAATTCCGACAGCTGGCAACAACAAGCAAACCCAGGTATGGGATCGGGTAGATGATAAGACCAAACAGATTGGAGCAGCAGGTTTTTAATGTCAGGCCAGTTACCAAGCATCTCCCCTGGGTTCTATTCAATCGTCGGTTGCCTCGTTTCCGAAACCGACGCAGACTAGTTTCCTGCAAAAATGCGGACAATGCCGCCAAGTGCAGACATCACCGCAAGCACGATTTCTCACGGTACACAAACTCGTGAAGTCACAGCGGCGATAAAGCAAAGGAACTTATTCTAGCCGGACCCACAACGTGGCGAACTGCGTTTATTAGTCCGAAAACACGTGTTTCCTTATCGTTGCACATTCTGGTCGAACACTGCACAGCCAGAAGCCGTGCAGAAGGCGAGACACGCAATGGTGTTGTGTTGGCGGTAACAAGACCACGATCATCAAGTGGTTGAGAATGAGATCACGAATTATTTACGGCAATTCGTTGAACAACAAATGACCATCATTCTGCCCAATGAAGTTTTCACCACAAGACGCTGGGTTTCACTCAAAAAAGCATCAGATGCTTTGTCCTACTCTGGTTTGGTAAGTTGCAGTTAAGTTATACACTACAGGGCAACCGAAGTTGCTACGTTTTATAATATGCAGAGCAACACGAGTTGCTACTTCATCAACAGCAGTTGCTACTTTTATACCGACCAGAGCAACAGAATTTACTATCTGGAACGCAATTAACAGTGAGCAGTGGTCAATCCTTAATATGCAGTGCATTGGTAATACTGTAACACTCTGGAATTTGATAAAATAAATCTTTCGAAAAATTCACTGACACGTCGAAGTACGCAACTACCACGCGCGGACCCAGCACGTTCCTGCCAGCAAGCATGGCAAAATAAACGTGTGGAGTCATTCTTTGCATAACACTAAAAAAAATTGAACATTAAACTTACGTTTCGATTGGTGATAAAGGATGCAAACAGAGTGCATCCTGACCAAATTAACATTCCAACGAAAATGAGCAATTTGCGGTTGAAGCGATCGCCCAGGTAACCGAAAATAGGAGCCACGACCATGTAGCTGATGATGAACACCGTCTGTAGCAGACCAGCGGATGCGTTGTTGATGCCGAAGAAATTTTTTATGTCCATGAGAACCCCTGCAAACAACGGTTGAATCCAATATCCTCAAGTCGTCGAAATAGTTATCAGCGTAGCGTAACCAAACGATTGCAAAGCGTGCCATGCCGTTGGACTGAGTTTGATGTGTGGAAGACTACAGTGCCAGCAAACAGGGCAAGAAAAATTTTTTAGAAACGGCGTTACAGAAAGACGGACCACGGCAATTGGCGCATTGGCTCCAAGCAGTAAGAACAATTTCCAATCAAGCCAGCAAGCAACTACGTCAGTGTTGCAAAATCTGCTTATTACTTGGCTCGCCAGCAAGCAGCAATGCGACAGGCGGCTTTCTCAATTATGACGAATACCAGGTTACACTTACTAGTTATCTTCACGGTGTTGAAAAGTGATCGGCAAAGGCCTAGGCTTTATCCGATACATTAAAGGCTAACTTTTCGTCGGGTACAGAATTTTGCTGCTGGTGTCTTTAACAATTAACCCCCTCGCCCTATTGCGCGTTTGAAAGGATTGGACAGTTCAGTCCGATAGTCTTGGTGATATATAAGGCAGAGTAATGACAAGTTAAATAACAGAAAAGACTTTGCTATTACTGACGCAGGCGCAGAACAGTATGTTCGTTATTCGTTTGTTTCCACATGCTGGGTATGCACGATATGCTGAATTGTTGCACAATGTACGGAGAGCTTGGCGCAATGCACCCGAGTTCTTCATTCGTTTACTTCCAGATGTTGCAAATGAACAATGACACCGAATTCTTCCGCATTCTACAATGTACCGGTTTTTTCATAAGTTTGTTTCCAAGTGTTGCGAATGTACACTGTACGAACTCGAGCGTGAGCGTCACATGTACACGCCAGCCAGTAAACGAAAAGTTCTTGATGCCTGCGGCATGAGAAAAACGGCGGGTCGTACTTAACAGTGCAAAGCGCGTCCCACAGTATCGCGAATCGAGCGTACAAGCGGCTTGGCGGTGTTAAAACCATTACACCACCGACCGCATTTCGGGGCAAGTACAAGATTTACAACGTTGTTCAATGGCAAGTTTTAATACAGAGATAAGGAGACCGCAACACTTCCAAAATAGTTTTCCCGCAATGGTCCGGCTTTTTAGGCTATCCGACATGAATCAGCAAGTGCACTCGAACTGGCCGCCACTCACGATGACATGCCAAGCTACTGTGAACTGTCCGCAGATGATGACCGAACTAAGCTACGCCGAAAGTTTGTAGAAGAGGTTTTATGAATTCCTGGCAATCGCGTAGCGTTTCACGGCGCAGCTAATTGCTTTTTTTTGGCTTTGCTTTTGTGCCACCGCAAAGCACACACAGGAACAATGGTGCATATCATGCGTGCTTCATATTACGCACAAACATGACAAGAAAATTGCCATTAGGTGCTCAGATAGAGCATTCATATTTTACTCGGCAAAAGTGTGGCGATACATTGGAAAATGGCAACAAAAATAAATTTTACGGTCACAGCAAAAATACAAAATATACTTTTTGCCTCGCGCTATGATAAAGTGGGAGTGCTTGCTGACGTCAATTCAGCACCAAAACCAAGTTTGCGTATCTACCAAACATCAATTGCTTCCTGCAGGAAGGTTCGCAAATAAGTTGCGCAACTAATCTTCCAGCTGTTGCCACCTGCCAGTTAATGGCCTTGTTGCAAAACCTATCACACTCCCGCAAACAGTCACCAACTGCAGGCGCGAGACGTGGGAAGGGGAGTTGGAGAGCGTCATGTCAGCGCCAAGCGGTGAGCGCTAAGTTTCACCTGCGAATACTATTCACGTTAATTGTACTGAGAACTAGAGTTCAAGGCGCACAGGCAATATGTGAAAACGCGCAATACGCAACTTCAGTGCATCAGAAACATGGGTTTCCTTCGGTTCGTCTGTTCCAATCAGCGACGGTACGTTTTTATCGTCGCAACACAAAGTTCATGTTTTTCACTTGCAAGTACTGAAACGTTTCTGGGTTGTCGGTAAACTATTTCCCCACTGACAAAATGCTGCAGCAGTAAGATATTTTAATTCAAAATTATTATGCATTACGTGATAATACGCATAAAAATTCACGCAAATACATTCTTATCTTGGGGGTTCATTAACGCATTTTACTAAGCAGGACTACGTGCCTCATTTGAAACGAAGCGGCAAAGGGGAAAAAGAGGCGGTCAATCCCCACAAATTTTGGACAATTATTGAAACGTTGACGAAAATTGGAACGCCCGAAGCCAATGGTTCATCAGTTCACAATTCTCGCCTCCCCCCCAATGTTTTTTCTGGTAACGCACTTGCACGTGACGTTTCATACAATTTTGCGGGAAAACAATGACTAATGAATGCAGTGAAGTTATCCTCACGTAAACGCACGGCTTGGGTGCTGTTTTAGTTCCGCTAACAGTTATGTGACTAATAGCAGCGGCGAGATAGATCACAAGAATTAAATGATGCATTGACTTCCCGAAACCAGCGTTTGAAAGGACCAGACGTACCACAACCGTTCCTTAATTTGCTTGTCTTGCAGTTGTGGTGCACCTGGAAGCGTGTCAGTCATAATGCTGGTGGTATTAGGACATACGTTGGCGTTTCACATGTGATATACAAGAAACCAGCAGGTTCCAAAGAAAAAACATCTTTGGGCGCAAAAAGTGCGTCCCATCGCCAAATAATTTTGACCAACTAGTCGTATAAGGTAACTTGGTTTTAATTTTCTTGAGCACTGACCTGCTTAGACGAAAATTGCACCTACAGACGAAGTTGAAAATCTCGCTTACACTTCAGAAAAAACGTTCTGTCGTGAACTCCTATAATTTTTCACAACATAACGTTTTTTTCTGAAGTGTAAGCGAGGTTTTAAACGTACAGATACGCGGGCTAGAGGGATCTTGGACGATGACCACAAGCACAGTCTGGAAAACGACAGAAGTACTTGCTTCTACCAAAAGACAAAAGCGCCAGAAGTTGTTTAGTTAATGAGGTTTACTAATGTTAGGGGAGAGTGGCCGTTCTCTGGTGTAATTAAAGCATGAACATTGAGGTCTAGCTACCATTAAAAACATGTAGATAAATACAATTAAATACAAATTGAAGAACGACCATACTACTTCAAGCGGGACTTCGGTAAATGCAAAAGAATAATCAAAACTACAGGACAGGCTGCACATAGAACGCTAAGGATTTAAGGACATCCCGCAGCAGGAGTTCACAAACGAGTTTCAAAGTATTTCTAATGATTTAAACCTAAGCTTGTCCCTTTAGGGATTAATTTATTTTTCCAACAAAGTTGCAGAATAAACGTGTAAATTCGGACAAATGGAGATGCAACAACACTATGAAGCAACTTGACTGCATTAGAAACAAGGATTTCGTTCGATTCATTTGTGTAAATTGGAAACTGCACACGATTTTTGTCAAAAAAACGGGCAGTAATGGAGACGACCCTGTAATAGGGGTGTGTGGTCCTTATGCTACAGGTAATTGCACCTTGCGAAAAATGATGATCATTTTTTCTGGTTCCGCTCTTCAAGTTTCACACGATGTGCAAATCCACATTTCACGAAAGCACTAGTCAGAGCGAGAGTCACAAATCAACATATTTCATTTCAGAAAAAGCTTACCCGTACGCCCGCAGTTATAATGTCAAGCATTGGCTAACAGTCATCCTAGGAAGCAGAACTTCAATCAACTTTCAACAGGTTCACTTACTGAATTAGATTTTAGGACAGACGATGCGTAGTGTTTCGTGAAATCGACCTCCCATTAAAAAATTGGCGATTGATTCCTTGCTTATCTCCCTTATGGAGAGTAGTGACGTGAATACAGATTTACTTGTTACGTATTCAGTTTCTAGAGTTGCGCAATGACGAGTCACAGGGTACAATTGCACGAACATTTCAAAACGGGTTCAGTAGGTTTTATTAACTTCTTAAGTGTCCGTCATCCAAAAGAAATTTAAGAAAAACTGGTCTTTAACTTGACTCGGTGCTGCGTTTAATGCGGGACATGCGATCGCTACTTTTGGTGACAGACGTCAGAGGAGCTTGTCCGGATCAAGCACGAAACCCAACAGCGCCCCCACCGGTACGCATTTGAATCGCCATTCGAGTTTGAACAAAATATTTCTTCTCATCATCACTGCTACAAATACAGTGATTAGCCTCTTTAGAAAGCGGTTTCTATTGGCGACTGGTTCAGAAAGGATGATTGAATCTGTGCCATGTCGTTGTGCTTCATCCTAGTCTTGACGAAATGCAGTTCGCGGTAATAAATAAATATGTCAAGCTACTTTCACTGTTGACGACGCTGTATTATTAAAGACATCACATCAGAAGTTACGGAGATTGCTAGCCAGCTACAAAAAATGAAAAACGCGCAACTTCACGCTTAATAACGTGTGCACTACACAATAGTCCAGATAAACGATTGAGTTTTTTTGTTCAATGGGGAAAAACGATATGCTCCAGATAATGGTTGAAAATAAATTAGGTATTTCAGATTTTCATATAACTGGGCGGAACCGTTGAGCTGCTGCCTCATTCAAACTTTTAAAACTTTTCACATAAAATCAGTTACACTCAAATGGCAACACACACCGTCTGAACAGCATCTGGAACAGTTTTAGCAGTTTTTGCTGCAAGCCTACGCCTACCGCTCAAAACTCTGACAACAGTGGCGCCACAGTAGTGCAACTTTTAAAACGAGCAAAAAAATTACTGATACACGACCATAAATGCTTATGATACATCCGTTTCATCGTTTTCTTTTCCGACACCCAATCAGGCAGTTTCACAAAAAACATAACATCTATATGCACGAGCAATTGCGCAGACAACAGGATATGACGCATAATTAACACACGAACAATCCACCAGCAACAACTCTGTCAACAAAATGGCGGAGTAAAGAAACAAAGCAAGTTAATTTCACGTGATTTTTCTAAAGAAAGCCCTGCCAAATGCAAGCTTCGGTTGAAACCGTCAGTGGTCATGTTGCTGGTTGAACTTCATACTCCACTTATTTTATTTCAACTTTGTGCATATCAAGAACTTACATCGAGTTTTCCCAGAATGGGTCGGAACCAACCTTACATCAAAACAGTTGAACAAAATACTCAGGTTTTCACGAACGACTTGCGCAGAACTTTAATCTTTCCAGACACTGGCGTTGCTGTTTCCAAATCTGAACTCTTTACTGCCACATAAGAACACTAGACGAAGTGACCCGTGAACACTAGGTGTCGTCTGCAAGCTACGTTACTGTTTCCAAATCCAAGCAAACCGAGCGAGGTCGAAAGCAAAGCACAGTACGGTGGAGCTGATACTTCAGCGCTGTTTTTTTTTTTTCGCTGAAACATTTCGGTCATTTGTCTCACAGCTGTATTACAAATCACCATGACAGCGTTTTTTCAAATATTCTGACCGAAATGGCGATTTTTTTCGGTCATTTGAAAAACGTTTCGGTCTATTACTGAAAAAAAACAGCTCCAGCGTTTTCCCTGTTACAACAGTCCGTTTTTCTCTGTGAAGTTTTCAATTTGCCCAACTATCGTAAGAAGCACCTTTGAAGAATGGAAATTCAGCATGCTGTTTTGGGCAAGCATCTTTATCCACTCGATCTTGGGTATTAACAGACATGTCTAAACTCTCGTTGTCACTGACGCTCACTTTGAAAAATGCACTATACCGCATTTAAATTCTTGCCTGGATGGCAGCCTCTTCTAGAGTTCACCACAGTTAATAACATAAAAATTGCTACAGTGTCTTGGTACGTTCCGCCGGCATATGTCATTAAAGTAATAAACTGCAAGATCTTATACCATTTTGCGAAACTAGCAACCACAACAACACGCCAACTACAAGAGCCGAATGAAAAACATTCTTGCAGTCCCAGCAAATACATCCAACACGCAACACCGCACAAAATGATAGCTTGGATTCGATCACGTCAGCGGCAAGTGCGAAAAACAGGTTTTCAGCAACAAATTTCAGTTGGATAATTGCTTTTTGTTGAGAACAGCTGCCCATTCAAAACACATGACAGAGTATGAATAATGACAGCACAGCAGGCTAGCTAGGAAAGGGATAACATAACTTAGACTAGCAAGTAAATCCAACCAATCCCATCTTGGCTAAACTAAGATTTCCACAAAATCGTTTTCGCCACCTCTAGTTAAAGCTTGCCAAAAAATCTTTTTGTTGTGGAGATAACGGCTAAAGTTGGATTGCGAAGAAAGTGACTGTGTGAGGTGCCTTTTTGCCAGTTAACGAACATAGGCGAAAACGTTTCCACATCCAGCAATTATTCATCGACTTTCAAAGCGATGATGACGCCCATGCCGTATTTTATTAACACGGATGGTCAGAATTTTGGATCAAGTGCAGTGAGCGTTTTCCATAAGTTTTGGAGAAAAGTTAAGCTATTATTGTTACTGGAGTTTCCCACGACGTATGTTACTGAGCAAGGTTTCAAACAATTACTACATATTCCTAATAAATACCGCAATCGTCTTGACATGAACAAGACCGGTGGAAACGCCACACAAATTAAACTGACCAACTTGCAACCTGCTTTAAAAAACTTACAGATAAAAAGCCAGGGGCAATGTTCGCAGTAGCTGGAGCTAACTGTTTTTAGAAATGAATAACATTGTTTCAACAAATGCATGCATTCGTTTTGCTTGTTCGTTTTTTTTTTGGACTAACTGGATTGCCGTTTATTTCATTAGCATTGAAATATTTTCAAATTAAAATATTATTTTAGACAACACTAAAACCACAAGTGGGAAGGGGGGTTAAGCAAAGTTCTTGTAGGGTAGCGATTAAACAAAAAAGTTTGACCACTGGACTCTACCCACAGGCTGTGACGAGGAGTGGTGTCCTCATGCACTTTTGTTGGAATCTAAAAATCACGGTAAACTGTTGTTATTTAACCTATGCCTCCTAAATAGAATGTCAACTTATGAGGCCTTGATTTAACTCCGACCAGACGGTCACAAGCTTCTGAGCAAAGACTGCAATAAATGCCTTGACGACCAGTAACAAGCAACAGTCCACACCGTACTCCCGCAACACTCCCCAAAGCTTTTCATGAGTAACCCGCTTGTGCGCTTTCTAGAGCTCGGAAAAACATGTGTCTTTGGCATACTCCCAGATTTCTCGAATATTTGTTCTGCAGTGCTGCTTCGAAAACGAAAACCGCATTGGACAACCCCCCGCTTGTTCAATGATCTCGCGGCACCTTTCTAATGTCTTTTTAAGGTACTTGGCATAAGCCTAAACGTTTCCAGGGTTGCTATGGAGACAGATGCCCCGGTGGTTCCCACTCTCCTTTTTTGTGTATGGGGAAGATCACCCCAGTTTGCCAATCTTGCCCACCCAGAGCACCTGGCCACTTGACACACACGAGTCCGAAGAACTCCTCTTATTGTGACATAAGGGTTTATAGAAGAAAACGCTTTTGAAACGCCCTCCTGGAGACCTCGGAATTTTCACTGAGAACCCTAGGGGTTTCTAGGGAACCTGTTAAGAACCAGTGGACTACAGTATTCATTAATTCAACCACTGGATATTTAAAAAGTTTTTTTTTTTACATCAAAACGGTATGACAAATTCCATGCCATTGGAGCAGAACCCCGAAGGCGTTATCAAACGATTTGTTTGGATCTACTATACAAGAGCTTAAGTTGCAGTGCTTAAAACGTCACGTAGCAGCATTGTTGGAACGAAATAAAAACGGATTGTTTAAAAATGGCTATTACGGAATATTATTGCGTGTTCGTAGTTGTTCGGGGCCTTCTCCGTGAAGTAACGCGTGTATGACTGGTGCACGAAACAAGCAAAGAAATTAATATCGATGTATGTCACGTGATATTGCCTTTTATCAAACACCAACGGCACTTTCAAGGTACTACCAAAGTAATTATTCACACTTCCGGCTTGGCGAGACCTGTCAATGATAAGAGTTAGCTCAGCGTGGTCCAAACATTGGCACGCGGGCCGCATGCGGCCGCAGACAGTTATTGTGCGGCCCGCGAACACTTTCTGCACAAGGTATATTACACAAAGTGATAAAAACATTGTATTAGCCACACAGCCAATGCAAGCCAGACATCATTGAAGTGCAGGTCACTATGTAACTATTAGGGGTAGCAATATTTTTTACCTCTAGGCTAGGCTAACGCTACAGTACTCTGTGACCACAAAGCATGCGTTTTTTTATATCTTTGTTGCAAGCATAGATTCTGTAAATAATTTTCGAGTTAGATTAGAAGATGTAATGAAGTAATAGTTTTTAAGTATAGCAATTTAACAATGAGTGTCAAAAGAGAAGTGTTAGAGGAAAACAGAAAGTTAAATTCTAACTGGGAGCTATTTCTTTGCCAATAAAAATGGGAAACCACAGTGTCTTGTGAGGTTCCAAGTAATATTCGTTCCGAAAGAGTTTATTTACGAGAAAACATACGGGAAATATCACAGAAATTCTAGGGAAGCAATTCTGAAATAATTGAAGGGTAACCAGGCCCACAACCATGGAGAGCAAACGGGCAATTGCCCCCGTTTAAGAGACTTTTCGCTGAAGATGTGCTCCCCATGTTCGTAATATGTGAAAGTGCTTTCTCAGTTATGAAGCGATTGTAAAGCGACACACGAAATAGAATGGCTGATGAAACCTGCATGCTTGCTTGCGTCTGCTAACTACGGAAATTATAGCGGACATCACTTTATAGCCAAAACCAAAAAACAAAAAATTGTTTTGTTATTTTGTTGGTGTGTTGTGTATTTTTTTTTCTAGCAGAAAATCTCTACTTTGAGTCGCAAACAAACAAACAGAAAATTCAAAAATTGCCCTAGAATCAAAACTTGCGTGAGGCGTGCAGCAAAAATTAGGTCTATTTGAACAGCAAACGATTTTTTTATTGCAGTGGAGTTCTCCTTGCGGCCCGCAAATTTTTCCTCAAACCGTAATGTGGGCCCTTCATGCTCGCAGTCTTGGACCACCCTGAGTTAGCTTATACCACTGGCGCAACCTACATTTTTGATTGGGGGCAAGACACGCGCTCACTACTATGAAAGCAATACAAGACGTTGCTGCGGTGCTTTCTCAAACTGCAGAAACATCACAATTTCAAGATGAAAAGCAAAAACAAAGTCATTGACTGTTTTTTTTAACCCAAATTTCACCACGATCAACTTTCACTTTTCATAGTTTGGTACATTTTTGTCTTCGAAGCAGGGGACCCATGCAGCCCAGCTACAGCTGTGGCTCAAGCCGGCGGAAATCTAGTGGTCTTTTTTCGACTTTCACTAAACATGAAACATCAAAAAAAGCTGGCTTGTGGAAAGCTGCTGATAAGTTATCGAAACAGACATGAATCTTTTCCGTATTTGCAGAATACTTGAGGACGTGGTCGTGTGGAGCGAAGCATTTTGCAGTCATGCAGGTAACGCGCTGCTGTAAACTCAGTTGACCTTGCGCGGTAAGTTACTATAGGTCACACACGAATGATGTATAGCAGGCCGCTTCCGGATACGCTGATGTCCGGGTGCACGTTAGCCATGCAATCGCAAGCCAAGGAGGCGAGCAAAGCCAATGGCGTTCGCAAGAAAAGAAGCGGGCGTTTTAAGTCTGCGCATCATCAGCGGCAATGATGACGTAAGCTTTTGAACTGCTTGAAGAACAAAACGTCGTAGATCGCGAATTGGCCACCACTTACGGCGCGAATATCGCACGACTATCAGCGCCGTGGTATCCATCCCTGCAGAGCTATTCCACAAATTTTAGGTCAAGCCTTGAATACAATGAAAACTGCGCTTTTGTGATCATAGAACCCAACGAATAGGTTTAGCCTCTGGTGTGCTCGTTCATTTTAAAACAGTAGCAGTGAGCATCAGCTTCAGGTTCTCTTGCTTTTGACTGTAGTTGAAAGTGGAGAGCGCAACGTGCCTCATAAACTCGGTGGTTTTGCGTCGATCACGCTAATCATAAGCGCAAACAACTAGCATGTACGAAATAGATTGTTACAGGAACCTGCGGTCACGAATTTAATTTACACATGTTATTAAACGCAGTAGTGGAAATAATAGGGTGGATTCACGGCAAACTAAGTTCAACCTTGACAACACGAACACATCTTTGAAGTCATACGCAACCAAGACGCACAAGAGCATGGCAGCAACATAATGGCTGCCTGAGATGCTTCGCAATTTCGAGCAAAACGCATGCGTACATTTCACGGATGTGCTCTTGCATCTCCTGTACAAGGCTTCTTCCCGACATAATGCGATTTGCGCATCGCCAACGTTCCATTCTGACTCATTCCTAGTTCGTGCTTTCGAATGTGCGCGCACGCGATTTGATCGCATACAACACAATGAAAACGCTTCTTACTTCGCAAAGCTGACACCGTCTAAAGTAGTGGTTCTTAACCTTTTTTACATTTCTTACCCTTTATGAAACAAGATTACCAGATTTACCCCCAATACACTCAATGGTGCTGATTGATTAAAAAAATGAATTACCAAATTCTAACAGTTTGGAATGATTTGTCAAAATTTACATTTGCTGCAATTTATGGTTCAGTAAATTTACTCCCTTGGAAGATGAAATTTACCCCCAGGGGTAAATTTACCCAGGTTAAGAACCACTGGTCTAAAGTTATGTGCTGTTCTGCTTCCATGCAACTGTTTCTGCAAAGCCATCAGCAAACTGATGACACATCAACGTTGACACTTATTTCAGTACCGAAAAAGTATTGGAATCTACTCTTAAGTAATAAAAACAATGACAGACATTCGTATACCAACAATTCCTGGATGATTTTAGGATATCTACCCTACATGCCAAGCCGCTGTTAAATCGAGCTGTCTAAAAACATGGAATCGCGCGCTTTTTTTAATTGAAACTCTCGGTCCTAAACGTTACGGCATAGGCCAGAAAGATTAACATGAGTAACGTTAAACAGCCACGAATTTGGTCAAACACATGACTCAATCTTAAATCACACTGGCCTCGGGCTTTTTGCTGCATGTTCGCTGCCTCGCCAGCAAAAAATGAAATCTTTTGATCAAGGTCTCCAGGTGTAGTTTTTCACTTTCATTTCGAGGGTGAGTGTCGTAAATACGCTTTTAAATAATCTTCATTTTTGGCATAAAACAAAGTTTGAAGATCAACCATTAACCAATCGCCGATGCCCTCATTCACATCCTTGGTCACGAAAAGTGCTGGGTAAATAGGTAATAAGCATAGTTACCGAACAAATAAATATAACTTTGCCTCACACAGTAGTGCCACAAAAATTGCGTGTGCGGTCGATGTCGTGTATATTATGACTTTGTGCCACCGCATGACTGTTCTTAGGACCAGGTTCAAGCTACGGACAGAAGTGCGGCATAACAATCGAAGATTCGATGAAAGCGAGCACACTATCTCTCGCGTGCAAGTGCTGCTCAACCGCATTAAGCAAATATGAAACAAAAAACGCGATCCTTGCAACATGTACGCATGCACGGTTACAAAGAATCTTACTTGACAGCTTCTGAAAGCTTGTCAAGTAACCTAAGTAACTTAATCTAGTTTATTGGCATAAGGTTTTTGCAGGCAGTGAAATAGCATAACGCTTAATAAGAAATATGATGATGTCGCAATTGCATAACACTTTTCTTATTTCAGCAAGCACACCGAGCGTTTGGCGTCAGGGCTGCGCTACGCATACTGTACATAAAACACGCACGTACTTTGCAGTGCACGCAATGAGGTAACTTGTTAACAGTTGTTAGGCAATGCACAAAATACGCGAGCGCCTGATACCAAATTGCACTTTGCTTCCACAATAACGAAGCGAAAGATGTTTCAAGACGTACCGGCGATTGTGAAACGATCCATGTAGTTGAGAAGGTTTATGAAGAAGAGTATGGCAACAGTCAAATATTTTCGCGTGTTCGAAATTCCGTCTGTGCTTCGAGATTGATCGCAACAACTCTCCTGCTTTTCCATGTCGCTTTCCTCAGGAGGACGTTGACTTGCAAACGGAGACCTGGTTCGCGTGCCATCGCTGTGCGGCTTTATCAAAGCTGAAAAAACATAACGACAGTCAGATTGGATGTGTCTTGTTTATTTAAAGACTACCTGCAAACTTTTTTTTTTTCGGTCACAGACCGAAACGTTTTTGGAATGACCGAAAAGAATCAAGTCATTTCGGTCAGAATGTTTGAAAATATAGGCTAAAAAACACTTTTACGCCGAGTTTTAATACAACTGTGAGACAAATGACCGAAATGTTTCAGCGAAAAAAAACAGCCTGCAAATAGTAAGCATCGACGCGAGGGCAAAACCCCACACGCGGAGTCGTTCACTAATTCCCTTATTTTTAACCTTTTAGCATTTCTAAAAGTCTGCTTTTAGCATTTGTTTTCCCTGCGACGCTGATGTTAACAAGTATATACAGCATTCCAAAAAGTGTTCTATAATTCTGAAGTCTATGAATTTGATATATTTTTTTAAATAGAAATTAGATTTTGACAGCATGTGTAGCTGCGACTCAAAATTTAATATGTTTGTGTTTCACGCGTTTATCTTTTCTCTTCAGTTACAAAAATCTGATTCAGTTTAATAGGGAATTTCGTTAGAATTTGCTCGAAAACAGTCAAACAGGATTGTACAGCGTGCATTTGTAACAGAATTTCATAAAAAAGTACCAGCTGCATTACATATTTAAATATGGTGCAAAAACGACCAACACCATCGGAAGAGACGGTCGAGAAAGTTAACAAAAAAATTTAAGACAAAACGTTTTTTCAATTGAAGTGAACGTCATTCCTACTACTGAAACGATAAACACATGAAACAAAGAATATGAACTTCAGTTGATTTTATACATGCAGTTAAAATTTGATTTCATTTTAAAAGTTAATACACTGCATGATGATAATGTTTGGAACACTATACTAAAAAAACACCAATGGCAATTCTAAGCAACATTGAAAAAACATTCTTTCAAAAGATTTGAACTACTGAAATCCACGCTGCACAAAAATCACTAGAAAACGCATTCATCGCAAAACGGCCTGTTGGCCGTGAACTGCCAGTGGATTTAGGCCGGGGATTTCGCAGATTTTTACGACGTCCTGAGGCTATGTTATAGGACCAGCCAAATTCGAGTTCCTACAAAAACTTTCAGCAGATCGTGGCTCACACTCCCTATGGAAGTTATTTCAGGTCGTTCTCTCAGCGATAGATACCCAGATTGTTTCGAACTACTGGATTTACTTTGCACGGTGGCAAATGCGTCGCTTTTAGATCATTTGATTGTAAGCTTTTGGTTTCTCACGGCACTCTTCAAAAAAATGTTTTGGTTTAGTGCACTTCATCTATAAAGTTGTGAGTTTGTTCTTCAGATGACAATCGCGCAGAAATTCAAATTTCTGCAACTTCCAGATTAGAGCGTGAACGACATTGCGCTACATGCTTGCTAGGCACACTTCATACGTTTTGCAGTTCGTAGACCCGATACTAGCTGATATAACCAAATTTTTATTGTTTCGAGCAGTTTGGACTAACAAAGTTGGGACCTGAGTAAGCATTCGTAACTCAGTGATCGAAATGGTGGTAGTTCGTTGAGAGACGTTATGCTATGTTTAAAGTAACATGGCAAAAATGTTATAGCTAGTGTACCAGGTGTTTTGACAATACTCAAGATGTGACTAAACACCTCGACTTGTATTCAACTAACGAACCACGCAGCTTCACCCTTCACGGTAACAAAGAAACATCAGACTCCTGAAAGCGACGGCAACAGACCAATCGAATAGCGTGAACTCAAACAGAACTATTCTCCCGTGCATGTCGGTACTACAAGAATAACTCAGTAACTCGTCTTGGGGTCCCTTAGTGTGGCTGAAATATATCGAGCAGTGACGAATTATATTCTGTGAAAGCTCAAGTGCGCTCATACATTTGTTCGTCAAGTCAGTTCCTGGGTGTAGAATAACCGAACTTACCTAAACGTTCGTAAAGATGTGACGCACTGCTTTCGTAAAGACTGCTCTTCTACTAAATGCAACTAATAATTTATTGACGCTGCGGAATAAAAAAATTACGGGTTGCTCGGCCACGTGACGGCATTCTGTTCAACGGACAATGTCCCTCAAATGAAAAAGAGTGTAATAAGCTTTTCTTTAATTTGTGTCTGATCCTACAGATTTATCAGTTGACGAGTGACTGGACGCCGGCAGTAAGCACTAGCAGTCTTTCAATTGGTCCTACCAAGGCCTTGTATATGAAACTAAAAGGTCTTGGTCCTACTAGCTTGAGTACCACTGTATCCAAGGACGTGTATTGCAAAAATGCGCAAAAATCATGACAGTTTTGGCCCTTTTCTGACAAAACCACGCACGATCATCTGCTTTTATTTCCTCTCAAAAAACGTTAACCCAAAGATTGCTTACACACCATGCGGTTGCTAATAACAACAATGATAGCGATAAGCAACCGCCAGAGCAAGATAACTCATGCCGATAGTACACGCCTGTGATGCCAGCACGCCTCGGAGCTGTGTATGATCCTTATCATTTAGTCGCTACAATAGCGACTGCAGAATGTTGGAGAAGTTGGTCAAGACCAAAGTCAAAATGCTATGGCCGCAGTCCGCAAGTTCGTTAGTGAAAAGAAACTATCACTGCGATGGACTCACCAACGTACCAACAGATAATCCAGTCCCGTCGCCCCGGTGGGCTTAGCCTCCCCGAACAAAGCTGTAACCCCCAAACTGAAACATGAAACACAGTGGAGTTTTTGTCAATTTTTAGAATGTCTAAATCAGTGGAGTTTTTGTCAATTTTTAGAATGTCAAGCCTCCTCGCACAAACGCAAAGCCCCTTTTAAAAACTTTCTGGCGACGGTTCTAAGTTAACCGGATTATTTAGACTCAAGGCATGATTTCAGATGCTTTAAAAGCATTATGAACCTTTAAAAATACGTTGACATAGAAGCAGGTAGTATCGTCTTAAGTATTCGTGTACTAAACCGTTACTTTTTCGAACACAAATGCAGTATCCTTTTCCGTGCAATAATGAGGATGAACTGCTTCTCAAACTGTATGGCACTGTGTTTCATAACGTAAAAGGAAGGGTGTGATCTTCCAATCACACAAAAGGGCTCGAAACTACAGCAAAAAAGTACAAAACGTTGTCATAAAAAAGATTACAACAGGAAATGCTTCACACCAACTTGGAAAAATTAGTTTTGCTAAAATTTGGGCGAGCCGACACTGCGCCACTTTCAAACCAGCTTTACCTGCTTGCGGTTGTAATGTGGTAACAACTGTTTTACATTGAACAAGAAAGTGCTATAACTGAAAACAAGTTCTTTTGCTGTAACGTTTCGATTAAAGGTCATCTACAAGAAAAAGACGGCAGCAGATTGTCACTGTCGCGATAGATGTCCTCATTCGCACGGGATTATTAAACCAGGCGCACTTGGCCGGAAATCTGTGTTTGCTGCTCTTAGCGTTTTATTTCCAAAACAATATTATGCCTATACGCGTTGCCCACATACTTTAAATCGCTAAGCAAGTGTGTGGAATGCCAGTGATGGCAATGTGAGCCACGAGCATACCAGCATATCAATGCCATGCAAAAGCAAACTTTCTGGTTTGCGAAAATTACAATGCTGTTTCTTAGTCTGTAAATTTAAGCATCAGGCGGTATTCTTTTTAAGCTAATCAATCAGACGAAAAAATTCACCTGGTTTGAAAAGCGTTGAGAAAAGAAGAGCTAAAAATAATGCAATTACGCACGCGAACGGTGTTTGACTTTAATGCAGCTCCCACAAAACAACGAGGCGATTTCCCGTAAACGAGTCTATGTGCAAATCGCTTTACTGATCTCAGTATAAAACTTGTGGAGCAACATTCGAATTCGCGTCATCGTTCAGAGGTCACTGTGCACTGCGTTAAGTGCACGCGGACCACTGGAAGAAGCACACTTCAAATCAGCTGATGAAGAGGTTTTTCGAAAAACGATGATACGAGTTTGAATTAAACCACGACATCCAATGGTAAATGCATTGCGCACCAAGCAAAAGTGAACGCTGACACGAAATTAAGAGGTAGGGTAGTGATCGCGTAGCGACTGGAATATCCAATATATTCAGGGACCACGGATAGAGAGGAACTGTACAAATTCGTTTAACAGAAAAACATGGGTTGGTTAAAGAAAACAAGACATGCTTACAGCGCTTGAAAACAGAACAAGAATGAAGCAGAATCTGTGAAGGACTTTAAAACCGTTTTCCGAAGATCAAAAATTAAATCACTGCAAAATTACAAATGATGGAACAAAAAAACTGAGCATGCTTAACCTAGCAATGAGCGTTGGTCCACACTTGGACTTGTTTCATTAAACTATAAACACTTAGATACACCAATCTTTTCACGTAATTTGGAGAAAAAAATGACTGATACACGGGCTACAATGCATTGGTGTAATTTACGTACCGGTAAAGATGCAAAATTGTAACATTGTAATTAAACATAAAAGAAATGGGTCTCGCAAAAGTGACGCAGTCAAATCATTCAACAATTGGAGATCTGCTCAACTGAAGCCTAGGAACTGAAAAGCAAAGGCTCGCGTTGTACATTATGGCGGCAGATGTGAAAGCACGGGCAGAGACACACGAAAGCTCTTGGATGTGCCCTAGAGAAGCATTCCATCTTCAACACCAAGGCCCGCACAATAATTGTCGAACTGAACAAAATTTTCCTTAACAACGTTGTCACCATACATGGCAACCAGTTATATGTCAAAAAAGGCATCGGTGATAATCACTCTGTTACATTGACAAACATTACTTTGCATTACACCCTACAGCTGAACGTTTCACCAAGCCAACACAGCTGGCCAGACAGGTGAAGTAGAATTCCAAGATGCTAATCACTGCACACTGAAGATGATTTTGGATTTGTAACTAAAGACTTTGTAAAACCTACAGCCGAAGTGAACAAATTCATTAACGGTAAATCACAGCACCCATACACGACATTTAAACCAATCTTATTCGGAGAAGCATTAAGACGGAGGCGACCCAACCGATCGGGAGAAGATTACCTCACCAGCCTAAACCGACTTTAAGAAAAAACAATCCGCTTAAACCTTCCTTTGGACATGACCAATGGCATCGAATTGGGAAGACTGCACACCCCAAAATGTGACATGAAAAATGACCCGTAAGTTTAGGCTGCATGTCCCCGCCTTTTACCACTATAAATGGCGTAGCAAACTAAACGCACAAATTAATATTCAAAGTATGATCTTCTTCGTGTGAAATAAATTCTTGTCCGCCTTTTGTCAACTTGCGATATTAATTTATACATATTTTTCGATATTCCGTTTTTCCACTTGTTTTATTACCTTGCTTACCGCACACGTAGTTTTTATTTACCGATTTTTGTGCCTCTCTTTCCAGCGTTCACCCTGGTACATATTCGACCACAAGACGATCGTCTTTTTGCTTACGCATCTGACCGCCGGCTTTGTGTTGAGTCACCGCCGCGTTGCTCCTGGATGTGATTTCATAGCTGTAGTTTTGTTGCTCTGTAATTGGCGTCAGACGCAATTACATGAGAACGGCCTATTTTCTAGATGTTACTTGTTGAAGCTTGTGCTCTTGTTTCATTAATTTTTGTCTTGAGTCTGCTTGCTTTCTCTACCCTTGCTTTAGTCCTTCAGCATTTCATCTGTTAGCAATTGCTTGCAAATTTCACGACTGAGGTGATGTAGAATTACGTGAAATCGACTTTCTTCTAAAAATTTTTCTTGACTACGTCACCTCTGCGTTTACTTACTGCGTACAAACATTACCGCTGCAAATTTTTACAGTGTAGCCTACGACCAAAAGTCATGTGCACTCGAAATACAGAGTCATGTATGATTTCCGTGTTGATAGCGCTGGACTTCGCAAGTTAGTTTGTTTGTTTGTTTCTTTCATGCGAATGCGGTGGGGGCTGGGCCACGAGCGGTGTTCGTTCCGCATTCGTGTTTCGCTTTCAAAACGAAAATGACATTGAAAAGCAAACTGGCAACGAAAATGAAATGAAATTCAAATTTAACCGAAATCGAAAATGAAATTAAAAATTTTTCACAATCCTTACAAATCCTTAACGTTTCACAATCCTTAACGTGCTGTCCACAGCTCTTTTTATCTTCCTTGATCAGGACAGCCTCACCCGGTCGATGGACTTGTCGCTTTCATCGCTAACCCAAACATCTTGTGATCTGATTAAAGGATCCTAGCACCTTTTTCGTCAACCCTCCGTACCTTCTTTGGGTGTGTGAGATAGAGACCCGCACGCTTCCTGTTTCAACGTCTTGCGCTTCATTCACTAATTGCAGCTGACCCTTGGACAGTTGTTCTTTTTTCGAAACGCAACTTTATTTTCAAGTAAAACCGAGCTTTTCCCCGTTGTTGCTTCTGATGCGTTTTCGCAAGACTTCCCCGAAACTTTTACTTCTAATTTTTGATTGTGATAGTAAATAGTCCAGTCTCTACTAGCAAGACTGAAAATGTTGCCATTCAAAACAAATACCATTGAAAATGTGTCCTGAACCACTGCACCTCCTACTAAATAGAATTCACTGGAATTTGATATGCTTTCTTGGACAACATTTGTAGCACAAAGTGATTTTGAACGCAACATTACTTCGTGAACAGGTTTGACAAACACCGTACTTCTTTCAGCGACTTTTAATTCTACAATTCTGCAGGCTTCACACAAAGACTCGACCAAGGCAGGTCCGAGGTGTAATGACGTCATATGGTCTTTGGCTCGCCTCTTGGTCGCTTTCCCGCGGGTGTAGCCAACAGGACTCGCCTCCACAACCTTGAGACATTCTGGTCACGTGGCGGATCCGTACGTGAAAAGGTCGACTCAAACGACACGACGAGGCTGACCCACAGTGGCTGGGATCTTGTCATTAGCCAAGATTCAAGATCATAGGTCAGGATGGAACAAAGACCAATTAAAAATGAAAGCTAGTGTTTGAAAGGTCCCGTTTTTGAGCACTGAACGATAAACCTCGCCCACTGCTGCGTTTGCTTTAACAATCTGGGTATCAATCTCCTTGTGCTTGTCGTCGTTCGTGAAGAAACCCCTCATGATACTTGAACTGGACCTGCTGCAATGCATTGCCGCTTATTTGCAGCGTACTCTGACTTGCGTTTCTGCATACAAATTATGCCTCGGTTTCCTTAGTGCTCATTTTCATTCCAGATCGGTTGGCGCAGCTGAAAGCCGATCAAGTGCATGTTAAAGAACCTGTTCAAAGATTGCAAGCAGCACCAAATCGTCCGCTATAAGCAAACGGTTCATTCTGCGGCTTCCAACAGTGAGACTCTTGTCGACTTGGCTGTGATGTGACTAGTATAAGTAAAATAGCCATTATTCAATGAAAACTGAACATTTATATGACAGTAATACTTATTTTGCGTCCGACTCATGGTCGATATCACAAGGTTATATTCGAATAACATCAGAACATAAAAATGGTTAGCCACAGCGCATTATAGAGTAGGTGTTAGTTGATAAACTCAGTCAACACAGAGTTGCCGACACTGAAACAGCGCACCAGCTATAACTGCATTCATTCATCATCAGACAGGAATCTAGCAGTGGGAGAAAAATTTTGAAGAATTAGTCACCGTCATACAGGAGCGGTAAATAGTGGAGGAAACAGGGTTCTCACAAATGCAACTCCAAAAATCCCTAGAACAGTACCAAAAAATCCCTATTTTACATAAACAATCCCTAAATATGTGGTGGTGCAGCATAAGATCGGAGCGCCATGATAAGTGTTAAAAATAGAACCAAATATGATTTGCAAAATAAACTGAAATGATCCATTTTACACATTTTCAAACTTTTCTGAAAATCCTTGAAAAGGGTCAAAAGTTCCAATCTAGGGCAAAATCTCCACAAGTGAGAGCACTGGGAGGAAACATGAAGATTTGTAAAAAGCATCAAGACCTTTGAAGTGATCGGATAAAAAAACTACATGAAGATTCACATCGTTCAACAAAGCCACCATCGAGATTGTTTCTAAACAAGGCATCAAAGATCCTGACATAATGGTTAACATCGATTTTAATACGTCGATTTTTTCGATGCACCACACTTCGGAAACAAGCGGAAAAGGAGGGTTTATAAAATACCGATTTTCGTTAACCTATTACGGAAAAAGAATTTGTAATTTAAAAGTGTAAAGGACAAGAAACCACATGAAGTACTGCCATAGTCTGTCCGCAACTTATCATTTTTTTCAAATGCCAAGTGCAACTGTTACGTGTTAACACAGTAACAAGGCAGTTCCGTGATTTCGGGTGAGGTGGATAAAGTTGTTCTCTATTGTAAGCTTTAAATCCATTGCGATAAGACTGTCGCTTGAGAAATGTCACGCAGCGTAAGCCGAAAATGAGTGCTTTTTGTTTCTTGTTTAATCACGTGCATTCTTCCTTCGATCGCTTTGAAACTTTACCACCCGTGCCGCTGGCGGTCAAGCAACGGTTTCAGCTCAAATACACCAGCCCGCCGAAATGTTGAATGACACGTAGCGCTCGTTGTTGACGCTTCAGCCCGGAGGTAACTTGCGGTCACGCTGCGGTCTGGGTTACGTGCGGTGACCGCATGGCGTGAGTAGTTTAATCGGAAACACACTTCGGAATGATGCACCAAAGAGCGGGTTAGGATCATTTGGAGACGGTCACCCGAAAACCAACAAGAGTCTCGATTAAGAATAAGCGATGAACAATACCCTACATTTAAGCCTACACTGAACTGGGTCAGGAAACACCTTAAATAAAACGTAAGGTTCGGGGCTCCTAGTAAATATTGCACTAGAAGGGCTTGGGGATAGTTAAAAAATCGAGTTTCTGCATTTGTTGACATGGTAACCTCGGCTTTATCGCTTGTTGCTGAAGCAACAAGAAAATTTATTACCTGATCTTAAATACAAACGTAAAGCAACTGCAAACAGCTTAATGTAAACTTCAACTTCAGGAGCAGAAAGCGACAGGAGGAATATAACCTGTTTCAATTTCTTGAGAGCATTACAACTTACAACTCCTACTGTTACTGCTTCGAAGGAGCAAGCAATTTACAATTGAAGGCAAGCATTAGCTTTAGCGGCAAACGACATCAGCACGAAAGCCACAGATGACAGTTTCTTAACAAAGACCATTCGCCGTCAGCGCAATTGCAGATGCAGACTAGACAAACTCAACCAAGAGCAAAGGTCAACTTTCGATGGTTACGCAGAGAGAGAGGCTTAACAAGCACCCCATCAAACAGAATAAAAGATTCTGAAGAAATGCACAGTTGCAGGTGTTTTCCTTGTCTCCGTCAATATGATGGTCAACTTCACGACATGGAGCACAGCACATGCGTCTTCTTGACACGTATAAGAAAAGTTAATGCGAAGTAAATAAGTCTGCACTTCCCGCATAAAATGTAGAGTTAGAAATTACCCGACACATGAAACCAGATGGCTATGTGCAGACCATCTGTTTTTTTTCGGTAATTGCCCCAACTTTTTCGGAATGACCGAAAAAAAGCAAGTCAATTCGGTCATAGTGCCTTTTTCAGTCATACGCAAATGTCCTAGAAACGAAAAAATGACGGAAAGTCTTTAAGGTATTTCGGAAAAATGACGGAAATGCCTCGGTGAAAAAAACAGGCAGACAACATTCGAGAGTATTTCAAGTTATGGATGCTTTAACTCTTGATCTCATGCGACCGCAAAGAGGGTAAACACACCCGACCCCGTACCTTATCTCAATACTTTTCTTCGAAGACAACATTACCGTGACTGTTTCCTAGCTGAAACTCCTCTTCTTTTTTCAGTGACAAGATATTGGATAAAAACACTTCCAAGGCGTTTCAGAAAACAAGCGAGAAAACGTTTAAAAACTACTGCTTTAAATGTTCTATCGATACAACATACTTTTCAGTGAATGATTTGAGCTTGACCGTTTTTGTTCGGCCCTCTTAATCATTTACCAAGCGAATTTACTACGAACGTACAAAAACTTTAAAAGGCATTGATACGATCACTGCCAGCAACCAGATCATGTGCGTATCCTGAAAACTTCACCAAGAGTGAACATAACGACGTCGTGTTCAAAAACCGCTTCTCACAAGTACAAGCGCAAAAATTCCTTCAACAGCTACACATTACTTACCAGTTTAATTCAGGTAACAAGGTTCAACGATCAGACTTTCGAAGAAAACGACTAAGAACCATCCTTAGTTGCAGCGAACACTTGTAGTTCGCCGGTAATAATAAGGGATGTTATAACTGGTTAGTGAAGGCACGTAGATTTAATTTGCAAGGTCTGTTTCAGAATTGTCAGGTGAACCTGAACGGAAGTTACAGACACGCTGAACATCGCATGAAACTTCTCCGGGGGAAACACTTTCTGTTTCGTAAAAATTCAACTCAGCAACGTGTATGGAAGACGTTTAATTGGATTTCTAAATCAATCCTATAGCGCAGCGAATCAACATAACTTTACTAAATTCATTCTATTAACTGCACACGAAATTTTGAAGATCTGTCTTGATTCTAATATTCGAAGATGCTATCTCAATCGACTTCAATTCACGGCCAACTCCAGGCACACAAGATTTTGAAAAAACGTAATCGAGTTTACGCCGGAAACGATAAAGTTCCTCATTTTCGGTTCCTGACATATCTTCCCTTCTCAGAGTTGTGAAGTCAACTATCTTGGCTAAAGACATGCACGTTTGTGAAAACAGCTCGATAGAAATTCAAATTCTCAGACCTGGGTTTGATTTTTCGGTCATAGACCGTATTTTTTTTAATGACCGAAAAAAATTAGGTCAGTTAGGTCATAATATCCGAAAATATATATTAGTGAATACGGTTACAGCGAGTTTTAATACTATTGGGACAAATGACCGAAATGTCTCCGCAAAAAAAAACAGTCCCAGACTTTCGTCAAGTTAAGACAACTGGTCCAAACTGCTGTCAAGATCTAAATGTTTTTTTCAAGAAATACGAGGGCTTAGTGCAACCAAGCAGACAATTTTGCAATCGCGAACGTTTGATTAACCGCGGTTGTGACGAGTTTTGTAGCCCACGAGTTTTGCACCGCTGAAGGTACTAACGATTTCCGAATTACGCACAATATTGAAGTAAGTGCTAAGACATAGCATGGTTTGCACCGCAAACGCGGTACCCCGATAAACATCTCCGACTCCAAATCAGTAACAGCTGTTTCTAAGTTCGCGAGCTGCTCCAACCTGGTCGCGGATTAATCATTTTAGCGAAGCACGCTATCGCGCGCCAGATGTTGATCGCTCCGCTGAACCTTCCTATACGAAGCAAGGTATCTTGAAAGTGGTCTTCAATGAACGATTTCTTGCGGCACTTGCCGAGGCCAAGATACCGCATCAAGCCGCACAGCGCTTGTTGGTGGCACAAACACAGCAAACGACAAGATGCGCTCAGAGCAGGAGCATAGAGAAGCTTGCTGCAGGGCAGAAGAAAGCAGACGTGAGCAAAGAGTTTCTTGCTATAGGTGAAGGAAGTGCAGTACGTACACGGAAACACGGGGCTCTGGCTTTTGTGAGTTTCAAAGCACCAGTGGCGTTCAGAGCGAAACATGCCATGGTCGGGCTTCAAGACGAACAACGTCGAACCCCTCACTTCACGAACATCAGTTTTCCCAACATGATGCTGAATAACAAACACTTTGAATCAGGGGTTCTTAACCTGGGGTCTGTGAACCCTGTAGGGATCCATGAATGTATTTTAGGGGGTCTGTAAACCAAAATCCAATCAAGAAAATCAGCTAGCTTTTATCCACCCATTTGGGCTCTTATTGAGCTTAACACACCACAACTGTGGTCTGCTAGGTAATTCCAGTACTACCTTTATGATGTAGTAGTCTACATTGTCCACGGAATTTTCTGTAGAACTTCGCACATGCATCGGCTTGAATAAAACATTTGTATATTTCGTTCATGTGTAGGCCATCTGTTGTTCTATTCTTAGAGTGGTTGATAAACTTTTCTCTACCACTCCCACCTAAGTAATCATCCTTTCTTTCAAGTCCCTTCACATTTAATATGTTGTAAAAACACATGCACTTAATGGTAAATTTAATGATCAAACTTTCCATGTTGTAGAGAGCGTAAAGGCTTGCGTCTTCCTAGAAATTTATTGATGTCCCCTGGGGAAGTGAGACCCTGGTTTGGTTTAGAGCAGGGGTTTGCAACCCGTGGCCTAGAAGCTGAAGTTTTGTGGCCCGCAGAAAGTTCCAGATTTTAAAGTGAGCTTTATGTTTTTGAAGGGTATTGTCAATGTTCCCTCGGTGGCCAGCAAGTTTTCTAAACCGCAGAGCTTGACACATGCAGCTGTGGCCCAGCAGTTCTGCATGGTTGCACACCCCTGGTTCAGAGTACTCACGGGTCCATAAAAATAAATATATGCCTTGGGGTCCATCAGATGGAAAAGTTTGAGAAACACTGCTTTAGATGATAGTTACTCTAAAAACATTTGCGTCTAAACACTGCCCTAAAATCTGTAACTATTTTCAAATGCCATAATTATCAACAATTTGTCCAAATATTTACAGAAACATAAACTGGCTTTAAAACTTTGAAGATTCAAGTGTTTCACTTGATGGTTGAACTAATAAAATATGCCTTTCAGAATCACTTCACAGGTATATGCAAAAAAACTTCAACAACCAAAATGTCAATACAAAAAACTCAACTGTGACTTAGTAGTCAGTTCAAAATTTGATTGTATAGCCTGCTTTCAGATGTGTCCTTCCAGTAACACTATTCACACAATCTTTGGAATCACAGCAAGGATTCTTATGCTTCATTATTGTACTTATAGCTGATATTTTAAAAGCAAATGTATTGACTTTCTCAGGCAGCTAAATATCAACACAAGAGGTAAAACTGACATAATGAAAAGATAATGACACATTTTAAAACTAACTGTAGCTTTCAAAAGAGCTCTTATAAACACATAGCATTATTTATTGTGAAAAGCAGGCTGTGGCAACAGTCATCAAAGCTTTTCACTAGCATTGAAATTTTTTCCTCCATCTCAAAACACCTCCACAGCAAAATTGTGTACTTCATGTCAGCAGAAGTTAACAAACTTTAGAGACCTGTAGTTGATAGTTGTTAATGAAGATCAGGTAAATCTCAAATAGCAGGGCAAAACTAGCAAGTGTTTGCTGGCCGTTGTGAGGTGTTACGTTGGTTAGCAGTTGAGTTTTGCAAGGCTCTATTACAGTCAGCAATACAAAAGCTAATTTCCACTCTTGCTTCGTGTTCCTAAAAGCAGTTCGTGTGTCCATTTTTTCAATTCTTGTTCAGTGTCAAGATTTCGCTCGTAAGGTTTCTTACTGCTTGCAGGACTGAAGATGTGTTAAATACACAAAACCAGTTTCCCTGCGAAATAAATTACAATGTATTCACTTGCGTATGTCACTACTGTGGCTTCCAACTATTGAAAGACAAATATGAGCAAGTTTGAACCATCGCAAAAGGATGAAAGTGGAGCCAAGCAGACAGATTCCTCACAAGCTGTCCATGAAGCTATCAGCGTGTTTTATTATTGCATGCATACCATATACAATTTCGCCTGATTGCACAAAATGCAACACATCTACATGGCAAGGAAAAGGATACATAATGCAGGAAAATAAAAAATATTACCTGAAAAAAAAGCACATAATATACACATAACAAATTAGAATACTAACCTTCACTGCTTGCTACTACACCATGTTCATCACTATCTTCACTGCTAGTATCACCACCATTTGCATTTGGCTTTGGTGGTGATGTGTGACAATCCTGGCTCATTCCAAGGCAGTTGATCAATGCAAGCAGATTAAATGGTGTCAAATTAGCAATCCAAAAACAAGACTTCAATATTACAAACCTTTGTAAAGGTTTGATCTGATAAGCACGTGGCTCTGCGATTCCTGGTTTGAAAAGTAACCAGTTAAGCTGATTTATTTTTAAGGATATCCAAACTTAATGATTTTTACTCATACACTACAAAGTTTCTAAATTGTAACATTACATATCAGCAGATGCCTAGAACTTTACCACATGTCTATGCTCAAGCCATACCTTTTGTAAGAGTCAATACAGCAATTAAGGCCAACCTTAGTTATACCACACATTGATAGTTGGTATTATCACCAATTGAACTGCTCGCATGATCTTGTCAGAATATCAGCAATCGCTCTTGCTTAATTTCAGTCAACAACAAAAGGTTTCTATTTTAAATGTTGGACACTAGAGCAAAACCCTTTAAACTCATAGGAATGATGATGATTGGATACACTTACAACAGTATATTCAGTTGTCCAACTTCCTACATGGGCCCAGCCATAAAGAAATTAACTCAAAAGAAACCTTTTTCAAAAGTTACATGACAACTGCATATGACAATGGTGGGCAAACTGCGGCTTGCCAACATGCTTTGTGCAGTTCTTTCAGCTGAATAGAAATATCTTCAATTGATAACAAGTTGTCACCTCATATTTAACATTTCTTCAATTTTCATTCATCAATGTGTTACACAAGTTCAGAAATTTAGTTACCAGGGAGTCCACATGAGTCTACAAAGACACTGAACCTAAAGCTCACGTTAGGCTACTAAGTTTCCAGAAAATGTTTCAATGAGACATATTGTCAAAAAAATTATCATTTTCTGAATGTCAGAATGAGAACAAATGTTTTTTGTTAAGAGGCAGTAGCAGACCACAGAGTGGAGGAATACAAAAATATTCTGCAAGACTGCTGGAAGATTTCCAAGCCAGATTTGGCCATTTCCAAGAGGAAAAACAAGAGTTATCGACATCAAGGAATCATTATTTAATACCCTTGCTTTCACAACAAGTGGTGGGATGGCACCAGAATGCACCGAGGTCAACAAAAGATTAGCTGAAAAGATAGCCAAAAACACAAGGAGCCTTATGCATCTGTCATGAAATGCATTAGAACAAAGCTTAGATTTGCACTAACACCTTTTCTGCCAGGACAGTTCGCATGAACCTTGGTTTCTACTAGTGTCTCTTAGCAACTCCCTAACTCACCAGGCGATCAAGCTAGAGAGACCAACTAGCAATATTCCCTCTGACCACAGCCAGGGATAGGCATTGGTGGAAACACTGCCGTATCCTAGGATCACCAGACATATCAACAAGTTTCTTTGCAAGGCTGCTCAAAAAAGAGGCAGTGCACTTGCTATTCACCCCAGTGGTTTCAATAGTGACTGGTTGAAAGTAGTAGTTTTTAAGGTCATTAAATTTTTGGCATTTTGCAGTCTTAGCCTGTTGCTGCAATGTCTGCCTAAATGGCACTGTTTTTGTACTGGAACTGAGCAAAGGTGTCCACAACTGTTGCATCCCATGCCAGGCTTAGACCTATGTACCAAGGGCACAAAGTCAATTCATCAGGCCACCTACTAGAAATGTCAACCGCGCACCGCGCGTACGCGGTGCGGTTTTGGAATATTTTGCCGCGTCCGAACCGCGCCACGTGGGTTATTAGTTTTTGCCCCCACGTCAGCGCCGCGTACCGCGTGGAAATATAACATCTTAAAATGAGTTTTTGCAATACCAAAAGATTTTTTGGAAAAATTCTTGATGCTCACAATTTTTGTTTCTGCGATTTAGCACTGCTGGTGGTCGAAGATATGCAAATAGGATTTGTTGATATGGGAAAGAGTGTTTTCATGTGCTGGTAGAGTTTTTGAAGAAAGACGTACAAGGCTCAGTGCAGAATCTCTTGATGCTACAGAGTTTTTGCACAGCTTCTACAGATCTAAGTAATTATTTTTTGTTCTTTCAGTGTTAATGGTTTTCTGATTTGTTTTCTTTATGTTTTTGACAGGTGTTTTTTTTCCACTGTGCTCTATGTTATTTATTTATTGTTGGTTACTTTCTAGTGAGGTCATTCAGTAGAATGAATGGTAAAATTGTACTCTTACACAGGACTGGGAAATCATGTTCTTGTTATGAGTTAGGATTAGGGGTTAGAAGTTAGGGGTGAAGGGTTAGAGTTGCAAGATTACAAGAGCGTCAAGTGGACCATAGTTCCTTGCTGCATTTCCAGTCCTGTTCAATAGTAAAATTTTACCATGGCATATGAATAGAATGACCTGGGTGTTTTCATGTGCAGGCAGAGTTTGTAAGAAAAGAT
>Ga0210059_1001838_pt1 | contig 32467 bp, 25 predicted proteins | sample Ectturendosymbi2_FD_188042 | JGI IMG/M metagenome (GOLD analysis project Ga0210059, IMG submission 188042) | Ecteinascidia turbinata endosymbiont from Florida, USA - Sample 2 (SPAdes) (version 2) | ecosystem: Host-associated > Tunicates > Ascidians > Unclassified | place: Key West, Florida... | reverse complement strand
GAGGTGTGGCGTCCTCTGCGGCCTGTGAGTGTGGCGCAGAAGAACAAACCGTCGACCATATTGTCCTCCAATGTGCAACCCATCGACCTCTTCATGGACAGCATGGCCTGACGGTTCCGGACGATGAGACAATCGAATGGCTGCTCAACACTTGCCCCGAGATCTAGTGCGGCCAAGCAGTGGTTAGAACAACTGGCTCAAAAGAAGAACCACACAACGGAGGCCATAGTTTTCAGAATTTGGTTCTTGAAATCCATTTGCCTGCCTTGAGTAACACGTGGAGCTCGGTTGAATATAGGAAGGTTGCTTGTCATCGACTAGATCAGTTTGGAGAGCCAGCCGAGGCGCGGAGTTAATACTTCAGTCACATTTGAATATCAAAATCCCGGACAAAACGGATCTACTGTCGAGAAATCCTTTGCCGCTGGGTAAATCTGCCTTTACAATACCAGGTAACAACGACAGCCTTTTCTTGACACTTTTGAACGCGATTCATTCTTCCTATGCTGCCGATCAAACTTGTAAGTTTCTGAGAATGGTTCTTGAACTGAAAAACGTGCTTTGTTCCTGGTTAGACAAATCATAACGACAAACAGAAAACTTACGCATATGCTGATATACCGGGATGGCGGCGGAAGCGTGCAAAGGGGCTTCGAACATTTTTGCAGTTTTGTTGATTGGACATGAAAACCCGCCAAATGTATTTTTTTCACAAAATAAGACTGCAGCTCCAGCTGGTGGCTGCTTTTGTGTTTCTGACTCCTGCGAAACAAAACAATGTGCCAAATTTATTGCTTCCACAGTCCACACAAAATCGTCCATTTGGTTATGAAGTCATTTTCATCAACACACTCTGTATTTTCAGTCAGGATCACTTTTTTTCGATATCACTCAACAGCACGAAAGACTTGTTACCAGGGTTGCGGAGTCGGAGGTAAATTTATCCGACTCCCGACTCCAGTCTTTCCAAAATTTTCTACTTCGACTCCTTAACATAAAGGGAATGAAATTTGGCGGTTAGAATCAATGGAAATCGTGGTGCACAGAAAGAAATCTCTGTTTCAACAAATGTTTCGAAGGAAATTGATCCATTTCTACAGGAATTCCCAATTAAAGAGTGTGATGTAAAAAATGATCCAATTGAAAATCCGGAGTCGAAGTCGGACAGAAAAATACGACTCCGACTCCCAGTGCTGTTAGGACTCCGACGCCGACTCCTCCCAAAAACCTCTCACTCCTTACGACTCCGGCACGGACTCCGCAACCCTGCTTGTTAGCATTCCCCAACTTTTCATTCTTATTTTAATAAGAGCTGAAAATTCTTGTTCAATAGGTGTAATATATACTTGGTGTCTGGTTCTTGGCTGTGAAAGGATCTTTTTCGGTAGATGCTTTTATGAGGATAACTGAATTCGTCTACATCAAAATAATGCGTGTGGTTTGGCTGTAATCAGTAGCTCTGTCACGCTACCAGCCAAGATAAAATTTTGATAATATAGCATTGCCACAGACAGGATGCTAAGAAGGGTTGGTGATCTAGGGAAATCCTGTTCTCAAAATTCGACTAATTTAATTATTTTTCCAGACCCAAAGTCGAGATTTGTTGGAGTGTCGCTGTCATATTGGTCTTAATGTTGAAGCAAAGAACCAAAAAACAGTAATGCAGCTTGCTTGTGGCACTGAAAGAAATTCGGCTACACGAGGCCAGCAAAAAATCCAGATAACCTAATTAAAGTTGAATGAAGACCTCGAAGCTTATCAAGCCCACATCGGTTGAGGCTAAAGGCGCTTTCTCAGCTCTTGGTTATTTCGCATATAAAACAAGGAGCAGCTTTAATACTAATGCTCTTGACACATCACTGCTTATGCATTACTTATATGAAATACTGTAAAAGCGGTTATTGTAGTTTATTTGTGCACTTTTTCCAATTTTGTTAGTCTCGACAAATCTTACGATTGTTGAGTAAAAATCCTAGGAAATCTTTAAATTTTTCCCAGAACCCCAACCTTGGCTAGCGCCATGGTGTGTCGTGCTTCGCAGAGCTGACAGTGGAATTTGGTTCGAAAGATAGCCTTCCTGGACTTTGATGTCCCAAATTTGAGTCATTGTTCATGGATATCATAAGTATAAATTAATTTATAATCCAAAGGTTAGGTTTTCATGCACTGAGCAGGGGTATTGGGAGTTGATGAAATGATTAAACAGGTTGAAAACGACAGTTTGTTTAAATTTTCCAGTTATTTCAAAAATGTTACGGATTGAAAAACAAATTTTCAGAGCCGGAAAATGGGTCGTTAGAAAACGTTTGATGAAATTTACTCACAGATGCCCTGTGCCTGCCCTCCAGGATAATCTTTGGTCACTTTGCAGATCTCTGCTTTGGCAATAGAGGCCAGATTATTAGGGTGCTTCATGCGAGAAAGTAGAAATTACAAGAGCAGTTTTTTAACCAAATATTTATGAATGATCTCAACAGCACTTTTAATTTTTGGTGACAGCGATGTTTGCAAGCGGGAAAAAGTGCCAGTATATTTCGTTGAAAGACTTGATTGATAAATCTTTTTTTGACATACAGCACCAAAATGACAGTACTTTTGAGAAAATTGGTACGGTCTCATGAAAAAAAAAATTGAAAGCGAACATTCTGAAAATAATGGAAATTAATTTTATGAAATAGCACATCCCTGAACTAATTAGTTTAAGAAGTTTTGTCAACACATTAACCTTTCTATACCACCATTCTCATACAGTTGGTGCCGATGTATGCGTGTGTGATATTGAAAAATAACGAATAGCAGTGGCGTAGTCGGCAAGGAAGGACGGAAACGCCGTTCCCAAAATCTGTTGAGAGTGAATGGCGTTCTTCCATCAGGCACATAAACATCGATAGCAATTCCTGACGTTCCTCCGCCAATCTTGCAGGTAAAGTCAGTTTTTGCATAGCATCTACTGTAAACTGAACTGAACTACAACCAGCATTCAGGGAATTTTTAACAAATTTTTAATGATCTTGAAATTACACCACGTCACGGCTGAACAAAACTACGTTAAGGACAAAATGAACACACTGTTCACACCGAATCGCTATCAAGCATATAGTAGAATGAAAGCTGTTTCACGGGACGTTGTGAGCACTAAAAGGAAAGGCGCGCATATCAAACAAACGCCACAAGGATAGTTTCCAGATGGGCTTGACAACTGATCAGCGCAAATCATAGCATGAACGTAATAATTTGGGCTGAACAGGTGAACCCTTTTCTACAAATGTTTAATTAAAAATGCTACTCCATGATTTTTCTTTGAGAGAAAAAGCTTGTGGATAAGATCTTCGCCACGGAAGTTATGGAAGCAATTCAGACAACTTACCACCGCAGGCGGATGTTGAAAGCAGTTTAACTGAAAAACGCATGGAGGGTCAGTGCATGTAAAATGACCACCTGGTGGTGCGCCGGTAGAATCTTTGCCAAAATCTGCACTGGTATCAACAACAAAGCAAAGAAATGGTAAAAACTTTGATTTTGAAACAAAACTTGTTACACAAATTTTGCGCTAAAAAAGCAAACGTTTGTTTGTGATTTTAGTGGAGTTTTCAACGAAATTATTTTTTGTACTAGTTTTTTGCCTACATGATTTCTCGGGCCGAAATGCGCCCATCAATATTTTTTAATAATATATTTCCCACTTACTGATTAAACAAAAGCGTTTGACAAACAAGCGATCCTTCAGCGATTTTTCACATTAGATTAACTTCACTGAGATGACTTTCACAGACTACGTAAAATACTTACACTAGGGTAGGACTTTGCTGGTGATCATAAGTCATCCATGGACATCTGATTTCCTCGTATTGTGAAATGGTTTTAATTGTTTTTGACCGATATTTCACATTTATTGCGTTCTGCACATTCTCTTGGTCCATCACAAGAGCTTTGTGCTGCAACAGCAATTTATCTGATATTTTAGTGATTTTAGCAATCAGTGAAAGTAATAAATCGTTTATTGCAATAAGCAACAGTAATAAACCTGAAAGCGATATGTTAACACATGTGACATCCATATCGACTAATCTGCGCCCTTCATCCACTGCTTTTTGCGATACAACTTGATTCTACTTCAGCAATGCACAGTACAAGTTACTTTGTAGTCTGATGTGTTCGTCGAAGTGTAGGCTCGACATAGCGGCAAGTTCCCTTCTCCTTTGTATACAGCTGAGGCGAAACAGCCTTCCTCACACCGTTTGCACTTGGTTAATATGAAGTTGTCGCCAGGCGAGCTTTTCCAGTCAGTACCGGTTGCAATGACTGGAATGGCTGAAAAGCAACGGAAAACGTACCTTATTAAGCAGTCGGACTAATTATTTCAGCCAAATTTTCTTTCTTTACGTCACAAAACATTAAGTAGTACTGCTTCGGTATGAATGGTGTTTTCACTGAACCATGGACGTTTTGTGGGCAACTGTTACGAAAACAAGACATTCTGTGCGGTATTTGACGGATTGCTTTGCAGTGTAGATAGCTGTGTTTTATGTAAGGTGCTTTTCACAATTTGAGAGCAGAAACTCTCTAACACCCTGAGAACCTATTTCCTATTGCCTAAAATAAATGCTAAGATAATTTTGAGTTAATTGTTCAAAGTTCAAAGCTTCTACGAATTAATCATGAAGCTTGGTCGCGTTGAAAGACAACTGCTTGGCTTTATTTTCAACCAATTGGTTTCCACTTTAAGGTTCATCTCAAATTGTAACTAATTTTGTTGTTGTGTGGTCGATTGTCGCACCAGATGTGCAATAATCACTCCAAATTTCAACCACGTGCTGTCGATTTCTTCAAAATGCCAATCACCAAACTGATTTTAGTTAATACGTTATATTTTTTGTATCCACCAGGCACTGAAATTTTTATATCTCAATTACAAAAAGGTTTTCACTTCTGTTTTTTGATAAAGCGCTTGAAAACGTATTTTTAATTGCAATTTAATTACGAAAAGATTTGTATAATTTAATTGCAAAAACGCTTATTTATCAAACAGCAACTTTTTCAAACAACCTGCTAATAGCCTTTATGATGCTTTCAACGTCTCTTCTTATTTGACAAATAAATAATAATTAATGCCGTCATTCACGCGTGTGCCTTTTATGCTTGTGTTTCATGAAAGTACATGTATCAACACCATTAGGCGTATACTTTTCTGCTAACGCCACGTATATCCTCGCGTTCGTTCATGTACTTATGTGCTCGTTGTTACTGCGATGAATGCTTAAGTCTACTGCGTTACGTGTGGGAGTGAAGACGTTACGCAATGCAACAATCTTTCCTAGAGTATGGGAAATTGTAAAAGTATTTTTTCATGCTGTTCATAGGAGTATGAAGGAGACAAGCAATACCGAGACACTGTTCAACGCATTCCATGTTCCTGCCATATTTTGAAAACTAGGTACACAGTCATCATCTTTCGTAATCAATCTATGTGATGTCACACTTAAATTTTGTGTATCAATCCACACGACGTCTGGCCACGCGTGGACAACAATTGCGAAACGAATTTTCATTGCTATTCATCAAAAGCTTACACCAAGAGCCAGAGATTGAAACCACAAGATTTTTTACTCCTTTCAGAATTATGCGAATGGTCCATGAATTTCGTTAGTTGTTTATTGTCTCAGTTTACGACATGTGTGGCTATTTGAGAAAGACACACAGGCTATGTTCTGGTTGTTTGTAACGTTCACCAATCTCAAAGTGTTTTTGGAAAGCATTGTTGAAGCGATCTAAACGTTGGGGACAGAATGGTATTTTTGCTGTGAATTGCACCCAGAGGCGAATTTTCATTTTTGGGGCCCTAGGTTATTTTGAATTGGGGGCCCTTCTGGAAGGTTTGCGACCACTGATGTCATACAAATTAGCACAACAAGTGTTCGCTATATTCACTGAACACGTTGTTCCAATTCACAACATATTAGATTACTTTATTCTGAATTCCGTCGGTGTCAGGAACAAAAACAGTCACAATGAAACTAACGAAAAAAGGCAGCGGTGAAGTCATCTGACCACATTCCCATTACATATTTATTGAGTGTCCTGTGCAATTACACGGTTTTCACGACTCAAAAGCTGGCTCTGAGTAAAGCACCCTTACCCCGTATTTTACCAATGAAAAGCTACAAGAGAGAAACCCGGGCTGAACGAAAGTATCTCATTGGTCTCGTATAATCTGATAAATGGATTCAGGCGTTTTGTTCCACGCATTATACGTAACAATAACCAAACCCAACGCCACAAAAAGAGAATGCTTGTCGTCATACACTTGAATCCTTAGCGCTCATTCTTCTATAGAGATCTTTTGTTAGCGGCATAGTAAAAAAACGTGCAATGAACCAAATCAAAGCTACAAAGATATTTGCTTACAAAAATGCTAGAAATTGTCCTTACTCCTAGAATTGCCCCCCCCCAAATCGGGGGCCCTAAGCTCAAGCCTTTTCAACCTAATGGCAAATTCGCGCCTGATTGGACCGAGTGGCAACAGTTTAAAAAGCGAAGAAAAATGTGATTTCTTCAAATTTAGGATTTGTTAAGAGAGCACACTACCCTGCTGCGCAAAACAGCAAGTTGTCAAATTTCAATGGGCGGCGCAATTGGTTGATTGTGAATAGACAATGCATTATCAAATAATTGCAAATACACTTGTTCACCCTTATAGGCTAATTTCTACCTCTGGTGAAGATCAGAGAAACAGAAGGAAAGGAAACAAATTGACAAACTAACTTGGTCTTTCAGATTCGAGCGGCATTGTGACTGTGATTCCATATTTCATCAGTTCTTCATACACTACTTGCCATCTGTTATTCACCAACATATAACCACTTGCGGTAAGAGCGAAATAAGAAACATCATGCTGGAAATACAAAAAACAATGACTTGTTATTGAGTGGTTTCCTTGACAAACAGTATAGCAAGAGTTATTTGCATTCAAACAATTTTTCAAGATTTTAGATAAGCAATTTTGCACGGAAAAACGGGGTAAATAATTGCCCGTGCGTCGTTCTAAAATCATAACCTTTTCATACTCTTTATGAGACAATGTATGAGGCAAAAGGGGCTAAAAACATCGTCGACACTGTGTCGTTCATAAAAGTGCCATACAACCTCTCCATTTTATATTATACGTAGTGATTGCCTGTGCTTTCAGTAAACCAAATCCAAGCACTCACACAAATGTTCCTGCAGCAGCACTTTTCCGTGGTGCTCCTGATATCACAAAAATTGCTGTGTAAATGGCTAGATCAGTTTGTCTGACGGTATCAAAAAAATTATTTTAACGCGTAACGGCAGCCCCGAACCTAAGATTCCTGACAGTCTCTGCCAACAACTATGCACAACCGGAAGTCCCACGTTGCGTCAGCTACGCAGCTGGGGAGGCGAATAGGGATAGCATTGAATACTTCTCTCTGGGAGTTTCTACTCAGGCTGAGATGAGGATGGAGTCCTCAGCTGGCAAGTTATATTGATGAATGGGTCCATGCAGGAGGAAGAGTGTGCATGTTGAGGTTGTAATTGTTATACCGGTCTGTGCTTGATACAGATATACGGCTCAAGCTCAGTGCACAGCACCCGGAATTTGTGGAAAATAACGGTGATGTTCCGCGATGGATTGGAACTAACGAATGCATAAAACTTTTTGGGAAATTTCAGTGCACATGTTGGGAACGATGCAAGGGCATGGAAGTGTATAGCTAGCAAACATGGTGATGTTGACATAAATTATTACAATAAGGCTCCTGCTGCAACTGTGATGTAACAACATGCTGTGCATAATGACAGTTTCTTACAACACAGAGATTTCCACAGGTACACCTAGGGCAGAGATTCTTTGGGTCATCCGTCGCTCATTGATTTCTGCATCGTTTCCGCTGACTTGTTTCGATCGGAGTTGAATGTTCGTGTCAAACGGGTTCATAACTGTCCGCCGATCACCATCTGGTGATTTAAAAGTTACGTGTGGAAAAACGAATAGGGCCTATCCGAGCGTGCAGGACTAGCGCATTCTTCTGAATAAAGTGGGAGGCCTGTTTGACAGACAAGAATTTGAAAAAAGACCCTTGCAGAGAACGTTTCTTGCTTATTACGAGAGATTCAGGAACGCACGGGAGATGCAGAGGTGGAGTGGCAGCTGTTTAATGCAGATACAACTTCATCTGCTGCTCGGGTATGTGGATGGAAAAGATTCGGTGTGGCGAATAACGGCACAAAATTAACCCTTTGTTGGAACCAATTGGTGAAAGCCTGCAAAACCTGGCTTCAGAACAAAGTCGAACCTTCTTTGCATTCGCGGCAGTGGTGTAGGAGGCGAGGGTGAAGGGGGTGGAAGCGCACCCCCAAAAATTTTGACTTCTTGAAAATTCGGGCAAAATACCTAAAAATTTGGGCAAAATCTGTGTAAAATATCTAGGCAAACTCTAAGAAAATCTGGGTAAAAATGGTGCCCAACGTTGTTTGACTTCAAAAAATGGCGCCCAACATTACAGAAAAACAAATGAAAACCCTTTTTTAGAAGCCACACCAAAAAGAGGTCTTCATGATTTTGTGGGAGAAAATTTGTAGGCAAAAGTCGCACAACAACTTTTCGGACAAGTTTGGGGAAATTCGGGCAAAAATGGTTCGCATCCCCAAAAATTTGCTCGCTCCTACACCTATGATTCGCGGTACGCTGAGGCGCGAACGTCTGCAGCCCGAGTGGTAGAAAGGATCAACATGCAGTCTTGGGGTAATTTTGTGCATGAACTGGATTCCAATCACTAAAAAATTAATAAAGTGTTTTGGTAAACCATCCGGTGTCTACACGGCAAAAAATCTGATATTGTTAGATCCATCAAAGACCAAAATCTTGTTTTTATCATCGATGAGGAGGACATAGTTAGCAGATGTAGAGAGTGTTTCAAAACTTTCACTATGACAGTAATTATAACAGTATCTGACACACAAGATGTACAGTTAGGGGAGGAAAATATCATCACTGCAGCAGAAGTTCTTCTAGCTGCCAAAGCACTGTAGTCGGCGAAGGCTGCAGGCTGTGATGAAAACCGACTTGAAATGCTCAAAGCCTTGAATGGAAAGTGAGTTCTTTGAGTGACTTGCATGTGGCAACTGATCGTGTGGCCTGGAAGGGCACAGCGAAATTAATAAACTGGGGTGATCGTTGCAGTGCACAAGAAGGGAGACACGTGAGAATGTACTTGCTACCGAGACATCTCTATCCTTAGCCTCTCTGGAAAAATACATGGTAAGTGCCTTGAAAAAAAGATGGTCGCGAAATATTTGAACTAAACCTGGAAAATACCCAGTGCGATTTTCGTCCAGGCGTAGCAGTACATGTCACATATTCTGTTCACAGTGTGGCGCTTCGGGACGAAGTGCGCAGCTGTGAAATTCGTAAAGCCTTGTATGTCGAGCCGCCTTTCCAAAAAATGAGATCTCAGCTGCCTTGTTTCGGCCACATGACCAGAATCTCAAAAGAAAGGTTGGCGAGACCTGCTGGCTACACCCACGGTAAAGTGGACAAAAGGTCGTCCAAGGGCCAGGTGGCGTGATTACATCGCCGACCTGTCCTAGTCCCTGGAGCTGCTGCCCCTGCGATTCTCTCCAGAGGAAAAGCGGGCGGGAAAATGAATGAAAGTTTCTTGAATAAAAATGTCATTTCCTTAGCTAACGTTATGTAAAATATTTGGTGACAGTCTGAACAGTACTGACTTTTATTAAGCTATATCTTTTTGATAAAGCAATTGTCTTATCAGCCTTCAAACGCGGATGTGTTTTTGCAGATTGAAGGAAAGCGAGATACTCATTATAATTTAATGGTATACCAGGTGCCAAATCTTTATAACGCAATGGTGTTTTTAGGTCAAACACACGGCCGCAACGCGACGATCTGAACGGCGAAGACAAGAGAACATGTGCAGAAAGTTCTTACACAACGCACAGCAGCGTTGTGTATTTCCACGAAACCGTTGCGAGCTGGTTTCCTGCCCTGCCAACTGAGCAGTAAACAGACTGGGAGACAGTCAATTTTCGGGATGACTTTGTAAAACTCCGCATTGGCCAATCGACCCGCCACTGTGCTGCTGTTATTAATACCTTAGCCTTTCGAGGGGTGGCCGTATATATACACGTAACAGTTGGATCTTCGGAAATATATGGAAAGCTGTGTTGTAACGCAAAAAGTACTTTTTCGTATTAAAAATAAGATTTTAATAGTTTTGTAAAAAGCGTTAAAATCAGTGTTCATCTAAAACAAGGCTGTTTGAGTACGCCCCACCAAAGTTGGTAGGCTGCGTTCGATTTCAGGTCATGTCATGCTGAAGTCTTCGAAAACAGTACTTGTGGCCTGTCCATCCTCGTTCTCAGCGTTGATGGGTTGGTTGCAAGGAAAGGTTCACGCGTGGTTTTGCCACTGACCTGCTACCAGTGCAGCATTCACTGCGAAAGTAGCCGCGTGGCCCGCGGCGCAAGTAAGCGGAGATGGGCGCCGCAGACCACTCGTGACACTCAGAACGTTATACAATAGCGAGTATACCAAAAATCCAATAAACGGAACAGATCTAAAATGTAGGTACAATACTAGAAAAAGAGTTTATACAACTCGCAAACATAACTTTGCTGGGTGTTGTTTAAATACCGTTTTACAACTTTCGGAAACGTTTTGAAACGCTATTCAAACTTTAAACAAAATTGCTGCTTATCTCGTAAAAAAGCAGCCAAATTTTACTTACAGAAAATAAGTTTGATATAAAATCCTGCAAAGTTTCGTTTAACTGAGTGTCATTCGTGGTGCAGATGCTTCTTGACCACGTTATGTTTCCAAATCTGTTCAAATTAGCAAGGTGAACACATCCGTATTCCAGCAATTTATTATCTTCATATTCCAGCTGCAATACAAAAGTAAAGACTTAATAATATGAAACGAACCATTGATAAGCGGTCAGACCAGCAACGAAAACAATATTTTATCACTGTGTTGTGAAAGCAGGTTGTTGGAAATAGGCAAACCTGTTCCTTTTTATCACATAGCATTCCATTTTGTTGTCGAGGCGTAGTAAACCGTCTAAGCGCGCAGCAAGCGATCCTGCGCCTTGCAACAGTGAAACCCTCGTCGACTCGGCAGTGGCTGTCTGTTCAATTCATATAAAGTGAATTATGAACAGGAGTTGTGAAAACAAACACCTTTGTCGGGAATACAATGTTCAGTAGCAGGTGACATTGTCAACATCGTGCTCTCGCAAAACTCACAAGGCGTTACGAGGGACCCGATCAATTACTTCTTCCAGGTCATCAGAACAACAATAGACATTTTTAACATACTCCCAAAATTTCTGAAAAAACTGCTGGAGAGTGGATATTTGGTCTGCAATGCAGCGGTCAGGACACACTGCTTATTCTCCAGATTTGATTCTATTATATCTCGACATCTTTTTTCAAGGCATTGGGCATACATCGTTACAGGGAGGCTGAGGAATGAAATTGCCCGGTAGTTAGTGCATTCCCTCGGCAGCACACTCTGCCGCTCTGCCAACATAGATGCAGAAGTTAACAACCGTATCGCCAAAGCAAGCAGTTCCTTTGGAAGATTGAAGAAGACAGTCTGGGAAAGAAGAGGAATCTCGCAGCGAAACAAAATCAAAGTCTACAGAGCAGTCGTCTTAACAACACTTCTCTACGGCTGTGAAACCTGGACCGTTTACAGGCGATGTGAAAAGCAACTCCAGCAGTTTCATCTCCGATGTCTTCGCAACATTTTCAAAATCCGCTGGCAAGACAAGATCCCCAACACTGAGGTGCTGGAAAGGGCGGAACTCCCTAGCATCATGACCACCATGCGCAAGGCACTGACACGATGGGCGGATCACGTCCTTCGAATGTCAGACTCCCGTATCCCCAAGCAGCTGTTGTATGGTGAACTCAGTCGTGGTGGAAGAAAGATCGGAGTATAGCGCAAGCGCTACAAAGACTCCCTCAAAGCTTACCTCAAAGATTAGAACATCGACGTCACAACCTGGGAATTACGCAGCATCTGACAGACTAGCCTGGCGAAGTATGATCCATAAAAGTGCCCTCCACTCGGAGTTTCAATGTTCCAACACCGCCAAAGAAAAACGCCAGACACGAAAGGCTCGAGCAGACAACGCAGTCAAAGCGCCTCTCACCCATCGGTGTCAAACCTGCGGGACGGATTTCCAAGCCCGTATCGGCCTCATATCTCACCTGCGGACACATCGCTCCGCTTCTATAAAATCCTAGTTGCCATGGTCATATTCGAATACGAATCGACGAACAACAACAGCGCATTCCCTCGAGTCTCCCTTCTTGTGTATGGGGATGATCACAACCGTTTAGTCAATTCCTCGGTTCCCCATCTGATCAAGGCCACTGGCACACATTCAGGGTTGAGAAAAACCCGTTTTATTAAAAAAAAACAACCCACCTGTTTTTTTTTGTTTTTTTTGCAAAAAACGTTTTGTTTGTTTTTTTTGAAAAGAAACAACGTTTTGTTCTTTTTTTAAAGAAAACGGAAAAACCCTATTATGAATTGTTTTTATTCCATCATGTAATATCACCATTTCCGGAATTACACAAGAATAACTTGTTATATCTGTTATGGCATTCAAAATTGAGGGTAAAGAAATGTACCCCATCTTTGTTTTCGCAAAGTGTTGTTGGTCAGTTCACTCCTAAGTGGTAAGGCTTGGCAAGCATGTGCAAAGCAAGCAGAGAAAAGCCAGTCCCACACAACCTCTGCAGCTTCACGTCAAGTTTACGTACATGTCCTGCTAGTTCAGCATCTATAGAGTGTATTTTTTCAATATATGATTTGGTATGGTCCAAAATCAGAAGTTTAAATGCAGAGAAGGCAGAAAATTGGTTAAAATATACTGATTGTGCAGAGCTGAAGGAGATAACCGTTTGAATTTACTCAAACTGTTCGATTTATTCTTCTGTTTTTTCAAATCCTTTAAATTTCGTTGCTGTTCGTTTTGTTTGGTTAAAAAAAAATTACAATTGACTGTGCAAGTGACCTGCTTATTTTATTTTTTACCTCTTAGTAGATTTTTCAAAGGAAAAGTAAAGATTGGGTTTTTGATGGGTTTCATTGGTTTTTTTAAGTGGACTTTAAAAAAAAAAAAACGGGTGTTTTTTTTTTGATCGTACACATTAGATGCTAAGAATTTCTCTGTTCACGGCTTTGAGCATCTCAGGCGGATTTCATCACTGCTTACAGCAGGCCTGCCCAACCTTTTTAGTGCTGCGGGCCACTTTCACATGAGGAAATTTATTGCGGGCCACAAACGTTTTTGTGACATAACAATAAACTATTGTGACGTAACAAATCCCTTGATTTTGATAAGTTTTATGCGATAACACGAGGTGATAATGAGACCTATAGCTGCACGCAGTGCTGCCAGCTTGTATGGATGTAAACCAAATCTAAAATATTGACATATTTTCGAAGCGTTTGTTATACAAGTTTTTGGGTGGTAGGCCCGTAACAGAAACAACAGCTATAATTTTGATGTGTTTTGATGGCATACTTGAGCCTATGAAAATACACTAAAAATTTAAAAAGTCTGATTACGAACTTATTACATCGCGGGCCACTTAAAACAACCTCGCGGGCCGCATGCGGCCCGCGGTTTGGGCAACCTTGGCCTACAGCCTCTCCAGTCTTCATTATTTAGATAGAAGCGGAGACTTCGGCTGCGGTGGTGGTATTTTCCTTCATATTTCGCCTCCTGCATGCATTATACTGAGATTTACTGGCCTCTAGAAACCTTTATAATGTTCTCGCTATCTGAGTCAGTCTTAACGATTACCGTGATCACGTATCTGAGAATACGATTTTGCTTTTAATCGTTGATCATCTAATATTCCATATATTCCATACAGTTGTTGGGTTGGTTCATAGGGTTGGTCTTTCTAATATTGTAGTTAACTTCTTACAAGATTTTAAGTGCTGAAAGCTCAATGCATTCTGGAAAAATGATTTTTTTCCTCAGAGGATCTTTAGATTATTTCTTTTCAACAACATCTACGTTGTGTGGACAATTTTACGAAAAGGATGAACTTTTGATAAACTTTTTATAAACAAATCATATTGTGAGAAAATCTTTTCAAAAAGCTTTCACCGCGATTTAAAAGGACTTCCTTAACTCTCACCGACTTTGCTGAATTTGTTCATTCAAATGAAGTAAATCAATGTATACTTGCTTTGTTCCTACTAGTTATGAAACTTCAGTTCTTACCGGCACGAGCATTCCATTGATTTTGATTTCAGAAAACCCAGGATAAACATTCCACGAATAAGATGACAAATCTACATAAAACTTCGGACCTCCTGAAAACGGAAATATTAAAAGAATAATTTAAACTCTGCTTTTGCCAAATATTACTTGTACCGTTGGAAATCCTTCAGTACACTTACGAGTGATATATGTTTTGCAGACGTATCCTAACGTGGAAGAGGCAAATTGGCTTTTTTGTAAGCTCGATGTGCAGGGGTTTCTCAACCAGGCCCTGTCATTCGATCTCAAATAGAAGCACTCGAGTTTACCGGGTAACTGAATAAGAGCGGTGCATTTGTAATCCTGAAAAGGAGAAATACTTAGTTTAATTTAATACATGCCAAACTAATACTCACGTGATTGAAGTTGCCTCATCTTGTAAGCATTGCGATGCAATCAGTTTTTGGGTGGGTAGGATTATTCATGCATTTTTATTACTCAAATTATTACGTAACAGAAATGCAGTAAAATGGCAAGACACCAAAGAGCAAAAAATTTAATTGCATATAAATAAAAAGTAAAAAATTATAACACAATTGAGGAGTTTCTCCAAGTTAATGTGAACTATATCATATCAGACACAAAAGATTGGCGGAGACTTTATGTTACGATTAATTAGTCAACCTTATTGTTGGCATAAATCAATCAAAACTAAGTTGAAGACGTTTCCAGTAAAGACGAAAAATGAAATGACAAAATGCAATAACTTGCACATCACACAGAAGTTGGTAACAAACCATATATCTTCAAATAAGAACGAAATTGACAGAGGGTGAAAGTACGCTTTTGTCCAGGGAGCATGGGCTGAAACACTAGCAAGGGTACTACAGAAAAAAGGTACTAAATACAAAATTACTTAAAAAAGGAGCAAACAAACAGTGAAGCATCAACTGGCATTTTGGCAAGAGAACAATAAATTTTTGTATTGTTGTCCAAATGCAAAAGACGAAGCAGACTTCCAAGTTTTCAGAAATTTCAAACCAAGTTTGGGACCAATACACATTAAAGAAAGCTGATGTAAAGACGCTTTCAGTCTTGTAAAATGGTGTTTTTCCGAAAAAGCAAGCCTTTCGTCATAATTATGTACTGACTGATGCGATCTTACGAAAGTGACTTTTAAAGTGTTCAGACAGTCCACACAATTATAGTACATAAATATGTCAAAATTTTAAATAAATCAGGATACAAAAAAATCGGTAAATAAACTAGAAAATGTCCGGGAGTGTCGTTAAAATTAAAGGGTGTTACAGCTTTATTTTGACGAAATAAGGCAAATTTCGTTCTTCCCCAATTAAGTATTGAGTAAGTCACACAAGAGTAAAAAAACAGCGAAGTAAACAGATCTGAGCACTGACATTTAGGCGTTTCAATATGAATACAATTCCACATGATTTAGAAAGTTGTGTCACCAACTTTTCTATTTTAGGCTTCCATTTAAATATATTACCAAAAACAATGCCAAGATAATTCAAGTGACTTTGTTTTGATAATGGTTAAAAAAACAGAACAAAATTATTGTTAAGAGTTATTAATGAGCATGAAATTACTTTTGGAATACTGATACATAATTTTTTAGCGCGAACTCAGTAGTCATTTTCCATAAGTTCATCGTTTACAAACTTTTTTAGATTTGTGTAGTTTTTCCTGAAGAATGAAGATTGATATCATCACCATATAAAACAGTATGAAATGTTGGAAGCATTTCATATATATAAGAAATAGTGATGGTTTCAAGACAGATCCTCAAATGACACCACATGTTACAGGTAAGAAGGATTTCATATCTGTTGTTTTAGTGCGTTGAATGCTGTTGTCAAGCAGGAAGCAAGAAGTTTTAGGTATGCTCCTTTAATTTTGAAGTGAGATATTACGATCAACACAATCAAAATTTTGTTCAAGTCCAGGAACAATAAACACATTATTAGCTTGTTATCTTTATTACGGGCAGAGGGATCCGTCCGAAATATTCGCAATAGTCTCCCGCACCAGCTATCCGCAGTGGGAGGCCCCACGTTGCGCCAACGACACATCTGAAGAGGTGAATAGGGACAGCATCACTCATAGGAAAAGAGCACGAACTGATCGCGGAAGCCAAACGATATTCCATGGATGTTGCATTTGTAATCCTGAAACGTTGATGAATTGATCTATCCAGGATGAATAGCGTGCATGGTAATGTTGAAGTGGTTAGACCGCTCCCAATGTTTCAAACAGGTATACGCCGACCAAACGCAAGTGCACTGTATACCCCGAATTCGTGGAAGAAATGAGTGATGCCCTTCGAAGAGCTAAAACTAACGGACGCACCATCCTTTTTAAAGACTTCAATGCACATGTTGGAAATGATGGCGAAGTATGGGGGGGTGGTTGGATTGGCCGACACGGTGATGCTGATGTAAATGATAACGCAAGGCTCCTACTGTGCTGTAGCAACCCCCTGTGCATATTGAACATTTCCTTCCAACACAGAGGTTTGCATACGTAGACGTGGTGCAAAAATTTGTTAGACCAACGGTCACTGTTTCATAGCTGCATAGTTTCAGTTGACTTGTTCCAATCAGTGTTGGACGTTCGTGTCAAAAGGTGTGCAAAGTTGTCGACTGATCAAAAAAAACATCAAGGTTTGCATGAAGGCTTAAATGCCAAACCAATTCTGCGAATAGAGAGATATTAGCTGCCTTGGCTCAACCATGTGACCAAAATGCCGCAGACTCATTGGCGAAGCAAGTCCAGCTGGCTAAGCCCACGAGAAAGCGGCCTACAGATCGTTTTAAATATCGTTTTAATATTCCAGGGGTTGCTGTTGATCGTGAGGTATTTTGAGCCCACCTGGGGCTGTTGCCCCCGTGACGACCTTCCCCAAAGGAAAACCTAACATGAAACTCAATCTGTATTGCAAATCATGTCATCATGGACGGCAGCCACTGCTGGCGGTATAATGTTTAGTGCCAAAAATATATTGCTCTGGGCTTAGAATGGAATAACGTGAAAAAAAGAGAAGAATCTGTTGGAACTATTGATATTTATATATTGTCATTAAATTAAGTCAAGCCTTTTTAGCGCTGCAAGCGCACAAAATATAACGCATTACAATTGACAAAGCTAAACAAACAGCACAGGTTGAGAAATTTACGAATGTTTTTTGGGAGATTTAGGAATGTTTTAAGAATATGTGTAAGTTGAGAAAATTTTGAAAAGGCTGCTAAATTCATCTTGTGCCATACATTTATTTAAAAATCCATATAGCCATGAAAATAAAGTCTTAACAGTTTTGAAAACTTTATTGGGAAGTCATGAGGGTTCGACGTAGTTTTCACATATTAAAGATGAAATTATCTGGCGTACTTTACCAGCTGTTGTTGGTGGAAAAAAAACACGTTGGAGAGTTTTGGAGAAATCAAAAACATCTGTGAAAAGGTTGTTCGCTGCTATAATGTGTGTAGGTATACTTACGCATTCGGTTTCATCAGACCATCTGGCTTTTGAAAGAGCTCGATTCAGTCTTAGCCCAAGCCAAACGAAGACTAGCTGGCTTGTTAGAGGTGTCAAAAATTCTACAAAATAACGAATGATCAACTGACATGAAAGTCATTCCAAAAATAAGTTATTCCAATTGCTTACGGTTCTTTTTAATAAGAGCGTGTCCAATATCTCATGCAATTACAATACATCATTTAAAAATTTCAGTGTTTGCACAGAAATTGGTGTTTGGTGCTTGATTTCAGAGTGATGTAAGCAGCGCACTAACCTTGCATGTGTATTTCCTCCTCAAGTGAATGGATAGATAGAAGATGAGCTCCTCTGTTTTGACAATCAAGCTCAGCGTCAAAAAATGATACGGTATCATTTTCCTGCGCATCACAAAAAGTTAAGCAAGTTTTAGCAATTTCAAATAGATAGATCAAGTCATGCAGACCAAAGATCAAGTCTACAACAATTGTTCAAAATAGTCATGAAAAATACAGTAAAAAGTTTTTTATGTGCATGTGTGCCGCGCTATAAAAATTTGAACTACGCATTCATCTTTCAGCAAGACATGTACGTCGACCGTTACGTCGACTATAGCATAGCTTATGTAACGGACTCAGAAACAAGTACACGCCGTAGCCTGTGAAGCTTCTATTCATATTTTGAAACTACGAGCGATAAGTGGGCGGCAAGTAATTCGTAAAGAAAGCAGTAATAAATGCTGGCAAATCTGAAAAAATTGTGCTTTGAGACTAATTCTTGCACATTGGATTGTATGTAACCATCAAATATTTAAACTCAAGCTCACAATGCTTACGTCACAATGACATTATGTTTGTCACGTATCAAATCGTGGAAAAATTTTATAGCATCAAAATCCAATTTTTTTACCAGTGTAAAGAGATATGAAAAATTACATCACGACTAATTATTATATCTGAGGCATCGCTTTTGTGTGATACAAATAAAAGATTTGGGAGAAAAAGACCATCTCGTGTCACATGCCAGACCAGGGGTGGGCAATTAATTTGGCTCGGGGTCGCTTTCAGAAGGTCGCATTTAGCGGAGGGCCATACGGTCTAATGAAAATAGAAATCTCGGTTCCAGTTAGCCTCAGCACTAACATTCACTGTGACAAGTTCGAGGAAATTTCAGATTTGAAGGTATTTCCAGAGTGCTTCCGCGGGCCATTGAAAACGCTGTGGCAGGCCACATGTGGCGGGCGGGCCGCTAGTTACCCACTGCTGTGCTAGACGCTGAAGTGGTGACCAACATGAAATGACGTGAGGAAATTAGGCGTAAGAAACGAATAAGATGTAATGCATGTTGTGCCCTTGTTAAGATCAGAAAAGGATTGGACAGACGAATGTCGCTGCCTTTCATTCATAGCATACACCTACCTTATACTGTTTTTATGTCACAGCACTTTTCGTGTTCGTTTCTAAGATTTTAGGTGGTTAGTTCCCGTCGGTAATTTCTTAATAGATACTTTAAAGACTGTCCTTCTATGGCATGGGAAAAATATTAGCTTAGGTACTAATTAAACAGTTAGTAATATCATTCAAGTTTCACTAGATACAAATTCAAAATTCTATTGCAGAAACAAGGACAAACTTTTTTTATTGCGTAAATCATTTTATTATAAAAACTCGAGTTAAAATTATCAACAACCGTTATGCATGCCTGACAACTGAGGCATTCAGTTCCGTTGCAAACAGCAAAATGTTCCTATTTTATATTTCAAAATATTCCTTGTAAACTTAGAAAAACGTGCTTACAACAAACAAGTAGCATCCAGATCCAAATTCACCCCATCCGTGTGGACACGAAGAGAGAGGATAGCAAGCCTGTAAATAAATGAATGTTTATTTGGCAGAGATGGGCATCTGCTTTGAGCTTTGTAACAAGGACTTGGAGATAATAGATAGTGAACTTAAAACTATCTGAAGAAAACATATATTTGCATCAATTTTTGTACGTATCTGCCAAAAAAGTTGCATAAAGTAAAGAACTGGTTTCATAATGTGCTGTTGCAAGCCAAGCGTCATTTGAGTAGGCCTATATCTCATGCAAAACTAATTCGGCTCATGCACAAGCTACAAGTCGAAATAATCTGGATTGGATCAAATTTGCATTTTATTTCAGTCTTCCACTGCCAAGAAGTCACAATTCTTGCTAAAGCACAAATTGAAGTCAAATCTTGACAATTTTTCGTAGAAGCAATAAGCATCGTCTAAACAAACGCTTTCAAAATAAAGCAAAGTTAGTTCTTCAAACAGTCTTAAAAAAGTGAACAATGCTTCATATTCCAATAAGAAAGCAAAGGCATGAGTTGAAACTGAAAAAGTCTAATTCTTATCCTGTTGGGTTACAGAAAGACTCATGTCCACTTTCAAATTCGCTGCACTGCAAATGATTCAGTCAAAAGTCTGAATTTAACTTTCAAGGATTTTCAAATCCAAACACGATTGTAAGAACTGCAATGGTTGGATTAGTCGTGGAATTGAAAACAGAATCGAAAAGAGCCAACTTAGTCCAGCGAACAAACAACATTTACCAAACCTAAAATCATGTTGTTCGATGACCACGAAACTTGGTGTCACAAAACGTGGCTCTTACTCGAGTGCATATGCTTGGTGTTTTACAAAAAAATAAGATTTTTTCGAGGAATTATACTTTCTTGATCTTTTGCTAAAAAAATGACACTTCTATAGAATGTCGCGAAAAATATTTTTCTTGTTTCTCAAATATCAATGGCATGGAAGAACATGTTGCAGGCTATCGGGCATTCATTTGTAGCAATCCTCTATGAATTCGTGATGGACAAAAATTTTTCTTCATTCCACATTGCTTGTAGTAAACCTAAAAATAGCTAATTGCAAAATATCCTTCATTGAAAACACTGTAGTAGCGAGACCCTAGAAAAGCTGGCCTACAAGAAAAAGTTGACACAGAAAAGCCACATGATTTATGTGTTATTTTCTAACGTATACAGAGCCGTGTGAAAGGTTTTTGACCCCCCCAAAAAAATCCAGACGGGGCCCTTTAATATCAGCAAGCATTTAGGCAGATGCGTGCTTTTTCGAGCCAGTTGCAAATGAGCCCCTTGGCTTGAGCAGCGCTATTTCAAAACCTAACCAAGCTAAACTAATAATGTACAACTTAGGACAGGGGCGGATCCAGGGGGACAATCGCCCCCCTAAAACCTACGAAAGTAACTTTATTCACCATGTTTTATACAATTCAGAAAACAACATCCGCGATTAAGAACCATTTTTTCGTCCACTGTTTTGTCACAGCTGTGTTGTGAAGTAGCCTGTACTTGATCTCTCTTACTGTAGAGAAGCCCTTATGAGATTTGACTACCAAATATTACTGGAATCTCTCCCCCTAAAATTACTGGCTGGGTCCGTCCCTGACTTAGGAGAAAATAATTTAAATGAACTGCCAATGCAAAATAAGTGAAAACTAACTTTATTACTTGTTAGTTGTTATCACCAATAAAGCGAAATAAACATCTCTTCTTGTGATGTGATAGGAAATTATTTATGATGTAATTTACCTGTCTGATGTAGTTGCCGTACTTGCATCAACTACAGTGTGCGGCCCGCGGGCCAAATGCAATACAGCAAAGTGGATTTTTGTGCCTGTCACTAGTACTAGACAGCCTGCGTGAAACGAAGGCGTGGCCAACCGTCTAATCTGTTTAATTGCGTTTGACCTTTCAGTAATAAAGTTTGCACACCCCTGGTATACGGCAATATGTGAAACCGACAGTCTCATTAATGCTTGCGATTTGCATCCCGACGATCACAGAGCACCTGGTGGTCCCTGTACAGCCTCATCATTTTAATAGCCAGTCTCAACGTAATCAACTTGTTGCTTTCACCAAAAGCTGATAGGTGGAAGCAGTGCGTAGAACTAACTGCTTCCCAACACTCCCTCTGCCTTCACTTCTAATAAGAACGAATTTATTGGAATCTGATACCATCCATCTTCATCATGACATACAGCAAACAGCAAATGAGATTAAATCTAAAGAGGCTTTTTAAGATCGAACAAGCGAGCGTTAAACTTATCGAGATTATCCCCGTTTTTTTCTGGTCGAAACTTTAAATTAGACTGTCTTAACACAGTCTGCACAGACACACAACAGCCTTCCTTTGTTTCAACTTTGCATAAACTGTCAGAAAACGATTTTAACGTTGAACTAGAAACCTAGTCTCTCTATCTGCACGCATCTACAAAGCGATTGCACAATACTCCACAGCAAATTGATTATGACGTAAATTTCCCCGAGAATGTCAACGCACAAGGGCGATGCCAGCGAAGTTAAGTGGAGAAACGTCAAGACTCCATTGACACCTGGCCTTGTTCTGACGTAACCACAACTTTACAAAAACTGCTATAGTGTCCGAACGTCGGCAATTCTTTTTCGAAATTAACGAATCATGATATTACATGTTTAATCTACCGGCTTTGCATTGAGGGCAAAAACCAGAAGAGTAAAAGTCAAGTGTAGAGAGACGGCTCCAACTTACTAATACAATATATATTGTGGGGCCCCTAAGAATGGTCGGGGCGCCCCCCGGACGGGGGTACGGGGCTGCCTTGCCACGGCACTGAACGTATATCTAAGTGGTTCTCAAATTTTTTTCACATACCCGCTCACAAACCTAAACATTGTCAACTCCTCCCCTACATCAATTACAGAAAAGACAAGAAAAAGCAAAAATTTCACACTACCTGGATATAGTTCCAGATGTCTTTTGAAGATTTATCTCAGGGTAAAATTAAAACATTGCAAACGAATAATTTTACAAAAGAGCAATTTAAAGAAATTCAAAAAAACAATTGAAAACTATTTTACCAAACAAATTTATAAACAAATTTTATGTGTTGAATAAACAAATAACAAAAACTTGAGGATTTTCATCCGCAGCTTTTCCTCCCAAAATCCTCCCTGGAACAAATATCCTCCCTTAGTGAGCCAAGCGGCACCCGTTAGAAAACCACCGGTCTAACCTTTCCTGTCCCAGTGAAGCCATCGTGACAAACGCATTGGTAAGAGTCATCCGATTCTGAACACGAAGCGTTGGAATCGCAAACATGACCGTACCTCGCGCAAAGAGAGGGAGTGCTTTGTGCGCGATGACATGCAACTTCAACTTGTGGCTTCCAAATACCTGCAAAAAATTTTTGACAGAATTTGATCCAGCCTTTGAGATTGGACATGCCATTTTGGTGCATGAAACTGCATACCTTAGGATAATTATTTTGCTTTGCTGACAACTTGTTTCCATGAACCTTTCTTAAATTGCTGCATAAACTGCATTGTATTAAAAAAAGAATTTAACTTTTTGTAATCGTATCATTTCGTTAACTTGCCTGTTGTTAGAAATGCGCAAAAACACTTGAAACCATCGCGCATCGGTCGTTGCGCGCGTGATCAGGGACTGCGTTCGGGTTTTTGACAGAAGATCCCGTTCGAAAAAATTGCGAGTCTCTTCCACCAGCTATCCACAACTGGAGGCCCGTTGTTGCGGCCGCTACGCATCTGGGGAGGCGAATGGGGCAGCGCAGAGTGCTTCTACGCTGGGAGACTTGAAAGCCACTTGTAAACGCCAATCTTGCCATAAGCTAGTGACTGGAAATCGGAACATTAAAGTGCTTCAGTTGCAGGAAAATAGCACGAACTGGTTGAGAAAGCCAAACGATATTCTCTGGATGTTACTGGCATCTCTTCGACTAAGCGTCGTGGCTTTAACAGTGTAGAGCTAAACGATTGTTTGAAATATTCTACTCCACCATTGCATCAGGCTGGAGTGGGGAAACTTATAAGTCCTCAGCTGGCAAGCAGGGTTGCGGAGTCAGAGGTAAAATCTCCAAATCCGACTCCCAGCTTCCAAAATTTCCGACTCTGGCTCCTTAACATAACGTGAATCAAGTTTGGCTGTCAACAATGGCAAAGGAGCGAGCTAAAATTATTTTAGAAATAAGCATTTTATTATTGTCTCTTGAAACTTTACGAGAAAGCGTTCTTTCTATGTTGCTGGGTTCTCCAAACTGAAGGTACCTAATTTTATAGCAACTAGCAATCAATGGAAAGTGTGGTGCACAGCAGGAATGCTCTGTTTCAATAAAAGTTTCAAAAGAAATTGTATCATTTCAACAGGCACGAGTTAGGATCCCTAAAGAGTGCGATGTAATAAATGATTCAATTGAACTCCAGGAGTGGGAATCGGATAAAAAAGTTCAACTCCGACTCTTAGTGTTCTTAGGAATCCGACTCCCGACTCCATCCAAAAGCCTTCGACGCCTTGCGACTCCGACACCCTGCTGGTAAGTTGTGTAGATGAAAGGATCTATCCAGGATGGATCGCGTGCATGCCATTGTTGAAGTGGTTAAATCGCTCCATGCGCATGAGACACGTATACGGCTCAAGCGCAGTGCACAGTACCCGGAATTTGTGGAAGAAACTAGTGATGTGCCGCAATGGATTGGAACTAACGAATGAAACATTCTTTTGGGAGATTTCAATACATATGTTGTGAACGATGCAGGGGTTCGGAACTGAGTGATTGGCAAACATGTCAATGACGTAAATTATTGGAGAAGGCTCCACCTGCAAATCCGCTGTAACAACGCACTGTGCATAATGACGGTTTCTCCCAACACAGAGATTTGCACAAGTACACCTGCAAGAATGTTGTGGGGTGGGAACACTTAATCACATCTTTTTGCACTAGTAACGTTACTTGAAGCGCCTGGAACAGCATAAATGAATAAATGACAAGTTATCTCGTGTATAGCACCGGAGCATGTTTGTGTAATTACTGTTTGTGACATCACTGATGTCAACTGGATGTTCGTGGCAAAAGAGTGTAGAACTGTTGACCGATCACCATCTGTCTCTTTATCGTTTGAGCGAGTTCTTTTAACCACTACTAGGCCGCACTAGATCTCGGGGCAGGTGTTGAGCAGCCATTCGATTGTGTCGTCATCCAGAACCGTCAGACCATGTGCTGCATGGGGAGGTCGATGGATTGGACAATGGAAGACAACATGGTCAACGGTCTGTTCCTCTGCGCCACACTCACAGACCGCAGAGGAGGCCATACCCCATTTGTGTAAGCAGGAGTGGAAACGTCCGACACCGGTGCGGAGGCGGTTAAGCCGGACTCACGTTGTTCTTGGCAGGACCATTGCAGGAGGGTGAGTGGCGATGTCGGGGATGAACGTACGGAGTCTTGCAGTGTTCTCCAACCACTCCGTATTCTTCTGTGACCACCCAGAGCGCCGCACTTATGTTGTTATCGTCAAATGAATTGATGAATTGTGCGGCGGGCACAAATGGGTGTCTCAGTTGGAGACGCCGTGAATTCCCACTCGGTGAAGAGGTGAGCGCTGAGTGGAGCAGGTGCCCGGGCTCCATGGCACGGCGTGTTAGAGATAGTGTGGCTATTTTGCGACGAAGCTCAGCAGGTTGGATGCCCGCGATGATAGGAAATTTTTCGGCTGGTGTAAGATGCAGGCATCTAGTCACACTTCTCAAGGCGTTGTTGACAACACGGTCAGTGAGGCGTTGTGAACACTGCGGCACCAGGGAGGAGCGCATGTACTCTGCTGTTGAATGTCCCAGGGCTAAGTGGCTGTTCGCAACGTTGTTGCCCCAGCACCCCAGCCTGAACCAACAAGCCGCCTCACGAGTACGACGCATGATGTTAGCTTTGTGCGAAGTGACTCGAGGCGTTGGCGATACGTGAGCGTCCTGTCCAGCGTTACTCCGAGGCATTTGGACGCGGGGCAAAAGGGCAGGGTTTCGTCGTTGAAGTTGACTTTCAGCTCACGTTTAGCTTCCTTGTTGTTGAGGTAGAAGACCACCGACAAGGTTTTTGTAGTGCTGAGCTAAGCCTCCTAATGCCTTCCACTAAAGTTGACATCCAGGAGGCTGAAGGCTGGGATGACTGCAGGTTGCGATGAAGTCTGACCTGAAATGTTCAAAGCTATGTATCGAGGATTTGTTGGCCTGACTCGTGTGTCAGGTAGCCTGGTGTCCTCGAAAAGCACCAAAAATTGTCAGACTTGATGATCATTCCCAATCCCATACACGATAAAGGTGACAGGAGTAAATGCAGCAACCACTGGACATCTTTTTCCTAGCTTCACTGGAAAAGTATATGTCTACTGCCTTGAAGCAAGATGCCGAGAAGTAATTAAACTATTATAAAGCTGGAGGTTACCCTGTGCAATTTTCGTCCCGCTCGTATCACGACAGACCAAATTTTCACTCATCAGAAAGCTTGATAGATCTTGTAAGCATAAGCGTCGGAAGTGGGGGGCTTGCCCCTCTCCTGGATTTTGAAATGCTCAGCAAAAAAGGTTGTTTTTTTAGTTTTGAGTGGGAAAAAACAAATTTCACCACTTTTGCCCCCCCTGGAAAAATTTTGGAAATATGCTCTAGAGGTCCCCCTGGAAAAAATCCTTCCGACGCCCATGCTTGGAAGTATGTCAAAAATGTCTACACATGCTTTGTCGTCCTCGAGAAAGCATGTACGGCCGAATCTCTCGTGAAAAGCTTCAATGAGTGTTGCGGGAGTACAGTGTTGACGACTGCCTGTTAGTCGCCTTTGAGCCACTGTATTTTTGCCAGAGGTTTGTGTCCGTGTCGGCGAAATTAAATCACAATAGTCCACAGTCATCATATAACCAGTGGCGTGGCGAAAGCAGAAAATTTTCATGGAGGCGTTTCATTTAGTGGCATATGGTGGTCATTTGTATTTGGTGTGCGGTCTTTGTGACGTCACAATTTGACGTCATATTCATATTTCCAAACCAACGTTTTGGCAAAGTTTGTTGACATAATATGCATATTCTTCCACACGCACTCCCCTTATTTCATGCGTCATTGGAGTGAATATAAACTATTAGTGCTCCAAGTTAGGATATTGGAGGAAAATAAACTTAACGCTACGACACAGCAGTTCATACCTGCAAAAATATCAGGCTGCGCGTTAAGACAGGGGAGTAAAACACACTCATCACTGCGTCAGAGCGATTTACAACTGCAAAATGAGGCTACGCTAATGTCTCGTCGAATGCGAGCAGTCGAGCATGGAAAGTGTGCGGCTGGACTGGCTGGCGCACACCACGGTTTGTAAGATAGGATCTCGCTAAACTACACAAGAATTGAGAATGTGCATACAGTACGCAAAAAAACTTTCAGTTTTTTGTCAGGTATAGAAGTCAAGCAAACTTTTAGTTTTCCTTTTCCCTGCTGAGACATTATCAATGTCTGAATGCTTCTACGTAAAAACTGCTGTTTATGAGCTCGTGCCACAGTTCTATCATGCTACAGAAATTGGTAATATAGTCAATGCTGTAAGCGCTTGCGCTGATCAGCCATAGCAGACAAAATAAAGGCAATTGTTTCGAATAAATGAACTATCGCGAAAGGCAATCGTAGTGGACGAAAGGTCTGCAAAAAGTGGCGAGATGGTTTCTGGACGCAGACGATCCCCCAGATTCCCACCAAAACCCATAATTATTACTTTTTGGCCCATTTACAATGTTTCTTGAAATTTGCATGGAAATTTTTGCGTGTCATTTGCATTAAGCCGACAGATTAACAGGCAAAAGTATGCGAAAGCAATTGATCTCCTTTGCACAGGTAATTAGGTTTTGGTAAAATATCCCTCTCAAGGGGGTCTTTAACTCCAAAATCTCCCTTTGCGTACGCCCTTGGTTACAACCAGGGCCGCATTTATCGGTAGGCTTAGTATGCTTCAGCCTTGGGCCAGCACAGCTACAAGATCCAAAGGGACCTCCAGCAAACTGTGGTACACATAGAGGCAATTGCCGGAAGGTTAGTTCGATAAATATTCGTCAAAAATGTATGTCGTAACTATTCATGAAATTTAGTTTTATGCACCTAATCAGATTTCGTGTTGATAACGTAATGATCTTCTCTGACGGGTTTCCATGAATGTCTGTTGGTCAAGCCGCACGTAGACTGGAGTGTCATCGTCAGGGCCGGATTTTGGTGATGCGAGGCCCCTGGGGTAATCCACTTGTGATGCCCCATCCCCAGGCCGGATTTACCTATAGGCTATATAGGCTTAAGCCCAGGGCCTCAAGGTCCATCTCCCACTGTTACGAGGGCGGATTTACCTATAGGCTATATAAGATGCCCCATCTCCCACTGTTACGCGGTGGGAGCTGTTGTACGTTCTCGTCGTCCACCCTGAACAGCTTCCAAGCAGGCCAAACAACAGCAAACAACACAAGCTGAAACGATGAAAGACCTCTTATATGCGGATCAGGCGAGCTGTAGTAGCAACTCTCAGCATGCTGACAACGCGTTGCATCAACAACTGTCCTTTTCAGGACAAGAATCACACGATTCTGGCAATGACCTATTGCGATTCTTCAGATCAATGTAGAAGGATGGACTCGTCCAAAGAGCGAAATTCTTCAAAAAATTCGTGAAGACAAAAAGATTTCGGTTGTCCCGCTGTTGCGAGGGAAAAATGTAAAAGCGATGAGCCGAAAATGACGATGCTGACGCTCTAAAAGTACGGTCAACAAATAATTTGTAAACCCTTACAAGAGTGCCCCACGATCACTGCGCTTGTTTTTACTTTCGACGCAAAAATGTTCAATGACATGGAATTGTGGAAATCGTACTTGGCTGGCGGGAACACGATTATTAATTTCGACAGGTGAACCAAACACACGCGTCATGGTTAAATTTTTGACAAAACACATGGCCTACGTTAAGTTTCTCATCTCTTTTTTCTTATCTGTGCTCAACAGTAGTATCCAAAATATACAACAGTGGCTCCCAACCGGGGCGCCGCAGCACCCTAGGGTGCCATTGACGATACTCAGGGGTGCCGCTTGGTAATGCGTTTTGCAATATATACTAGTTTCAAAATGTCATAAAACTTTAAAGCAAACTGCTATGGGCTCTCCAATGGGTGCCGCAAATTATATTTTCCGTCTGTAGGGTGCCGCAAGCCAAAAACGTTGGGAAACACTGATATACAATATCGTAAAAACCAAACACGCTACATATGTGTGGTGGCCGTGAGGACCACGGCTGTAAAATCTCGCACATACGACCAAAACAAGTCAAGTAAAATGACCCAAATGGTTGCAACTACTAGGATCACGATTCGAGTGTTTGTTACTTTTTCAGACTGCAAACAGTGGTTATGGTCATGGTTCAGTCATGCATTATTGTGACTCAAATCACCAAGTAATACGAACGCAGCAGGAGGAAAAACAATGACATCAAAGACCACAACTTAATTTCATGTTGATGAGAATATAAAAGCATCAGAACTTTCAGCTTTCGAAATTTAGTGATCGTATTCTAACATGTTGAATCACAAAGGGTTGGCGAAAGACGACCTGGGTCAAGTTCCCAACTTAGCCACGTTGCTAGCACAAAACAATTTTTAATAGAAGACGTTTCATAAGTAAAAAAGTAACAAAATGCCTCGAATCAACGTCAGGTAAAACAAGCAAAAAAACAGTGGGGGAAATCTTGCCTACGTACAGCGGGTAGGGTGAGCAACTGTAGAGGTAAATGATAGGACAGAAAAGAGGGGAATCAACACAATATTACAGAATGTGACAAGCATATAAAACGAAAATCAACAGGAATTCTAGAAAGATAGCAGGACGTTTTTATATTGTTTTCCAAATTAATAAGGTAAAAGAGATTTCAAATTTTCAGCAATATCAGACCAAATTTTGGGACCAATATACTTTAAAGAAAGCAGACCCCAGAGACGTTTTCATTCTGGATAAATAATATTTTGGAAAGAAGCAAGTCTTATTTTTGGCTGATGCAATCTCAGTACAGTAGTTATCAAAGTGATTAGGCAATCCACCATTATACAGTAAAAGGAATAAAAGAATTTGGTAACTGACAATTTGAATGAGTCTGGTATATTTAAAATTTTGTGCATAGAATAGTGTACAGATTTTTGGTTTTGTCATATTCAAGAGTTCTCAAAGCTTTATTCTGCAATCTAAATGAAAGAAGTAAAGTAGTCTTAGAATTGAACGCAACGAAACCGTCGCGCGAAAGGATGTGGGGTTTAAACTTCTTTTAAGCTGTCATTATTGAAATACGTGTTAAACAATAAAAACCTGCAATCATCGAATCAAGTAAGGCTGAAGAGAGCACAGTAAACAATTAAAAAGGTTTGATCCTGGCCTTCTTCATAGCAAAATCATCCAAGAATTCAGTAGAATTTGTTAGCCTAAGTTTGTCACATGTAATGCACCGAATGGTTAGTGTGGGCAATCTGTCCTGGAACAATGTGACCCTTTAATTCAGTTTTAATTCGTTTGAATCTTGAAAACGACGTTTCTCCTGAGCAGTTACTGACCATCGAGCTAAGAAATAAGGCTCCGCATGGTTAGATAAACCAACAAGGACGACTAATCTAAGGCATCAGACCCAAACGTTCTTCTGTCATTTTCTTGCTGTTTTCTTAGTCTTTGTCTCCTTGGGGTAGAGTTACGTGGTTGCCTTTTGGAAAAGTGACTTTTATTTGTTATTTAAGCTCATCAAAATCTTCTCTGATTTGCTTCGCACGGGAGCAGTACAAACTTGAGCAAGTACTCATAGCAGTCTGATTTCTGAATGACTTTAATAGAAACGCTAATAAAACTACTGTATTGCTCAAGCTCAGAAGAAGCAACCATGCTTTTATTGTAGGATAATGCTAGCGTTGCACATAAGCTCTTATCTGCAGTATAACCTTTGAGCTTTGTTCAGGTGCATATCAAATACAAGTTCTTTCGTCGATTCACACGCAACAATCAACACGATTGACCAAACGCACGCCGCAGTCAACGTGATTTGAGTAAGACGACACCATAGTTTGCATATGCACTCACAGCCAAGACAACGAGGGTTTTGCTGTTGGAAGCTGCAATATATACCATCTTTTGCAGACGACTTTGTACTGCTTGCATCTTCTCAACAGGTCTTCTACAATCTACATGCACTCGATCGGTTTTCAACTACACGCTACCAAGAGCGAATAAAAATTAGCACTAAAAAGACCGAGGCTCTATGTCTCTCCAGAAACCCAAGGCAGTGTATGCTGCGAGCGGCAATACACTGCAGCAGGTGGAGAAGTTCAAGTACTTGGAGTGATATTCACAATAGATGAAAGGGGTAACAAGGAGAATTGGTAATGTTCTACGTGAGCTTTATCATTCTGTGGTAAAAAAGGAGCTTTCAAACACGGAAAATCTATCAGTTTCTAAATGGATCTTTCTTCCGATCTCACCTACGGTCATGAATCTTGGATAATGACTGAAAAAATACTATACCCAGCGTAAGAGGCAAATGCGTGATTTTTATGAATATTTCCCCTTGTGACACTTCGCAACAAAGTACGCAGCTGTGAAATTCGTGAAAGCTCGAATACTGCACCACCTCTCCTACAAATCAAGAGATCCAAACTGTGTTGGTTCCGCCATGTGTCCAGAAAGTCCCAGGAAAGATTGGCGTGGCAAGTCCTGTTGGCTAAATCAACGTGGCCACAGGTCGTCAAGGAGCCGGTGGATTGACTACGTCTTCGACCTTGCTTGGTCCTGTCTTGGTGTGGAGCTAACAGAGCTATCAGAAATTGCTATTGACCGTGAGGTGATTCGAGTCTTCCTAGGACTGCTGCCCCGTGACCAGAGCCGGAGGAAGGGCCTCCCGAACGCCCCGGCCGGGGGGCGGCAAAAAGGAGGCCCCCAAATCTCACTGAGGACCTTTGTTACGGCGTATAGAGACACCAGAACTAAACTCACCAAGAACTGATTTCACACATTTCATCTTTCAATATTCATATTTATGTAATACGTCAAAGAAATTGATCTTGACACGACCCGTAATTTCCTGAAGCCAACCATTGCGAAATGCAATGTGAATAGCTTCGTTGTCAGCATTTGCTTTGGTAAGCTGGCTGTTGTGCAGGTAACGTCTGCTGAATCCACGTTGATTGTAAGTATTTTTAGTAGCCTATAGCCTAGTAAAAAGTTATTCAGGAAAATTAAGTTGTAGACCAGTTGCGTAGCTAGAGGTTTTGGCCATAGGGTGGGAAACGTAGCTGAAAGAGGCCCACTGGTCACCGTAGGGCCCCTTCGCCAACCTCCAGAAGAAAAATTTATAAATAAGAGTGTATCCGGATGTGGATTTCTATATACTCTACTAAAACCCAAAAAGAACAATCCAAAAACTTACGAAAAACGCATAAAACAACAACTTAATGAAAACCAAAAAGGTATGCTGCATACCGACATATAAATAAAATGGGGGTTCAATTTTTTTATTTAGCTTGTCAGAGGGAGGGTCGCACCCTTGTATCCCCGTCAGTCACAACACTGGTGTAGACTGTGTTGTATCTTTTCACTATACAAGTATAGAATAACCGGTTACAATCATATAAAATCGTATTCGTAGCCCGCGCCTGTAATATCCAGTGTATCTTGTATCAAAGTTGTCCAATGAAGACCCTTTAACGACCGCAAAAGCCAATAAATTGGCTCTAGGTTTTTTGGTTATAACTCGCCAGCCGCTATAGCTAGAGAGGTGTTCAAACCCTCTATGGATTCAGCAAGTCTAGTAGTTTCGAGTCAAAAAAAAATTTTCAGT
>Ga0210059_1001837_pt1 | contig 32468 bp, 13 predicted proteins | sample Ectturendosymbi2_FD_188042 | JGI IMG/M metagenome (GOLD analysis project Ga0210059, IMG submission 188042) | Ecteinascidia turbinata endosymbiont from Florida, USA - Sample 2 (SPAdes) (version 2) | ecosystem: Host-associated > Tunicates > Ascidians > Unclassified | place: Key West, Florida... | reverse complement strand
GGGCGGTTCCCACGGCCCTGGGTGTTGGCGAAAACAAGCGTTGCAACACTTCAAAACAACTTCTATACCTAAAAAATTGTGGGTTAAAATTTCTTCCAAAAAGTTCTGAAAAGACCTTATCAAATAAGAGCAAATAGGCCTACTGATACCAAATGATAATTTTTTATACCAAATGATGATTTTTAGAGATTGAAGTATTTGTAATATTGATAATTTTATGAAAATTCCACAGACGAACAAAAAGTAGTCTTTTTTATGTCTCTGAGTTGAAAAGGTTAATCAAAATTGTCATTTCTTGTGATGTTGTACCTTAGTGAATATTTCCATCAGGAAATAAGACAACATGCAGTTGTTACAGCAATGACCACACTACATCTTTTAATTTATAGGACATTTTCTTCTTAGTTTACAAAGTAATTTTGTATTATTGCTGTTGCGCTGCAAAGTCTGTTAATAAGCAAGGCTGCATTCATGCTTCTTATCATGTTGCAGAAATGGCAATTTTTGAGTAATATGAACACTCATTTTTTCTACAGATATTTCAGGTATTTTAGGTGGTTTGATTTAGCCTATGCTTGAAGTCACAGGTTATTTGAAGCTTGACTAGTAAATGGTTGGTTTAAGGTAGACTTGGGAGGTGATGTTTAAGCTCTTTTGCCAGCTCTTAGCCAGTATAACTTGAACCGTTTTTTTTTTGGCACAGATTTAATCAATTGCGTGGCTGCTTGCTGCAGTATAAATGTTTTCGATAAGGTACTTTATGAATTATTTCGTACTTTTGCACATTTTACAAACAACTAGTGTCAATGCAAGATGAGGGCAACCTTGACTCATCCAGCCTGAAAGTTTTCCAATACAAGTCTCCAATTGGATGCTTTTGTATGCTATGTTCTTGCAGGATGAAATTTAAAACAAATTTAGTGTTTTAAATCTTCTTGGTTATTGTTAATAGTTTCATACATTCCCATAAATATATGAATGTGAACAAATTCAGGATACCAACTACCAAGTATTTTTTCAAAGGGGGAAGTTGTGAAACTTTCAAAGGGGTAAACTTTGTAGTTTATTGATGGTGAATGCAGAGAAATGGGGCGCGAAAATAAAGAAGTGGGAGCGATGCCAACTTGCTATTGCATAATTTTTATGCGTTGCAGCCTTGTTGTCTTACCAACTTTCAGTGTTTTCAAAGTTGTATCATGAACACCCTTTTGCATTTTCTCCTTCTGCTATTTCAGTTATGCCGAAGTCTCAGGAACATATCCTTGGTTGGCCGTATCTTAGGCAAATCAAAAGTGATTATCACGGTTGGCTGAGTGTGATGACGTCATCAGAGGGCCTCCTTTTTAGTCTTACCTTGGGCCCTAAACCCACCACTTCTCTAGGTGGGCCCCGCAAAAACACACATTTTGTGTTTTTGTTTGATCCCTCAGAATGAGTAAACAATCAAAGCTGAGTGATGCAGCTTACCGCAGACTGAAAGCTAACAAGGAAAAAACTTGACGAAATATGTCGGGTCCATAGATGCATATGTAAAGAAAGCATAAAATTAGGAAATGCAAATTATGAGAAAGGTGGCGAACAAGCAGAAACATCAAGACCCATAATCCAGAATGAAAAGTAAAATCGATTTGAGTTTGTGAGTATCTGGTTGTATTGTTCAATATGTTTACATATTCCTTATATCTTTACTAAGCACGAAACAGGATCTTCTTTCATTTAAATTCGTGCAAGCAATTTTGAAGGGTAGAGAGGGCAGCACTTTCATGGTTGGACCCGGCGACACTTAGCCCCGTTACGCCACTGCAAGTTTGTATTTCATAATTATCAAATTCCACAGGAAGCTTAACCTCAGTGAGAAGTCAGCCATGATATGAATTCCGCAACACTTGCACTATAGGTTACACACAAAGTTGTGTAACGCAACTATTGATTAATCATGGACAATTGGAAAATCATACTGTTTTGATCAGTTTCGACTGAAAACTCAAGCATAGCAGAGATTCCTAAAACAGTTTCGTAGATTTGCAATGAAGTACCTCTTCAACTTATGCAACAAAGACAAGATTAACCTTCAAAATTTTGGTACAATTTTTTTAATTGGGGAGGAAATTCCCCCGGTTATCTCCCTGGCTACGCATCTGCTACGATTTTGAATACAACCAATATTCGAGTGATTGCTGAAGTGGCATTTTCCACCAGCAGTTGATTGCTGACGTAGTGTACTTCAGCTACACCTTCCTTCGCCTGGCGCAATTGATATCCTGCGCTAGCGGAGCGCTTTAATATGTCTGTAGCATTACCAAGATAAGTAATGGCTAGCCCTTACAGCACAGTGTTCTGTTACACGTTCTTTGCTGGAGATATCCAACGTGTATACACTAGCAAAAGAGGTGGTATGTTTCGTCCACGGACACTCATTACGCAGCGCCTGAGCTGCTCTGAACAATAGCCCAGCGTAGCTTACTTTCAGACGAGGCTACCGCGATGAACAGTGTTGTTCTGCAAAAGATAACATTCGTCACGCTGTCTTTCGCGGTACTATATTGAAAGGTTCGCATATCCCGTGACTACAAAGTACTAAAGGTTAAATCATGTTCGCAACGAGCAGCGCTAAATTTTACTTCACGTAGACAGGGATCACTCATCGAGCATTTGATGATTACCAGTTATGAAATTCTACAGATGAATAGGCGCCAAACGTCGTAGCAGTTTATCTTGAGGTATTCTGGGACGGCTTCAGTGTAGGGAAGAACAGTAGTTGCAATAACCGATTTCATACAGTAAACCGATTTCATACAAACTGAAGTTTGGTTGCCAAAGCTACGAATGCAGTCATGGTTACTCATTCTGGAGACGCTCTGAGTCATACGGCGTGTTCTTTCAGGCTTAAATGGGTCTGTTGCCTTTCTCAAGTATGATTGGCGTTAGTTAGATGTGAAGTTCCACGTGAACGCAATTATTTGGGAAAGAATACCAAGGGACTTGCTCGTTGTAAACAGAGGTGTTAAACGTGGGGTGTTGCCCCAACATCGAGGGGGTTACCCCTGGGGGTTGCCTTTCTGGGTTTTTGGAGGTTTTTAAGATTTTTATATTGCATAGCGGCGATTTAAGGTAGAGTATGATTTTCATTGTTATCATATTTCATGACAAGTATGGCTTTTTTACCACACGCTTCTGCAAGTGTAGAAAGAATAGGTTCACAGAAAAATTGAATGAAAACAGAAGCAGTAGCTCTTTGAAAGCAGAAACAGTAAAAATAGACTACCTGTTAGGTTAGCACTAGAAAGAATCAGACATGTGCAAGCTGGGGATCAAATAAAATTGTTACAAATTGTCTGGATGGTGCAGTGAGCAAGAGATACAACGAAAGTCTTAAAATACAAAAACATGAACCTGCCACTGATTTTAGAAGTGAAAATGAGAAAGAATTCTTGTAACTTATGACTGAAATATCTTGAGACTTGCCTTTTTTATTTGTGTTTTTAAGTATTAAGGCCTGTTTCTCATTCTAGAAGCAAAAAGTGAGGAAGAATCCGCTTTATTTTGTGATTAAAATAACTTGGATTCTGCATGCGTCAGCTTGTTCTTTTTATGCAAATTGTGATACTAGTTAGTATGCTTGTACAGTTCACTAGTAAAGATATATCTCCACTTGTAGTTTGTAACTGCTGATGTTTCGATAGCAGAAGGATTCACCTAATTTTGTGTATCTTCCTAACTAGGGTTTTCTGATCACATCTAGGATTTTTAATGAGTGTATATGGGGTTTTTCAAAAAGTTTCATTGGAAGCCCTGGTTGTGAAACGTATGCGCAAGAGCACATAGTTTTGCACGGCACTTTTTGCGAGAAAAAAGTGAAGTACGTTTTGTGAACGCTGGTGCTTTGCTCAAAAAACAATATTTCTTTAAACGTAACGCACTCAGCACCGAAAGTGTTTTAACAGCTCCGAACGATGTTCTTTCTCTTGTATTAGTTACCACGAACGATGGTATTGTGAAACAAATTTAAGATGAAGTCCCTCTAACTACGAACACGTGTAATTTCCTTTGTGTGAGCTGCATCGATTTTTTATTAAAGGAAAAAAGACCTACTGTAGATAGCGTCAGTATATTCGTGACGCGTGTGATTCCTTGTTACTTAACTGCATCCACTTCTGAATCTCACACATATTGTTTCTTAAAGCCCTTAGCAAACTGGTATAAACAACTTTATAAAGGTGTCCTCCTGCCACTTGCAAATATGATTATTTTCGTCTTATTACAACAATCAGTGACCACCCTCTGTTAAAACGGTGGCGCCTATCTTCTGCTTATATCGGTAAGAAAAACGTGGTAATTCCGCCAAGAACAAAAACTGAAGAAATTTTTTTTATTAATTTTGGGTTTCTAGGTTAGTAGTACCACTTATTTTTTCTGATGTTTTTACTACGGTAGAGAAAAGTAAGAGTGTACTGTAGCTCTTAAAAAACTCATTCTTTTGATTATCAGGCAGCCGGTATGGAGGGATGTTTTGAGATGTTTTGAAATATTTTGTGTAGAAAAACAGCTAAGATAGATCATGCTGTGTCACTCAGTATTCTACAAAATTAAAGAAGCGCGTGAGCTGAACTTGGGTGACATATTATTGCAGACCTACTTGTTTTCTTAGCACAGTATTTCATTGCATACACTTTTCATTAGCTTAAACGCTTTATTTTTGCAGATATCCTTGAAAGTTTCATTTGACATAGCGAGGTTTGAGAACCGGTTTCCTCTTGTAAAATATGAATAGTCCTAGTACTCTATTACTTATATTAATTAAGTATAATACTGTATAACAACATAACTATATGCGGGTGAATGACACTGAAATTATAGCCTAAATGCATTACTCCACGCCAAACGTTCGGTTTCCATCGCTGTGAAGGATTGCAAAATGTCAGCTGTATGATTCAAGTTAGTACATCCTAAATGCATTTAAGTCAAATTCACTAATATTAAATAACTTCCAAAAAGGTCTATTGTTGAGGAAGCAGTGAAATATACTGCACAATTGTTAGACATTCTTTGTAAAATTTCAAAGTATGAAAAAGCACCTATTTAGGTAAGAGTTTTGGATAATAAACCAAAAATTAACGTAAACATTTTTACAAAAGATTTTTCGAATGAACTGTAGCTGAATTGAACAAAGGCTATCAAAAGGTAACGATTTCATATTCGCACTATGACCACAAATTCGAATTTTTGGGAATGTCTTCGTGTGTCAGACTATAAGAGCAAGAGTATTATTTGTAAATGACTCTATTTCATAGTCAAAATTAAACCTTTTTTACTAGTGAAAATGAAGCCTGTATTTCAAATATTAATGTGCAGATTTACTTTCAGTATAAAATAGGATACCGGGTATTATACAACAATAAATGTATTGTTTTCTAGCGATCTGATTTGCTGAAAACGACAAGGGTTTTTTTGCTTTTTTGAATATGGACAGTGGGCCGACAATGTCTCCAACGAATGATGTCGTGGAAAGCATTCAAGAGATAAAGACTTTCCATCCAGCAGATTATGCAGTATTTTGTTGCTTATTTGTTGTCTCTGCTGTTATTGGATTGTTTTTTGCCATCAAGGATCGGAAAAAGAAAAACTCAGAGACGTATTTGTTGGCTGGGAGGTAATTTCCACGATGAGCATTACCAGGTTTTTTAAGGTGTTTTAGGGACCCGATTCGGGTCCCTAGAATTGAAAATCGGGTCCCTAGAATCAGAGAAAATTATCATCGGGCCCCTAGAATCAAAGAAAATTGGGTCCCTAGAATCAGAGAAATCGGGTCCCTACAAGTCCATACCGGGTACCTAACACTTTCCTTAAAAAAAACTGGCATTACTATTGAAAAGCACAGAATTTGAAAGAAATAATTTGCACCACGGACGTTTTTTACGCCGTAGATCGCAGTAGAAACTATTCGCGTCTGATGTCTTTTCTCAGACTCTTTGTACGATTAAGCACGATTAAAACAAGTTATCCCAGTAGGATTTACGCATCATGAAACTAGCAATAGGTCCAAATACGCAGCAAGTAGTATGATTCCTCATTAATCGTGGACTTCAAATCAATTCTTTGCATATATTAAAATTTATAATCAGATAAATAACCTGCATAAAAATAAACTTTTCAGGGACAACTTTTTTAATTGATTACATTTCACATCCAACTGAATCCTTTTTACCATCATAGATAAGAAGATATTTTTTAGAATTGCTTTCACGAAATGCGTGTGATGATATTAACATGCAGTCTTATCATGAACTACTAACGCAAATTACGGAAAAAATATTGAAACTCATGAAAGGCATAAGACATCAATCAACTGCAAAGTACAAATTTTTTGCCTGTGAGTTCTTTTTCAATGACTTGTTTGCGCAGGAAGATGAGCGGTTTACCAATAGCTCTCAGTCTCAGCGCCAGCTTCATGTCGGCCATTACTGTTCTTGGAATTCCGGCTGAAGTGTACCGATACGGAACTATGTTTTCGTGGTTTGCTGTGTCCTACACAATCGTTGCACTGGTAACTGCCAACGTGTTCGTCCCTGTGTTTTACAACTTGGGAATTTCCAGCACATACGAGGTTAGGTGTAAATACTTTGTACTGCAGTTGAGATTTTTGCATGTTCTCGTCAGAACCGTCGCCAGAACGTCTTCAATAGGTGGGCTTTACGTTTGTTCAGGGGGGCTAGACATTCTGAAAATAACAAAACTCCACTGATGTATAGTGTTATGTTTCCATTTGAGGGGCTTGGAGCTTGGTTTGGGGAGGATAAGCCCACCAAAGCCCCCCGTGGCGACGGAACTGGTTCTCGCATTGCTTGTGCTAGATGTGGACGGGGAAGTGGGTTTGAAAAATGTGCACCTCCGAAAGCCGAATGAGTTTGATCGATTAATTTCCCTTTTTCGGTACAGGTGGGTAAGTTATACGAAGCTTTTTGCTCCCAATCTACCGTATATGTTAGAATAAATCTTTTCAAGGTATTGAGACTTACTTGTAAGCCAGATAGTGCAATCCTGTATATCCCTTTGTCCTTGCAAAAAGGGACTGTGTTGTTTCACCAAAATTTATGGTCATCGATAAGAATGTGTTATCTGGAGAATACAAAATGAGACTTAGCGATATTTTTGCTCATGCAAAATAGTTTGAGTAAAAGGGGACAAAGCTGCTTGCGTTATATCTTAAAATCCACAAATTGTTATACTGTAGTAGTTTACGGTCCAGCAGATGATCTGCATGGTCCAGAAAACTTCATGCAGCTGGCCGGTGGTAGATCCGTGTTCCGTGGGCCTGTCTTATATAGCCCACAGGCTTCAATACCGAGCTTGAAAGAGAGAAGAAAGTTTCATTATACTCACTTTGTACTCCCTTTGGGGTGTCACGAATGGTCTCCGGGCGCCCATCTCCGATTACTCTGCGCCATCGCCATGGGCCATGCGCAATGCTGCACTGGTGGCAGGACAATGGCTGCACTGGGCATGGAGCTTTCCCTTGCACCATCCTCACTGAGCACGAGGCTGGACAGGCCGCAAGTACCGCTTTTCAAGTCTTCGATGTGACCCGACTCGGATTCGTACGCCGCCTACCAACATCAATGGCGCCCGCTCTATCCAACTAGGCATCGAGCTTGTTTATCTCTAAACACTAGTGCTGACGAGCAAGGTTCGCTTACGAAAGCTGTGAAGTGGTGAAAATTATCTAGCAAAGTCATTGCGACTAATATCAGAGTTGGACAGATGCAAAACGAAGGGGACCAAAGCAAAATTTCCTGTGTTCTCTTGATTCAGTTCAGTTTTATGCTTACAGTGCACAGTTGGAAAGTCTAGCACGCACAATTGCAAATATGTTGTGCTTGGGTCAAGCTGTCTCTGAGCAAAGTAAATTACCACTAATATATTTAAAAGACTTGTTAAGTCGAACGGTTACAGTAGTGGTCGGCTAACTGTGGACTTCGGCCCAATCTTGGCCCGTTTAGCATTTTATTGAGCCGCACAACATGTTCTGTTGTGGGCCGCGTGGTATGTAAGTGCTACAGTCCTGCACCAGTTGCCTGGGCTAAAACATAGGCTAATCTAACAACTATGGAACGTTGATTGTTTGACGTTAACAAAGCATTGTTTTTGTCATAATACGGTTGATGACATTGACATAGCATTGGTACGTAACAGCTAACTGAATGTTACATAGGTTTGAAATTGGGCCTTTAGTTACGACTGAAAGGGTGGCTTGGGCCATCCTAACGAAAGTCTTGAGTTACAGTAAGCACATCGCGCATAGTGGCCAATGTCATCAGAAAGGCGTGCGTGAGCACATCTCTTGCAAGGCCTTCCGTAATCGCGCCAGTCGCGCTGTCGTGACTCAAGGGAACTAGTCTCGTGCCGGAAATACGTCTGGTAAAATGCAAGCACCGAACAAATATCACCCGGGGATTTGTAAAAAGCACGAAAGAAATATCACGGTAAAAAGCACCAAACAAATATCACCGGGGGATTACCCTAGGTGCGCCTCCTGGTAAAATTCCCTAACGATTGTTCGCTCTCAGTTAAAAGGTTACTGGATGATGCGCGTTGTTAGTTCTGAATCCAGTGGTTCACAAAGAATCGGTCGCGGCCCAAATTAAGGTCGTGAAAGGTCAAAAAATGGGTCGCGCGAAAGCGATCCAATCCTGGGTTGTATATTTTCAACATTCCTTTTTTTCATCGTTTCAAATTCTTTCGATCTCTTTCAATACAGATTGAATTATTACATCATACACATTTCATCCCGGAGTTTTAACTTTCAACAGCTGCGTAGTAAAAGATAACGCAATTTATAAGTTCACAAGTTCAAGATTAGTTGATTACGATACAGTTTTGGAGAAAAATGGTTAAGCTTACTTTTGTTGAAGCTTTGTTAAAGGGTTAATTACGTTAACATGTTAAAAGATTAATAATTGTGATTCAATGCTGAATAGTTTAATGTCCATGATAATATTGATTTGACGGACAGAAGAGGTATATAAGTTTATTTGTTGTGATACAACATAGCAACGCGAAATCAAACACTACTAGAATGTACTCGCAACCAGGACGCCGAAAAAAACTTCAAGTTATCCAGTCGAGGCGCCCCAAAATTTTGTTAAAACAAAACAGTGCCACAATGTATAAATATATTATAAGCGTCGCAACGCAAAAAACAACTGTACAAACCACATAATTCACAAAAAGAAAATACAAGCGAAAGCATTAAATTCTTGTAGAAGTCAGATTTTACCGTTAAAAAGTATATAGCTATACATCATGGTTGTGCAATAATCTATTCATAGTTTAAGAGACGATCCTTATAATGTTTGCAGAATGTGACATGGGGCAAGGTTTTCAGACTGTTTTTTTTTCAGACTCGAGGGGTAGCAAGTACATACGTCAGTGGAGAGGCCAAGAAATTTAAACTGTTTATGTTTGTATTAAAATACATTGTTTGGTAGCGAGTTGACCACGCTACCACTGATTGTCTGTGTAGCGTATGCGTAGGTACTTTAGAAAAGAGTAGATTGCTGACACTGAAAACGAACTTAACAACCTACTGCCAAAAATCATCCACACAATTACTTTTTTCTTTTTGAAATAGGCTGTTTGAGGCTTGTGTCTCAAGATGTTCACCAAACTCAGATTTGGGACGTGCTCAAACAATTTGGGAACCGCTGGTTACAATTTGAGGACAATTTGGGAAACTGCTGATTGTAATAGCACAGTAATTCAATCGAATACTAGTTTTGTTTTGCAGGAGTTGATACGTGCTAGAATTCACATAAGCTCAAGTGCAGTGGGACGCCGCCTACTGGAGGCTGGCAGAAAGGCTAAGAAACCGTCAAAAAGTAGCTTCTTACTCAAAAAATGAAAAAGAAAAGATTATAAAGAGCAAAAACATAAATATTGGGCGGTAAAAGACTGGAAAAAGTGCTGTTTTCAGATGAAAGTAATTTTTTTTCAAGGGAAGTACAGAAAATTTGTCAAGATCAGGAAGGGTGAGCAGTTAAGTCCTGTCCATTTCGATGAGGAAGTAAAACATCCCCAAAAGGAGATGTACTGGGGCAGTTTTAACTTTTATGGAGTAGGTTCATTTATGCCAACTGAGGCTATGATGAATTCACACAAAGACATTGACGTAATTTAAAGAAAAGTCATTCCAGATATGAGAAGGGCATTTCCTGATGGTGGTGGAATATTCCATCAGGATCTTGCCCCTTGCCTTTCGTCTAAAAAAGTGAAGAGGATTTTCAGGAAACACAAATTAAATGTGTTAGATTGGCCTGGAAACTCACCAGATCTTAGCCCCACTGAGAATTTGTGATCAATAACAAAATCTTGGTTAATTAGATTGCACTACCGTGAATAAGCTAACAGAGGCCATTATTCAAATGTGGCATTGGGACAGTAAAACAAAGAAAATCATTATCATGTATGAAATGCTTGTACATTTTTATGTTCATTACTAAAAGCTATACGTATTCCCTCAAATAAATTAATTATGAAAAATAAGATTGCGCTGAAATAATAAAGTTTGTAGACATTACATAAATCGGCATTTTTGGGCTTGATAACGTTATAAATAAATTTATGTTGATGTTCTTACAATTTTGTTTACGACTAGATGTTGCCAAATGCAGCAATTTGCGAACAATGGGATCCTTTTTCCCTTTTAGCTATACTTTTATTTTAAACATGGACTTAATCTGTTTATGTACCACAGTTGGTTGAGAAAGCGCCACCACAACTGGTATGTTGGTTCGATTCCCGGTCTGGTCATACCGAAGACTTGAAAAACGACACTTGCGGCTTGTCCAGCCTCGTGCTCGACGTTAATGGGTAGATGCAATAAGCTAACACTTCACGCACGGTGCTACCACTGACTCAACACCATAGTGCACTGCGAAAGCAACTGTTTGGCCCATTGCGCAAACAAGCGGAAATGGCCTCCGGAGCCCACTCGAGACACTCCGACAGGAGTTTAAAACTTAAGTAGCGAATGTAACGAAACTGAACCGTACTGACTAGTTTCCTTCAGTTGTTCAGTACTATAACAGTTGTTCAGTACTATAGCAAGGCTTGCGTTCAACTGCTCCATGTTTACCGTTTCACAGTAGACTTTCATTAGGGTAAATGGCTGACCAAATGACTGAAATATTACTTATGGCATGGTTTCTAGCCTATGCATCAACACCATGGGCGTTGGAAGGAGGACAGGGGAGGCCTTGGACCCCCTGGATTTTGAAAATTTCAGCAAAAAAGGTTGTTTTCTTAGTTTCGAGTGGAAAAAATCAAATTTCACCACTTTTGGCCCTGCTCTAGAAAACGTTTGGAAAAATCCCCTCGCGCCCTCTCTGGAAAAAATCCTCCCGACGCCGATGATCAATACAATAACAGTAATTCTGCGTAGTCCATAATTAATTACGCAAGCTATAGGGTGTGCGCCACGTATGTTGAAAACAACAGTTTACAAATCTTTGCATATGATTTAATTGAAAATGCGATCGTGTGAAAGTGCCCGAGCAGTGGTTAAGCAAATAGGGATTAAGCAGTGGCGGCAAGCCAGTGCGAAGACATGTTCATATTTTCTTTAATGCGAGGTACACGTCCACCACATTGATAAATTTGATTTCATGATGATGTTGTGTGTACTTTATCGTAGCATCCCAATGAAAACAGCAGGGGCTGTTGCGTGATATCACCGCAAATAACACAACTCTAGGGTTTTGTCATGACCAAATGCATTTACTTGCGAAGTTTTTCAAACTGCTAACCTATGCAGAGCATTGCATTGATTCATAACTAATTTTAACAGAAGTTAATCGGTAACAAAAATTTTATGATATCTACTTAACAAAATTACCTGAATCAATACTTCTTTACAGTACTTGGAACGCAGATTTAACAGAGCAGTTCGAATTGCAGGAACATTCTGCTTCATTCTTCAAACTCTACTTTATATGGGAATGGTGATGTACATGCCAGGGCTTGCTTTAAACAAAGGTTTGTAAATATATCTTCAGCGTTTCGTCAGTTCCTAACTAATAATGGGTACGAGCACAACCCCTGTTATCTACTTTTTCCTGTTCATGTGCTTTAAACATTTTGTCTCGTAAGTCGTAATCAACAAATAGGGTTCCAATGCGGCCCCCACAACCTTTTCAAGTCTCCAAAAACAGAAGTTAAAGAAAGCTGCTCGCTGCTGGAAAAGATCTAGCACTGTGTCGAAAAGGTAAGTACATCTGCAGTATAAAATAGTGAACAAGTTGACAGTATGACATTAACGGGAATTATAAAATTACGCAACACAAATCAAGCAATGTAAAATGGGAAAATTTTGAATTTTCTAAATCATTTATATTATGACCTCACTCGCATAAATTCCATGTAATGTCTTCAGCCCTTCTCTTCAGATAGTTTTATAGTGTGAATGCAAACAACACAACAACGCCGATGGTTTAAGTTTTAAATAAGAATGCAGTGAGTTCCTACATGCGATGCGGCAAGATCTTTTCAAACATGAACCATACAATATGTTCAAATACCAGGACACGGTGTAAATAGAGCGATGTCACGAAGGTAATAGTTTGCAAATGCACCGTGACGTACCAAGAAGAAAAGTTTGACCATATTACAGTTTGGCCGCGTTTCTTGGGAATATTCACTGCAAATGGTGCCAGTGGTGGCAAATTAAAACTTTTGTTGATATTTAGCGGCAACAACCATCACTTCAATAGGACGTTTTGAGCCACTGAATGGTGAAACTATCTTTGATTCAATTTAACTAAAACACTTTTACTGAAAAATTTTGATAAATTTTGTCAACCCAGCAACCCTTGGGGAGATTAAATGCCAGCATCGTTTATATGCTTAGCATAAGAAATGCAACTGTCGTTGGGGGGGCAAATGAGAGTTTATGTTCCTGGTAGTGCGGAGGTATGAACCTAGAAGTGCTATCTTAAATGGAAAGAAAAACAGCCACGGTCGACCTATCTCCAATTCAAGGTCGTAAAACCATCGCAAGCTAAATAAGGCTACCATGTACTTCAGATAAACTGACTGCCACATTGGCCTCGTGTAGGATCCTACGTTTCCAGAAGAGATGCTGCCATTGCCCTATCAAGTACGATTGTTGTAGAGAAATGCACATCTTCCTTATTCCGGAACTCCCTGCCACAATGCATCAAATTAATCTCGTAGCTTTTCAGCGCTTAAAATCCGCATCACTTGATTTTACCATGGGCAAAAAACGCAATACTTGATCCTCACACCCAGGGACGGATTTAGGGAGCACGGGGCCTTAGCCCCTCGTAGTTTTTGGGGCCCTACGCAGGTGTGACCTATCTGGACGTTTGTCTGAAACGCGGCAAAGTATGCCCTCTCATGTGTAGCGCCCCCTCAAAAGTCTATCTTTTGTAGTGCCGACTTTGGTTCTGCTCTTGCCTTAGATTAAGGGTGACGAACATGCGGCCCGCAAAAGAACTTCGTGCGGCCCGCGACGCATTCAGGCGAGACCAGCAGTCTTGAACTTTTCATTACTTTCGTTTGTTGTTTGTTTCTGTTGATGAACAATTTTTTTTCATTTTTAACAGGTTTCATAGTATGACTAAAAAGTTGTGCGGCCCGCTTACTCAGCGGTAACTGACAAAGTGGCCCGCGATAGCAATTAGCTTCGTCACCCCTGCCTTAGATCTTCAACAGAAATTAAAGACTCTCTTACATTCTTCTAAAGAACAAATGGCCATGGGCGTCGGAAGGGGGGCGAAGCTCCCCTGAATTTTGACAATTTCAGCAAAAATAAGTTGTTTTTTTATTTTCGAGTGGGAAAAAACAAATTTCACAACTTTTGCCCCCCTGGAAATATTTGGGAAAAATCCATTGGTGGCCTGCCCCTGGAAAACATCCTTCTGACGCCCAGGCAAATGGCAATGCGACCTTTTCTTGGAATTTCTAACTCTTTCATGTAGTTCAGATTCAGAAGTTCTCTTCATCAACTTTCCATGACTTCTAGCGTTTTTTGTAGATTTATATTTCGGACATATACACTTTCGTGCAGGGCCGTGTTGCCGGCCTTGAAATTATCGTCTGGTTGTCGATATGATTAGCTGTACGTAAACTCCTTTGTTATAGTAACCCCATACTTTATGGTCCAAACAAGCACAATCCATTTCAGTGGACACAGGGTTTATTTATCCCGATTTTAAGTTGTCATTTTCCAAGCAATATAAAATTCATTATTCCCTCAGTTGTGCATTGTTACCTTGTGCATTGGTTAAATATCTTGTCAATCGCATAGCCTATGATGAGAGTACAGCGTGGTGTCATGTTCCATACAAAATATAGTGTTTTAATCTTCTGTGCCAGGGCTTCTCAAACTTTTGTTCTGCAACCCAGTTTTAAAAAGATTTTTTATGCGACCTTTGATGGATAGCCTAGATGTTAATGATACGAGTAAACGTCCAATTAAAAGGCATTTTTGTCTATGGTGAAATCGTACAAACGCATACAATCCACGAAAGCATATATATACAGTTACTACCACGAAATCAGGTGCGGATCCAGCCAATATGGTTGGGCGGCGGCGATTACAGTAATATTTGGTAGTCAAGTCTCATTACGGATTCACTATTGCACGAGAGGTGAAGTGCACTTCACAACACTGCTGTAACAAAAAAATCGACGGAAAAATGGCCTTATATAGCGAATGTTATTTTCCGAATTGTACAAAATCATGGTGAATAAAGTTACTTTCACAGGTTTTAGGGTGAGCGATCGTCCCAATCGCACCCACGGATCCTCCCTGCACGTAACGGAAACAGTAAGGCGAAAACAAAACACAAAACACATTTAGTTTACAGAAATCATGAAGCACAACTAATGGGATAGACGCACTTGATGATTTTTACACATGTAATCCATCCGCAGATTGATACAAGTCAACACAGGATGAAAGACATTCTCAATCTTTTTAATAAAGGATTGGATTTTGGACTTGATGATCAGTGGTATGTTTAAGGGGAGGCGAGCGAGGCACTTGCCTCGGGTCCCCCCTTTTTGGGGCCCCTCCTTGAGGTGTTATGCGTGTAAATTTTCCTTATTTTTGGTGAAAAACCTATTATCCACTAATATAATGTACTACAAAGCAGATCATAAGTAAGTACTTTGCTTTCAAAGACCCCCTACAGAACCTAACGTGCAGGTGCTTTGCTTTCAAAGGGGCCCCCAACAGCAACTGCAATTTGAAGGTAATCTGCTTTTAAACGGGCCCACAAGAACCACAGAAATGTGTACGTACCTTGCTTTCAAAGGGGCCCCAACAATAACTGTAATGTGTAAGTACCTTGCTTTAGAAGGGTCCCCAACAACAATTGTAATGTGTAAGTACCTTGCTTTTAAAGGGGCCACCAGCAAGAACTGCAATGTGCTAGTACTATGCTTCCAAAGGGGCCCCCAACAGCAATTGTAATGTGTAAGTACCTTGCTTTCAAAGGGGCTCCCAACAGCAAGTGTGATGTGCAAGTACTATGCTTTCACAGGGGACAAAAACAGCAACTGTAATGTGTAAATGCCTTCCTTTAAAAAGACCCCCTAACAGCAACTGTAATGTATTAGTACTATATTTTCAAAGGAGCCCCACCACCATCTCCAATAAGCAAATAAAGAAAAGTTTCAAACCAACTTCTGTACCTAAAAAAATGTTTGTTAAAGTTTCTTCCAAAAAGTTCGGAAAAGACCCTATCAAATAAGAGCAAATATTTTACCAAATGATAATTTTTTTGTACCAAATTATGATTTTTAGAGATGGAAGTAGTTGGTTTATTGATAAATTTGTGAAAATGCTACAGTTGAACAGATAGTATCCAAGTGGATCAGCAAAAAGAAGGAAAAAATAAAATGTGCCATGTACAAAAACTCAAGTTTTGTAAAAATGAATTTTATAAATAGAACATTTTAGAAACATATTTTTATCCAAGGACTACTTTTTTAGGTCTCTGAGTTGAAAACGTTAGACAAATTTCTTATTTCTTGTGATGTTGTACCTTAGTGAACATTTCCATCAGAAAAAAAGACAACAGGCAATTTTCTATCAGGAACCACATTTTTAATACATAGGACATTTTCTTCTTAGTTTACAGAGTAATTTTGTATTATTGCTGTTGTGCTGCAAAGACTGTTAATAAGCAAGGCTACATTCATGCTTCTTATCAGACAGCAGAAATGCTATTTTTTGAGTATTATGAGTACTCGTTTTTTCTACAGATATTTCAGGTGGTTAGTATTTTGCCTATGCTTGAAGTCACAGGTTATTGAAGCTTGACTAGTAAATGGTTGGTTTAAGGTAGACTTCGTAGATGATGCTAAAATATTTTTGGCAGCTCTTAGCCAGTATAACTTGAAAAATTTTTTCTTAGCACAGATTTAATCAATTGTGTAGGCTACTTGCTGCAGCAGAAATGTTTGCGATAAGGTATATGATCAATTATTTCCTACTTTTGAACATTTTTCAAACAAGCCTGTCAATACTGTACAAGATGAGGGCAGCCTTGACTCATCCAAACTCAAAGCTTTCCAAAACAAGTCTGAAGTTGGATGCTTTTGTATGCTATGTTCTTGCAGTTAGAAGGATGAAATTTGAAACAAATAGTGTTTTGAATCTTCTTGGTTGTTGTTTTGTTTCATGCATACCCATACAGCCATGAATCTGAACAAATTCAGGATAACAACAACCAAATATTTTTTCAAAAAGGGAAGTATGAAACTTAAAATTTGCAGTTTATTGATGGTGAATGCAGAGAAATGGGGCGCGAAAATAAAGAAGTAGGAGCGATGCCAACTTGCTATTGCCTAACTTTTATGTGTTGCCAGCCTTGTCTTCCCAACTTTCAGTGCTTTCAAAGTTGTGTATCATGAACACCCTTTTGCATTCGCTTCTTCTGCTATGTCGGTCTTGCCATAGTCTCAGGAACATATCCTTGGTTGGCCTTATCTTAGATTTGATCAACAGTGCATATCACGGTTGGCTGAGTATGATGACGTCAGTAGAGGGCCTCTTTTTTGGTCTTGCCTCGGGTCCCCCTTACTCTAAACCCACAACTGTTAATGATCATCAATTTTGGGAATGCCGCTTCACACATATATATTGCACAAAAGCCTAAAAGTTTATGAATGGCTGGATCAGAAATGACTGTGCATTAATTTCTTGCTCTTTTTCAAAATGACATAAACTCTGTTTTGAAAATTCCAGTTGCAAACTTTTGTCGTTAATAACTCCGCAAAGTCATCCTGGACATGGAAGGTGTGTCGCCTCCTGAAATTTCAATTGTGTATGTTTTGCGTATCCAACGTTTCCTGAATCGAATTCCAAAGTACTTCTGAAACTGTGTATGAAGCTTTTAACTTTAGTCTAAAATTACTCAGTGTGCTCTGAAAGCAGTTAACCTAATCCTTAGCAGACAATAGACCTAGAGTTCTAAACACAAGCATGTCTTCGTGTCGGAATGGATGCAGCAAGGTCAGTACGAAAACACCATAATGTAACAACGCATAACTTGTGCTTGGTGATGATTATCATTTGATAGCTCACGCAGACATCCTAGTTAATAACTGACAGCGTGAAGCACTGTATTGCCTCTAAATTTGTAGTAGAAATACATTTACTGCAGGCTTACTTATAGTTTTCTTTCAAAGTTTAAAAAATTTGTTTTTCTTATTTGTCAAGCCATTTGTTTCGCCACCCAAAATTACATTTCACGGCCCCAATTGGGATTGCGACCCATAGTTTGAGAAGCCCCGCATAGGCTGATAGTAAACAACATGAAGACCAGTTTTGCATAGCAAAGTATTGTCGGAACACTCTCAGCTAACCATATCAAGTATGCCCAATGTAGACACGTTTTTCCAAGTAAAATTCACGATAAACTGTTCTAGCTGATGTAACTAACATATAGAGCAAGGGTGGAGAACCTGCGGCCCGCGTGAATATTTGATATGGCCCGCATCAGAATTTTCGTTACCCAAGTAAGAGTACAACATCGCGTCAAAACGAAGCTCCATGATAAGCAGGTTCTTTGATTGTAGGTCAAGAGAAGACACACTTCCTCATAGTTAGATAAACGTAAAATTTTAAGATAAAATTAATTGCTTTTGCGGCCCGCAACCACTAATACACAATTCATGCGGCCCGTGATAGTAAATAGGTTCCCCAACGCCGATACAAGGCTTCAAAAAGCAATCTCTGTTTGCGTGTAATAGTTGGTAACACCCAGACGTAGCATTCCATACTGACAATATTACTTTTCATCCGAGTTCTGCAGTGTCTGGCGGTCTTGCGTTGTTGCGAGCTTTTTGTCAGTGGAAGGTTGAACATCAAGTAAGTACTGTTCTTTCTTTTTCATTCTTTTCTTGTAAACATAGGCCAAGCCAGGGGGGCCAATGGCGCCATGCCCCACCAAATTTCTAGCATATCTTGTCATTTTGTGCTTTGACAATGAGTGTCACGAACAAAATGCTGTTGCTCCCTTAAAGTCAAAGTATTTGGCTCCCCAAAAATTTTTGGTGTGACTGCGTTGCTGCCTGTAACCACTTTCATACAGACGGCCTGCATCTCTCGCGCCCAGCCAATTCCTCAATATCAAACCTTTCACACAGCACTTTGTTACTTGATGTTCAATCTCCCACTCACAAAAAGCTCGCCACAACGCACGACCGCCAGACACTGCAGAACTGCGATGAAAAGCAGTATTGTCATTCTTATATCGCGTAGTAAACAATATTATCGTGTTGTTACTGTACTGATAAGAGTCTAGACCAGGTTTTCTCAAACAGGTCCCTCGGTCCCCCTTGGGGGACACGGAGCGGTTCTCTGGGGGCCACGCGCGGAGGCCTTCACTAGGTAGCTTTGCCGTGATATTGCATAACCTAAGTGTCACGATATATTAAGTATTCGCCAGTTAAACTCAGAAGGGGGGCTATGGCTCATGAAAATTTGAGAACCACAGGTCTAGACGTTTGCATTTTCGCTCGTTTCAAAGTAAATTGTGAAGTTTTTCCTCGGCGCCGTTTCGCAATTTTTAAGTGAATAATGAGTCGTCATAGGAAGGAGTTGCGCGGGGCCCTAGGACATGCCTAGTTGGCCTATGCGTAAATTCGTAACGTCTTACACCGGTCAAATCCATCTGCCACCTCTTTACGCTGCATGTTTCGCCTTGGTCACAGGCCTCTAAATCTTAACATTAAGCTGATGTCCTTTCTTCAGTGAAGTTGTAGCTTTTACTAAACGATCGAACACCTCCTGCAATGAAGCTTGTCCTTTGCACCATCGCAACGTATTTCTTCAAACGCCAAAATCTACCTTACTTAATGAAAAAATATTACGTTTTACAATCCCAATTCAAGTTAATCACAATTATCTGCTGTTACTAACAAAACTTAATCCATACTCTTCTGTTTGGCCTTCGAGAGTTACCGTATAAATCCACAGTAGTTATTTTTGCAGCACTGGCCCGATTCTTTGAAGCACTGGTCGCTTTCAATTCGTTTCCTAATACCGATCTGTCCACTTTTTAACTTTTCGGTGTATACCAGTTTTATATCGTTTCCATTGTGTGACTTCGTGATGGTTCGTTTTCTTTGTTCATATTCTGCCCCTTTTGTGCCATTTGCATTATTTTTGCGCCCATTGATTAGACAAGAGGCATCATCCAGACTTCCGCCTGCCGCCAATTGTCATTAAATCAATTTGTCGCATTGCATAAAATCCAACTAAAAAAAGGCAGAATGCAAATACACTTAAACGCAACCAGCGGTTCTCAACCTTTTCACACCAGCGGACCGGTAAAAGAGCAAAAAATTTTTACGGACCGGTAACATAAAATTGCAATGAATGCAAAAGATTAATACAATCATTTTCTTAACTAAAGCTGTTAGTATGCGGTTTCATTTCCAGGATCCTCATATTCAGGAAAATAATATAGTCAAAGTCGTAAGCTAACTCCTACAAATGTTGACTTATAATATCTAATGGTAGACCATGCGCCACCATAGCAGGTTGACTGGATTCGATTCCCACTCGGTCATACCAAAGACTTCAAAAACGGTTATTGCGGCTTGTCCAGCTTCGTGCTCGGCGTTAATGTTTGGGTGCAAGGAAAGGGTTCCCACGCGGTGCTTCCATTGACTCGCCATCAATGCAGCATTCACTGCGAAAGCAGAGGCGGGGCCCACGGTGCAAGCAAGGGGAGATGCGCGAGCCACAGGCCGCTCGTGACACTCCGAAAGGAGTACAAAAGCGGCGTGTAAAGGAAACTGAACTATTCAATCGCATGTCACTGACCAGGGTTTTACCGAATTCGGTATCAACGCTAACCATTTTCAGCCACTAGATGGAAAATCTAGGTTGTTTCCAAACCGGCAAAAAGTCTATGCAGACCGGTGATTGAGAGCCACTGGTCTAAACGACCAATACTGACATTTTTTTATCTGTTTTTGCGTTAAAGGAACTAACTGGATGTTTGGTGCTTGTGTTTCCAGTGACAGCTCTGGATTTGAACATTTCAATTGTTGTGACAGCTCTTGTTTGCATCTTTTACACGACGATTGGCGGTATCAAAGCTGTGGTCTGGAACGACGTTGTGCAGGTTCGGTGTCATGAAATTTTCAACTTAGCCTCGTAGGATGGTATTAACATTCTTAGAGGTCATGGGCGTCGGAAGTGGGCAAAGGTGGCCTTTCCCCCTGGATTTTGAAAATTTCAGCAAAAAAGGTTGTTTTCTTAGTTTCGAGTGGGAAAAAACAAATTTAACCACTTCTGTTCCCCCTAGAAAAATTTTGGAAAAAGCCCTTAGTGGCCCCCCTGGAAGAAATTCTCCCGATGCCCATGTTAGGGATCACGAAAGTTACTTCGTTACGGTCATTTTGCAAAACCCAGTGGAATCAAAGAGATCAATGGGATAAGCCTTACAGTTTCATAGAGCGCGAAATGACTCACGAGTACTCAAATTTGTCAGGATCATTTTCTTCTCTCCGCAAAACCTCATCATTTTGTTCACAAAGTTGATGACACATTTTCCACATGCTGAACCAGTGGCGTGTCTAGACCAAGCATTTGGGGTGGCAGTCATATAGGCTCTATAGGGCAGTGTTTTTCAACCTTTCTTGCATCACGGACCACTTTATGCAATAAAAAAATTTTGGGGAACACCAAACAAAATTTTATAATCACAATTATGATGTTTAGTTCTGTTTTGGCTCTTTTAATTTATTAAAATTAAAAAGAAAGTCCTATTCGTTTGCTCCTAAAACTAATTACTTTCACGAAAGAAAACCTATTTACGCTCATTGCGTTAAACTAGTGATTTTCGACCGGTGTTCGATGGAACACTAGTCAAACTTATCAAATTTCCTGCGGAACACCTGACGATCTTTCACGGAACACTAGTTTTCCGCGGAACACCGGTTGAAAATCACTGTTCTAGCCGTAAAAGTCTGAAAATTCACTGCAAATCAAGGATAGCCCGGGACAGTCGTGAATCGGTGCCAACAAGCGTGTTACTACGTATTATCTACAACGTGCAATTAAAAAACTTTGAGAACAACGTCAGTAATGACAAAAAAATTACAAGCATCGAAAACACCACAACGTCCGCAATTTATTACAATTTTCATGTGAAGAGTGAAACGAAATCCACGTTTTGGCGGGAAACAAGAAACATTAGAATTTAAGTAACGCATGTTCTAACCTGAAACATCAGATGTTCGTCTTTGACTAGCAACTTGATGTTGCTCAGCTGCTGTGTGGTTGCCTCATTGATCCGAATAGCCAGCTTGGTGCGTGCGACAACGGTCGAATAAGAAGCCGGAAGTTCAATTGCTTCTTTGATTTCATCGTCGAACTCTGTCAAGAAGATAGAAAGATCTTAATGGCCAGCAAAACGAAGAACATTCAGAAACTCCCAGTTGGTAATGGCTTCCCCGCCATCCGGTCATTCCCGTGGATTGACAAAGAAGGCGTTTGTTGACGATTTAAATGTTTGTCGCGCGTACTGTGACGTCACTGTACCAACAAAATCGAAGATTCACTTTTGCAAACGCCCGGCCCGTGTGAAAAACTGCCGTTGTTGCCATTTAGGTACAAAACTATTTGCAACATCGCGCATGGTCAGCCACTCCCACAACCGAAAATATCCAGTTCATGAGGAATGGAAAATGCAGTGACGCTGTGTCTGTCCGAGGCTCGCTCGAGCCGCGTGGTATCAACACTCGCACAAAAATAACGGCGTTTTTTTCTGCTGACGCAAACCTGAGTTTGGCCGTTGCCTGAATGACCCTCTGCACAGGAATGGGGTCTTCAGCAAAATAGGACTGCTTTACGAGCGTCATTACGTATGCTCACTCCAAGACGTACGAGAAGGCTTTTTCAACAGGAGGGACTAATTGGCGCGATGAGCTTATCTCTGGCCCGATTTTTCACGCCTACTGGGACAAAGGATTTTCGCGTATATTTCATTGGAAACGTCTAGTATTTCACGAAATTCCCGTAACTTTCCACTAAAAATTGTGAAGAACAAAATGAGCCACTCACACTTTTTATCAAACTGGAATATCACCAGCACCGTTTTCAATGTAGTAGATTTTAACTTCCAAACAGCAAACGTTACAGCATTTCCCTCTAAAATATGTTTCGGTTGTCTTGAAAATTCCCCAACACTGCCCATATATGCCAAATTTTGACGAACTTTGAAGTGTGAGAGGAGCAGCCAAACCTCCAGATCTCCTGCCTTAAAATCGATTGCACCCAGTCCAGTAAAATTAAACTCCAGTTTCGTTTTGAACGACACATCCCCATTGATTTCATTTTCAAGTAGCGCAGAATCAGCACAGACTTTACAATCCAATGCGTATTCGCACCTGGAGGAATCTGCAACGGTGAAGTTTCCGGTAGTGACAAGTTTTCAATGGCGGATTTGTCAAACACGTATATCGGGTTGGTTTCGGTTCCAGCAGAATATACATGAACTTTTTCATCATCTTCCAACGCCTGTCCCCCGTTTATCAACATAACCTGCACAAAAAATACATGCACAATCACTCAGGAAGATAAGGTAACATACGAAGATCAAGAGGGAAATATACGAAGTGATGAAATACGCACTGTCCATAAAAGATGCATTTTTCAACAATTGTAGATGTGCAGTCAAAACATTTGGTTTAATCATCGATACTATTATATTTAAAGTGTGTTCACCTGCTTTCCTGGGTCGGACGTGATGACCTTTGACACGACTTGCTTCAACTCCACGACCCTGAATGCCAAAAAAACATGCATCAATCAAGACAAGACAAAAAGCATGCTGTCAATACTACAAAGCAATAAAAGGACTGATCTTTTTTGTATCTGTCCAGAGAAAAATGCACCTTGATTGCCTGGAGATAAGAGGCACATACACACTGGTAGCATTTTTATGAATAATAGATTAGAATATACAGTGGTATTGAAGGCAGGGAACTAACCCGCAAAGCAAGTTACGAAAACACTGAAGAGAACTGCACATTGACGTAACAGACACGATCTCATCTTCTGTAAAAATGCTTTAAATGATTAACTTACTGGAAAGCACTCGTTTTGCTAGGAATTGAACACATTCAAAATTTCTCTTAAAGAATAACTACTTGATGCAGACTATGCATGAAAAGTGGCACAAAGCACTTCTCAAGCAAAACAAGAATAGAAACCTAGATGCTTGATAATGAGCACTGCCAATTTGAAGTAAAGGGAATAGCACAGTGGTTCTCAACATTTTTTACACATCTTACCTTTTCATCAAACAAGATTACCAGATTTACCCCCAATAAACTCAGTGGTGCTCATTTCTTAAAAATACAAAATTAGCAAACTCTTACAGTTTAGAATGATTATAAAGTTTACATTTGCTGCAATTAATGGTTCACTAAATTTACACCCTTGGAAGATGAAATTTACCCACAGGGGTAAATTTACCCCAGGTTAAGAACCACTGGAATAGTAGAAAAACACTATTTACAAAATGTACCTTTTTGTCGCAAGAGTGATGTCAAAGGTCATCATGTGTCCTCCAGTTACAGAAAACACATGCAACATTCTAACTCCACAAAATGGGAGGCTCAACTACTTAACCATGGTTTTTGACTAATCACACGCCCTAAAGAAATAATTGGTGCAAAATATAAAGTGCAAGATCCAACAAAACTTTACCCAATAAACTGCAACAATACAGCCTTAAAACAGTCTGACCCATCTGCAAAAACATTAATTTATCCTTCCTTTTCTGCACCTCAGGTCAGACACTGTTTGTGATGCAAAATAAGAAAAGAAAATAAATTGTCACAAAATGCTCTATGAAAATAAATTGCAGACTTGCAATAAAAATTTGTAAACCATATCACAATAGTGCATGTAGTATGTCATAAAAATAACATTTCACCTGTTAGAATATTGTTTAACACACACTACAACAAAATTTGGAGTAACAGTATTGTATGTCAAAATAGATCTTAGTTACATGCCCACATACATGTTAATGAAGTAACCATTTACTGTATAACAAATAAACCAGGTTTTTTTAAGGCGTTTTAGGGACCCGATTCGGGTCCCTAGAATTGAAAATCAGGTTCCTAGAATCAGAGAAAATCATCATCGAATCCCTAGAATCAAAGAAAACCAGGTCCCTACAATCAGTGAACTCGGGTCCCTACAGGTATACATCGGGTACCTAACATTTTCCTTAAAAAAAACCTGAAATAAACATTTGTAATTCCTAATATCAAAACTAGCAATATGTAAAACACATCATATCGCATTAAAAGATAAAAAATTAAATAACAGTTTTTGAGCCAAAAAAACAGTCTAACAGTTTTTTAGGTTTACAAAAACTTTACAATTGGTGCCAAATGGACAATTTTGTGCTGAAGCCAAAAGCAAGCATGGTTTACTAGTTCAACAGATGTTGGTCCCGTAACTCCATCCTATACATATACTCAAATAATCAGCAATAAATTCCTCTTATCATTAAAGTGGATAAAACACAATAACAACCAAGCTCCTCCCAATAAAGAAGGTGGCATTTTGTAAGCAATGAATCATGGTAGCTTGCCAGGTAACTGCTCATATAGCCAATAACCATGTATTGGAACAACAAAGAAAACATAAATGCCTATATATCACTGTTTAGGTGACAGGTGATGGTGAATCAGCTGACATCATTTGAGTCAGATGCACAATCACTGCAGTTACAACAAAGCAAATCAATGACTTTTATTACATACACATTCAATGTACCTTATTAAAAAAAACAATACGTATTTCATCATATGGGTAAATGCTACACGAAATTTCTTGAGAGTTAGGAAATTTGGGACAAAATTTTGGTTTCAAATCACTGTTGATTTGCACGCTTAGTGAAATCATTCACCACTGTAAGAAAATGATCATGGAACACAGTGGAACCATTGGCACATCAAGCTATTCATAAAATGATTTATGTGTCTTTTTCCCCCAGAGGTATCTGTAATTTTGTATTAAACAAAGATATACCATACAGTACTACATGTTTTAATCAATTAACACAACAAGCTAGTATTAATATCACCCACCTACCTTAGTACAAACCCACACAATAACATACGTTACGCATGTGTGCAAAGAGGTATAAGTTATCTTATCATAAACTGTAGTTGGGAGTAAAATGAATGTGAAAAGTAGATGGTTAAATTTTCCACAAAAGTGAGTTCAAACAATTTTGTTCAGGACTTTGCTTCAATAATTTTTGACATTGATGTTGATGCAAAAATACATCACATTTGCATTCACACAAAAGAATGAGGGAAATTACAGAACACCAGCCTATTTATAATATTAAAAGCTTCAGTTTGCAGGTTGGGCTTAAACCATTACTAATCTGTCACATAAACACCTTTTTGGGTAACAACAAAAGCGTTTGCTCTGCTACAAAACATGCACTCCACACAAAGTCTACACTACATTACAAAACACAATTGCCAATGACACATGAAGTAGCTACACAATTTATAAGTCAGATTTTGTTTGATACAAGTCTGTAGACTTGATAAAAATCTGAGAAAAAGCACTGAAATCAAAATTTTCGCATCATAGCGCAGTAACAGAAAATATAATTTTATGTCAAATGAGACTTTGGAGTTTTGGCAAAACTAAACAAATTGGTAATGATGACCTTTGTGCAAGCTCAAATTCGATACATATAACATCATTTCTTCGCATACAAACAAAAATCATGTTTGATCAAGACCTGACGCAAGACAAAAATGCAACATAATCAACTTAAAACAATAACAAAAATGACAGACTTCATAAAAATCTGAAACAATGCAGATAATTAGTGTCAGATAGTTTTTTGTTTTAGTGAAAGCTTGCAGCAAACCTAGAGCTTTTAATTATTGCTAACAACAAAAACAACTGAAATAGTTTTATTTGAAAACTCCACACTTTGTAAACACTTGCATAATCTTCTGCAAAATAAATTGAACAAAAATTCATTGTAAGCTCCACATTTGCTGCAAGTTATTGAGGAATCAGTCAACTAGGCTCTGCTTTCATGACTTTGCAAAGATTTTGACTTGTGCATGTTCAAGTTTCATTTTCAACAAAGGTGACACAGACTAATTAATCAGCAAACTTTTCAAAATACGTCTGAGAAAAAGTGTTGCAACTGATGTATGTAAACATTAAGCTGAAGGCACACATAAACAACATGACAAGAAAAATACAACTAAGACAATACAAAAACCGATGATAAATAAGCTCCTTCAGCAGTTCACTTTGGCTTGTGTGGCAATAGCAAATTTCAAGAAAACGGTAATGCTGATAATTCAGTAATTAGCAAATTACAGCCTGCAAAAACATAAGCAAGGACCCTTGAAGATTTCCTAAAGTTGGCTTATGGATCCTAGAAATGGTCCACATTGCTTAGAAATGGTAATATTATATCTGAGAATGACATATTTTTTAGTTTAAATCATCACAGCTTGTGTAGTGATTTACAGTAGAACTCGTCTAATTCGTTATCGTTTAATTCGTCAATTCGCTTAATTCGTCACTTTTTCGTCAGTCCCAGCAGAATTCCTATCTGCTGTGTATATTTATGGTCATCTATTTCTTCTATTTGCTTAATTCGTCACCTCTTTCTATTCTTAGAAGCGTTTTGTTGGGTCAATATGTCATTTGCAGTTTCGCGTTTGATGTGTAAGCAGCTAGAACGTGTGGGAATTCAAACAAATTAAGGATCTTTATCTGAAAATTGTTCCACCTTGCAATTTGTTTATCGAATTTATACACAAGGTGTGAAGCGCGACCCGACTCCACATTGAGAGAACGTTGGAAGTCTTTGCACTTTTTTAAAGATTTAAAAGGTGCCAGATTGAATGGAGGAGTCCAGATAGTATAGAGCAGGGGTGGCCAACTTGTCTTTGACTGGGATTAACAAGAAAATTTCTTGATAACTCGCGATCAACTGGTCAGCAATAAAGTCACAAGTACAAAATGCCATAAAATGCATTAAAAAGGAATATTGATTGAAAAATGTTCTTTTTAGGTATCTTGTCGATTCAATGTAAAATCAGGGCGATCTATCAACTGACACTTGGCGATCGACCAGTCGATTGCGATCAACATGTTGGCCACCCCTGGTATAGAGGAATTGTTGTATTCAACCATCACGTCATAAACTTGTATTTTACTGCAAGTATACAAGTTACTATAATGATGTATACGAGCTTCTATGATAGAGTTTTTACCTGTTTGCATAATTCGTCACTTCGCCTAATCCGTCACTATTTTCTAATCTCCCTGAGGTGACAAATTAGGCAAATTCTACTGTATTAAGTTTATGTTACTTTCGCAGTGCATTTTGAAGCTCCAGTGAATGCATTTAATTGAGTAAGACATAATTTTGAGTTTCAATTGTTGCAGTTGGTGTGTTATTCACTACAGTCTTGAGGTTGTTTGCTTTCTCTGCCCCTGTTTTAGCCTTTTAACGTTTCATTGCTTGCAGATGTAAGGACAGACAAAGCATAGTGTTACGTGAAATCTATTCCCATTAAAAATTTGTGATCAATTCATTGCTTGTTTCACCTGTGGAATGAAGTTACTTGAATACGGATATGTGTAAGATTGATCATCACAAGAAAAGATGAAAGCAGAGCCCAGTCGGCTGATTTCCCAAAAGCATACCAAAAACCTAGAGCTTTTAATTGTTGAAATTACAGATTGATATACATTGTGAAATACACAATGACTGAAGCTAAACAACAGGAATCACAACACAAAGCAACATTGGTACATCAGTCTTCTTTTATTTTAACTTGCTTTAAAGAATTTTGCGCTGCTGTCATAGCAAGTAACTACCAACAAATTTTGTTACGTTTTCCATAGTGGTAATTACAATATGGCCACAATCAGTTTTGTAAAGCATCCTGTTTTTTTACTGTGATCTGTGGTCATTAGAGTTTGCAAAAGTACCAAACTGCCAATATAATTGACATTGCTTTATTATAACTGTAAAAAGTTATCAGTAACAGATAGTTGTTTAAACATTTCCTGTAAATAAAAATGATTAGGTAGGCCATGTGCCACAAGCAGACAACAAAAGATAGGCACTTATGACTTTATTAAGCTTTTCTATGAAATTTACTTTGGCATTTTTCAGCAACTACATAATCATTATCATCAAAATTTAATGCTTGACATTTGCAATCATTAGTGACTAACAGGACATTGTCTTGTCATTATACATCCCGATAAATTAAATTACTGAAACTTACAGACTTTGGTAAGCTATGACAATTTGAAACATTCTTAATGCCTAAACTTTGTTGTTGCTTTGATTTCAGTTTGTGGCACAAAACTGTTTGTTGACATTTACAAAACCTACGTTTGATTGTTGACAACAAGCCATTGCTCAGTCAGCCCAGGCTATTTGTTGAATGATTGAGTTTGATAAATTGCCTGCAGGTTAGGCAATATGCAAACATACAGTACAGCAGATGAGGCAGCGATCTGCACCTTTTAGCAAAAAAGGAGTGATGAGCGTCTCCAAGATTAGATGGGCACAGATTTTAGCATAATTCCTGATATTGTAAATCATAACAATTAAACTGTTAAAATATGCCATTGATTTATCTCAGTTCATTCTAAAATGAATCAATGGCAACACAATCATTTTCATGAGTTTCAAGCAACTACTCTCCGCATATGAGATTAGCAAGCAATCTATCCGCAAATTTTTAATATGAAATGGATTTCATGATACACTACACATCAACAGTCCAAAAAATGTTATTAAAATAAGATTTAAAAGTCTCCCTCACTGCCAATTATTTTACTCACCTAGCGATATATATATTTATCTCACTTCTTAAACAATTCCTCATTCATATACAGTACATTTTATCCCTTCTTCACGCTTTGCATATTTTATGATTTGTGTTGTTATCTAGACTCTGTATTGTCAACCCAGTACGAACCCTATTTTAGAAGAAAAGGGACAAAGCATGCACATAAAAGCCAAACAGAACAATGAATACAAATGTAGCATAAGAAAGCCAGGGTGCACAAACACTGAATCATATACACAACATTCATTTTCATAACACAAATGATGGTGGACACGCAGTGCATGAAGAGTTGAAGAGAACACAGATTGAATAAGCGAATCATGCACATAGATGAGAAAAGTAGGTGACAATAAAGGTTACAAAGCAGAAAGCCATGCAGCAGCCATTTATGACATTACAGAACAGAAGCATGTAGCAAAGGCAAAAAAATAATTTTTATCAACACTGATCATGAAAAAGCAACACAGTTACCCATGGACCATTATGGAGCACCACAGTTGCATGTATGTCCGGCAGGGCGTATAGTATACCCGAATGAGATTAAAGAGACAAGGGTGAAAACAGGTTGTGAAACATTTAACAATAAAAAGTATATAATGCAAGTGTTGTGTACACAGAAACTGAATATAGTTAGTTAATGAGTAAACCCTCTGTGCGTAATGCACACATTGGTATTTCAAAACAGATGGACAAGCATAAAACAGATCATAGAGGAGTCATGGCAGAAAAATAATTGAGTGGGAGCAAGCAACTGTAAATACTGTTAAAATGGGGGCATGCAAGTTAGTGACCAGTAAATTTTTAATAGGAAATCAATTTCACTGAAAATTGCACATCCTCAGTCTTTTGAGCAGACATATTTTTAAAAGTGAAAAGCAAAAATTAAACAATCAACTTTTGTGCATGGCAATTGCTAAGAAGTTGCTTGTTACTGATCCATGTTCGTGTCGCTTAGCTTAAGTTTTTCGTCAATTGTTGCATGATTTATTTTTGTTATATGTTACATTTGTTTGTGACTCCATTTTGGCTTGTTTGTGCACATATTTTCTCTGTACTTTCGGACAACGTCTTCCCATATTGTTGCATGATTTGCATAACATACTGTATTTATATGTTGCCACCCTTTTGGTGTTGATGGATGCATGGAATACTGTATATTGTATTTGCTTTAGCAAAGTTTTAGGGCACCTCAACTGGTAACTTTAAGGTCATTTTGTCACCTTATCAGTATTAGTTTATTTAAGAACAACTATAAACAAACATCAAATCATGCCACAGGAAACAAATCACATTAGAACAGCGTTTATTTTGTGCCCAGGACATCTGAAATAATCATACGGTTTTCCAGTCAGACGCCCTGACAAACAAGAGGAAAAAATAAACAAGACGAGACTGAATCGTGCATTTCAATAAAGATGGTCCAGGCTAGATAATGTTATTTTATTACTAAGTGTAGCATGTCATGCATTACCAGAGCATATCTGGAAAACAACATCAGCCTTTTCATAATACAAAATTTTTATTTGTAGCGTTTTGGAAGTAATCATATGTTTCCTTTGCTGATTTTTAATGTTGATATCATTGTTCTTCTTGAAGTTAATAGCTTAATTTAGTAACAAATGGGTGAAAATTTGGTATTGAACAAATTGTTGGATCCATGGAAGACCATACTCCTGTTCCTGTATGTGTAAATGACTTTTGAGCTATTTTTAATCTAGTCCAAGGAATGGTATATTCAATACTTCATTGTTGTCCTGTATGATAAGAATGAATATCTTCAATTTTTGTAAAAAGTTATAAAAATTGTTTGGGAACTAAACTAAAATATATTTAAACATTAATTTACTGATTTCTAGTTTAATTTAATTTATTTGTTTGTAAGCAGACACAAAGTTCATAGTATGAATACACACACTCTGCAGAACGTAGGTTGATACAAACAGACAAAACAGAACATGGTACAACTACAAGGCATTGAAGCTGGCGGAATCATACTTTAAAGATTCTGTCTAATTAAGTATTTGGGTATCTTTGTTTTGTACAATTCATATACGTTAGTGTTAAATTTGCTAAATGTTATGAATATGTTCTAGTAGGGTTTGCTAGAGCATGGCTGTGGTATATCAAGACAAAAAATACTACTCTCCTGTCTTGTTCACCCCGGCAATAAATGCCCATATGCCTTTTAAAAAAGAATATAAAAAATGTTGTACAAAACTTGCAAGATGCCTGCCCTGGGCTCCTCTGGGGTCTTGTAGACAAGATACATTTGCTCACTTTTTGTACTAGACAAAGCAGTTCTTAGGTACACTTGCACATATCTCTATTCAAGTGTGTACTTTCCACGATGGGTGTAAGCAAGGAATCGATCAGCAAATTTTTAATACTACTATAGAAAATCGATTTCACGTAAAATTACGCATCCTCACAGGTGCTGCATTACACTAACCTACATTACACTAACACTTACAGCTGTCCTCAATATACACCTTAAATAACTTCGCAACCAACACCGTGCATTACTTGCAATCTTGCTTTCGAAATCAATGCTATGCTGTAAACAATGAAAACCATCGCAACAGCTGATCAACTGCATTGTTCTTGTTTGCGCTCAAAGTCGCGAATGAACAAAATAAAAAATTCGCGTATTTGTCCGAGAGTTCACCTCTGCAATGAAGCGTGACCATCACACCCGCGCAAGCTGATTGGCTCAATGCAAGTGGCGATAGAATTGCTCAGCCAGAATCTGTAAACAAAGCAACAAAACCAGTTGTTTAGTGACTAGTTAGAACTAATTTTCACCAGCATTGGCCGTTCACGAAAGCTGCTCTTGCTCAGTTTTACCGGCATTGGTTCATACTGACGAGCAAGAAAAGTCATTAGCTGAAAAGGAGTCAGAGACCGTATAAGTGCAAGTATGTACTTTCCACGATGGGTGTAAGCAAGGAATCTATCAGCAAATTTTTAATAGGAAATCGATTTCACGTAAAATTACGCATCCTCAGTCCTGAAAATTGCAAGCAAAGCTTACAGGTGAA
>Ga0210059_1001836_pt1 | contig 32478 bp, 22 predicted proteins | sample Ectturendosymbi2_FD_188042 | JGI IMG/M metagenome (GOLD analysis project Ga0210059, IMG submission 188042) | Ecteinascidia turbinata endosymbiont from Florida, USA - Sample 2 (SPAdes) (version 2) | ecosystem: Host-associated > Tunicates > Ascidians > Unclassified | place: Key West, Florida... | reverse complement strand
TTATGCTTTCGCGAATGAACTTCTGCGATGGCGTCGATGACCAGCAGAAAGCAACAGACGAGGTTGGAGTTTACCGCGATGCGGCAGTCGAACGTGCGACGAACGATGCCACCCACGGCGACCTGCAACTTGCCTCTGTCCGTCGCACCACCACCAAAGCAGCAAAAATCGTCGCTCCGACGAACCTGAAAGAGCCTCAACGGCCGAGGACTACCCTGCGTCGTTCGAGTCACCTCAGACCCGCTGACAGCGTCACCAGGCTGAGGAGGCGTCGAAGTGAGCATGCTCACGTAGCCTCAATCGTCTTCGACGCGAAGGTCGAGAACCTGCCGAGGAAGTTGGAAAAGACTGAAAATGAGGAAGCTGTTGGCAGAGGTGCCCCTTCTCCTGCGTCTGATGATCGCGGTTACCACAGCGACACTGGTGCTTCGTCATCGCAAACGACAATCGGCAAGAATGAACGAGACCTGCAAGGAGCAGAAGGTCACAGCAAAAGCTCGGTGACCGACAGCTTTAATTCTCTAGAATCGTTCGAAGCTTATGGCAGCGAAAGAAGTCAGACAAAGGAAACGAGGCGTCATTCCGTTTATGATGAAAAGCATTTAGCTGCTCAAGCAACTCATTCCTTGGAAGTGAAATCGAAACCGGGAAGATTGTAAGTTTTTCTGCTGCATGTTACGTTTTTTCTACTGACTTGCTGGGGTGCTAGCACAGATCGGGAAGTAACCAGTGAACATGTTTTGCTTCGTTTTTCACAGCAATCCAGTTAATCCTTTTTGTGAAGTTCTAACCATGACGCATTACACACAAACGAAAATGCTTTTCAAAACTAAATCTTTTACCGGCGTTTTGCTTTGTAAAAACCTGAAGCACTTGTCTAGAAAACAGATGTTTAAACTTGCTATATATGATTTTGATGAAAAAAGCAACAGAATTCTAATAAGAACGTCAGCATGAAATGTATATCTGTGAAACATGCTGTCGCGGCTTAATCGCAGCGCATGCGCAAGTAGAGCTTGATTGTGAGACGAAGTTTTGGCAAGGGGGGGGCGATTGGGGCGATCGCCCCCCCCCCCTAAAACCTATGAAAGTAACTTTATTGACAATGTATTTTTTTAATTCGGCAAACAGCATTCGCGATATAAAGCCATTTTGTTGTCCATCGTTTTGTACAGCAGTGTTGTGAAGTATACTTCATCTCTCTTACAGTAGCGAAGTCGTTACGAGATGTGACTTCCAAATATAACTGAAATCGCCCCCCCCCTAACCTTACTGGTCGGATACGCCCTTGAGTTTTGGTTACGTGGTAGTGGTGATGCAGACATGCTTTCACAGTCCAACTCCGATCCGATATTACGATGATAACTTGCACACATAACAGGGGTGACCAACCCACGGCTCGCGAGCCGCATGCGTCTCTTGTCCGGTTTTATGCGGTTCTTATGTAATTACCAGAAGTCTCACTAAATAACATGCATAACTATAAATAACTTGTAAAGTTCTGTCATTATCAGGTTGGTGTGTGATATTTACAATAAATCTAACTGAGCAAAGGTATGTGTTTGAGTGAGGAAGAGATGGGTGACATTAATGTGTGTCCATGTGCATGATGTGGCTGTTTGCGGTAGTACGGTAAGAAATGTGGCTCTTGGTCTCTGACTGGTTGGTCGCCACTGACATAACATATTTGTTGCTGTCGTTTGCAAAGCATTGGAAATTTCCAAAAAGGCAAGGAAAAAATAAATCTTTAGTCTTTTTCAACTTGACAGGCATGGCATTTCAGCAGGTTGATCTTTTCTGCACCTGCTTTGCTCATCAATATTCCCACTTCTACCAGGTTATCGAATCAAAGCAAAAGTAAAACCACGGGAGAATGCGGGAACTAGCAATCGTTTTTACATCTCAATGAGTGATAAAGTTCAGAAATAGCAGCTATAAGAAAGCTTAAATTATACGAAATACGTTCACACATGGGCAGCTTGTTTTTCATTACAGCTCTTAGTCTGGTTTATGGTACAGGGCAGGTGTAAGACTGGGACGTTGTAGAATTTCAAAAGCCGTTTGTCTTATCTGACAAGTACATGTAAAAAAAGTCGACAACCTATCCAAACTCCGATTCGATTAACTTCTCTAGCGTAATTCTCTATAATTTTTATTTTAAAACAACTTCAAATTTTTATCACTTACGTAAAAGCTGTTTGTGTTTGAGAAAAGCACACGCGAAAGTTAATTAAAAAAATGTAATTTTCTTTTTTATTATTAAGCCTGTGAAGTAATTATATAAGGGGCATGAAGTGGATTATTTTCATTCATAGGAAAAAAATACTTGAAACAATCGAACCTACTACACGTTTATGATATTTTTTGCGCTGTTCCGGGAAAAATCCCGCGTTTTTTTCTAGCTGGTTTGACATTGATGCTTTTAAAACAATGACAGGGCGCAACGAAAAGTAAAACCGTTGTGACATATTCAAGAAGGCGTTGCATTATGTAAAGATTAGTACGTTTTTAATGTTGCCAGTAGTGTGGCTACAACCTTTCGCACAAGTTAAATTTTCGTTCGCACGCAGCTTCGACTTCGTCAGTGATGGTAAGCTCTTAAGCACTGCAGGCTATGATTATGAAAACTTGCATTGGTCGCTCACAAGTCATGTTGACTTTGAAGCTCGTCACAACATCGTTTTAACAAGCATTGGCTGGCTCACTGTCCATGTCCGTACGTAATTGCGTCAAATGCTTTCATGCGAAGATCTTCATAAGCAGTATTATTCGATTGAAGTGAAACGTTTTCTTAGAACTTCTGCACTCGTCACGCTTGCCTGAAAACCTTGCAGCGCAATTTAAAACCTTGCCTCAAAAGTTTGTCCTCGTGAATAGACCTGGCACGTGGCAACTGCGCAAACGCTGCTTCACAGTGTCATTTTTTAGGAGCGGAATAAGGACAAAAGCGCCAGCTCTTTAACGACTACGGAAACACGACTTCGCAAGATGCTATTTCGTTAATGTAATAGTCGTTTCAGTGTTCAGAAAATCAAAATATAAGTGGAATTCATTGTTGGCGAGCAGAAGCTTCATACTTTCAAGCAAAAAGATCTTAATTAAGAGAAGTTTTAACAGTCCAGTATGGATCTGCTTTCCGAAAACCACGAACGCTTTACATGTTCGTTTTGTTGATTTTATTTCCAGCGGTTCGTTCAAATCATGGATTCACAGGAAAGAATCGCTGACTCATAAACCGGTCATTGTACCCCCGTCCGCAAAAATCAGAAGGTCTTCGAGTCTCCGTGCAAGAAGACGGTTAGTTTTATCCTGTTTAGTCTTGCATAACCTTTTTGATGAAGTGGTGTTTACTTTGTTCTTGCCAAACTGTTCAAACCTAGAAAAGGTCTTTCAAGTTTGATGGTAACTGATATTTCCCTTTTTTAATAGATCTTCCTGCGACGTCACCTTCACTTACAGACAAACTCTCTCCGAACTTCTAGACAAAAAAGGTTGGCTTTTGAGCAATTGCTTGAGCGTGTGTAACAGTATAAAGATCTGCAAACACTCAACATTTACATCTGAAAGTTTGTGCAGGTGTTTTTCGAAATACTGCTTTGTATTGCTTGGCATTATTAATTCTAGTACGTGTCGATCAGCTTGACGCCTTGTCAAACTTTCCACAACCAATCAGCACAGGCGTACGGGAAAGCATTTTACTGGGGGACGGAAAAATTTGCCCTGAAAATAAGACTTTGCCCTAAAAATAAACAATCTGCCCTGAAAACAAGTGTTTACTTTAACCGAATGGGGCCTGCAACCTTATGTAAATCTGTTCTATACAGCTAAAGTCATTTATAGCGGCTTCATCAGTAACATCAATTCGCCCATAACGTTACATTTTGTTTGGTCGCGATGGCATCTTTCACATGGATTTCAATTCGCTTATAATGTCAATTCGGCAATAACGTTCTTTATGCAATCCCGTAGAGGTGCCGTTATAGGCGCAAACTATGTAGCTACCTTGCTTGTTAACTCAAGGGGTTGAAGTTCCTTGCGTGTTGTGTTCTCCCAGACACGAAACTTTGCGGTAATTGCTTTTACTGATGCATATATGTACGCGACTTCGATGACCCAACGCAATGTCTTAAAAGCGACGGTTCCAGATCGTACGGCACGAATCCCCAAACCTGCTTGTGTTATCGCTGCTGTGCGCTTGAAAAAGGCACTTGAAGACGCGTACTCGAAGGGGCCAAGCAATCTACACGTCCGTGCTGCCCGCTTCTAAAACTCCTGTTAATCAAAAATCTATTATCTTAACACCCTGCACCTCTACCCTGCGCAAACTCGAAAACGAACAAAGAAAGAGTTACCGAATTTTGATATTTAGCTGTTGAAATACCGACATCCGACTGTTCGATTTTTACAAAAAACAAGGGCTTGGTCCAGATCAAAGTCACTATAACCAATCACGACTTTGGTCTAGATTACCAAGTACACTAGCCCAAATTACACAGATCACCCCAAGTGAATATACAGTGTATTGAAAATTTCTTAACCGTTCAGGATTTTTGAGCAACTTGCGCTTGCCCTGAACAAACAGAGTTGCCTTGGAATTTTTCACTGCATTGAATATACTTTTACAATCAAGATTTTTAACAAGTTGCGCTTGCCCTGAAAACAGAATTTCCCCTGAAATTTTTCACTGTATTTAATATATTTTTTAGCATTAAGAGTTTTGAGCAACTATGTCCTTGCCCTGAAAAACAGAGTTGCCCAGAAATTTTTAACTGTATTTAATATACTTATTACATTCAGGAGTTTTGAGTAAGTTGCACTTGCCCCGCAAAACAGAGTGTGCCATGAATTGACTGTATTGAATATATTTTTTTTATCGTTCAGGATTTTTCAGCAAGTTGCGCTTCCCCTGGAAAACGGAGTTGTCACGGAATTTTTCACTGTATTTAAATATTTTTTATCATTCAGGATTTTTGAGCAACTTGCGCTTGCACTGAAAACAGAGTTTGCTCTGAACATTTTCAAGCGCCTCGTACGCCTATGCCAATCAGTCTCACCAAATAGATGCGTCTCCCAACTTGTGCTACAAATATCGTCTCACTGATAAACTTTTGATGGTCGGTGGCAGTGAATGACACATTTAAAAAAATAAAAAGCAGTACGATCAACGTAAAGTCGTTGAGCTGTATTTCTGAGTCCAGACGTTTCGTGTCCAGTAGCAAACAGCAACAGAGAAAATAACTTGCCATGTTTAGGAAAACTACGCACACCGCCGTCATCTGCGGGGGTTTTATAATAAATCCATGACTCACCACACCGACAGACTTACTTTGATTATTCGGTTTTCTAAGAAAATTGTCAATATTGACGAATTAGTGATGTGTTCAACTGATTTCTTCCCATATTCAGGGTCGGATTTTCCGACAGGAGAAATAGAACGTTGGCCCAAGGCCCGTGGATATTTGAAGGCCCTCCACAATACAAGTAGGAATAGTAGGTCTTGCCCCAGGCCTGTAGCTAGGTTTTGAGGTTAGTAAGGGGAAAATACATTTTTAGGGGGCAAGATTTTTATTTTTCTTATCTGTTTAAAAAATTTGTTTGTAGATGCAACAAAATTTGGGGGGGCACACAAAATTTTTGGGCTGGGACTGCCCTGAATGACCCCGTGCCTGCGGGCCTGCTTGCCCCTTTGCTCCATGTTGCGCACACTATTCAACGAAGGCGATATTTGGGAACGTTAAGCCTTTTTTCTCTTTACAGGCGGCAGGCAAGTATTTCGAGTTTTCCTGCAGCGCGAATTTAGCGAAGAAAATCTTGATTTTTGGGTTGAATGCCAAAATTATAAATCTGTGAAAAGTAACAAACTGAAGAAAGCTGCGAACAAAATTTACGAAGAATTCGTTGAAACCGGGTCATCCAGAGAAGTAAGTTTTGAGATTTTCATGCTCTGTCGTATTAACAATACTTGCAACGAAGTGCATGAAACAAGCCAGGTGAATGTGGCATCATGCGTTTATCACAAACAATTCAGCTGGCCACTGCTACAGCAGAAAATATACCGAAGAACGTTTCTGAACAGTTTTAATGCATTGATTATGTTTTTATCACCACATCCAGTTGGTGCCTTTTGTGTTAGCATGCTGATGATTGCAGATTTTGTGAGCAAAATGAAAGAAGTTTGCGAAAAGCTGAAAGGTGGATATTTATTGCGAAAACGCACAGGGATCTTACTTGGAAAATGATAAACAAATTTTCTGGGAACTTTTTTCTTTTAAAATTTGTGCTTTTCCTTTTCTTCGATAGATGACACTTTCCCGAATAATAAATGTAATAGGCTGCTTGAAACACATGCAAGCATAAGTCGCAGCAAAATACATCATAAAACTTAATATTTCTACTAGGGAATACATGGTGAAATGTGCTTTTGTCTTAACCTATATATACGTTATCGGTTTAAAATTTGATTTTTTTTCCTGTTATCTGAAGTTAAAAAAGATTTTTTTTCTGGTGTCTTCGAAGTAGCAAATAAAATATGCTTTTACGCTTATTTGCAAACTTCGCCCAAAATGTTTTGCATCGGAAAGGATGCAAAGTTATGTTACTGTTAACGCTTTGCGATTAACTTTGCAGAAATTCATGATGTACGTTGAATTTTTTTTTTCGTAGCGCAACTACTTCCAAAAATTTTGTTGCGCCACTAGCATAAAAATTAATAGAAGAACCCAATAAAACTATTTCGTTTCGGCCAGAAAACCTGCAACCAAGCAAAAAATTGCAAATTATCTTTGTAAAAAGCAAGCAGCGAAGAAACAAACAACTCCCAATCTTCCGTATAATTATATTGAATTACTATTATACACAAGCTACAAAATTTAATGCACATTTTAAACATGATTTAAAAAATGTTTTATTTCTTGTCGTGTGCAGTTAACTTTCAGTAATAAAGCGCTTCAGTGCTTCTGGAATGTAAAGGGATCGCTATTGTAAATGCTCTTCACATTTTCCACTGAGTATCTTCCAAACGCAAAACAAATTTTATTTGTGCTGCCAGATCAACGTCGAGTGCAGAATTCGGGAAGCTATCAAGTCCAGGCTGAACGAACCCGACCAGTCAATCTTTGACGAAGCGGCAAAGGAAGTATTTAAGCTGATGGAGAATGATTCATTCAAACGTTTCCTACTGTCGGACTTGCTTCATTGATGCTAGGATCGATGCGGCGCGCTATGTGACAATCTACCAAACTATTTCATTTTGCATTTATTGTTGCTATTGTTTTTATCCTTACTTCTATTGATTGTTTATGTTTTCATGGCTTCTCGGGCGAGAGCATGTTTTCAATCTTCATGTTTTCCAAATCCCACGAAATTAGTCTAAAATTAGAGTTGAAGTGAGTTGCACCGATTCATTGTGGTTAATTCGTCTTGAAGAAAACAATCAACTGCTGAGCTCCTGCTGAGCAATACTGGTGCGTGTCAGACACGGGCGTAACGAGGTTAAATGGCGCCCGGGTCAAGAAGCAAGTTTGGTGTCCCCGTGTTCGAACCTAAGGTCTTTCGGGAGCAAATGTATTGAAGAAAGTACTTGCGACATTGTTGGGACTTTTTGGCGCCTTCCGCAGTGATTCGGCGCCCCCATAGATTTTCGGCACCCGGGAATTGTGCTTCCCTTGACCCCTCGTCACGCCCCTGCTATCAGATGAGAAGCTTTGTCCTATGGGCGTATTGGTTTATGTGGCTCAATTTTAAGCCAACGTAACAACATATAGCATATAGCACACAACCAGTACCGTAACCAGTCGGAAAATTTGAGGGGGCCAAATATTTTTACTTTAAGCAATCAACAGTATTGTTTGGGACACCGCCTGTCAAATCACAAAACGTCATTATATGCTAGACATTTGGGGGCCCATGGTCCCGTTGTCCCACTGGCTACCCCTACGACAACCACCCGCCCTTTTGCTTAATATAAGCTTGTCTATTATGGTGCAGGCGCAAGGTAAACTTACTTTTGTGTCATTGGAAACAGGTGACTTGCTGAAAGTAACCAAACTTCGTTCAACATTTAAAGCACACTAGACTGCAGTTAGGTTTGACGTTTCGGCGTACGCGGCTTTTTTTGTAGATTTTAAGATTGTGCGGATGCGTTTCAAATGGCGTTGAATGCTTTGTCGCTTAAAAAACTTTGCTCCCACTGCAGGTTTGTCATTACTCTTGGTCGTCTACTTTATGAAATTAAAAACGCTTCACAAACCTTTTCTTTGTTTTCTTTTATAAGCAATGCAAATTCACTTGTGGTGATGTTAAGATGTTTTGAACAATTCACATTTGACAATCTTTACATTGGCAAAATTGTTGTATGCTTATACAAAGCGGAACAGCTTTTGGTGCTATGTCGTTAAAAAAAGAAGAATCTGATCGGCAGAGTTCACACCAGAGAACAAGCAATGCTTGAAAGAGTAGTTATACTTAAAAAGGTCTTGCAGCAAGATCACGTGTTTTGCGGGCTTGGCACGAGAGCTCACAACGCAGCAAGATCAGGCCACACTCGTCCTTATCTTCCAAGCGTCTGCAATTCGTGTCTGAGCAGCTCGGGTCAAGTTCAACTCTGTTCCCAGTTTCGGGAGTGAGGAATGCTCATTGTTTTGTCTCCAGCAGGAGCAGGTCGTACCGCTTTCATGTTGCTGTGAACAGGAACTGCTGTTATCTTATCACCTGCAGTTCAAGTCCGATTGCGGGATTTGCAAGTGTGGGCGAAGTCCGAACTGAGAAAGCGTCGAAAAGGATCGAGCTCCATCAGTTTGAATATTGCTTCCTGTGCACCATCAAACATGTCCGAACTTGGTTCGCCCAATTTCGTTCTCACCCCTTCGCGAATTCGAAAGTCGACGTTGACCTGAAATCAAAAACCACTTTGATTTTGAAAACATTTACCAAATTCGACAAAATTAAACAAAACACAGCCAACAATACGTCTTCGTCCTCCCGAAGCGTGATTTCTTTGGTCAAAACAGATATTAGATTTCTCACTTGATTTCTGGCAACAGTGGCAATAGGTCTAAATGATGGAGACACAGAGTACAGACCTGTCCCACAACTTCGAAACTGAGGAGATTACCTGCTCTTAACGTAGTGTGTAGGAGTTGTAAACCAATGGCAACGGCAAAGAAATACATTTTTGTAATGCTGACCAGAAACATTTGACGATTTGATTAGGTTATATTACTTTGTAGCATCTTCTTCAGCTGCGGTGTTTTATTCGCACATGCAAAATATTGGTATAACTGAAAATATTAACAGACTTTTATCAGTAGGAAATGTATAATATCAATAAAAGTACAAGTTACTCGGAAAGTGAATTATTTTCTGGGTTCATTTGGTAAGTGTATCGTGAAAATTTTGATTCTCCGACCAACACCGCTAATGGTGTCAGTGATATCTTGGGACAAAGTATACTTTATTGCCATTAATTTGCCTTCTTCCAGGTAAAACGTGAAATTGGTCACCAGATTTTGCTTTAATTTCACAACTGCCAAGAGTTACTAAGTGCTTCGCGGCACTTTGGAATCGTGCTGCATCTGGCGCTCATGAAATCCTTGTGGATTAGAGCTGACAGAATTGAAGAATTTGTGTTTTGAAAAGCTTGAAACACATAACTAAATAAAGCAGTATAAAGCAGTTTGGTATTAGTCAAGGTTTGAGCATATTCCATACGCACTATGCATAATGAAAATTTGTAGTTTTAAATAATTTAACCTTAGCACAAATTCCTTCAGACGCAAGACCGCAAATTTATATTGTAATTCAGACACCAACAAAAACAGCTGCTTTAATTGAAATTTCCTCTTCATTTTATCCATTGCAAAATTGTTAAAAGTGGTCGAGAGGTGGTATTGCATTTCATCAACAATAGGTCAGAAAGTAATATAAAGTACAGGTTAAAAATTATGAAATTTTTCATAGTGCTCAATAGTGACCTTTTAGATGAATGCTTTTTTTGTCAAAGCTGTGTTAAAAATGGCAGTTACGGTAGAGCTACACAAGAACGCCAACCAGCATTTTTCTGTTAAAACATAAAACTCTTACAAAATTTCGATGTACACAAACAATACACGGATGGATGCAAACCAAAACTTACCTCTTGCGGTGATGCTGCGTCCAAGTAGCGCTCGTATATTTTCAAAGCGCATTTTTCAAGTTTGTGTTTGTTCAAACGCTTGAATGATTGGCATTGGGACCAGAACTCTAGGTTTTCTTCACTAAATTCGCTTTGTAGAAACTTTCGAAAAGCATCCTCACCCCCTGCACAAGAAAGTATATTGATAAAGCAACACAGTAAAAGACGGCTTTTAAATCATATTCGAAAATGTTATTGTAGTGTGAAAAATGTTGTTTTTCATTTTACTAATTTCTTACCAATTTTGAGCAAATACATTTTTTCGAAAGTAACACCAAATATGTTGAAAAATTTAACTAAGTCACACAATGTATTGCCACTATTCGCAGGTTAAGATCAACATGATCAATGTAAGCATCAGCGACACTGTTCATTTTATGACGAGTTTTTCACACAGTACCTTTGGTCACAAGAAGGTCTGAAAGGTTTGTTGCATTGATGAAACAAGAGGAACATGGATCTCTGCAGCAAAATAATATCAGTTTAGTGTTGAGCCATCACTTTTCCTGTGCGTCAGTGTCTTGCGAAGGTAATTGTATTACCTATGAAAAATCACTGAACGAAAATATTGAAAAATGATTATTTGTTTTCGGTTAAAAATTACTATCTGCAGACACAGAAAAGTAACGCCGGTATAACTTGTTGCCCCAGCATTCGAAGATGTCAGAAGTATGTTTTACCATGAAACTATGAAATAATTTTTATTTTTCACTGGAAAAGCACAAACCTCTTCGACCTATTAGAGGAAGGGGTTCTTCCAAGGTTCGATGGTTTTGTACAATCGTGTTTGCTGCTTTTCGAACTGGCTTCGTTTTCAGTTGTTCTTCTTGGTATCCACGTTTTAAGGGAAAATCTGTGCAACATAATTGTGGGCGATGGGCTAGGTTGAAAAATCGCTCGTCAAGATCTGATGATTCATTATTACTTAATTGATAAAAACAGACATAAGACTGCATTTGATTTTATATTTTCTTTAACGCTTTATAATTTCCTTGGTTGAACACACTTGCTAACTTTAATGCATATGTTTAACAGGCACTCCAGATAATTATTAATTCTTTTCTGTTGCTGACAGTGTTCTATGAAAAATCAGTCGTTATTTCTCAAGTATCAATATGCAACACGTTTACGCTCCTCGCATCACAAACGCAAAAAATATTTTGAATAAAAGTACGTCAAGGTCTTGTCAGTGTTTTTTTTCTGCGGGAGTTTTAACCAAGCCGACAGCTGTCCACTTTCACACCTTCGCGGCTGTTGGCGTCACTTACAGTTTAGTAGCTGGCTCTTTGTCTTCAGCTCCATCTGCGAGTTCGTCTCTGCCGGTCACAGCGGCCGCGGCGGTTCGGTCTTTTGATCGAGTTCTTGGCACGCGATTTCTCAGCTTCGAATCAAGCGACAAGCGACCGCGCTTTCGCCTGATAAGCGAGTTCGGGCGACGGCGGTCGTGCTCGCCCGTCTTCTTGGCTTGGACCGAGTGTTCAGGTACGTAGGCGAGCAGTGTGCGATCAGCTGTAAACGCGTCGTCTTTCGTTTCGGGAACGACTAAATGGCTGACTTCGTCAGATCTCTGTTGATTAACCATGCTTTGGAATTCTCCCACACTCACGTGCTCGTAGGGGCGTGCTGTGGCCAGTGGGAGTGTGGAGTTTTGAGTGGTGGGCGAGAACTTGTCGACGTTAAGGTTTGAATCACCTCTTTGCATCGGTTTAGGAAAACTAGTGGCTGACACTCTGAGTGGTGAGATGTTCTCATCTAGCAGTTTTGTTTCGAAAGCATTGCTGGGTTCATTTTCAAAAACTGTCTTTCCACAGCGTCTGTAAAGCGATCTGGAAGCAAACTGTCTCCTGCTAAGAACAACGGCAGCTTCTGTTACGCAATGGTTGAGATTATCCAAGCTCATTCTTCGGCTGATAACGAACGCCTCCCGTTTGGGCGACAGCATTCCATCACTGCTGCAAAATGGGGTATCTCGATGGTATTGATGTGAAAGAAGTCCGCCGGAAGAAATGCCCTCGCATACTCCTGCCATAGCGCTCTCTTTGAAACACTTTATGCAGTCTTCCCCAACAGATAGCTCCGACCTTTTAACACGTAATCTGTTGTCGCGAACAACCTTCACTTGCTTTTTCACTTCGCTTCTATGGCAACAACATGCGCATGCGCAGAAAAAGCGAGCCTGCAAATAGGAATAAACCGTTGTTCATAAAAGGACAGGCAGTATATTTTCGGGATTACTTTAAGCAAGTAACAACTTCATCAGAAAATAAGTTTTTCAAATATTTTATGGCACCAAACCTGGAGATTAAGCCGTCCACTATCCCAATATGATCGTGCAAACCAGTAAAAATGCAACAATCAGCAACTGAAACAAATTTTTCTACACTAGCTTAATAATATACTTCAGTGTGGGTGTGTTTTGTTTCAAGCCTTGTGCCCCGTCGTGACCAATTAGGAAAAGGGATGTAATAGAGTTATTTCGTCTATAGGCTACATTTTAATCAATTCGTCCATGATTTAAAGTACTAAACATTTTAATGCACAGTGCAATAACTGCGAAAATTAAAACTTTAATGCGGAGGTAAAAGATATACTCAGCAACTTAACAACATTTCTTGCCAGAGAGACACATCCCTATATTTGGCAAAAGTTATGGAGTTGCGAATCAACTTCATTGCTAAACGTTGCAGAATAACAAACTGGCACAGCAATCCAAAATTTTTTCCTCCAACATCTCAATCAATAATTCTGCTCTAATAGGATTTACGGCAAAAAAACGTTCCAGCATCCAATACCGTATTTACTCGATTGTAGGCCTCACCTGAACATAGGTTACCTAAACCTTTGAGATACACTCGCGTATACTAGCACGTTTGCGTTTAATTGGCAACCCTGGTAATGATGCTAAACCGTTACAACTACCTTCTGTTCACCATAACCCTACTTTGACGGATGTATACGTGATGCTGAAGAGAACAGAATGTGAAAAGGAGTTTGCTCGACAAAACTTAGCCAAGGAAAGACTGAGCGTCATCTATACGTTTCGATAAGGCAAACAAATAAAAATGTAAGCGGCCCTTGATGATAAGCCGCATAAAATGATGAAAAAAAAATTTATAAGCCGCAGCTTACAATCGAATAAGTACGGTATTGAGAGAAAAATGCAAAGCTGTGGACTCAGGAAAGTATATGCGCAACTTAGCTTTTAAATACGAATCAGGCTACCATAAAAAAACTCAAACAATTAGAATCTTTGAAGAGCAAAGTATGATTGTCTCGATGCATACTGAAAAATTAAAGCATAGCTCAATGCTCATCTGCATTTTCATGGTGTCAATGCACCCCTACAAACTTGTTCTATAACTTTCGTAGCTTGTTTAAGCTTGATAATACAGATTTACAAAAATATACAAGGTCAGCTGTCAGCAATATCTTCCAGCATTGTCATACATTTTCGATAAACTCTTTCAAATGCTCAACTTCTGACTGCGGGCCTTTTTATATTCCTGTAGTGTCCCAAGCTGATTGGCAAAAAACGAGAGCCTCGTTTTTTTTCAGCCGCTCTTATTAGGCAGACATTGAGTGAAACTGCAAGCATTTGAGACAACTCAATGTTTCAAATTGTTCACTGTGTAATCCCAACCCAGCCTGGGAGCAAACGTGTATAACAGCCCAACAAACCCACACCGTGAGAATTTAGGGACAGTGCTTCGGATTCCTCTGAATCAAGCTGGGTGTTAACCTGTGGTCGTAATGCTGTTAATCCAGCGAGCAGCTTCAGGAAAGGGAAAGCCGTTGACTTATTGCCAGCAAAGCCTTTGACTTGGTGTAGCTGCATAACAGCACCCAGCAAATGTTTCAGTTTCTTCAAAACAGCGAACGATTAATTGCTTGCAGTGTTGAACTTACTTAAAAAGAGGAATAATGCGAAGTGCGTTTAAAACCGTAAGAAATTTATTGTTGTTACCGAAGTGCCACCATTGCCTCAAAACTCGCTAATGTTTATCCGAGCCCACAAACGCCTTGACATTTTCCTTATTGCTAGAGTTGCTTAAAAGAAACCAATAAAAAGGTCTTGTGGGAGTGAGACTGTCCAGGTAAAGTGCTTCCTTCCATTGCAGGCACATCTTGAGATAAACATTGCGCCTCTAGTTCAAATGCTTCAAAAGTATGCTCTTTTACGTAACATCTTTGTGGCAATGCTTTAAAAAGTCCAAAACCGTTTCGAATCGACATTGTGCAGAGAAGTACCAAATCTTTTACAACGTTGGCGTTTTTCACTAAAACTATTTCTTCCACTTAAAGTATCACTTGTATTTCGAAAAAACTGCCCTTTTATATTTCCATTAAACCTTTTAATGCAGTGAGTAGCGATAAGCCGGCAAATGAACTTAAGCGATCACATATAAAAACGTTTGAAACTTCCTTCTTCACTAGACTGAAGAATAATTTTTCGTTGAACTTTCAAGTTTTCTGCCTTCATACCCTGATTGACAGCAGGCTTCCTGCATACATAGTACTGTAGCCTACAACTTTCCTAAGCCACATCGCACGCACTGCAAATCGCAATACCTGCCTGCGAACAGCTACCGAACTTAAATCTGTAACAGTTTGATTGCATAAGTTTACAAAGACACGCTTTTCGCAATTGGGTCAGGGATCAAGGTTAATTAAATAGTGTCCGTTTGTGACGTCACAATTCATTCACAATTCTGCGTTTCGCACTCGCGGCGCGGCACAGCTGTTGTTTGTTTATTGCGGCGGCAATTTTGCTCACATGATTAATCCCTTTCAGCTTGACTGAGCGGCTTGTCAGAACCAGCATGCAACTGCAACATTACTGCGGTCGGGCTGCCGCACAACTGCTGCCAAGCAGTGAGTCTCAGATAACTGTTTGAAAGAATCCAACTCTAAACCTTCTATTACAAAATACAGTTGCGTTGCACAGAAAGCATTTGGTTAAATGCTTAACGCTGCATACGAGCATGAAATAGCGAAGAATGTTTTTAAAATAATTTTCCCATAATGAGTTCAATAGAAGCTTTGCTGAAAATACGCTTGACATCACAACTGACTTTACCTACTGCAGAACGGTTTTGTAATGTGCACATTACAAATCTATTCAATACCAAACGTTAGGACAAAATGTAAGATGAAAATACGCAAAATAAAATTGATTAAATTTTCACGAAAGCTAAAAATGCTTTCAAAAGTAATGATCCCAGCCAAAGCGAAGCTATTTTCTTTGCATACTGCATTTTCGCAAGAAGCATTAATAACCTTTTCATAATTTCGAGTGCTGCACTGCACACGCATCCTTCCCTCGACCTCCTTCCTGTCCGTCCTCGGCAAAGCTTTGCAGGCTCTGAACCGATCACTTCTCTCCTCTTCGTGCAGCTGTGACCTACGATTTCCTGCAAGACCTGCAGGTAAAAAGACAATTGTGCATGAACAAAAGTCATGTGCAGCTTGGGAAATCAGTGTCCGCAACAGGATGTTTCCGCCATGGTTCAGTGAAAAGCGATTGGCATGCGTTGCTATCATGTCAAAGTATATGCAGTTGATCCGAAAGCGCGAAACACGAACCAGATTAGAACTGTGCTTCTTAATCTAAAACTGTTCGTGACCAGGAACACGGAATTGAAAATTATTTAGGTTCAACAATTTTCTTCAAACGTTGCGATTTGTAAACATTTCTAGAAAGTATGTGTTTTATACTTCACAAACAAATAAATTTGAATGGCATGCAATTGCTTTGAATAAGGGATTTAACCTGCTTACCACCTTACAAATCAATGTACCAGAGTCAGCTTCCAAACGAAAAAATTTAATAAAAACTAAAAGAAACTTGCTGGCACTTTGTGCAGAACTCTTCTCCTGCATCGTCTACATCCTACAATGATTTCCTTTCGGTTTACCTCACAGATCACAACTGTCTGATTGCTCGTATTATGCAACAATGGTATTTTAAAAAGCGAACGGAGTAGCAGGACGTTTCCTGGGAAAAGCTTGCACCTCGTGACGTTTGTTGCCAAACAGAGCTTTTGTTACATACAAATCGATCAGGGCGCAACACAGTTCGGTTGTTGTTCGGTTGCCAAGCAAAAATAATTGTAAAGCGAAAAATTAAAATTAGGATTTCCTGCGGGTGCTGAATAACAAACAGCATCTTAGGAAAGCACTTTTTCGTGAATTCACCGATAGAACGAGGCAAGTGTTGCACTTTCAAATGCTTTCGACGTCCAAGTGTTTCTCTCAGCAGGTAAAACCAGCCTTGGATCACCTAAAATACCACAAAGCAAAATGTCATTAACATTGACGGAAACATTCGTATCTTGTGGTGCAGCATCCCAGAAAACATGCATGTGTTTCACCACATAAAAAGCAAAAGCTTCGTCTTTTAATGGCGAATTATTTTTTAATTAAGTTCACCTGAAACACTTTTTCACGATATGTATAATAATGAAGACCTGTATTGTAAGTAGTACTTCATGCCGATGCCACTACACGCCCAAAATCATAGTTTGACGTTAATTGGTGCGAGTTCGTTGGCCGCCATGTCTTTCACAAGTGAAAAAAAAAGATGTGACAATTCTGTATTATCACGAATACTTTAATCGCCGCTGACTCGCTGAGACACTCAACTGTTTTGCGGATTTAACTCGACAGGGAAGAAAAAATTTCACAAGAAAACATCAAGCAATTCATTTCCTAAAACTGCTTTCCAGCAAATCTATCAATCCAACCGCAAATAAGTCGTGACGTACTGTGCTTCAGAATTAGTAATGTATTGAAGAAGCAAGTATAGCATGCCGCACCTCAGTTCTGCATGCAATATTTTTGATGCTGAAACTCATGCAGCCCATAAACGCAGACGGTTGAGCTTGATCACACTTTTTCCAGGCGGAGATGAGTAGACGTTTCTCATGACTGCACGAACCGATCTCACTGCAAAGTATGAAATGATGAGATGTGTTGTTATGGGTTTGCTTCTAGGTAGGCAGTTTGGAATATATTAACCGTAAATATCAGTCTTGTAAAGTGACGGCTCTGCAGTATAAATAGCTCCCAGCAGTTTTAAAGGAAAGTTTTTCACTTTCAGAAAAATTTGCAAAAACGTTTTTGTTTAAAATCGCTGTTGCATTAAAATAAACAGAAATAGTTATTTCACATAAAAATATTGAAAAAATGCCTGTGCGTAAAGATACATGGAGTTTCAAGAGATTGCTAATGTGAACAATGTAACCACAGTCGAAGAAATATCTTTTATTGAAGTTTCGATTGAACCACTAAAAATCCACGTTATGGGAAAAATAGTGCGCTTTTAGTAAGTGGAAATGTCCAATAAAACAACATAATTTATGAAATGTGGCTATAGTGTTCACAATATGAAAAAATGGTGTAAATATTCGTTTGCCATTACCTTGTTTAAGTAAGCCTGCTGTAGATATCCACATTCGGTACCCCGTTTCCCATTTCACTTTAACAGATTTGCTTCCGGCACGTGAGAAGCAGTGTAATTGGACATTTTATTTAAAGTGGTTTTCAACCTTTTTTGTTCCGCGACCCACTATGCAACCCACTTTAACCCAACAACCCCATCTAAAACTCGAATAAAGCAAATTTAATACCGCTGTGTACATGAAATACGTACTCGCGACCCCTCCGAAAATGGTTCAAGACCCCGGGTTGAAAACCACTCATTTCAAGTATTAAAATTCTGCTCAAATAAAATACTTTAGCACAGCGAAATAATCCATTATTGAGATCCTCTTGCAGCACCTCGAGTGCGGTTTTATGAGTACAATCTTGTATCTGCTTCAAGTAAATCTTAATTTATCCGGTCTTTGCGCAGTTATGCATTACCACGCAATCTCTTCAGGTCGCTTAAACTTAGAACGAGATCTTTGCTCGGTCTACGGAAAGTTGGTTTAAAAGTTGTCGAAACAACAAGCCACATCGAAGCAACCAATAAACTCGCCAGTGTTTGCGTCTGCGTCGTACCACGCATATTTACTGCATACGCGTACGCTACCGAAGGCCAGACATTAGTCTCGAAGCAAACTTTCATCGCTTGATACGTAGCCAAAACATATATTGTACATGAGTTGATTTTTACCTGGAATTCAGCCGTTTGTATCACTCAAACGGTGCCATTTTGGAAAACGTTGCCGTAAATGAGAGGGCTTTTGAGAAACCACATAACCCTCGGGGGGTTATATAGCGGCGATACAACCCTCGGGCAATACCTTTCTCATGCAATTCATTTCATGCGGTACTTCACCAGGAGGACCGAAAAACAAGTGATGGGAAGGTTACTTGATGGCGCACAAAACCTTTGGCTATTTTAAAGATGTTCTGGTCGCATCATAGACTTTTGTTCGCATATATTTTTTTAATTTCTTGCATGCAAACTGCCTTTCAGTTAACACAGTTGCTTATCTTGATATATTTTATGAGAAAAGCAACACGGTACATGGATTAAACAAGCTGAAAGTTTTGTCTGGTATGGTAGGCTCTGTGCAGTGCAAGCAGGAGTATGGGTGCCCGAAGGATTACGGCTACAGGGGAGAAATGTCTGCAACCCAATTTTCATAATTGCGCAGTCTGTGAACTATGCAGAATATATCAATACCACTTTTTTATACATATCTTGATCCCTGATGTCATTGATAACGGATTGTGAGAGTTTTACCGATTATTTCAAAGAAAAGTTTTGAATGTGTGTAATACTGAAGCTGCTCTTGCAGTTGATTTCATATTCTGTAGAGCGGAAAATCCCAAAATTATCTCGCGAATTTTTCTTTCCACTTGTAAATCTACAAAGCGAATTCCAAGCAACAGCTATTGCATTTCTGAAATATATCTTGTCTCGTGAGCTAACAAAGAAAATGCTGTTGACGTATTTGTTGGCAGCTGTTACAATGTCATCTCTCAAAAGTTCCCCGCCTATCCCTAACAACTCATTCTGTGTTCGAATGAACGCATATCGAGAATTCTCACCGGTTGTTTTTATGTGGTCTTTTAGCACATCCTCCCCTTTTTCAATGCAAAAATTAAGCAGCTGCCCAAGTGACTGTCTTCTGCTTTTTTTCCACGAAGAGCTATGGGTCATTTGTGGCGCAGAAAAGGATGGAAGAGAAGACAGGGAACATTTTTTTCTGTTGCTAGCTGCAACTTCAGCTGCCGTGCTGTTCATTTGACACACAGTATCTTTCTGCTTCCCGTTACCGCTGAAGTAAATCTGCAGCAGCTTGTTCAGATCCGCGAGGCCGCTGCGGGCCAGTATATTCTTAGCGTGTGTGAATGTTGAAATCTTGCAAAAACTTTCGTAGTGAAAGCACCTTGAATCCACCTACGAACGGGTTGAAGAAAGACATCGCAGTACTTGTGAACGCCACCTTTGCGCTTGGAGAAGACACTATCAATGGAGAGTACTGCTTTAACCATGCGTGCCTAAATGTTGGTTGTAAATGAAACAGAGAAACACTTCTATGATTAGTCTTCTGGTGGTAGAAAGGCGTTCAGTAAATGCTGATATCTCAATTCTCATCTTAGCTGGTAAGGTCTGCCAACGTAAAGTCCAACGTACGCTTCATTGTCGAATTTATCTGATCTTTCCTAACTAGCTTTTAAAGAGTGTAAGATGTACGATGACAATACGTATGAAGAACCGCCACACCTTAAGTGCAGCTTCCAACGCACTTATCTGAAATAGATTGAGATGGACTATGGCTGCTATCACAGACACTATCAGTGTCTGCACTCTTTTTACAAATATGTTTTAAAGCCGAACAGGACTTCACGGTCTGGTCGTTTCGGTCTGAACCGTTTCGTCTGGCCGTTTCGGTCACGACATTTCTGTACATAAACAACTGATTACATTTGTTTATTAAAATGATTAAATAGGCAGGCGAAATGTCACACTAGCTGGTGTTACACCAACTCCCTTTTGAGGAGTTACGATTGCGATTAAATCTGAATTGTAGTTATGGGTTTGAAGTATTTGTATTTAATGAAAAATGTCGATAATGATTTAATTTGCTTGCTGATGATAATGAAAATCATATGTTGATGCTGATTAACTGTTGGATCTTGGATCATGTTTGTATTTTTTTTAAATTAAATTTTTCGTTGATTTAAGTAAGTTTGCATTAAAAAGTGAACATGTAAGATTTCTGCAAGATTTCGTAGTCTTACCGAAACGACAAAGACCGAAAAGTCCTGTGACCGAATCGGCCAGACCGAAACGGGTCAAACCGAATTGGCCAGACCGAATCGGCCAGACCGAAAAGTCGCGTACCCGTTTTGACGTCCCTGTATCAGCAGCCGGACCAGATCCATCGCCACAGAGGGGTTTGTGGGTTTATGTCCCCAAATAAAGTTCCAAGTCCTCTCACAAATTCTCTCACAATTAGGTAGGTCAGAGCTTTGTATTCACGGAGTATTGCAGTGTACAGTTTAAACGAAATTTAAAGCCTCCTTTCCATTCATTTATTTATGGTACGAGCCAGACTAACTTTAAAACAGTTATCCTTATTTATTTCGCATGTAAGCCGTAATTTTCAAATATTAGGTTGATTGTAATAGTTAATGTCATATGATTCAAGTAAATATTGTTGCTCCTTTGCTGACATACACTTTTGTTTCAATCTCCTACACCGGGTTGTGATCGGTTTGTTTGAAAAGCAGAAAATTTACAAGTTATTTTTTCAGGACTTACAGGCAATTGATTATTCATGAGAATTCGTTACTCTTTGTAACATAATATAAAATTTTCTTAAGAGTTTGTGAAAAAAATGTTCCTCGGTTATGTAACCGATGTATAGAGAATTTCGAACATTTTGTTAAAAATTACATGTTTGTTTGACCCAAAAGTAAATCAGAACAGGGGCGACTTGTCTAGATGAGTTGCGGGGCTGCAGCCCTCCTGTAAAAATTCAAGGCATATGATTCTGCCAGCTTCGCCGTTATTTTTCATTCAATCACCGACGTAGAAAACACAAGCAGATTGACTTCTTTCTATGCAATTTTGAGATGAATTTTTTTTGTCTTAAATTGCAAATTAGGAGATTTTCTTTTTGGTAGCTAAACACTACTATCATGAGAAACGCCACTAACCGTAAACACCACTGATGATTAGTCATAGCCAGTGCAAGTACACCACACGTTCACCCAGGAATGGAATATAGTAACCCCACCACGAGCCGCCACAGAATGAGAAAAAGTTTTGTTTCTTTTACTGCCACGCATAAGTTATATTTATCTGGACTATGCTATGGTGTGACCACGACGTTCCAGGAATGTCCGAGTCCACGTGCAAAGACTTGAGGTAAATTATGAATATGATATGAACTTCGATGTTTGTAAATCTTGCATAATCTTATTCCAAACAGTCGCGTCTGCAACCAGAGGGGCAACCGGGAAATTTCCCCCAAAGTTTCAAACACATGCATATTTCTTAGGCAGACCACCAACTTACGTTCGTTAATTTTACCCTCCTCCGAAAAGATAGTACAACTAGTGTCGGCGCTACAATTATGCGAAGTACGCGTCTGCCTAAGGGGCTAGGTTAAAAAAGACGCCAAAAAGGGCCACAAATACAACTGTGTGATTTAGAAAGTGACGAACGTACATCAAGTAAAAGTTAATGAGCACGATGAAAGATAATGGAGCACGCGTTCACGCATCTTATGAGAAGATAGAGGTGCTGTGCACATACACTATGCGTAGTTTGCTGCAGAAGGGTTAAATTAACATATTCTACGTAAGCTATGTCGCATTTTCGTAAACATTTTATCGATCCAATCAACTTTTGTCATCTAGGCTACAACAAACGTTTTTTGAATTTCTGTAACGTACAGTGATGATATGCAGATTAAAGGAATCTTTACATAGAATTGGTCGTAGGAAAGGATCTTGCTTAGGGTGCTTACAAGTCCATCGATGGCGTGCTGTCAGGGCCAGCAAAGCATGCCTAGCGGGCAGGCCATAGTTTATGAATTTCACAGGAAAATGTTAAGGTTACTATATCTGTTCTTTAAATTTCTTTATTTTGCACCGCTTCAACCGGAATAATTTTTTTTACGTCAAAGCAAAGCCTTCACAAAATCATGTTTCAGCCATCCAATGTAGTCAGGTCAGAAAACGCGTCCGAAATGCCGGCATGATTGTTGTTAGTGGCCTAATTATTCATGGGTCAAATATCGATAACAGGACGCAACACTTTTTTATTTAACCAAACCGATTCCAAGTGGTGGCATTCGGGTACGTCAGAGGTTTGTTGTTGTGCATGTGGAACTTCGTCGACTGTTGCGACACGAGTATATAACAATGGGCCGGCTGTAATGAAGTTGAGGCCTATGCTAGATTTTTTGTTTACTGTATATGAATGTTATAACGCCTGCTACTAGTGCAGATACTATTTTGAAGAAGTTGGTCATCAAATAAACTCGGCATTCATCTAATAAATCAGCCTGATGTAAAAATTCGTCCTTATCTACGCCATACGTACAACGGAAAAGGGTCTTTTGGGGTGATGGAATGGACCTTGCCTGGGACGCACGCCAGTTTGAAGATGTGCAGAGAAGATATTTTTGTTTAGGTTTACCAAGTACAGTCACCAGACATTAAGGGGCGCTGAAAATGGATCTTGCCTATAGGGCGCTGGAATGGCTTGCTGCGGCCCTGATACAACAACAAATCACAATCATTTTGCCCCCGCCCGAAAATATCAACTGGTTGCGGCAATTTGCGTATACGCAGGTTTGAAGAATGTAGTGCTTTGAAAAGTACTTTTGGACTCCAAATACATTGCACAGGAACTGAAAATTTTATGTAAATGCACATATTTCTTATTGCACACTTGTATTCTCCGTTCTTTCGGTTTTGATGCAATTTTCATCCAGAGCAAAGCCAGGATAGCAACATTTATATTTTATCTAAATATTCCATGGTTTGTAGCAAAGCGTTGAAACACGAAAGTCTTTACTTTTAAGAGCATTTGTTCACATACTCACAACTGGAACTTTTCATGCAAATTAACAAAATTGCCTTGGATCTTCAGAGGTGCTGTTTTGAAGCGCACTGGTAGGTCGCTGTCTGGGTATAAGGACATCTGTTGAAAAAAGGTCGGTCTAAATTAGTTAATGTTTACCAAACGATTAGAGACGTTGACTCTGGATGAAGAAGTCCTAAACGAAAAGGTAAGCTGTTCTGCCACTGATTTTCATACCTTAACAAAAACGAAACTTGGATCTGTTGAAGTTTTTACAAAGCACGGTTGAGCTTTAAGTCCAAGAAGTATTAAAGTGATCTTTTTTTCAGTCGCGTAGAGGACTATCTTCAGTTGACCTACAGAGATAGGAAGGAACAATCTCAGGTAACTTTGTTACAGCCAGACATTGCTGGTCGCAGTTCTGCGACATCTTATCTGGCGTTTCTGTGATTCACTTGATTTAACATTGCTCAGGGATAAAAGAAAACCTAATACAATTGGTAGCATAGCCTAAAATATTGCTCCAACCATAACCGAAGCTTATGCAAACGTTTCAGGGGCACAGGCACGTTTTTTTAGCAATTCAGCAATTATTCTCAAGCTTATTTGACCCGAAAAAACGAGGTAATTGTTGTATTGTCAAAACTTTTTCTGAAAATCAACCGTAATTTCTCCCAAAAAATGGTGGAGGTATGCGTACTGAAGATACGAAAAAATGCGGGAATTCCGCCAGTTGCCTTTACTGCTGGTCGTTTTAGGTTAAAATGGTATTCTGCTCGACGTTTGCAGTTCTACATGCAACAAAAGAAATTGGGCAATCCCCCCTTACTCGAAAAGTACAAAACGTATGCAAATTTGGAAAAGAAGGCTGGACAGAGGGCAAACAAAAATCGCCTGCTGGAAGAATCAGCCTTGAGCATTCATTCTGGGTATCTCTAGAATTATGTTGAAAAAACGTCTTGCCCGAACTTGGCAGGTACACCTGAACACGAACTTTGACATAAGCACAATGAGGTGTTGCAGCGATAAAGAAAATGCAGCGATGCACCCTTTGCTACAAGGGATACACGCAACGTTGCGTGACTTGTTACGTGACAGACAAGCACAAAATACCATGAGCGTTATCTTTACTTAGTCTTGGTTTCTTGCAAGACCCAACAATTTACAAGCATAAACACTTTGATTGTTTATCCAGTCATAAAACCAAACTGTCTTTATTTGTTTAAGCACACGTTTTACCTTTGAACTGTGACTGCATCATCAGGAGCTGCTTCGTCGATGGTTGACAAGTGAGTTTGCTTTGGTATAAAAGTGCCCAACTTTCAAAAGCACCTATGGAACTAAAACCTTCGTGAAGTTCAAAAACGCTCACTGTTACTAAATTCGTAACCCAGACATTTTTAAGTCAAGCAAAGACTTGTTCAGAAATAATGTACCAAACAAACGACTACCACATATTGTCTGCGGTAGCTGATGCTAACGGTCAGTTACAATCGAAACAGACCAAATCGTTTATTGGACAAGCACCGACGCAGCAACCAACCGACAACTAGTGAATCCTAAAAAACAGCAATCGAGTGTAGCATCAACTGAACAATGTACTAGACACTACGAAAAATTTAAGCACACATGATCCAAACTTCATCGGCGTGGGGATGCACTGCTGATGGCCAAGAGAAATGCCTTTATGCATGTTCACTTGTACTGCAGCAATTTTTCGTGCATTTTTATTTCGCTTTATCAACATTCACACACCAAAAGTACGAGAATATCTGGAATTTTCGAAAATTAACTCTACATGTAAACCTACACAGAAATGCACTAACGAGGTGGCAGACCTGATCTTTAATGCGATCGCTACCGTGCTTGGTGAGATACTTTAGACCCTCTATGGCAGGGGTTCTTGACCTTTTTTCTCCAATTCCCCACTTTTTAGTGGGCCAACTCCCCATTTCCTCTGTAAATGGTTGTGATTTGTAAAGTAAGTCAACATTTGGATGTGATGTGTTAAATTTTGAAGCAGTGGTTCAACTGTCCGACCGGTCATTCCCCACTTGGCAACTCCGCCATTCCCCACCAGTGGGGAATTCCCCACAAGTTAAGAACCACTGCTCTATGTCCAACCCGCGGCCCAGTTGAGATTTTAGCGGCAGTGAAAGTATTTTACAACACTGGCAACCGGTTCTTATTTTGATAATATTGAATTTGACATTTTTCATACAGGCAGTCCTCAGTGACACTAACACGTCTGTTACCACTGCAGTTAGGATTCGAACGCATTTACTACATTAAGCAAATTTACTTTACTAAGATCAAAGTAAGTCATTCAATGTGCGGCCCTCACATGTCACTCATTATGCGGCCCTGGTAAAGATAGCAACATACTTTTTGGCCCGGTAAGCCATTTGGGTTGGACATAGCTGGTTTAGACCATTCCCAAGTAGAAAAATATCTTCATTGAACGATCTCAGTGTGAATACTGAAAATTTACCTTACACCATAAATGTGTACCTAATTAAATGGATAATCGTTTTCCTTTAATGTTTTTCAGCTATAAATATAAAAGTTACGTTGAGAAGAGCTTCAACTTTGACAAACAGCATTCAGGCAACCTGTGAAAAGAATGTTTAAACTCAGTGCCTTTGTGGGGAAAACTCCGCATCGTAGATGCATTTGTATCTGCACGCAATGAAATTCTCGATGCTGCATGATATCATGCATTGTGACTTGTCTAACCTCTCATATATCAACATATACTGACTTTATCCCCAAAAGTCCTGCATTTTTCGCCTGGCGTTTGATTCTTTTATCTGTTTCAGTGGTTATTGCAGCAAACATGGGCGTCGGAAAGATTTTTTCCAGGGGGCACCAGGGGATTTTTCCAAAATTTTTGTAGGGGAGGGGCAAAAGTGGTGAAATTTGTCTTTTTCCCACTCGAAACTAAGATAACAACCTTTTTTGCTGAAGTTTTCAAAATCCAGGGGGACCCAGCCCCCCCTTCCGACGCCCATGGCAGCAAACCATCATTGTTGAATCTCATCGATGTGCTTGTTTACACAGCAACAGATGCATATCGACCGCCATTGATTGATGCAGGAATAACGGTAAATGAACGATACGAAAGAACGTTCAGGAGTTAAGGCTTCACTTCAGTGAAGTTCAGTGATAGTGAAGTGCTGAAATATCCCATTATTTCTGTGTTTTATGAAAGTTAATGTTTGGACTCACGGACGGTGGGACACTTTACACTGGTGAAATATTTATGGTGGCCTTCTACAAAAGGGCAGCTGGACAATTGGAGTGTTTTTTTTAAAAACAAGACAGTTGGCAATTCGCGTTAGCTTCAAGCATGTTTATTGCAGCGTGACACGTACCTCGAAACGTCACAATGGTGTAACTGTTACACAATGCCTTTCACAATTCATAAACTTGTCGCAAAAATACCATCACAGTTTACTTGCAACGCAATGTCAACTTAACTCAAAAGAGCATTGTCCATACCAAATAAAGTACTATAGCAAAAGCTTGTTTGATCGATTTAAGATTACAGAATAGGCGTTGTCGCCAAGCATGGTTAGAGACCAATTGAAGTGAAATTGCGCGGAAATCGTTTGACCAACAGTGCACCGAAGCAAGAGGTCACTTTTATTCGCAATTCTCACACAGTTGTGCGCCAGTAGAAGTCTTTGTGGGTTGTTGCTATTGCTGTACACGAAATTGCACTGCAATTGAGGTGATCGCCGTATTTTTTAGGGTCTTTGTCAATTAGGTACGCTTTGATCGTTCTATGGCTTTTAGAACTGAAACGGGGACGCATTAAATCAGTGATAACTAGCTTCGATCCGTGTCTTGCGATAAAAACTGGTATTTCAAACGTGTTCATTATCATGTCTGTGCAGGAGTAGCACACAAAGAAAAGGTTTGATGTGATCTCTGCCGATTTGAGGCCCTTTGAATCACAAAAAAATCTTGAGCAACTTGCTTTGCGCGTGAGCATGCAGTCTTACGGCAGAAGTTGCGAGAATTATCAACCGCATGATTTTTTAAAGGTCTAGTGAAAAAAACATGAAAGAGCAAGCGATTTTATAAAAAAATTTTTAGGATCAAGCCCAATTTTTTTGTTTTAGGCCGTTTTCAAACAGTATTTGAAAGAACTAACCCGGTGCAGAAAATCAGACGAGGTTAAAATACTCGGTCGAAATTAAAAAGAAATTGGAAACCTGGCCAATGCAAAAAATAAAAGTAACCAATTTTAATGACAAAAATCAAAGTATGAAAGGTCAAAGCATTTGCTGCGATAAAACCTGCCTAAATAGGTGGGTGAAACGTCCACAATGAAACAAAATAAAAGTAACCACGACAGGAAAAACCCTCATTGTTTAAAATTTTAATTTGGGCGAAACTGCTGCTAAACAAGACGAGTGACAAAAATAAGAATACGAAAGCATCCACCTTTAAAAAATTGTTTAGGAAGCAATGTAAACTAGACTACGAAAAAAAAATTCAGACAAACATAAAACATTGAGAAAACAATAAATACGATATACATATAAGCGCCTGTACGAATAATTTGCCTGTCTGTATATTTGCGAAATAAATAAATAAATAATGTACCTTACTTCTTTATCAACGGCAGATGACTACGTGAAAAAAAACTAGTTAAACCAGTGGTTCTCAAACTTTTCTCCACGTTGAACCCCAATTAAAGTATCAAGTTTTCTGTAGATCCCGTGGCCTAGCCCAGCAGTTACTAATACAAGTAAAGTACGAGTCAAAATAAACAATTGTTCTCCGTCCTACTGCGCAGGCTTACCAACATCTTTTCACCAAAAAAAGGCAGGCCTTGTCCCAAAAAAAGCCAAATAGCAAGTTTAAAGCATAACATAAAAGATGCATACTAAACACGAAATAGATATTAAACCTCGTCAGAAACATCGATAGAATACAATTTCAATCTTTAGAAACATTTTCTTTTCCCGTTGTTACACTGTCGTACATTTGCTTCTTATCAATAGCATTGATGATTTTTAGGGCAACAGTAAAATCTCTGCAATATTCTGTGCACCCTGCATGGTCATAGACTCTCGTCAGAAGAGATTTGTAATGAATATGTAACTCAGACAATGTTTTGCCAGAGCCAAGCCTTTCCGACTGAAAAAAAGCCAGATTTTCTCTGTTTTTTTTGTTATTGAAAAAAAGGCAAAGCTGTTAAAAAAACGTCAGTATTTGAAAATCTGGCTTAAAAAAGCCAAATTGGCAACCCTGCTACTGCGTATCCTGCTGCTGTACTACCAGTCTAACAACTGTCGAACTGCGACACAGGCACAGTCTTGCTTATGACGTAACAAACAGAACAGTTTTCATACTGTCATCACAATGGATGATTTAATAAAAAACTATTCGAATGGAATGTACTTTTAAACTACTCTAGCTGAGATTTGATCAGCCCTCTTAATTTTGTTTGATTTGTTGAAAAACACCGTTTGCATTCCTTGCCCGATTAACAATAAGGAGGCTTCATTGCTCCAGTAGACCCCAGCAGTTATTCACTGACCCTGGCCATTCAGTGACCCCCATTCGACCCCATGACTATTCATCGACCCCTTGGATAGTCCAATTGACCCTGGGGGTCGATATCGACCACTGAGTTACACAAAGCCACACAAACAAGTTCAATGCCAGAAAATACGTCATTCGACGCGCTACAAAGCCTTTTTATCACGACTGCAGTGACGTCACGGCCTTCGTGTCCACTGCAAGTCATTGTGACACAAATTGCAAAAAAAATTAATTGGCGAACGTTTAGCAACTTGTCTGTCTCCAACAAAGAAAATCTAAATTTTGGTCACACGGAATACTTATCGGAATCTAGTGGAGACCTGAAACGAAACGTTAATGCATTAAAAGTTAAATTTATGAACATGTACTGTATCTCTAAGGTTCAAATAATTGTCAGTTACATAATGAAATTCCAATGAACAAGCATGTATTTCTGAGATTCCATTAACTAGCAAATTAACCCACACGATTATCAACAATGAAAATAATTCACTTTACAGTTACAGTAAATTTCTACACTGTGTCTGTTGGTAATCCAATGAGAATATCCATTATTCTTATTTCTTCCCGACTTTATGCTGGGCATTTTAAATAGTAATGTACCCAAAAATATGTACAAGTATATTTTCTTTATGAGAAAATTTATTGGGGAGACCAAAGATATTGTGCCCCATTTTGTCTAAATAATTGGGGGACATATCCTCTCTGAAACTCGGTCCCTGCCTCCAGTAAGGTGCGGCTTTATATGCGTATTTACTCCAAGGCGATCTTATGGTCTTTGAAAATCCGGAAATTCTGGGTTCTTTTCACTATACTACCTTGAAATTAATGAAGGAGACACTTTTCAAGCAAGAACAGCGCCTTGCACTCAACATAGCAGCTCTTCACGTCTATACATCTGTTCAATAACTAAAGTGTCATATTTTCTAAATGAAATGACACGCACTCACTCTCCTGCGCTAGCGTTAATAGTATTTGACCCCTATTTTTTGCTGTCTGTCTTACACTTGCCGTTTGAGCCTTGTTCATCAGTCTGTTGTGAGTGTCATCAATTCATATTTTTCAATGGACGGTATGGCTCTGATGTCGATTAATTTTATCCTTGACAAATACTTTTCATGAAATGTCAAACGTCAAATTAAACAATGAAATTAATTCAGCTCATTCGAAAGTTTTCACACCTTTCGTGAAGGTTATTTGTCTCTAAAACTTTTTGGTGTAACACGGACAGTCACAGTGCTACAACGGTTGGTATGTTTAATTAACAAAAAGGTGTTGCTTCCTCCGTTTCGTGCACAAACCTTTGCCTCTGGCATAATGCTTCAGCGCAGAGGTTATAAACATAAAACCCCCTGTTTCAGAAAAACTACTTCTCGTCTCACGTTTATTAACTTGTCTTTCTATTAGACTCTATGTATCCACGTATTACCCTGCACTTTCCCTTCACGCTAACAAACTCAGAAAGCTCACTCAAATCAATAATGCTGCGTCTCACCACGCTTGCTTTTAGTGAACGCGAACCTTTTCATTAGGACTGAAGCGAAAAACAGCACCTATGCGAAATCAATCACAAAAGAAAGCAAAATTTTACTTGGATCTGTGAGCAGAGCATAGCGAGGAAAATTGCAGAAGCGACGTCATGATTTTAAGAATTACAACAGCTTACTTCTACCTCAAACTGACCTAGACAAGTTTCAGTCCGAGTGGTGTTTGACCTGGATTTTTAGCCAGAATTTCGCCTTGTTTTTCCGCAAACGGAAAATTTGCAAAATCATTTACTGTTGTATATAATTCAGAATATTTTTCGGCCACGTTTAGGCTACAGCAGTTGTACTGTCGCTGAAAATTTTTCTTATCAGAAAGCGAAGTACGACGTTAGCTGCGAAAGCACGCAATTATTTCAAAAGTGTTCACGACCAGAACGGTCGATTCACGGTCAGTCGCCGACACGAATCGACGATTGTGTCGCAATCAGGTCGACCGCGCAATGACAAAGTCAATTCGGTGGGGGGAAATCAGCTGAAACGACCAGTCACTTAACGGTAACCAAAAGGGAAGTTCACACGGTTGACTTTCTCGACGTTGTAAAGATCCATTAACATAAACCATCTGTGTCCAGCTGAGCGATGGATTTTGAAAGGAACAGATTGAGTCCAACATTTATTTAGTGATAACGTTTTTTCAGCGGAATGCAAGATCATTCTCACTTTGTGCCTGATCCGATTAAACATCTTTCTCATTTGCCTTCAAATTGAGAGATTTTGTGCTCATAAACAAAAGTTGGAGGTGTTAACGACAAAGACGTGCAGCTGCACAGGATATACTGGAAAGAAAACCGGCAATAATAACGTTTTTTTCTACTACCCGTTGCTGTTACGGCACACAAATGCTCTCTCTTTGTGTTCCAAAGTTAGTTTGGAGATGAGTGAAATGTTCATGATCATGCGTAATGTTAAAAATTGTGAAGTGAAACACTGGCTTCCATTTGATAAATATATTTAGGGCTGCATGCAGGCCTTGCATATTAAACACGGGAAATGCAAGTCAGTTTGCTGGATCATGCTTACATTTCATTGTAGATAAAAGGTATACAAGTTTCGGATGAAAATTGAAAAAAACGATTTGAAAAAAAAACGATGAACATTTTTTTCGCTTTTAAGAGTGCACCTTTTTCGATGAAGCTTCATGTCGAAAAGGTGTGTGTGCATAAACTTCAAGCTTTAAAAATTAGGAAAGTCCATAGCAGTACGTCAAAGTAACTGATCAGCCATAACGCATTATTTGCTCTCTGTAAACTCTTATGAGCAAAACCTTTCCTCAAGAGAGTTCCGAGGCATTTTTGAACTTAGAAAGTCTGCATTACGCAGATCAAAAAAAACTTCACCAGCGTGTTCTACCAGACTGCTTTGAAAAGAACTTCGAAAAAAGACATGGTTATTTTTGGCTACTCAAAAAAGGAACTTTTTGGCACTCTCCCACCTCTTTTGAATAAGACTATGGGTTTCATAACAAAACTCTTGAAAAAACAGTTCAAAGATAGTCCTTAGCAAAGTACTCCCAACCTCTAGTTGCAGAGATTACGCAACCCGGTTTCGTTGGTACATGCACATTTTTCATTGAATTCAGTATAAATTTTAAACAGGGTAGAGGGCAAATTGTTTGCTCCATCTCGCAAACAACATGACAACAAAGAAAGCTTAGCCACTGACCTCTTTGAACGGCTAAATTTTGAACAATAATTTTTTAAAACCGTTTTTTAAGGAACTTCTTGCAAAACTTCACAAAAAATAAACTATGCAAAGTCTCGAGACTAAGAGCTCGAGACCGAGATGAGACCTTCGAGACCGAGACTAAGACTCAAAAAAACGGGTCACGAGACACGTCTCGAGACTTCATCACTGGTAAGGATGGCAGAAAACCACATGCTGAGTGCAACATTGTCCAATTTTCCGGGAGTAACGTCGAGAGTCACCAGTGTGTAGTTACTTCAAGAAAACAGCCAACGTTCAGGTCAGGAGATTGTTCTTGATGAGGTCATAAATTTTTGTATTTCATCTGCTCATGCTCAAAGAAGCATCGAATGTTTACAGAAGTGTGCAACAACATGGAAGCAGACGTAATGAGGTTATATATCACGCTGAGGCACGATGTTTATCCAGAGAAAAAGTTTTAGAGCGGGTGTTTCAACTGCGGCAAAAGTTGCGGGCTTTCATTGCTCAGAAAGGACACGCACTGTCCATTAATTTTAAAGGCA